>Ga0315278_10003222_pt1 | contig 14570 bp, 13 predicted proteins | sample YL17G06_0_MG_FD_203880 | JGI IMG/M metagenome (GOLD analysis project Ga0315278, IMG submission 203880) | Sediment microbial communities from Yellowstone Lake, YNP, Wyoming, USA - YL17G06_0 | ecosystem: Environmental > Aquatic > Freshwater > Lake > Sediment | place: USA: Wyoming | collected... | reverse complement strand
AATTGGGCGCGGCCCAGGACGCCGTAGTTCAAAGAGATGATGTGTTTAAGGAACTGGCTACTTACGTCAAACGATTACGCGCCATTTGCCGCATTGCCTTGAAAGACCACCCGCAATTGCTTGAAAAATTAGGCATCAAGGTCTATTCGGAAGGCTACGTAAAAGCAAAACCTAAAACCAATGGCGAACAACCCCCGGCGGTCAACGGTGCAAACAAAACCGCGACAACTGAAGGAACTGCGGCGAGCGATGGAGTTCAAGCAGAGACAGTTGTGGTTCAAGCGGCCCCAAATAATAATAAAAAGAAAAAAAGAAAATAGCCGGCCAACGATTTCACAATCCTAATAAAAAGGGGGGAGAGAGATGGAGGAATTCTCCTCCGTTGGTTTTGAGCCTGACGGTGTTCATAACGGAATCGGATGGTTCAGTCCTACAGAATGGCCCCCCACGCAGTGGGGCAGAGGGGAATTAAGGAGCGTTTATCGACAAAAAAATGCTCCAAAATCTTATTCAATAAACATTCTTAAAACATTGCCCGTTTAAAAAATGGGGGGTTACCAGCGGTTTAAATATTGAATTTTAAATATTTTATGATACAATAGAAGCGGCGATAAGGAGATTAATATGACCTTTAAAAATGTCGGAGTTATCGGGGCCGGCGTCATGGGCGTCGGCGTTACGGTGGACCTGGTGTTTCACGGGATTCAATCCGTCCTGGTGGATATATCCACGGAATGCCTGGAAAAAGCCAGGGCCGAGATTATCAAGGATATCCGTTTTGCGCCGCTGCTGTATAAAGGCGCCCCCAAAATGCAGCTCGAGGATGCCTTGAAGATGATTACTTTCACCACCCGCCTGGAAGATGTCCGCGATTGCGAGTATATCGTTGAAAACGTAACCGAGGATTGGGAAATTAAAAAAAAGGTCTACCTCGAACTGGACCGCATATGCAATCCGGACAACTGTTTTGGTGTGGATACTTCTTGTATTTCCATAACGAAGGTGGGCAGCATTACAAAGCGCCCGGACAAAGTCGTGGGCGTGCATTTTATGAATCCCAGTTATTTAAAGCCCGTGATCGAAGTCATGCGCGGGTTTCATACCTCGGATGACTGTCTGGCAAAGACAAAAGCGCTGTTGACCCAATTGGGAAAAGATGCCATCGTGGTAAAAGATTTCCCGGGTTTCGTATCCAATCGTATTTCCCATCTTTTCATGAATGAGGCCGCGTTTGTGTACCAGGATGGCGTGGCCACCGCCGAACAGATCGACAGCATATTTAAAAAATGTTTCGGACATAAAATGGGCCCGTTGGAAACCGCCGATTTAATCGGCCTGGATACGGTGATGAAATCCCTGGATGTGCTCTATGAAAGTTATCAAGACCCCAAATTTCGCTGCTGCCCGCTGCTGCGAAAAATGGTGGACGCCGGGCTGTTGGGGAGAAAAAGCGGCAAAGGATTTTTCGATTACCCCAATCGCTAAATAACCACGCGCCTGGCGCGGCTCGAACGCGCGACCTTTGGTTCCGGAGACCAACACTCTATCCTCTGAGCTACAGGCGCATGATACTTGATAACCCCTTCATTATACCAAAAAAAACGGAAATAAGAAAGCACGTGGAGAGGAAAAAAAATTTATACCCGTTTTTCCCTTGACAAAAAACCGGCAAAACTATAAGATGTGTATTATGAAACGTCAAAAATAAGGAGACATAATGAAAAAATTATTTTTAGTATTAACGCTGGTTTTGCTCTCAGTCGCTTTCTTAAGCGCTGATGTGTACATCAAACAACAAATCAAAACAGGCGCCTTCATGGGACAGCCTGCCAAAGATATCGTACAGGAACAGTGGTTCGGCAATAATCGAATCGCTACCACAACCCAGGATACACAATTCATTATAAACCTGGCCGAGAAAAAGTTCTATATGATCAACCACAAATCAAAAACCTATGTCGAAGCATCCCTCCCCCTGGATATGGCTAAATTAATGCCCGAACAAATGGCCGGTATGATGAAAACCATGATGGATGGAATGACCGTTTCCGTCCAACCCAACGGACAATCCAAAAAAATCATGAATTGGAATACCAAAGGCTACGATGTTAAAATGAACATGATGGGCATGGATATGAAAATGATATTCTGGGCCACCACCGATGTGCCGTTCGATTGGAAAAAATTGGCCAGCCTCTCCGGCGAACTTTACAAAGCCCAGATGAGGGTAGGCGAAAAATTCGTTGAAGAATTTAAAAAAATCGAAGGATACCCGGTTGCTTCCGATATGGAAATGATGGGAATTAAAGTGACCATGGCCACGGTTGAAATCTCGGAAAAAACTCCACCCGCCGACCTCTATACCCCCCCCGCCGGATATGCCAAAAAAGATAAATTCGCCATGGAAGATATGAAACAGTAATCGTTTCATACAAGCAACAATAAAAAAGCCCCGGGCAATACATAAACGCCCGGGGCTTTTTTTATTTTAACTTCTTCTTCTTTTCCTTGATCTTCAATTTTTTCATCTTTTTCGAGATGGTATTGCGGTGCAATTTGATGCCCAGGGACATATTTAACTTATTGTAGTCATACTTTTCCAAAACTTCCTGCAGCAAAGTCCTTTCAAACTCTTCCATTATTTCTTTAAAATACAATTTGGAGTTGGCGGATTTATGGGCCAGGATTTTCATCTGCTTCTTGATGGTTAAATCCTCAAACACTTCCGCCAATTCGGCTATTTTCTTGTCTGTCATGTTTCCGACCTTTATTAATGTTTCCGACCTTTATTAATATCGATTCTATCTATAAATTTCATTTTCTGGGCGACGCTTTCGGGAAACAACTTCATCGCCACCCGGATCGTGTCTACCAGGTACGGCGCTATTTTCGATTTAACCAACAGGTCGTCGTGGGCTGGGAAAGCCAGGAAAGCCATTACGATAACCGCTGAAATCATAATTCCCCGCACCAGGCCGAAGACGCCGCCCAATATACGATCCACCGCCTTTAACGGGCCGAAGGTAAAAACCTTTTTAATGGCATAGGTAGTGACTGCCCCCACTATCAAAATCCCCGCGAAAATGACGATGAATCCCGCAAAATTCGCTATGTCCCTGTTTTTCAATAATTTTACCAGGACGCCGCCCACATCGTTATAAAACAGGAAAGCCAACACCCCACCGATAATTAAAAAAACCAGGGAAAACAATTCCCGGATAAACCCCTTGATGATCCCCAGCAAGATGGAAATGCCGGCGATAATTAAAAAAACGATATCCAGTACGTTTAAACCTTCTGTTATGGCGTTCATGTGTTCACCTTTTCCCTATTCCCTATTCCAATTTTCCACCGGTCAATATCTGATAGATTTCCAGGTACTTTTCCCTGGTCCCGGCGATCACCTCCGCGGGTAATGGCGGCGGGGGCGAGTTTCTATCCCAGGAAGAGCCCAGTAGGTAATTTCTTACATACTGCTTATCGAAAGCCGGCGGCTCCTGCCCGGGGGTGTAATCCGCTACTTTCCAGAACCGCGATGAGTCCGGGGTAAAGATTTCATCGATCAAAATGATTTCGCCTTTTTCATCCCGGCCAAACTCGAATTTGCTGTCCGCGATAATAATCCCTTTTTGACGGGCGTAAGCGCTGACGGTTTTAAAAAGTTCCAGGGAAAAGGATTTTATCTTCGCAGTGTTCTCGCTTCCGATCAGCCCGGCCATTTGCTCAAAGGTCAGGTCTTCGTCATGGCTGCCTTCCGCTTTGGTGGTGGGGGTAAAAATAGGTTCCGGGAACCGGTCGGCGAATTTTAAGCCCGGGGGCAATGCCACCCCGCATATTGCCCCGGTTTTTTGATACGTTTTCCACCCGGAACCCACGATATAATCGCGGACAATGGCTTCGATGGGAAACGCCTCCAGTTTCCGGGTCAGGATTGCCCGTTTCTCGATAAGGGGCGACCATTCTTTGAATTTTTCCAATTTTTCCGGTTCAGCGCAGGCGACATGGTTGGGAAACAGGTCCCGGGTATAATCGAACCAGAAAGCGGCAATCCGGTTCAGTACTTTTCCTTTGTCCGGGATCAGCGACGGCAGCACGTAATCGAACGCCGAGATGCGGTCCGTGGACACGATCAGCAGTTGTCCATCCACTTCGAAAACGTCCCTTACTTTTCCTCTCTTAAATAATTTCAACGGTAAATCGACGCTTCCGATCTTCATATCCTGGCTCATAATGTTCCCTCCATTCAAAGTCCCGCGACCCGGGCATTAACGTTTGCTCCCGGCCGCGGGGCCCTATTACATATTATCTCTCTAACCGTATCTCACTACATTAACGAGTAGCCGACGATCAAACCGGCCACCACGATTGAAACCATACTCATTAACTTAATTAAAATATTAAGCGAAGGGCCCGAAGTATCTTTGAGGGGATCGCCCACCGTATCGCCGACGACGCTGGCTTTATGGGCGGGGGAGCCCTTACCGCCCAGGTTGCCCACTTCGATAAATTTTTTGGCGTTATCCCAGGAGCCGCCGGCGTTGGCCATAAAAATAGCCAGGATAAACCCGCTGGACATGGCGCCCACCAGTACGCCCATTACCCCGGATACACCCAGTAACAAACCTGAAAAAATGGGCACCAGGATAGACAGCGAGGAGGGTAAAACCATTTCTCTTTGCGCGCCCTGGGTGGAAATCTGGACGCAGGCCTGGTAATCGGGTTTGGTTGTTCCTTCCCTGACGCCCGGGATATCCCTGAATTGCCGCCGGACTTCGTCCACCATACGGGAAGCGGCCCTTCCCACTGCTTTCATGGCTAAACCGGAGAACATAAAGGCCATCATCGCCCCGATAAACATCCCGGCTATCAGTTTGGGGTTCATGAGGTTCACTTTGAAGACTTCCATAAACTGTTCGATGGAGAGATTATCCACCAGTTCGGCGCTGGTGAATTGAGAAAGGTAAGCGGGTAACTTACCGCCGTGATTCAGGATATGCTTCATGCCCATTTTAATTTCTTCCGCATAGGAAGCCAGCAGGGCCAGGGCGGTTAAAGCGGCAGAACCGATGGCAAAGCCTTTGCCCGTAGCGGCCGTGGTATTACCCAATGAGTCGAGGGCGTCGGTGCGTCTTCTTACTTCCAGGGGCAGGCCGGCCATTTGCGCATTTCCCCCGGCGTTATCCGCGATGGGGCCGTAAGCGTCCGTGGCCAGTGTGATCCCCAGTGTGGAGAGCATACCCACCGCCGCCACGCCAATGCCGTACAAACCCATGATAACATTACCGGGTTTAAATCCACCGGCAAAGAAATAAGCGCCGATGATACCGGCTGATACCGCAAGAACAGGCACGGCAGTAGAAATCATACCGGAAGCGAGACCGCCGATAATAACCGTGGCTTCCCCGGTAGTAGATTTCTGGGCTATTTCCTGGGTGGGTTTATAGCTGTCTGAGGTGTAATATTCCACGCTTTTGCCGATGATAAGTCCGGCCAACAATCCTGACGCGATCGACCCGAATAGACCGATGTGATCGGGCAGCAGCAATTTGACCGTCACGAAGGAGCCGATGATAATCAAAGCGGAACTGACATTGATCCCTAAGCCAAGGGAGTTGAGCAGTTCTTTTTGTGAAGAGCCTTCTTTGGCCCTGACCATGTATATGCCGATAATAGAGGCTAAGATGCCGATCCCGGCGATCACCATGGGAAATATAACGGCGTTGAAACTTATTTCCTGGGCTTCTTTAAGAAAAGCGGCGGCGCCCAAAGCAGCGGCGGCCAATACGGCGCCGGCATACGATTCATAGAGGTCCGCGCCCATGCCGGCCACATCCCCCACGTTGTCGCCGACGTTGTCGGCAATAACCGCAGGGTTGCGGGGGTCGTCTTCCGGGATATTTTGTTCCACTTTCCCCACTAGGTCGGCGCCCACATCCGCGGCCTTGGTAAAAATACCGCCGCCCACCCTGGCAAACAAAGCCTGGAGCGATGCGCCCATGCCGAAAGAAAGCATGGTAATCGTGGCCGTTGCCAGTGTGTTTTTCATAACGAAATAAAGAACGATAAACCAGATGGAAATATCCAGCAGCGCCAGTCCTACCACCACCAGTCCCATCACGGCCCCGCTTCGAAAGGCTACTTTTAATGCTTTATCCAGGGAATCCCTGGCCTGGTTGGTGGTCCGGGCGGACGCATAGGTCGCGGTAACCAACCCGAAAAACCCGGACAACGCCGAGAAAAAACCACCGGTTAAAAACGCAAAAGGCGTCCAGGGGGATTGAACTTTCAGTACAAAGGACAAAAACGCCATGAACAGCGCCGCAATGATGAAGAATATAAAAACGATTTTGTATTGCTGCCGGATATAAGCCCTGGCTCCCTGTCTTACCGCTTCGGCTATCTCAACCATTCTTTCCGTCCCTTCGGACAGCTTCATGATGTTCTTATAAAACCAGAAAGCAAAAAACAGTCCAACCACCGCAGATACAGGAGCAATCGAGAATACAATTACATTTGCCATTGTTGTCATCTCCTTAAATTGTGTAAGGTGAAATTTTATCCAATTCATGATGTTTTGTCAATGCGAATTCATCAGACTATAAAAATTAATTAGCCACCAAGGCACCAAGGCACCAAGACACCTTTGTGCCTTTGTGGCTATTTTATGTAATGGATTGACTTCATATGGAAAATGAGCGAAAATAACAACCTATAAAAATTTTGGAACTATTGGAGTTTTTAAATGACCGACGAAAAAAAAATGACCTGGAAAGATACGTTGAATCTCCCGGCCACCGACTTTCCCATGAAGGCCCAATTGAATCAGAAAGAACCCCAGATTTTAGAAAAATGGGAAACCCTCAACATCTATGAAAAAATCCGGGAAAAAAGAAAAGACGCGGATTTGTATATTCTCCACGACGGCCCCCCCTATGCCAACGGCAATATCCACCTGGGCCACGCCTTGAACAAGATTCTAAAAGACCTGGTGGTAAAAACCAAAAACATGGAAGGTTTCCTGGCCCCCTATGTACCGGGTTGGGACTGCCACGGCCTCCCCATCGAGATTAAAGTGGAAGAACAACTGGGCCCGAAGAAAAAAGATATGTCCATCGTGGATATTCGCAGGGCATGCCGCGACTACTCGGAAAATTTCGTGAAAATCCAGATGGAAGAATTCGTCCGCCTGGGGATTTTCGGCGATTGGGAAAACCGCTACACCACCCTTGATCATATATATGAAGCTTCCGTAATCGACTATTTCAAATCCTTTGTCAAGAACAATAACGTGGTCAGAAAAAAACGGCCGGTATTCTGGTGTACTTCCTGCACCACGGCCCTGGCAGAGGCCGAGGTGGAATACGGCGATCACAAGTCCCCGTCGATCTATGTAAAATTCTTGTTAAAAGACCGCCCCGATTTCTTAAAAGAATACGCGGATAAAGATATATTCGTATTGATCTGGACCACGACGCCCTGGACCATTCCCGCCAACCTGGCCATCGCCGTTCAACCGGCTTACGATTACGCCCTGGCCGAGATAAACAATGAATACTATATCGCGGCCTCGCGCCTCGTCCCGGTCATCGCCGACCTGGTAAAATCAGGTTACAAAATCTTGAAAGAATTCAAAGGCAAGGATTTGAACGGACTAAATACCGCTCACCCCCTTTACGATAGGAACTCCATTATTATTAATACGGATTACGTGGAATTGGAAACCGGTACGGGCTGCGTGCATACCGCCCCGGGTCACGGCGAAGACGATTACCGGGCCGGCCTGGCCAATAACCTGGAGATTTACTCGCCGGTGGGACCCGCCGGGTTGTTCGACGAAACCACGGGTAAATACGAAGGGAAACATATTTTCAAAGCCAACCCGGAAATCGTGGAGGATTTAAAAAACAACCACCGGCTGCTTTTTCATGACGCCATCGTGCACTCTTACCCCCACTGCTGGCGCTGTAAAAAACCCGTAATTTTCAGGGCCACCGAACAATGGTTTATCGCCATGGATACCGCTCAGTTAAGACAGCGGGCCCTGGAAGAGGTCAAAAAAATAAAATGGCTGCCGGCCTGGGGCGAAGAACGCATTTACAATATGATTGCCAACCGCCCGGACTGGTGTATTTCCCGGCAGCGGGACTGGGGCGTGCCCATCCCGGTTTTTTTCTGCAAGGACTGCAATGAACCGCTTCTCTCCATCGGAGCAGTGGAAATGACCCAAAAACAATTCCGCGCCCACGGCTCGGAATCCTGGTATGCCATGGATATCTCCAATTTTATCCCGGCGGGAACAACCTGCGCCAAATGCCGCGGCGAAAACTTTGAGAAAGGCATGGATATCCTGGATGTCTGGTTTGAATCCGGATCGTCTTTCAACGTCATCGAGAATTACCCCGGCCACCGGTTCCCCGCGGACATGTACCTGGAAGGCGGCGACCAATACCGCGGCTGGTTCCATTCCTCGCTGCTGGTGGGCGTCAGCGCCAGGGGAAAATCGCCTTACGGTACGGTCATTACCAACGGCTGGACCCTGGATGAAAAAGGCCGGGCCATGTCCAAATCCATGGGCAACGTCATCAAACCCCAAACCATTATCAATGAAAAAGGCGCCGACATCCTGAGACTCTGGGTGGCCATGGTGAATTACAAAGAAGATACCCGGCTGGGCGCTGAAATCCTGTCACGGGTCACGGAAAGTTACCGCAAAATCAGGAATACCTGGAAATTCATGCTGGGCGTGCTCTCGGATTTCGATCCCCCAAAAGACCTCGCCATACTGACCGAAGAGAACCTCAGAGAAGTCGATATCTACATCCTTAACCGGCTCCAACAGGTAAAGAAAAAAGTCTACCAATCCTATCAAGATTTCGAATACCATATCATCTATCATACCGTTTCCAATTTCTTTACAGTGGACTTAAGTGCATTCTATTTAAATTTCATAAAAGATAACCTCTACTGCAACACTACCGGCGCAGCGATACGTAAAACCACCCAGGCAGTGGTTTTCAAATTATTAACCGAGACGCTGGCGCTGATGGCCCCCATCCTCTCATTTACCGCCGAAGAAGCCTGGGAACACGTCCCCAATTTCGCCGGCAAGGAGGAGTCGATTCACCTGCACCTGTTCCCCCAAATCGAAGAAAACTATTTAGGGGCGCTTGATGAACCCAAATGGCAGGCCATCATGCTGCTGCGCGACCGCTGCCTGAAAGAGATCGAAGAGGCCAGGAACCAAAAAATCATCGGCGATTCCCTGGAAGCCGAATTGCTCCTGGAATTCCCGGACAAAGGCGCAGCGGATAACGCGGATAATATGTATGCGTTGCTTGCCGGCCACCTGGATTTGTTCAAAGAAATCCTGGTGGTTTCCGGTATCCAATTAACGAAATCGACTTCGGATGCCGATTCCATCAAAGTGATCAAGTCGGGGGGCAATAAATGCCCCAGGTGCTGGAACCGGTTTAAAGAAAATACTTCCGGGAATCCCTTCCCGGAGCTCTGCCCCAGGTGTGCGGAAGTGGTAAAGGAGTTGAATATAGACAATGCTGACATTGAAAGATAAGAAAAAATATGTACTGATTTTCGTGTTGATTATTATTGCCGACCAGGTTTCAAAATTCATTATCAAAGCAAATTTTGAATTGAACCCTTACAAGTCCATAAAAGTGATCAAGGATTTTATTACTATCCTGTATGTACAGAACCAGGGCGCCGTCTGGGGGCTTTTTTCCGATCCCGCCCATTCGATTATTCCCAGGATCATCACGGGACTTTCCCTTGTGGCGCTGGTTGTCGTACTCTATTATTTCCTGAAACTAAAATCCGAATGCGCCTGGGAACTAACGTCCCTTTCGTTTATTATCGGCGGCGCCGTGGGAAATGTGACCGATAGGCTCATACAAGGATACGTGGTGGATTTTCTGGATGTGAAAATCATCAACTATCACTGGCCCACCTTTAATATCGCCGACAGTTTCATTTCCATCGGCGTTATTCTCCTGGTTCTTTCGATATGGAGGGGAAAATGTTCCCAGTTCTAATTAAAATCGGTCCGTTGACGCTCCACACCTATGGGTTTTTATTGGCCGTGGGTGTACTGGCGGCCATCCTGCTGATCTTGAAATTGTCCAAAAAACAAAATATCGATCAGCGCGTAATGGCGGATTTTATGTTTTATACAATTTTGATAGGGTTGTTGGGGGCGAAAATATTCCTGTTCGTGACAGAATTCAAATACTATTCCCAGGGTCCGGGGCGGCTCACAGACCTGATCACATCCGCCGGGACTTTTTACGGCGGGTTAATTTTCGGGGCGCTGTTCGCCGCCTGGTTTTTAAGAAAGCATAAATTAAATTTCCGGGTGTTGGGGGACATGGTTGCACCAGCGATCGCGTTGGCCCATTTTTTCGGCCGGATGGGCTGCTTTTTTGCCGGCTGCTGCTGGGGCAGGGAAGCCGAGGGATGTTCCATTGCCGTGGAATTCACGGATAAACATACCACCACCGGGGTGCCCCTCAATGTCCCCATGTACCCCACTCAATTGATGGAAGCCATTTTGAATCTCCTGAACTTCATAATACTGATGATCCTCTATCAAAAGAAAAAATTCCACGGCCAGATTTTTGCCCTCTATATATTTAATTATTCCATTATCCGGTTCATCGTGGAGTTTTTCAGGGGCGATGACGATCGGGGTTATATATTCGGCGGCATGGACCATCCCTTTACCAGTTTCTCCGCGCCCCAATTGATTAGCGTCATCGGCGTCATTACCGCTATCGTCCTGTATAAGGTCTTCAAGAAAAAAAGCGAAACGCCCGTGAAGCCGCAAAAAAGAAAAAAAGACGCAAAACAGTGAACATTCATAAACGTTTCACAGCCAAAAAAACATATCCCCGGCTGGACCATTTCCTGGTGGAATCCCTGCCGGAAATGTCCCGCAGTCAAATCGTAAAATTAATCAAAGACGACAAAGTAAAACTCAACAACGAACCGGTCAAGAAGAAAAGTCCCGAAATCCTGGCAGACGATGTGGTAGAAATCGAAATATTCCGGCCGGAAAAAAAAGAATATCATCCGACCTTCGAGTTTAAGAAGCTTTATGAGGACCCCTATCTATTGATCATCGATAAGCCGGCCGGCATTCCCGTGCATAAAGGGGCGGGCGAAGAAGTGGAAACCATCCTGGATGCGTTTCGTTACCATTACCCGCAGGTTAATGAAATAGTGTGCGCCGACGCCGACGCCGATAGGCCCGGAATTGTGCACCGGTTGGACAAGGACACGTCGGGAATCCTGCTGTTAGCCAAGGATATCGTAACCATGAGGCGCCTGCAAAAGCAGTTTAAACGCCGGGAAGTCAAAAAAACATACCTGGCATTGGTTTCCGGTCGCATGCGCTACCGGAGTGGAACCATCGATGCGCCCATTGTGCGGAGTCCCAGGAACCGGACGCGGTTTATCGTGCTGGATAAAGGCCATGAAGTGAAGGGAAATGCCAGGGAAGCAATAACTGACTATTACGTGATCCGGGAGTATCGTGATTTTTCATATGTACGTTTGAGTCCTCACACCGGGCGGACGCACCAGTTGCGGGTTCATCTTTCCCATGCCGGCAATCCCATATTGGGAGACAGGGTTTACGGCAAAGCAACCTCCTTTGAGCGGTTGGCGCTGCACGCATACAGCATTGAATTCACTCATCCCATTACCGGGTTGACGATGGTTTCCTATTCGCCGTTCCCTCCCGTGTTCCGGGAATACCTAAAAGTACAAAAGTTGCTTGATATAATTGTTGATTAATATTATAATTGAACCGTAAATTGAAATGAGGCGAAAATTGCTATGACAAAAAAGCGCGATGAATCGATATGCAGGCGTGATAGAAAAAGAAAAGATAGTTACATTCAAAAAGCCAGGGAATGCTCATCCTTCTTAAGCAGAAAATACAAAGTCAAAAAGGTTTATGTTATCGGTTCTTTGGTTAAGGGGATTTTTCACGACAGATCCGACATCGATCTGGTTGTTGAAGGATTACCGGCGGAACAATACATCAAAGCTTTAACAGAGTTGTATGATATTTTGCCCCCGGGAGTTGAACTCAACTTAATTCCGTTTGAGGATGCGTTTGTTTCATTGCAGAGAAAGGCCGTCGTAGAAGGACAATTACTGTATGGATAAAATCAAAGAGTTGAAAGAACTTGTTGAAATAGAAATAGCAAACCTTGACAGTTTATGCCGGGAGATGGATGAATTATTATCCGGTGGTGTGGATAAAAAAAGTTCTCTCGAGGTAAGGGCAGCCGCAAGTATTTTGCATGACTTTTATTGCGGGATTGAGAAAATATTCGAGCGAGTCGCATTAACAATGGACAAAAGTATCCCATCCGGATTAAATTGGCATACGGATTTGCTGCTTCGGATGGGCGACCCGGTTGAAGGTATTAGGAATAATGTTATCTCAGGGAAATTGAAAGAGAATTTAAAAGAGTATCTTCGATTTCGTCATTTGTTTCGGCATATTTATGGTTTTGAGTTGAAGTGGGAGAGAATCAAACCATTATGCCTTGCGCTTAATGGTATTTTTGATTCTTTAAAAAGAGAAATAGAAGAATTTTTATCCAGGTAATGAAAACCAAGGGAGTTGATGATGGTCTCTTATTCGCCGTTCCCTCCCCTATTCCGGGAATACCTTAAGCACGCGGCGCCCCACGGCGTGGGGTTCCGATTGTAGGACCGTACCGGAAGATTTCATTTAGAAATTTTTCCGGCGCCTTAAGCCACGGACGAACACGGACATTTAGCCGCGAAGAACGCGAAGAGACGCGAAGATAATAATAAGAAAAAACCTTTAGTCAAAAGCTTTTTGAAGTCCAGAAACCTTTTCTCGAAACCATCACAAATGGACGGTTTCTGGTCGCCGAAGGCAATAGTTGACGGTTTTATCTTACTTATAAAGATTTTCCAGATATGCGACAACTCGTCGCAGAAATTCCCTGGGGGCAAAATCTCGTTATTATCGTGTCAAAGAGGGAGATATGGTACAAGCCGGGGACAAGCCTCTTCACAGCAACCGAACATATCCACCAGCTTATCTAAAGACTTACCGCCATCTGAACAATAAAAAAAGGGAACGGCTGGATGCCGTTCCCTTCTAATGACAAATAAAGTTATACCAATTAATTGACTTCCTTCGGATTTTACTAGTTAATATCGGCTGACTCCGGCTGAGTAGAGTAATAATCTTCACAGTCGATCAGTCCAATTACCCTCAATTTAATTGTACAAGGGGGGCATTCTTTTCCACCGCAAAACGGTGTAACGTTTATCTTGTAATCGCCAGGCATTGTCGGCTTGAACTGACATGGATTGTTTGTACCATTTTTGGTGAAGCCATTGGGTCCGCTTACTTTCCAGGCATATGTGGTAGGGCAAGAGTACGGTTCACACTTATAATTGAAAGTGAGATTTACTGGGTAACAAATACACACACAACAGAGCTTCTTTATAGTGGAATCACACCCCTTTAATACCAGGGGAGAAACGCTATCACAAGGATTGGTCCAACTAACCGTTGTGCTCACCCAGGTACCACAGCTGCAAGGTGCAATCTTTTCACACCTGGAAAACGATAGGTTATCCATGCCAATATCGTTTCCCGCGCCAGTGGGTTGTGCTTCTAACATAATTTTCAAATTTACAGTAGTGTTGGATGTCCCTGTAGACCATAAAACAGATAAAGGTTTCCAGTCCGTATTAGTATATAAGAGGGTAATCGACGCGGCGGGTGTTGTGGAATTATTTATGTAAAAAGAAACCTTTGGGTCAGTGCCTGAGTGTCGCCAGATATTGGTGAACCATGCGCAAAATACATAATTACTATTGGGTAACATGGATAGGTTTGATTCAAATAGAAGTGTTTTCTTTTTGTCGTAAGCATCGCAGGCTAAAAATTTTCCATGTCCTCCTGTTTCGGCAGATGTAATCATTGTTGAATTTAAAGCGTTGGGATTATCAGTAATACAATATTCTCCCCAATTAAAAGGCGCTATACAGTTCAAAGTAGGGGTATTGGGGCCGGCAGGTATCGTATATGTTCCTGTACCGGCTTCAAAATCTCCATTAGGGATTAAATTCGGCCCCAGGGTTAATCCATCTGGACAAATTTTACACCCAGCTTCTTTCTGGCCATCTACATATAGTGAAGAAAAAAGAAATAATGATAAAAACAGGAAAAGATATGCCCGTTTGTACCTGGTTTTTCCTTTTCTTCCCTTAATGTTGTAGAATCCTAAATCATTTACATTGTAACTCATAATTTCCTCCTTCTCTCATGGGAAATCTATCCCATATAGATATCATTCGCTTTTGGGAAGTTTTTTTCTTCATCTCCTCCCCTATGATACGTATATATATTAGTATAAAAAAATGGCTGTGTCTACTATCTTATGTAAATTGATCAGCGACAATTAGATTTACCTGTCGGTGACAATTAGATTTACCTTTTCTATATACCATAAAATTCTGAAAATAGAAAGCCAAATTGGCTTTTTTTTCAAAAA
>Ga0315278_10003218_pt1 | contig 14573 bp, 12 predicted proteins | sample YL17G06_0_MG_FD_203880 | JGI IMG/M metagenome (GOLD analysis project Ga0315278, IMG submission 203880) | Sediment microbial communities from Yellowstone Lake, YNP, Wyoming, USA - YL17G06_0 | ecosystem: Environmental > Aquatic > Freshwater > Lake > Sediment | place: USA: Wyoming | collected... | reverse complement strand
TTCGTAAGATGCTATTGAGCATGGCCAGGGATATCCGGGTGATTATTATCAAGCTGGCCGACCGGATGCACAACATGCGCACGCTCGATGCTCTGCCCCTTGCCAAGCGGAAGCGAATCGCCCAGGAGACGCGCGATGTCTATGGACCGCTGGCTCATCGGCTGGGCATCTACAAAACCAAGACCGAGTTGGAGGACCTCGCCCTCAAGCATCTTCAGCCCGAAGTGTATGTCGAGTTAGCCAAGGCAGTCAAAGAAAAGAGAGAGGAACGCGAAGCTTACGTCAGGGAAATCGCCGAACCGATCAAGGACGCCCTGGCGAAGGATGGCATTCGCGCTGAGGTCTACGGGCGAGCCAAGCATCTGGATTCGATCTACCATAAGATTGTCGGGCGGGGTGTACCATTCGACCAGATCTATGATCTTCTGGCGATCCGAGTGATCGTCCAGAATGAGCGGGAGTGCTACCACGCCATGGGGATTCTCCACGCCATGTGGAAACCGGTGGCGGGACGCTTCCACGACTACATAGCCAACCCGAAACCCAATGGGTATCGCTCGCTGCACACTACGGTCTTCGGGCCGCACAACAAGACGGTCGAAATCCAGATCCGCACCCGCAAGATGCATGAATTTGCGGAAAACGGGATTGCCGCACACTGGCTCTATAAGGAAGGTCGCCAGACGCTCAGCAAGGACGACCGGCAGATGTTGTGGCTGAAGGGTGTGTTGGAGTGGCAGAAAGATGATCTGCTGAATCCGGTTGAGTTCATGGAATACCTCAAGATGGATCTCTACTCTGAGGACATCTTCGTTTATACGCCCAAGGGTAAACTGGTCCACCTTCCCCGTGGATCCACATCGCTGGACTTCGCTTTCGCCATTCACACTCAGGTGGGAATCCATTGCGCGGGCGCTAAAGTCAACGGTCGGCTGCAGCCGCTGTCAACCAAGCTTCAGTCCGGTGACCAGGTTGACATTATTACCAATCCGGGCCAGACGCCGTCACACGACTGGCTCAAGCTGGTCAAGACCTCTTCGGCGCGCTCCCGGATACGCCGCTGGCTCAATCAAGCCGGATTCGAGCAGTCGGTGGCGTTGGGGCGGGAGATTCTCGAACGACGTCTGAAAGAGATTCGACTCGCCATGCCGGATGAGCAGCACTTGCACGAGTACGCCGAGCATCTGGACCAAAAGTCGGCTGAAGCGATGCTGGCTGCTATTGGTAGCGGTGCGTTAACCGCACGGGCGGTGATCAACCTGATTCAGCCGGAGGAAGTCAAGGAAGTAACCCCGGGTATCGTCGGCCGCATCGTGGACAAGATGCGCGGCAGCAAGGGTATCCGCGTGCAGGGGATGGCCAACATGATGTTCCGTTTCGCCGGCTGTTGTCAGCCGGTGCCGGGTGAAGATATCGTTGGATTCATTACTCGTGGCCGTGGAGTGACGATCCATCACGCCAACTGTAAACTGGCCATCGACCTGGCCAACCAGTCACCGGAGCGAAAAATCGCAGCCAGTTGGGATGTGGGGATGGATCAATCGTTTGTCGTACAACTTGACGTAATGGTTGAAGACCGCAAGGGGGTGTTGCACGATATCACAGAGGCGATTGCCGACTCCAATACCAACGTGCGTGGCGCAGAGATCTATTCCTCTGATACCACCGCGCAAGGCAAGTTCTTGATAGAGGTATCAAGTCTGTCGCACCTCAACCGCATCATCGACAAGATGAGAAAAGTCAAAGGGGTGATTCAGGTGCATCGCTCCCGCCGCTACGAACCGGAAGAGTGAGCCCTCTTCAGAGCATCACAGAACACTATTCCGACCACCCCAAGCAAGCCACTGTTAGACAGGTGCGAAACGAACTACTTTCCACCCCGCCATTCCCTGAGCTTCTTTTCAAACCAAACGGCTGACGGTTCAAGGGCCAGCGCCTGGTCGGCCAGTTGGATGGCTTCCTGGGTCTTGCCGCGGGCGAAACAGATCTCGGCCAGCATACGCAAGTGTGATGCGCGGAACTTGTCTCCCGTGGCTTTGTCAGTAGCCATGCGAACATAGCGTTCTGCGTCCGCAAGGTTAATGTTGCGGCGGAAGCACCATTCACCAAACTGGAAGCACTTCGCCAGGTTCTTCTCCCACCCATCACCAAGAGCCTTCTTCTTGACAGAAAGCGCCTCAGTAGTATCTCCCAGGGCATGCAGGGCGTAATCGGCCAGCAGGTCTCGGTGCAATCCTATCCCAGCCTCGTCGGTCCGGCGAGAGGTAGCCTCGATGCCCGCCATCAGATAGCTTTCGAGCTTGCCGGTGTGGCCGGTTTTGCGGGCAACATTGGCCATTATCTGCGCCATCGGGCCGAGGTTGTGCATGTTCATTTGACCCTTCGCACGGACAGTATCGGCCGCTGCGGTGAGACTGTCGAACGGCAAGAGGTCATTCCAAACAGCTTCGGCCGTGGCACTGAACAGACGATACGAGAAATCGAGTCCCGTACCATACAACCGCTGGAGCAAACGCAAATACTCACGAGCCTTCAGGTGCTCCCTCGTGTCAGTGAAATAGTCGGCCAGAAAGAGCGCATCCCTCTGTGTAGGATTGGCTTTGCATCGGGCGATACGCGTATCGACAGTCATCACGTCGGACATGGCCTGATTGAATGACTTGATAAACCGATCCACGCCGGTATAGCCGGTCCAGCGTGAAAGAGTGTGACCGGCTGAATCTGTCAAAATGAACACTGGAAAGTAGTCGCCGACTCTGTAATTAGCTGCCAGCGCCGCACCTTCGCCTTGCAGGACGCTCAGTTTCAAGAGGATTACTCTGCCGAACGCCAGCTTAAGGGAGGCATCCGTTTCAGAATCCCGAGCAACCTGGTCGCAGTATTCGCAATCGTCGTGATAGAACTGCAGCAGAATCGGTTTGCTGGTCTGAGCCGAGAGTTGTTTTGCCTGGACAAGGGTCTCGACCCCGCTTGCGTGTGTGCCGGAAACCAGCGCAAAGCTCAATATCGTTGCTGGGACTGCAAATCGAGTGAATATATTTACTGTCGCCATAAGCTTGCTACGCCTGTTCGGCCTTCTGGATCTTCGCCCAGGTGTCCTTCAAAGTCACGGTGCGGTTGAAAACCGGTCTTCCTGGTTGGGTGTACTTGCTGTCGACACAGAAGTAACCCATTCTCTCAAACTGATACCGATCACCCGGCTGAGCGTTCCCAATCGATGGTTCCAGCTTGCAGCCGGACAGGATTTCGAGTGAATTGGGATTGATATAGTCGGTGAAGTTCTTGCCTTCCTCGACGTCCATCGGATTCTCTTTGGTAAACAGATGTTCCAAGAGGCGCACCTCGGCATCTATGGCATGCCGAGCCGACACCCAGTGAAGCGTGGCCTTGACTTTGCGGCCGTCCGCAGCCGACCCACCGCGGGTAGCGGGATCGTATGAACAGTGTAACTCGGTAATTTGACCCGTCTGTTTGTCCTTTACTACCGAATCACATCTTATGAAATAGGCATACCGCAGACGAACTTCGCGGCCCGGAGCCAATCGGAAGAACTTCTTGGGCGGGTCTTCCATGAAGTCCTCTTGCTCAATATACAGCTCGCGCGAAAACGGGACCTTGCGGGTGCCCGCGGCCGGGTTTTCCGGATTATTGACAGCATCCAGTTCCTCAACCTGATTTTCGGGGTAATTTGTAATGACTACTTTGAGCGGTTTGAGCACCGCCATTATTCGTGGAGAGGTCTGGTTCAGTTCTTCCCTCAGGATATGTTCAAGCAAGGCGATGTCCACCACCGAGGCCCGCTTGGCCAACCCGATAGCCTCGCAGAAGCGGCGAATCGCCTGTGGCGTAAAACCCCGGCGGCGGAAGCCGGAGAGAGTAGACATGCGGGGATCGTCCCATCCGTCGACAAGGCCTTGTCTGACAAGCTCCATCAGACGGCGCTTGCTCATAACGGTGTAGGTCAAATTGAGTCGCGCAAACTCGATCTGTTGCGGATGGTGAACACCAAGCTGATCGAGGAACCAATCATAAAGCGGTCGGTGACCCTCGAAATCAAGATCGCAGAAGGAATGCGTGATACCCTCTATGGAATCCGACAGGCAGTGGGTAAAATCATACATCGGATATATGCACCACTTGTCGCCGGTGCGATGGTGCGTGGCGTGCAGGATGCGATACATGACGGAGTCCCGCATATTCAGGTTGCCCGAAGTCATGTCGATCTTGGCGCGGAGTGTACGGGAACCATCGGGAAAATCGCCTTTCCGCATCCGCTCAAACAGGTCAAGGTTTTCCGCCACGGTGCGATCCCGCCAGGGGCTGTTGCGGCCCGGCTCGGTTAGTGTCCCGCGATATTCGCGGATCTGATCGGCGTTCAGATCGCAGACATAGGCCTTTCCCAGTTTGATGAGCTGGACGGCGTAGTCGTACAATTGGTCGAAATAGTCGGAGGCGTAAAATAGCTTGTCGCCCCAGTCGTAGCCGAGCCAGCGTATGTCCCGCTGAATCGATTCTACAAATAGGGTGTCCTCTTTGATCGGATTGGTATCGTCAAAACGCAGGTGGTACACGCCCTTGTATTCCTCGGCGATGCCGTAGTCGATGGTGATCGCCTTAGCGTGTCCGATATGAAGATACCCATTCGGTTCCGGGGGGAAGCGGGTGACCACTCGGCCGCCATGTTTGCCGGCTTTGACGTCGGCCTCGACAATCTGTCTTATAAAATCCCGCGGGGTGGGGGTTTCACGGCGATTGGCGTCGTTGTTGTGCAGGGCTTCCCCTGATTCTTCCTTTGTCATTTCACTACCTGATCATATGGTGCAACAGTTAACAGCGACCAATTTGCACGCTGTTAGGCCGATTGGCAACAACAAAAGGGGAAAAGCCCCGGCGCGTCGTGCTTGGGAGACGGGTTCTCGAGGGAACTTTTTTCATTCTCAACAGGTCAGCCGAACCCTATATTTCGCTGTAGCGCCGGAGCGGGTACGGACTGTGTCCGGACCCTGGCGCTGAATAAGGAGGTACACGGGTCATGGACAGGTCAGTACATCGGGTCTCCCGCAAAGCGGGATTCCATCCGGGCAGTGTGGTGTATGTTGGGCGGGAGCGGACTGAAAAGGTCAGCATAGAAATCATCGACTACGACGAATCCCGCCTCGACGAGCGACGCGTGTCAGGTGTGGAGGAATGCTTTCCTTTCAGGGACACGGCCACCGTCACCTGGATCAACGTCAATGGTATCCATGAGCCTGAGCTGGTGGAACAGCTTGGTTTGCATTACGGTATTCACCCCCTGATCCTTGAAGATATCGTCAACAGCCGTCAGCGTCCCAAGTTCAACGAGGCCGCTGATTACATTCTGGTAGTCCTGAAAATGATCTACTCCGACCGCCCGGGTGGCGAGCTGATCGCCGAACAGGTGAGCGTGCTGTTCGGACGTAATTGGGTGATCACATTCCAGGAGCCGGAAGGCGACGTCTTCGATCCGGTACGGGAGCGACTGAGAAAGACCGTGCCACGTGGAAAGTACCTGGCGGCTGATTATCTGGCCCATGCGCTGATTGACGCGATAGTCGATCACTATTTTGTGATACTTGAGAACCTCGGCGACCAGATTGAAAGTCTTGAAGATGACATTGCCGGTCATCCCAGGCCGGAGAGCCTCAGTACGATTCGGGAATTGAAGATGAAGCTGCTGGTGCTTAGACGGGCGGTCTGGCCGCTTCGTGAGGTAATTGGCGGACTGGAGCGAACGGAATCCAGTCTCGTGAAAGCTGCGACCGTACCCTACCTGCGTGATGTGTACGAGCACACGGTCAATGTGATCGAAACGGTGGAGATCTATCGCGACATGATAGCCGGATTGCTCGATCTGTATCATACCGCGGTGAGCAATCGTCTCAACGAAATCATGAAGGTGCTTACGGTGATTGCCACTATCTTCATGCCGCTCGCTTTTCTGGCCGGCGTCTATGGGATGAACTTCGATACGCAGGCCGGCCCGTTTAACATGCCGGAATTGGGGTGGCCCTTTGGTTACCTGATGTTCTGGGGTATGGCGGCAGCAACGGCGGGCGGCCTGCTCTGGTTCTTCCGCAAGAGGCGGTGGTTGTGAGTAGTCGGCGTCGCAGGTGAGTCCGAGATGGCAGTCGCTAATAGTTTAACCGGCGTTTCAGTGAAACTGTTGCGGAGACTGGTAGAGTTTGTCAGTTATTACCTGGGTGGACTCTATCGCCGGGCAGGCCGGCATCACGTCTACCTGATGGCTGGCGGACTGGCTTTCTCGCTGTTTGTCTGCGCGGTACCGCTCGTCCTGGTGGTGTTTGCCGTGCTTAGCAGTTTCTTCGAGCGTCCCGCGGTAGCGACTGAGATTGGGGCTTTCATTGACCGCGCGGTGCCATATCCGGAGTACGCAGCGTCGGTCAAGCAGTTCATTGCCGAGCGTCTAGAACAAACCGTCGAACTCCAGAAGACAGCGGGGATAATCGGCGTAGTCGGGTTACTGTTTGCCTCGACCGGTTTGTTCAGCAGCCTAAGAACGATACTCGATGCCGTGTTCAGCGCGGCACGCTCCGTGCCTGCCGTGCTTGGCAAGCTCTGGGATTTTGCCTTGATTATGATTGTCCTGGTGCTGTTCGTGCTTCTGATTCTGGCATTGCCTGCACTGGAGACCACGGTTGAGATTGCTAAACGGACTGAGATACTCCGCCAGGTCGATCTGACGATAGGACGTGGGACGATGTGGCTGGGGATATCGTTTTTCGCCTTGGTTGTGACTTACGCTGCGATTTACTGGCTAGTGCCGCTTCGCAAACCCGGTATCAGAACTATTCTCGTAAGTGCCGTGTTTGCATCGAGTCTCTGGCTGGTTGCGAAGGAGGTCTTCGGCTACTACATCGGACACGTGGCGACTATCAGACACATTTACGGCGTCTATACGTTCTTGATCGTCGCGGCCTTCTGGGTCTATTATTCAGCTCTGGTGCTGATTATTTCGGCCGAAATCGGCCAACTTTACGCCGAACGTCGCATTGGTGTGAAGAGTGCAGAGGGTCAAACTTGAATTGCGACTCCCGCCAATCGGACAGCATTCCCGGCACTGAGGCTATGTCGGCTGATTGTCGATAGTCTCGAGATAGGCCACGTCAAGTTCATAGCCGAGCTCGATCCGGACATTTGCCGAGTTACACCTGGAGCAAATGAACTCCGGTTGGTCGACTGTGTTTTCGTGTCCACACGTCTCGCACTTGATTTGAGCAGGGATCCACTCGACAACGAGTTGTACCCCTTCCATGGGGGTACCCTGGCAGGCCGCGGTGAAACCAAACTCCAGTGATTCCGGGTCAACAGCGCTGAGGGCGCCGATTCGCACACCGATAATGCTAAGGCCGTGCAACTGACGTTGGGCAACTTCACGTTGGACAAAGTCGATAATATCGAGCGCAATGCTCAGTTCATGCATATGCCTGCCAAGCTAACTGAACCGAAACAGAAGCTCAAGTTGAAACGCATCGGAACGCGAGAACTTCAGCGAACACGCAAGCCGGCAATCTTGACCAGGCCGCGATGATACCCGTCGGGAAAGAGCTGTTCCAACTGGTCTAATTCAACGTTGTTGGCTTCGCAAGTATCGTAGACCGTGGGGACCTCGCCGGTTTGTTTGAAGCGGTCACGAATGTAATGGATAATTCTCCAATGTTCTTCCGAAAGGCGCCCGCCCGGGACCTTCATGTCGTGGGCGCGGAAAGCCGCAAAGTACTCGTCCCATTCTTCAGGATCGATCAGGAAGCCTCGCACATCGACCCTGTAGGTTTTTTGGAAAGCGATGTGGTTGAGGTCTTCGGCCGTCTTGGGCAGGTACGATTGACTAAGGTACCCCTCGCGATATGTGAGGCCCGCGAGCTTGCAGGCGCCACGAAGGTAACCTGAAGGGAATAGGCGCTTCAGGTCGTTTCGCGTAAGTCCGCAGTGACGACAGGTCTCATAGACGAGGGGACATCTGCCTGCAATCCGGTACATATTGCGGATGTAGTTGATAACATCCCAATGTTCCTTCGTGAGTCCCTGCGCAAGGCCCGTTTCTAAGGCCTTCTGATCGGCGAAATGCCGATTCCATTGCATGGTGTCAGTAAGAAAGCCGGACTCGTCAACGTCAAACGTCGTGCGATCAGGATCATATTCTGCCATGCTTCTACCTCCAGTCAGGGTTCTAATTTGCAGCCTCACGCCACCGCGCCGTCGGTAATCGTCCCTCTTCGTCGATTTGATGAGGTTGGGCCGGCGTTGCCCATAGGCCTGAGTTGCAGGTCGGAAGACGCCCTGGAGTGATTTCCGCACCTATAGCATGCATTTTGCGAAGGACTCTTTTCCGCATCAAAGGGCATAACCTACCCCGGATACTCATTGCCGATATACTGTCTCAGGTATCGGTTTTCGGTCTGGACATCTTTGAGTTGCGATCTCATCATGTCCCACAGGGATAGCAAACCTACCAGTCGCCGGTTTTCAACAATCGGTAAGCGTCGAAGTCGATTGTTAGTCATGACGCCCGCGATATAATCCAGGTCATCGTCCGGGACGCCTACGATCGGGTCGGCTATCATCAGATCACCCACAACCGTTTCGGCAAATCCTTCAGAGTTATTGACAACGGCGCGAATGATCTCTCTTTCGCTAATGATACCCGCGATTTCGTCCTTGTCGTCGATGACAGGGAGATAACCTATCTGGTGTTCGATCAGCAGAGACACGGCCTCCTGTATCGGAGTGCGTGAACGCACCGTGACTATCCGCTGTGGTTTGTTGCCAAGAAACTCCCTAACCTTCATTCGTACACCTCCATTCGGTCTTCACTTGATTCGCAAACATCTCGCCTATCTCCGGGCAGTCGACAGCGGTTGTATCCCCAGGCTTCTGGGAGCGCCACTGCACCAACTGTGTTTTTACCCGATTCACAACTTGATCAATGGCAGCTCGGACCGGTTCGCTCAGGGGGGCGCCAAAGCACTCACCATCTGATATCTCTACCGCAAGAATGGCCAACTGCTCCGGGAAATCCAGGTCGAGCGCGCGAGCCAGAGCGCGCATCTCGGGTATCCCGGAGTAATGCGGTGATGGGGCAACTACGCGATCCAGAGTTTCAGGATCGAGTTGTATCATCGTGCCAATCGGACATGTGCCGGTTCTGATGGCGTCTATGATAATCAACTGGCGGCAGCCGAGAACGACGTCCAGCAACCCCAGTCCGTAAACACTCGTCTCGGCCACGTCTACCTGGTCGGTGAGTTCATGCTTGATTTGTCGGGCGGCAATAACACCAACGGCGTCATCGCCCAGCAATTCATTCCCCAGACCAAGCACACGTGGCAGCATAGACTACTCTCGACTGAACTCACGCACCAGATTGCGGTTTGAATCAAGCACGCGCACGCGCAAAGGCATCTGGCCCGGAAGGGCATGGGTGGCGCACCCATGACACGGATCATAGGCGCGGAAGGCCATCTCAACGAGGTTCAAAATGCCGTCATCCACGTGCCCGCCCTTTATCGCACCTTTGGCGGCCTTGTCAACTGAGAGTGCAATGCGAGCCGAATTGTTCTGCGTCGCCACGATCAGATTAGCCTTGGTGATCAGCCCTTTCTCGTCCGTTTGATAATGATGAATAAGGGTGCCCCGGGGAGCCTCGATCACCCCGATTCCTTCAACCGGTGTCGCCGTCGGGATGGTACGTACGTTGGGGCTGACAATCTCAGGATCATTAGCCAGTTCGAGCATTCGCTCCGCGGCGTAAATCAATTCGATCACGCGCGCCCAACTGGTGGCCAGTGTAAAATGCACCGGTTTGCCACCCACGGCGTGCAAGTACTGTTCGTAGGCCTGGTTCGCGACCGGGGTGGCCATGCCGTCGGCAACGTTTAGCCGCGCCATCGGCGCCACAGCCATGATGCCGCTCTCAGGTCCGTCGACAAAGCCCTTCCACCCGATGTTCTTCAAGTAACTGTACTTTACGTAGCTCCACGGTTCGACATGCTCGGCAATGTGAGCCAGGTAGTCCTTGCCGGGGAACAAAGCCACCTGCTTACCCAGAGGGTCGACGACTCGCAGGGAACCGTCGTAGAAGTTCACTTTATTCTTGCTGTCCACCATACCCATGTAGTAGGTGCGATGGGTGTAGGCATCGGAGGTGATGTACTTCAGCAGGTCCGGTTTCTTGGCCAGCAGATCCTCAAGAACCTTGAGACTGAACTTTCCGAACTCCACAGCGTGCTCGGCCGCCTTAATGATGTCTTTCTGGTGTTCCGGAGCGATCGCTTTTGAAATGCCACCCGGCAATCCGAATACCGGATGAATCACTTTGCCCATGATGAGGGTCATCAGGTCACGGAGCTGCTTGCGCATTCCAATGACCTCTTTTCCGATTTCAAGACCGACAACTCCGAGCACTCCAAGTATGTTGCGCTCAGCCTTCGGAGCGGTTGGTCCCACGACAAAGTCCGGACCGCCGAGGTAGTAGAAGTGCAGGGCGTGATCTTCGACCATGAAAATACTGTACACCAGTTCGCGCACTTTGAGCGCTGCGGGCGGCGGGGTGACCTTGTACAGGTCATCGAGCGCCTTAGTGGATGCCATGTGGTGCGCGGTAGGACACACTCCGCAGATACGCGAAGTGATTTGCGGCATGTCCTCGGCCGGCCGTCCCTGGGCGAAACGTTCGAAGCCCCGCAGTTCCGGAACCTGCAGATAAGCGTGATCGACATCTCCTTTCTCGTTCAAAAGGATCTCGATCTTGCCGTGTCCTTCGAGGCGGGTAATGGGATCGATCGTATATCTTCGAGTGGACATCATTTGTCTCCTGTTACTTTCACGTGACCGGCACGGTGAAGGAATGAGGCGGGCAAGCTGTAACGATAGAATGTGCCCGTGGGATCGGCGATGGTGGCGGCGGCTTTCTCGATCTCATCGTCAGCGTTAGCGCTGATAAGTGAGGCAAAGGCCGAAAGTGCCTTGGATCCATAATCGAGCACTCGGCCCGTCGGGCCCATACAGCCGGTACATGGCATGTTGCCCTCGACACAGACCGCCCCACACCCTTTGCGCGTAACCGGACCGAGACAGATAAAGCCCTGCGCCAGCAGACACTGTTCAGGATCGCTCTGGGCCAGATGAGGCCGCTTGAACGAATCGATCTTGATCTGCTCAGGTTTGGACTCGCGGCGTTTGCACTCGTCACAAAGGGGTACGTCGGGAGCCAGGACGCTGCCCTTCTCCGGCAGTTTGCCTTGAAGAACGGCGCCAAGGGCTTCCTTAATAATGTTGACCGGCGGAGGGCACCCCGGAATGTAGTAATCCACCGCTATGACCTGGTTGAGGGTCTTAACGGTCTCCCAGAGAGAGGGTAGAGTGAGACGATGGCCATTCGCCGAGTATTCCACCTGGGGCTCGACATGTTCATTGTTCGGTGTACTGGGTGACTCGTGGTAGGAACTGTCGAGCACATTCTGTCGGGTGAAGAGATTGGCGAGTCCGGGGATTCCGCCCATGTGAGCGCAACTGCCGAAGGCGATCACCAGTTGTGACTTACGCCGCAGCATATGCACCATCTCTTCCTGCTCGGAACTGCGAATGGCGCCGTTGATGAGGGAGAGGGTGATTTCGCCGTCGGCCATAGCCTCGACATCCGACTTTTTGAAATCGAGCGCCACGGGCCAGAACACGATATCGACCGCGGCTACGACGTCCAGTATGCCCTCGGCCAAATCGACCACCGCTTCCTCGCAGCCGCCGCAAGAAGAGCACCAGTACAAAGCGACTTTCGGTTTACTCATAAAGCACCTCCACCGACGGCTGAGGCTTCTTCCTCGAGGAGTACGGGCTGTTCGCCGAGGGCCGGCAGCATTTCGCGCCGCTCGAGACGAAGTGGCCCGAGGGTGCGAATCTGTTCGGTCATTTCGTTGATCACATGCTGGACCTTGTCGCCTTCGGAGGCAGCAATCCACTCGAGACGCACGCGCTGCGGCTCGATGCCGAAGTCGCGGAGAACTCGCTTCAATAGAGCGATACGCCTCAGCGTCTTGTAGTTACCCTCCTGGTAGTGGCAGTCGCCGGGGTGACAGCCTCCAATCAGGACGCCGTCAGCCCCCTGGCGAAGCGCGGCCAGGATGAATTGCGGGTCAAGTCGCCCAGAGCACATGATCCGTATCACACGAGCGTTAGGCAGGTAGCTCATGCGCGCCGTTCCCGCGAGGTCGGCGGCCGTGTAGGTGCACCAGTTGCAAAAGAATGCAACGATGCGAGGTTCAAAACGGGAGTTGTCACTGGGTTTCTCAAACATAGTTCAGTACTCCCTTTATCTCTTGCATGATTTGTTCATCGGTGAAATGTTTCTGCTGTAAGGCGCCTGAAGGACAGGCCGCCACACAGGTGCCGCACCCCTTGCACAGGGCTTCGTTGACCTGCGCCAGAAGAGTGTCGGACAGGATTGTTATCGCGCTGTACGGACAGATTGCCGAACAGGTACGGCAACCTGAGCATTGGTCGGCATCCACTCCCGCCGTGTTTGGTTCAATAAGCACGTAGCCGCAATCGACCAGCGCCAGGGCCTCGGCGGCAGCGGCGCCGGCCTGGGCCACACTGTCGGGAATATCCTTGGGACCCTGACAGGCTCCGGCAAGGAAGACACCATCCGTAAACGTCGATACCGGCGCCAGCTTGGGATGGCGTTCGAGGAACCAACCTTCTTTGCCGCAACTGATATTGAACATGCGCCGGACTTCATCGGCATCGGCCTGAGCCTCAAGACCGACCGAGAGGATGACCATGTCGACCGGAATGCGTCGAACGGCGCCGATCATGGTATCCTCGACACGAATAGTCAGCTTCCCTTCCTCGGAAGGATCAAGCGCCCAGTCGGAGATTTCGGCCACGCGCCCGCGAATGAAGTGGACGTGTTCTTCCATCAGTCGTTCGTAAAACTCTTCGTACCCTTTTCCGGGAGTGCGCATGTCAATGTAGAAGTTGTACACTTCCGCGCTGGTCCGTTCCTTGACGAGGTGGGCCAGTTTGAGCGAGTACATACAGCAGACACGCGAACAATAGCGGTTGGTGGCAGCGTCACGGCTGCCGACGCAGTGGACGACGCCGATCGCCCGAGGTACCTCACCGTTTTGGAGCAGTACCTTGCCGCCGGTCGGACCGGAGGCGTTGTTCATCATTTCACATTCGACCGAAGTGATGACGTTGGGATATCGGCCGTAGCCGTAGCGTTTCATCCTGGTTGCATCAAAAGGCTTGAAGCCGGTTGCCAGGATAATGGCTCCGACATCGATTTCTTCACTCTTCTCGACGTCGTCGAAGTTGATGCAATCCTTGGGACAGGCCTTCGAACAGACCTGACAGCCGCCGGTCGTGAAATGAATGCACTGTGCCGTATCGATTTTCGGGATGTTGGGTATGGACTGGCGGAAGGGGACGGCAATGGCGGCGTTGGGTCCAAGACCGAATTCCTTGTGGATTACATTTCGCTGTTCGACGTCTTCGAACACGATATGCCCCGTCGGACAGACCTTGGCGCACGCGCCGCAGAGAATGCAATCGTCGGCCTCCTGGTCATAGGGAGTGGAGACCTTCCGGAAAATCCCTCTTTCACTGAAAGTGAGGGCATGGGCACCGACAACTTCATCGCAAACTCGGACGCACAGTCCGCAGAGAATGCAGGTGTTGTCACCGAAGCCCCAGCGGGGTTCCTTTATGCCGAGTTGATCGGCGAGTCTTTGTAGCACCGGGTGCGGAGCACTTCGCGACATGAGCATCTCGAGGTTGATCCGCCGGGCGCCGAGAACCCTGGTGTTATTGGTGCATATCTCCAACCCGTCCCATACCGGGTAGTTGCAGGCCGTGACGACCTTGCTCCACCCCTTGCTATCCCTCGCCTCAACCGAACATATGCGGCAGGCCGCATACGGTGTGACGTACGGGTAATGGCAAAGAGTGGGAATATCGATACCCAGGGTTCGGGCGGCGTCGAGGACATACGAGTTCTCCTCGACTTCGATTGGCTGACTGTCAATCTTGATTGTGACTTTCGCCATGAAACTGCCTCCTAAGCCGCCGCGACCGGTTCTGCTTTGGTTTTGGGTTTCCAGAGTTCGCGCGCACGATATTGAACTGCGTCACCCTGGCCCCGCTTAACGCGGTCGATAGCGTCGTAATTACAAATCTGGTAACAGGCGCCGCACTGGATACACTTATCCTGGACAACTACATAGAGACCTTTCGGCTTGCCGACGATTGCTTCGGAAGGACAGACCTTAAAGCAGGCGTGGCAGCCGATGCACTTTTCGTTGATAGCGTGTGACACCAGTGACTTGCACACGCCGGCCGGGCAGGTCTTATGCTCTGTGTGCGCCACGTATTCCTCTCGGAAATACCGGATGGTCGAGAGAATCGGATTTGGCGCGCTGCGGCCCAGGTCACACAGACTTGTGTCCGCAAGACTTTGAGAGATTTCCATCAGCGTGTCGATGTCCTGCGGCTGGCCTTCGCCATCGCTGATCCGCACCAGGATGTTCCGCATG
>Ga0315278_10003217_pt1 | contig 14573 bp, 11 predicted proteins | sample YL17G06_0_MG_FD_203880 | JGI IMG/M metagenome (GOLD analysis project Ga0315278, IMG submission 203880) | Sediment microbial communities from Yellowstone Lake, YNP, Wyoming, USA - YL17G06_0 | ecosystem: Environmental > Aquatic > Freshwater > Lake > Sediment | place: USA: Wyoming | collected... | reverse complement strand
CTCCCCCATCCTGGCCGGGGTGAGCGCCGAATCCGCCGCTGAGGAACAGGTCAGAGCCCAGCAGGGGGCGTTAGAGGCGTTCGCCGCGCAGTGCGTCGCGGTCAACTGCGCACTCGGCCCCGATCCGCTCGCCGCGGTCGATTCGCTCCTCGGCGCCGCCCGCGCCGGACGCGGCCCCGGCGGGCTGCCGGTGTCGATCGTGGCCAACGCCATCATCACGGCGCTGGGCTACCCCAGTGGCGACCGGATCGGCAGCACCGTCAAATTGGCCGACACCCTCAACGCCGCCCGCGGCGGCGACACCAATCAACTCAACAGCCTGATCAACCAATCAGAGGCCCTCCGCGGCAGCGACGGACAGTTCGTCAACACCTGCGGCGACGCACTGAACCGTCCCACGCCGGACCGGGTCCGAGAGCTCTTCGTGGCCTGGGGCAAGCTCTACCCGCAGTTCGGTACCGTCGCCGCACTGAACCTGGTCAAGTGCCTGAACTGGCCCAGCGGCGCCGCAGCACAGGATCCGCAGAACCTCAAAGTCGACGTGCTGCTCCTCGGCGTGGAACACGATCCGATCGTCGGCGGTCAGGGCGTGTCGGCGATGGCGGCGACCGTCATCAACGCGGGCGCGACCAGTCGCCGGGTGATGTGGCAGGGCATCGGACATGGAGCCAGCATCTACGCGGCCTGCGCGCTGCCGCCGGTGCTGGGCTACCTCGAGTCCGGCGAATTACCGGCCACCGATACCTTCTGCCCCGCCTAAGCCGCCGACACCGTGCGCCGGTGTACGGTGCGGACGTGGCCCGGGTTGCTTCCCCCCTGCAAACCGCATTCCGTTCGCGCACCGGCCCGCCGACTACCGCGGCGGTGGTGCGCACCGCGCTCTGGCCGATCGCGATCATGTCGATCATCCATCGCAGTTGGGTGCTGACGTCCAACGGCTACATCACCGACGACTGGGCGCCGGTCTACTGGGCGCTGCGGCACTTCCGGGCCAGTGAGCCGGTGTACAACGAGGCGTTCGATCAGGTGGATCCGCACTATCTCTACCCGCCGGGCGGCACCCTGCTGATGGCCCCGTTCGGTTACTTCGACTCCATCTTCGCCGCGCGTAACTGGTTCATCCTGCTCAACACCCTGGCCATCATCGCCGCAGCCTGCCTGCTGGTCCGGCTGTTCAACTTTCCGCTGACCTCCGTGGCGCTACCGGCACTGCTGGCGGCGATCTTCGTCACCGAGTCGGTGACCAACACCCTGGTCTTCACCAACATCAACGGCTGCATCTTGCTGGCCGAGGTGCTGTTCCTGCGCTGGATGCTGGACGGCCGGGTGAGCCGACAATGGTTGGCGGGCATCGCAATCGGGCTATCGCTAGTGGTCAAACCGGTGCTCGCGGTGCTGCTGCTGCTGCCCCTACTCAACCGGCAGTGGCGCACGCTCGTCACGGCCATCGCGGTGCCGGTGGCGTTCAACGCACTGGCCTGGCCCCTCGTCGTCGACCGGGGCAACTTTATCCACCGGACGCTGCCCTACATCCTGTCGACCCGCGACTACTTCAACTCCTCGGTGTTGGGCAACGGCGTTTACTACGGATTACCGATGTGGCTCATTGCCGCCCTGCGGGTGGGGTTCGTGGTGCTGGCGGCGATCAGCCTGTGGCTACTCAACCGCTACTACCGCACCCGCGACCCGTTGTTCTGGATGCTGACCTCCTCGGGCGTGCTGCTGATCGCGTCCTGGCTGGTGCTCTCACTGGCGCAGGGCTACTACTCGATGATGCTGTTCCCGTTCCTGATGACGGTGGTGCTCAAGAACTCGGTGCTGCGCAACTGGCCGGCCTGGCTGGCCACCTACGGCTTCCTGACACTGGACCGTTGGCTGATGTGGCGCCTGCCGACGACGGGCCGGTTCCTGGAATACATGAAGATCACCTACGGGTGGTCGCTGATGCTGATCGTGGTCTTCTGCGTGCTGTACTTCCGGTACCTCGACGCCAAGGCCGAAGGCCGCCTCGAAGACGGGATAGACCCGGCATGGATGACACCGACACGACGCTCTCCCGCACCGAGCGTGACGCCTGCGTGACGTTCGGCCTCGACTGCTGCGCTGGCGTAACGCTCGCGGTACCGTGGCGCGCATGCTGGAACTATCCGACGACGAATGGCGCAACCGGCTCAACGCCGCGGAGTATCGGGTGCTGCGCGAGGCCGGCACCGAGCCCGCATTCACCGGTGAATACACCGATACCAAGACCGAGGGCACCTATCAATGCCGGGCCTGTGGAGCCGAACTGTTCCGCAGCACCGAGAAGTTCGAGTCACACTGCGGTTGGCCGTCGTTCTTCGACCCGTCGCGCTCGGATGCGGTGATCCTGCGATCCGATGACACGATGGGCATGCGCCGCGTGGAGGTGGTGTGCGCCAACTGCCACAGCCATCTCGGCCACGTCTTCGACGGTGAGGGCTATCCCACTCCGACCGACCAGCGCTACTGCATCAACTCGATTTGCCTGAAGCTGGTGCCGGAGGGCCCCTAGCCGGCCTACGGCAACCGGTTGACGAGTTCCTCGACGCCGACCCTGGGGCCGGTGAAGAACGGAATCTCCTCGCGGACGTGCAGGCGGGCTTCGGTGGCACGCAGGTCACGCATCAGGTCGACGATCCGGTGCAACTCCGCCGCCTCGAATGCCAGGATCCACTCGTAGTCGCCGAGTGCGAAGGCGGGAACGGTGTTGGCCCGCACGTCCTTGTAACTACGGGCGGCTATCCCGTGGTCGGTAAGCATCTTGCGCCGCTCGGCGTCGGGCAGCAGGTACCACTCCAGCGACCGCACGAACGGGTAGACGCAGACGTAGTTGCCCGGTTCCTCACCGGCCAGAAACGCCGGCACGTGGCTCTTGTTGAACTCCGCCGGGCGATGCAACGCGACACTGCTCCACACCGGCGTGACCGCGCGGCCGAGTGCGGTGGTCCGCCGGAAGTCGCTGTAGGTGCTCTGCAACGCCTCGAGGCGTTCGGCATGGGTCCAGATCATGAAATCGGCGTCGGCCCGCATCCCGGCCACGTCGTAGAGACCGCGGACCACCACACCGCTGTCCTCTTGCTGCTTGAGGAACGTGGCGGTCTCATCGATTACCGCGGCCCGGGATTCGTCCCCGAAGCCCAGCACCCCGGGTCGCACCGCGAATGCCGAGAACATCACGTAGCGGACGGTGGCGTTAAGCGTGTCGTAATCCAGTTTCGCCATGACTCCCATGGTGCCACGGGCGCCTAGTCTGGGACCCCGGCGGCCACGGGCGCCTAGTCTGGGACCCCGGCGGCCACGGGCGCCTAGTCTGGGACCCTGGCGGCCACCACCGCCGCCGCTGCCCGACCGGCCGCGGCAACGCAGCCCGGGACCCCGACTCCGTCGAGGTAGTTGCCCGCGACAGCCAAGCCGGACGGCAAACCGGCCCGGATCTCGGCGACCAGATCGCCGTGGCCGGGTGCGTACTGCGGCAGGGCATCGATCCAACGGTGGATCAGCACCTCGATCGGGTCAACGTCGATACCGAACACCGCGGCCAGATCGTCGCGGGCCCACGCCTGCAGTTGGTGATCGTCGGTGGCGCTGGCGATGTCGTCACCGAAGCGGCCGAACGACATCCGCAGCAATTCAGCGTCGCCACGGACGCCCCATTTCCGGGTCGTCAGCGTGATCGCTTTGGCATGCAACAGCTCTCCGGTTGCCGCCAGCACACCGGACTGTGCAGGCAAGGGCGTGCCAGGGTCGACGGCCATGGCCAGCACTGCGGCCGAGGCGACCGGGATTCGCCCGGCCGCCGCGGCGGCCCGCGGTGCGAGATCGACGAGCAGTGCGGCCGCCTGCGGGGCGGGCACCGCCAGCACCACGGCGTCGGCCGGCCAGGTTCGGCCGGTGTCGTCGTGAAGATGCCAGCCCAAATCCGCAGCGGTGATGTGTCGTACCGGCGCCTGGACCCAGTGCGCCCCGGTGTGGGCCAGCAGAGCGTCGAGCAGCATCTGATAGCCGCCGGCGAGAGCACCGAAGACCGGCCCGCTGCCGGTTCCTGGCAGCGCCGCCCGAACCGCTTCGGTCAGACTTCCGGCGCCGGCGTCGAGAGCGGCCGCCACCACCGGCACCGCCGACCGAAGCCCGATCCCGGCCGCCGATCCGGCATAGACGCCGCTGACCAGAGGATCCACTGAGCGAGCCACCACTTGCTCGCCGAACCGGTCGGCGACCACATCGCCGAGCGCGGGATCCGAGCCGGGCTGCCACCGCAGGGTCCGGTCCGGTTCGGCGGCGATCTGCGCGCAGGTGGTCGCGTCGACGAGGCCGGCCACCGATTCCACCGAACTCGGGATGCCGTTGACCGTGCCGGCCGGCAGGGGATGCAGCCGGGCCTGGCTGTACACAACCGGGCGCACGCCGGTGGTTCCGATCAGCCGGTCCGTCAAACCGAGTTCGGCGAGCAGGGCAGGTACCTCTGGGCGACGGACGATGAATGCCTCGGCACCGATGTCTACCGATTGGCCCCCGAGTCGCTCGGTCCGCAGGACACCGCCGGGACGGTCGGCCGGATCGAACACGGTGATGTCGGCACGTTCGCCGACCGCACTTCGGATCCGGTAGGCGGCCACCAGACCTGAAATGCCTGCTCCGACAACGCAATACCGCACAGTCCCCCGTCCGCCCGGCTGACTGGCATCGGAAGTCACAGCGAATGCACCAAGGCCACCAGGTCGGTTATCAACTCGGGATCGGTGCCCGGCAGCACGCCGTGGCCGAGATTGAAGATATGTCCGCCCGCGCCTGCATCGACGGCACGACGACCGTCATCGACCACGGACCGGGCGGCCCTCTCGGTGGCCGCCCAACCGGCCAGTAGAACGACCGGGTCGAGGTTGCCCTGCAACGCCTTTCCCGCACCGACTCGGCCGGTGGCGTCGGCCAGCGACGTGCGCCAGTCGACGCCAACGACGGTTGCGCCGGCCTCGGACATCGCGCCCAGCAACTCCGCGGTGCCGACGCCGAAATGAGTCATCGGTACGCAACGATCGGCCAACGTACCGAATACCCTTGTGCTGTAGGGCAATACATAGCTGCGATAGTCGGCCAGCGACAGGGTCCCCGCCCATGAGTCGAAGAGCTGAATGGCATCCACGCCGGCATCAAGCTGCACCTTCAGGAATTCGATGGTCAGATCGGTGAGCGACTCCATCAGCCCATGCCAGGTGGCCGGCTCAGCGAGCATCATCGCCTTGGTCCGTTCATGGAGTTTGCTCGGGCCGCCTTCCACCAGGTAGGAGGCCAGGGTGAACGGCGCGCCGGCGAAGCCGATCAAGGGCACGTCGCCGAGCGCTGGAACGAGCAGACGGACGGCCTCGGCGACCGGGCCGACCGTCTGCAGGTCAAGGGTTTTGATGGCCGCCACATCCGCCCCGGACCGAATCGGGTGAGCAATCACCGGACCGACATCAGCGACGATGTCGAGTTCGATCCCCGCCCCGCGCAACGGGACGACGATGTCGGAGAACAGGATCGCCGCGTCGACGCCATGCCTGCGGACCGGCTGCAGGGTGATCTCGCAGATCAACTCGGCGTCGAAACACGCCTCCATCATGGTGTTCTTGGCCCGCAGCACGCGGTATTCCGGCAGCGAGCGACCGGCCTGCCGCATGAACCAGACCGGCGGCCGCGCCGGCGTGCGCCCGGCGGCGGCGGCCAGGTAGGGCGCCTCGGGAAGCTGGCGGCGGTTGCTCACCGGGACAATGCTGCCACGGCTGTCTGGGCCGGTTCACTGGCACGGCGCGCCTGCCTGCACGGCCCGCCCGATGGGGCTAGCGTCAACGGGTGACCAGTGCGGAGCCGACACAGTTCCGCGAGGCGGTGGCGGCGATGAACGCCGCTGAGGTGCGGTCGGAAATCGAGCTCGGCCCGATTCGCCCACCTCAGCGTCTCGCGCCGTACAGCTATGCGCTCGGCGCCGAGGTCCGGCGCCCCGAGGGTGAAATCGTGCCCGAGGCTTCCGAGGGCGATCCTTTCGGTCGGCTGATCTTGCTGCACGACCCCGACGGCGCCGAAGCCTGGGACGGGACGATGCGGTTGGTCGCTTTCATCCAGGCTGATCTGGACCCGGCCGAGGCCGTCGACCCACTGCTGCCCGAAGTGGCGTGGAGTTGGCTGGTGGAGGCACTCGAGTCGCGCGCCGAGCATGTCACCGCCCTGGGCGGAACGGTCACCGCCACCACCTCGGTGCGCTACGGCGACATTTCCGGACCCCCTCGCGCCCACCAACTCGAGATACGAGCATCCTGGACGGCCACCACGTTGTGCCTGGGAACCCATGTCGAAGCGTTCTGCGAGGTGCTCGAGCACGCGGCGGGACTCCCACCGGCTGGGGTGACCGACCTGAGTTCGCGCTCCCGCGCCTGAGATGGCCTCCCCCGACGACCACGACGTTGTGCCCGAGGCTCCCGGCGGTCCGGAACCCACTCCGCTGGCTCGGCCCTGCGATGGGGTCCCGCCGGTGTCGGTCAGTGCCGACGAGATCACCGGCGCGGCAAGGAAACTCGCGGCGGGCAGCGGCCCCTTTGCCGTCGATGCCGAACGCGCGTCGGGCTTTCGCTACTCCAACCGCGCCTACCTCATTCAGATCCGCCGGGCCGGCGCCGGGACGGTCCTGATAGACCCGGTCAACCACGGCGGCAGCCCGATCGACGTGCTGGCGCCCCTCGCCGGCGTACTGGCCGAAGACGAGTGGATTCTGCATGCCGCCGACCAGGACCTGCCCTGTCTGGCTGAGGTCGGCCTGCATCCGCCCGCGCTCTATGACACCGAATTAGCGGGACGGTTGGCCGGCTTCGATCGCGTCAACCTCGCCGCCATGGTGCAACGCCTACTCGGCCTGGGCCTTGCCAAGGGGCACGGAGCGGCCGACTGGTCCAAACGCCCGCTGCCCGAGGACTGGCTGAACTACGCGGCTCTGGACGTCGAGGTGCTGATCGAGTTGCGAACCGAAGTCGCCGCGGTGCTGGCCGAGCAGAACAAGACCGGATGGGCGGCAGAGGAATTCGAGTACCTGCGCCACGCCGAGAGCGCGCCGACCCGCCGGGATCGCTGGCGCCGGACGTCCGGACTGCACAAGGTCCGGACAAGTCAGGGCCTGGCTGCGGTGCGCGAGATGTGGACCGTCCGCGACCAGATCGCGCGGGGCCGCGATATTGCGCCGGGGCGGATTCTGCCCGACTCGGCGATCATCGCCGCGGCACTGACGGATCCCAAGACTGCGGCCGAGCTCACTGCGCTGCCCGTTTTCAGCGGCCCGAAACAGCGGCGCAGCGCCCAGATGTGGCTGGACGCCCTGGAGTCGGCGCGCCGGACCGATGATCCGCCCGAGGCCTCCGAAGCCCTCACCGGGCCGCCACCGGCGGTGCGATGGGCCAAACGCAAACCGGAGGCCGCTGTCTACCTGGAGGCGGCCCGCGCCGCGCTGGGCACCCTGTCCGAACGGGTCGGGGTGCCGACCGAGAACCTGGTGTCCCCGGATCTGGTGCGCAGGCTGTGCTGGGACTTCCAGGAGGTCCCCGACGTCGACGGCGTCATAGCGGATTTCCTCGGCGCCGGTGGGGCACGCAACTGGCAGCGTGAACTAGTGGTGCCGGCACTATCGGCCGCGTTGACCCGGCCCGCCGCCAGTGAATCCGCCAGTGAATCCGCTGCGGACGGATCAGTCGATCTGCTCTGAGACTGCCTCGTCGCGAGCACTCAGTGCGGCCACCCAACCGGTGACCTGGCGGGCGATGTTCTGTTCAGTTAGGCCCACCTCGGAGAGGACCTCGCCGCGGGCGGCATGGTCGAGGAACTGTTGGGGCACACCGACGTCGCGGCACGGCACGTCGATCTCCGCGGCGCGCAGCGCAGCCGAGACCGCCGATCCGACGCCGCCACGCACGCCGCCGTCCTCTACGGTGACCACGAGTTTGTGCGCCTCGGCAAGCGCGCCCAGCGACTCGGGCACCGGCACCACCCAGCGCGGATCCACCACCGTCACGCCGATGCCCTGTTTGCGGAGTCGTTCTGAGACTTTGAGCGCCATCCCGGCGAAGGACCCCACCGCGACCATCAGGACGTCTTGGGCGAATTCCGGTGCGGGCCGGGCCAGCACGTCGATCCCGGAGATCCGCTCGAGTGCCGGAATGTCCTGGCCCACTTCCCCTTTGGGGAAACGAATTGCTGTCGGGCCGTCATGGATGTCCAGTGCCTCGCCCAGTTCTTCGCGCAACCGGGCGCCGTCCCGCGGGGCCGCGACCCGGATTCCGGGAACGATGTTGAGGATCGACATATCCCACACGCCGTTATGGCTTGCGCCGTCGTTTCCGGTGACACCGGCGCGATCCAGGACGATGGTGACCGGCAGTTTATGCAGGGCGACATCCATCAGAACCTGATCGAAGGCCCGATTGAGGAAGGTCGAGTAAACGGCCACCACCGGATGCATGCCGCCCATCGCCAACCCGGCAGCGGATGTCATCGCGTGCTGTTCGGCGATGCCGACGTCGAAGAGACGGTCGGCGAACCGCTCGCCGAAGGCCGCCAGACCGGTGGGCCCGGGCATCGCCGCGGTGATCGCCACGATGTCGCGGCGCTTGGTCGCGTAGGCGATCAGGGCATCGGAAAACACCGCGGTCCAGCCCGGTGCCGCGGCTTTCGTCGCCAGGCCGGTGTGCGGGTCGATCACGCCGCAGGCGTGCATCTGCTCGGCCTCGTCGTTCTCCGCCGGCGGATAACCCATGCCCTTGCGAGTCGCCACGTGCACGATCACGGGGGCGTTGAAGCCGCGGGCATGACGCAGCGCATTCTCCACCGCGTGTTCGTCGTGGCCGTCGATCGGCCCGACATATTTGATCCCGAGATCGGAGAACATCACCTGTGGGGAGATCGCGTCTTTGAGTCCGACTTTGACGCTGTGCATGGCCTGATACGCGACCTCGCCGATGACCGGCACGCCGCGAAGCGCGACCCGGCCGCGTTCCAGGATCCGCTCGTAGCCCGGTTGCAGCCGCAGGCCCGCGAGATGGTCGGCGAATCCGCCGATGGTCGGCGCGTAACTACGGCCGTTGTCGTTGACGACAATGACCACCGGCCGTTCGGCCGCGGCGATGTTGTTCAGCGCCTCCCAGCACATCCCGCCGGTCAGCGCACCATCACCGACGACGGCGACGACGTGCCGATTGCGCTCCCCGCTCAGTTCGAAGGCCTTGGCCAGTCCGTCGGCGTAGGACAGCGCCGCAGAGGCGTGGCTGGATTCGACCCAGTCGTGAGCACTCTCGGCACGTGACGGATAACCCGACAAACCACCCTTCATCCGCAAGGTGTCGAAATCGGCGCTGCGTCCGGTCAGCATCTTGTGCACGTAGGCCTGGTGGCCGGTGTCGAAGATGATCGGGTCGTGCGGGGAATCGAACACCCGGTGCAGGCCCAGCGTGAGCTCCACCACACCGAGGTTCGGGCCGAGGTGCCCGCCGGTGGCAGCAACCTTGTGGATCAGGAACTGGCGGATCTCCACCGCGAGTTCTGTCAGCTGGTCCTGGGTGAGGTGCTGCAGATCGGCGGGGCCCCGGATCTGTTCGAGCATCGGATCAGTCTACGCACTCTTGCCGGGTGATTCCGGTCCGGCGACATAGACGTCCGGCACCCCGTCGCCGTCCGCGTCGGAGGTTTCCAGTTCAAAGACCGAGCGATAGTGCCGGTTGCGGATCCGTAGCAGAACCGCCGCCAAACCCGCAGCCAGCAAAGACCCGGTGAGCACCCCGACCTTCACCACTTCTTGGCGAGCCGGGTCCGCGCCGAAGGCCAAGTCCCCGATCAGCAGCGATACCGTGAATCCGACGCCGGCCAGCAGGGACACCCCGAGGACGTCGATCCAGCGCAGTGATGCGTCGAGGCTTGCGCGGGTCGCGGCGGCCACCAACCGTGTGGTGCCGAACACACCGATGGTCTTTCCGACGACGAGGCCGGCGACGACGCCGAGGGCGATCGGATCGCGCAGCGCTGTCACAAATCCGTTATAGCCACCGAACGTGACTCCGGCCGCGAAGAAGGCGAACACCGGCACCGCGAAGCCGGCCGAAATGGGCCGCATCAGATGCTCGAAGCGCTCAGCCAGGCCGGGCGCGCCGGTCTTGGACGTCAGCACCGGCACGGTAAAGCCCAGCAGCACACCGGCAACCGTGGCGTGCACCCCGGACTCGTGCACGAACGCCCAGGTGACCAATGCCAAGGGAACCAGCAACCACACAGAAGTGACGCGCCGCTGAACCAGGAACGCGAACGCCGTCAGTGCGACCAATGCCAGACCCAACGCGCCCAGGTTGATCTTGGCGGTATAGAACACCGCGATCACGGTGATCGCGAGCAAGTCGTCGACCACCGCCAGGGTGAGCAGAAAGGTGCGCAGCGCGGCCGGAAGGTGGGTGGAGATCACCGCCAATACCGCCACCGCGAACGCGATGTCGGTGGCGGTCGGTATCGCCCACCCGCGGGCCGCTCCCGCACCGGATCCGGCGGCGAGCGCCACGAATATCGCGGCGGGAACCACCATTCCGCCCACCGCCGCGGCAATCGGCAGCGCCGCCCGCGCCGGATCGCGGAGGTCTCCGGCGACGAACTCGCGCTTGAGTTCAAGACCGACGACGAAGAAGAAGATGGCCAGCAGCCCGTCGGCCGCCCACCCGCCCAGGCTCAGATTCAGGTGTAGTCCGTAGTCATCGGTACCGACACGAAGATCGTTCAGAGCGTGATACGACTCCGCCCACGGTGAGTTCGCCCAGATGAGAGCGGCGGCAGCAGCGAACAGCAAGAGCGCGCCGCCAACGGTTTCCTTATGCAGAATCGTGATGATGCGGCGGGTCTCCGACCACGATCCGCGGGCGAACAATCTGACCGGCTGCCGAGAACCGCCGCCCCGATCAGTTTCCGACATGATCGGCCTTCTCCAGCAGCGCAATGCATTCCACGTGATGCGTCAACGGGAAAGCGTCGAAGACCCGGATGGATTCCACGCGGTAACCGTGCTCGCGATAGAGTTTGATGTCGCGCGCGAAAGCCGCTGCCTCACAACCGATGTGGAACACGCGGCGCACGCCAGAAGTCGAGAGCAGTTCGATCACCGGCCGGCCCGCTCCGGCGCGGGGCGGATCGAGCACCGCGATGTCGGCCCCGCCGGACTCAGCAGCGAGGACACGGCGAACTGAATCGCAGATCACCTGCACCTGCGGCAGGTCGGCCAGCGCCGACCGTGCCGCTGCCGATGCCGCGCGCGAGGTGTCCACTGTCAGCACCCGTCCTTGTTCTCCGACTACCTCCGCGAGGGTCGCGGCGAACAGGCCGGCGCCGCCGTAGAGATCCCAGGCCCGCTGCGCGTCGCAGTCCTGCGCCCACTGCTTCACCAGGTCACTGTAAAACGCGGGCGCGTCGCGATGGGACTGCCAGAAGGCCGTCACGGGCAGCCGCCAAACGCGCTGGCCCACCCGGTGCACGGACTCACCAGATCCCTCGATGACGGTGCCACCGCGCCGGCCGCGAGTGGTCGACACCACATGCCGGTGATCGTCATCATCGATCACGACGTGCAACCGGTCGCCCGAACGCAGTCGCAGTTCGTTGGACACCGCGCCGTCGGTGAACATCCCCTCGACCAATTGCCCGCAGCGCAGGTCGGTGACGAGTTCGCCGCTGTGGTAGCGGTGGAAACCGGCCCGGCCGTCGTCCCCGACATCCAGGCGTACCCGGGTGCGCCAACCCAGCGCATTGCCGGAGCCGACCGGCTCGGCCTCGCCCTGCCACGCGTAGTCGCCCAGCCGCTCAAGTTGATTGCTCACCACCTGGCCCTTGATCACCCGGGCTGCGTCCGGAGCGACAAAGGCCAGATCGCAGCACCCTGCACCGTCGACTCCGGCGATCGGGCACAGCGGCGCGATCCGGTCAGCCGAGGGTTCGAGAACCTCCACCGCCTCGGCATGCCAGTACGCCCCGCGTTGCGACGTGACCCGCACCCGCAGCAGTTCCCCGGGCAACGCGTAGCGCACGAACACCACCCGCGCCTCGTGTCGGGCCACGCAGCTGCCCCCGTTGGCGGCCGAGCCGGCGCGCACCACCAGGTCCCCCGGCATCAGGTCCCCCGGCATCAGGTCCCCCGGCGTCCCGGTTGTCACTCCACGAAGCCGCGGCGCACGTCGCCCGGCGCATTCTGCACGTCGAGCGGGTTGAGGTCAGTCGACGAATTCAGCTGCCATGGAACGGAAGCCACCACCACATTCGGCATGAACCGCAGGCGAGTCTTGAGCCGCAGGGCGCTCTGGTTGTGCAGGAGGCTCTCCCACCAGTGCCCGACCACGTATTCCGGAATGAATACCGTGATCACGGTACGCGGGGCTTCCCGGTTGATCCGTCTGATGTAGTCGAGGATGGGACCGGTGATCTCGCGGTAGGGCGACGCGACGACCTTCAGCGGGGTCGTGACAGCGCTGGCCTCCCATTCGGCCGTGAGTTTGCGCGTATCGCGCGCATCGACATCGACGCTGAGCGCTTCGAGCACGTCTGGGCGCATCGCTCTCGCGTAGGCCAGCGCCCGAAGTGTGGGCAGTTGCATGCTCGAGACCAGAACCACCGCGTGATTGCGACTGGGCAGCACGATTTCGCGTTGCTCGGCCTCGACCGGTGTCAACTCGCGCGACACCACCGCGTAGTGCCGGTTGATCGCCTTCATCATGACGAACAGCCCGCCCATCGCCAGGATTGCGATCCACGCCCCGGCCAGGAACTTGGTGACCACCACCACGATCAGAACCGAACCGGTTGCGCTGAGACCGATCGCGTTGATGATCCGGGATCGGATCATCCGGCGTCGTTCCTCCGGGTCGTCCTCGGTGCGCAACAGCCGCGTCCAATGCCGCACCATGCCGATCTGGCTGAGCGTGAACGACACGAAAACACCGACGATGTAGAGCTGGATCAGTGCGGTGACCTCGGCATCGAACGCGACAACGAACGCGATCGCCGCCAACGCGAGGAACACGATCCCGTTGGAGAAGGCCAGCCGGCCGCCCCTGGTGTGCAACTGCCGGGGTAGGTAGCGATCCTGGGCCAGGATTGACCCGAGCACCGGGAAACCGTTGAACGCGGTATTGGCCGCCAGGATGAGGATCAGCGCGGTGACGCCGGTGATCAGATACAGGCCGAGCGGAAAATCGCGGAAGATCGCGTCGGCCAATTGGGCCACCAGGGTCTTCTGGCGGTAACCATCCGGTGCGCCGATGAGTTGCTCAGCGGGGTTATGGGCAACTTTCACACCGGTTTCGATGGCCAGCGTGATCATGCCCATGAACATCACCACCGCAATACCGCCCAGCATGGCAAGTGTGGTCGCGGCGTTGCGCGACTTGGGCTTGCGAAACGCCGGAACGCCGTTGCTGATCGCTTCGACACCGGTCAGCGCCGCGCAACCCGACGAGAATGCCCGGGCCACCAGGAACACCAGGGCAAAGCCCATGACGTCGCCGTGTTCGGAGCGCAACTCAAACCCCGCCGACTCCGCCTGCAGATCGCGGTCCATCCCGAAGATCTGGATGAAACCCCATGCCAGCATGCCGAACATGCCGGCCATGAAGGCGTAAGTAGGAATGGCGAACGCGGTGCCCGACTCGCGGATTCCGCGCAGATTGACCGCCGTCAACAGCACGATGGCGGTCACTGCAAACGCCACTTTGTGCTGGGCGATGAAGGGCACCGCCGAACCGATGTTGGACATCGCCGAGGCCATCGACACGGCCACCGTCAGCGTGTAATCGACCATCAGCGCGCTGGCCACGGTCAAGCCGGCGGTCGGGCCGAGGTTGGTGGTGACCACCTCGTAGTCGCCGCCACCGGAGGGGTAGGCGTGCACGTTCTGCCGGTAGGAGGCCACCACCACCAACATGACCAGCGCCACCGCCAGGCCGACCCAGGGCGCCATCACCAGTGCGGACAGGCCTGCCACCGACAGCACCAGGAAGATTTCCTCGGGTGCGTACGCCACCGAGGACATGGCGTCGGAGGCGAACACCGGCAGGGCGATGCGCTTGGGGAGCAGCGTATGGCTGAGCGTGTCGCTGCGGAACGGCTGTCCGAGGAGCAACCGGCGCACGCCCATCGAAACCTTGGACACGAGAGCCAAGAGTAAGCCTTGCCCCCGGTGGAGGTAGCGTTCGGACTACCGTGCCGCCCGCCGGGTGGGCCGCACACGAGATAGCCGGGAGGACCTCGCGTGCGGGTTGTGGTGATGGGTTGCGGTCGAGTGGGCACCTCGCTGGCCGATGCACTGTCCCGACTCGGGCACGAGGTCGCGGTGATCGACCGGGATCCGACGGCGTTTCACCGGCTGTCCCCGGACTTCACCGGTGAGCGCATCCTGGGTATGGGATTCGATCGGGAAGTGTTGCTGCGGGCGGGAATCGAGCATGCCGACGCCTTCGCCGCGGTGTCCTCCGGCGACAACTCCAACATCATCTCGGCCCGGGTGGCGCGGGAGATGTTCG
>Ga0315278_10003215_pt1 | contig 14575 bp, 15 predicted proteins | sample YL17G06_0_MG_FD_203880 | JGI IMG/M metagenome (GOLD analysis project Ga0315278, IMG submission 203880) | Sediment microbial communities from Yellowstone Lake, YNP, Wyoming, USA - YL17G06_0 | ecosystem: Environmental > Aquatic > Freshwater > Lake > Sediment | place: USA: Wyoming | collected... | reverse complement strand
GAGCAGCTCGGGCCACAGCTCGGTCTCGACCAGGACCACGAGGCGGGGTCGGGCCGCGTCGAGGCAGCGTCGGACCGGACCGGGCAGGTCGACGGGGAACGGCAGGACGACGTCTGCGGTCTGATGGGCGGCAGCAAGCGCCAGGCCGGTAGCGGTCGTCGATGACAGGATCAGCGGCAGGCCGGGGTGGCGCCGGCGGACCTCGACGAGGAGCGATCGCGCGACGGCAACCTCGCCCACGGAGACCGCTTGCACCCACATCCCGTTTTGTGGGAGCGGCGGCAGGCTGCGACCCAGCCGGTGCACGATCGGCGGTCTCTCGAGTCTGCGACGACGGTCCGCGAGCAGCAGCCAGGGCGCCGCCACGGTGAGCGCGATACCCAGGGCGGCGCGATAGAGGACGAGCGCGGACGAGGCCACGGCGCGGAGTTTACCCGCAGGGGGGCGCGAGTGCCATTGCAGCGTCGATCTATAATTCGATGCGAACCCAACGCCGCTGCGTTGGGTCGCGTATACGCTGCGAGGAGGTTGGGGATTGAAATGGGTTTGCTGCGTCTTCTCGCCGGGCAGGACGTGAGCACACAGCGGGACGATCGAGAGCTCGCCGCCGCCGCGCGTTCTGGCGACGAGAGTGCGTTCGCGGAGCTGGTGCGCCGCCATCAGATCGGCGTGCGTCGCTGTGCCGCGCGTATCCTCTCGGACAACGAGGAGGCGCGGGACATAGCCCAGCTCGCCTTTGTCCGCGCCTGGGAGAACCTGCAGCGGTATGATCCGAAGTGGTCTTTCTCGACCTGGTTGTACCGGATCACGACCAACCTGGCGATCGACGTTCTGCGTTCCCGCGAGAGCCGCGACAGGACCCACAAGGCCCATCTTCGCATCGTCGGCGACTCGGTTGGGCCGGAAGCTCCGCGCCGGGTCGCCGAAGGCGAGGTGCAGCGCATCTTCGCCGAGCTTGCCGCGCGGCTGTCGCCCGCGCAGCGGACGGCGTTCGTGCTGCGCGAGGTCGAGGGGCGCGAGACGGCCGAGGTGGCGCAGGTCATGACATGCAGCGAGGCAACCGTGCGGAACCACGTTTTTCAGGCGCGCGCCGTGCTCAGGCGGGAGCTGGCGGCACGTTACCCCGAGTACCTCCCGCGGGGAGGTGCACGGTGATCGCCTGTCGCGAGGTCCGGCGTCTGCAGACAATATTCCTGGAGCTCACGCTCGAGCCCGCCACCGAGGCGGAGGTCCGGCGCCACCTGGCGGGCTGCGGAGAGTGCCGTGGGGCGCTTGCCGAGCAGGAGCCGGCGACGGCTCTCGCGCTGAGGCTCGGTGACTTCGAGGTTCCGGCCGACGCAGGTTTCGTCGGCGAGGTGATGGCCGGCGTTCATCACCGCCAGATCGAGCGGCGCCTGGACCATCGCCGGCGCGGCTGGCTGGCCGCTGCGGCCGGCCTCGTGCTTGCCGTGCTCGGCGGCTGGGCGCTGCTGCGCGAGCCGAGCCCGGTGCCGCAGACGGCGGTCGCGGTGTACCAGCGGCCGGTGGCGACGGCCGTCGAGCCGGCGTTCGTCGAGGTCGAAGGTGACGGGGTGCGGTTCTACCAGCTCGACGCGGCTTCGCAGGGAGCTGTCAGGGTGGCCTTCGTCGTCGATCCGCACCTGGAGCTATAGGAGCGTGCCGGGGAAATGGGCTGCGGCCGTCGTCCACCCTCCTGTGATGCGAAAGCTGGCTTGTGCGTTCGCGGTCCTCTTTGTCGTTGCCGCGGTACCTAGCCAGGCGCGCGAGGTCAGGGCGTTCCCGGTCCGCTTCCGCCCGGTGCGCGAGGTGGCGGCTCTCATCGAGCCGTTGATCTCCCCCGACGGCAGCTTCACCGTTCAGCCAAAGTTCAACCTGATCACGGTCCAGGACGAGCCGGACGTGCTCGACAAGGTCGCCAAGCTGCTCGCCGAGTGGGACGTTCCGCCGCTCTCGTACCGCGTGCGCATTCGTGTCCTGCTCGGCACGACCGTGCCGCCCACGCCGGGGCCGCCGGGACCGCTGATCTCCGGCCTCGGCGCGGACCTCTCGAAGGTGTTTCACTACACCTCCTACCAGGAGGTCGAGACCCTTCAGATCACGGCAACGGAGGGCACTGTCGTCGAGGCGCTGGCGGGCGGGCGCTACCACCTTCATTTTGTCCTGCGCGCGCTTCCCGGCGATCCGGACCGCGTTCAGTTTGCCCAGTTCGAGGTGTCACGGAAGGAGCAGGGCACCGCGGAGGCCGAGGTCCTCCGGTCGTTGCTGCGGACAACCGTGAGCCTGCAGGTCGGTCAGACTGCGATCGTGGCGGCAGCCCGCTCGGAGGCGGCGAGCCAGGGGTTGATCCTGGTCCTGTGGGCGGCGCGGGAGACGCCGCAGTGACCGAGTTCATCGCGCGCGTGGGCACGGCCGAGGGGGCGGTGGTGCTCGAGCGTCACCGCAGCGCGACCGCGGACTCGCTTCGGCGCGAGCTCGAAGCGCGCGGTCTGCACGTCTTTCAGGTGAACGCCGCCCGCGGGCGCCTGCGCATCCCGATGTTCCGCCGCGAGCGTCTGAGCTCACTCGACTTCCTCGTTTTCAACCAGCAGCTCGCGACGCTGCTGCGCGCCGGTATTCCGGTGCTGCAGTCGCTCGAGCTGCTGCAGCGGTCGCAGACCAGCGCCTACTTTCGCGAGGTTCTCTCGCGTGTCCTCGACGACGTCAAGAGCGGTGTCGCGCTCTCCGACTCGTTCGCCGCCCAGGCCGGCCTGTTCCCTCGCCTGTACTCGGCGACGCTGCTGGCCGGCGAGCGCTCCGGCGATCTCGTCGCCGTCCTCGACCGTTACATCACCTACCAGCAGATGATGGAGGCGGTGCGCCGGCGGGTGACGACGGCGCTGACCTACCCGGCGGTCCTGCTCGCGCTCGCCTTCGGTCTGGTAATCGTACTGATGACCTACGTGATCCCGCGCTTCGCCGAGTTCTACATCGGGTTCGCCGGTGAGCTGCCGTGGGCGACCGAGGTGGTCATGGGTCTGGCGAACGGGCTCAGGCACAACCTGGTGTTCATTGCGCCGTCGCTGCTGATCGCGGTCGTGGCCCTGCGACGCTGGATGCGCACCGATTCCGGACGCCTTTTCGTCGACAAGGTGCAGTTGAAGATCCCTTTCATTGGCAAGATCTTCCACTTCTTCTCGCTGTCGCAATTCGTGCGGTCGCTCGCGACGCTGATCGCCGGCGGCACCCCGCTGGTCAACGCCCTCGAGGTCGCGACATCGACCGTGACCAACATGGCGATCTGCACGCCGCTCGGCCGGGTGGCGCCGCGGGTGCGCGAGGGGCAGGCGCTGTGGTCGTCGCTCAAGGCGACGGGGCTCTTCCCGGATCTGTCGCTCGCCATGGTGCAGGTCGGCGAGGCGACCGGCGCGCTCGAAGGGATGCTCTTCAACGTCAGCCGGTTCTACGACGAGAGCATCGAGGTGCGCCTCGGCCAGGTCGTCTCTCTGATCGAGCCGCTCGTGTTGGTACTGATGGGCGGTATCATCGCGGGGCTGTTAATGTCGATATACCTGCCGATGTTCACGATGCTCCAGAAAGCACAGTGAGGACGAGATGAGCGAGCAGTTGACCGCGATGGCGCAGCGCTACCTCCGCGGCTCGAACCGCGAAGAGGAGGATCTCGCGCGGGCGCGGGAGCTCGCCGAGCAGCTCGGTCTCCCGCTCGACGAGCTCACCGAGTTCCGCGGCGAGCCGGAGCTGTTCCGCCAGATCCCCGTCGACGTCATGCTGCGCTATCAGTTCGTGCCGTTGCACCGGCAGGGTGAGGCAGTCGTCGTCGCCATGGCGGACCCGTCGAGCATGCTCCTCGTCGACGAGGTGGAGCTGGCGCTCGGCGCCCCTGTCGAGATCCGCGTCGCGCCCGCCGGGAAGATCGCCGAGATCCTCGAGAAGTCCGAGTCGACGCAGCGGGTGCTCGACGAGGCGACCGAGGACTTCAAGATCCAGCTCGTCCAGGAGCGCGAGGACGGCGAGGAGGCGCTCACCATCGACCGTCTCACCGCCGACACCTCGCCGATCATCAAGCTGGTCGACACCGTGATCTACAACTCGATCCAGCGGCGGGCCTCCGACATCCACGTCGAGACGCGCGACCGCGAGGTGCTGATCAAGTACCGCATCGACGGCGTGCTCTACCAGGCGATGGAGCCGATCGACAAGCGCCACCACTCGACGATCATCTCGCGCATCAAGGTGATGTCCGAGCTCGACATCGCCGAGAAGCGCGTGCCCCAGGACGGCCGCTTCAAGCTGCGCCTGAAGGGACGCACGATCGACTTCCGCGTCTCCATCATGCCGACCGTCCACGGCGAGGACGCGGTCATTCGCATCCTCGACAAGGAGTCGGCAAACAAGGAGTTCCGCACTCTCAACCTCGACGTCCTCGGGTTCGACGAGGAGACCAAGCGCAAGCTGCGCAAGTTCATCCGCGAGCCGTACGGGATGGTGCTGGTCACCGGCCCCACCGGCTCGGGCAAGACGACCACGCTTTACGCCTGCCTCTCCGAAATCCAGTCCGTCGAGGACAAGATCGTCACCATCGAGGACCCGGTCGAGTACCTGCTCCCCGGGATCACCCAGATCCCGGTCAACGAGAAGAAGGGCCTGACGTTCGCGCGCGGCCTGCGGTCGATCCTCCGCCACGACCCCGACAAGATCATGGTCGGCGAGATCCGCGACGAGGAGACGGCGCAGATCGCCGTTCAGTCGGCGCTCACCGGTCACCTGGTCTTCACCACGGTCCACGCCAACAACGTCGTCGATGTGCTCGGCCGCTTCCTCAACATGAACGTCGACCTCTACAACTTCGTGTCGGCGCTCAACTGCGTGCTGGCGCAGCGGCTGGTACGCCGCATCTGCCCGAGCTGCCGGCGGCAGACGACGCTGTCGCGGCAGATCGTCGACGAGTCGGGGCTGCCGCCGGCGATGGTTCAGGGGGTGAAGTTCTACGAGGGCGTCGGTTGCATCGAGTGCAACGGCACCGGGTTCCTCGGCCGCACGGCGATCTGCGAGCTGCTCGACCTCTCCGACAACATCCGCGCGCTCATCCTCGGCCGCCGTCCCGCCGCGGAGATCAAGCACGCGGCGAAGGCCGAGGGGATGAAGTTCCTCCGTGAGTCCGCCCTGGAGCGGGTGTTCGCGGGGGTGACGACGCTGAAGGAAGTCAACAAGGTGACGTTCGTCGAATGAGGCTCGCCAACCTCCTCCGCACCCCGCCTCCCCCGCACGCCTTCTCGGCGGGCGTCGACGCGCTCCTCTACGGCCGCATGGGGCGCGACCGCCAGGGTCTCGAACGGGTCGAGACGCAGCCGCTCGCCGACACCTGGTGTCAGCTCGGTCCCGTGGGCGTGCTCCACGTCGACAAGGCGCAGCTCGACGCGGCGATCGGGACGTTGGTCAAGCGGCTCGACAAGCCCCCCACGCGAGCGAGCCTGGTGGTACCGAACGCCTGGGTGAGAAGCATCGTCCTCGACGTCGAGAACTTCCCGCGGCAGCGTGACGAGGCGGAGGATGTCCTGCGCTGGCGCCTCAAGAAGCTGCTCCCGTGCCGGCCCGAGGAGGTCCGCCTCGACTGGCTGCGCGGCGGTGAGAACGGTCGCGTCCTGGTGCTCCTCGCCCTGGAGAGGCCGCTGGCGGTGATCGAGGAGGTGTTCGCCGCGTCCGGCGTTCACATCGGCTGTGTCGAGCCGACCGCCCTGGCGCTGACGTCGCTGCTCCCGCCAGCCAGCGAAGCTGCGCTCCTGGTCACCAACGAGGCGAGGTCGCTGGGACTTGTCCTCGTGATCGCAGGCAAGGTTGCGCTGGTCCGTCACAAGGCGCTTCCGGCGGACGCGGGGATGGCGGAGACGTTCGCCGTGCGCGAGCTCGCCCGCACTCTCGCCCACGCGCGTGAGCGCGAACGGACGACAGGGGTGGTCAACGTCTGGGTCGCGTCGCCGCAGCCGGCGCTCGTCGGCGTGATCGCCGACTGGTCCGCCCGCGAGCAAGGAGTCGCGATGCACCGTCTCGCCCTCGGGGCGGGACGCGTCCCGGAGGCGCCGGCGATCGAGCCGGTGAGGCTTTGGTCGCTGCTTGCGACGATCTGGCAGGGAGGAGCTTGATGCTCCGCCCGAACCTCGCCGGGAAGCCGTTCCTCGACACCCGCCCGGTGGTGGCGGCGGGCGTTGCGCTGGCGCTGGTCGCCGTCACCCTGACCGCGGTCTCGGTGGGGGAGTTCGTCTCGGAGCACGGCCAGGAGACCAACATCGTGGAGAGCGTGCGACAGCTCCAGGCCAATCGCGACGCGCTGTCGGTGGAGGTCACGGCGCTCGACCGCCAGCTCGCGCGTGCGCCCTGGAAGAAGCTGAAAGCCGAGGCCGCGTCGATGCAGCAGATCGTCGTCCAGCGTCGCTCGCTCTGGGGCCTTCTTTTCGCCGACCTGGAGCGGGTTCTGCCATGGGACACGCGGTTGTCGAGCATCGACCTGCAGTCCGGTGAGAACGGCGAGATTACGGTGGCACTGGGCGGCCTCGCCACGGACCGCGCAGCTTGGCTCAAGCTGCTTGGGCGTCTGTTCACCGACTCGCACTTCTCGGACCCGCTGCCGATGAGCGAGGAGGCGCCCGGCGAGCAGAATAGCGTCGGTTTCCGCTTCACGCTTCGGGTTCGCTACTGGCCGGAGGGGAGGCCGTGATGCGGCGCTCCGCCTGGCTGCGCCTGTGGTTCGTCTGGGCTATCCCGAGCGCCCTGATCGCCGCCAACGCGATCTGGCTCTTCGGCGTCCGCGGCGCCGTGCTGGGACGTGGCCCGCTTCTCGCCAAGCAGAAGGCGTCGCTCGAGACCGAGGTCGCCGAGCTCACCGCCCAGCGCAAGACCCTGAGCTCGGCGCAGGCAACGCTCGATTCGCTGCAACGGGATCTCGGCGCCTTGCGCCAGGAGCAGCTCGGCTCGATGCGCGAGCGGCTCGTGTCGTTTCTCGTCGATGTTGCGCGGCGTACCCAGGCGGCCGGTCTTCGGCCGGAGCGCATCTCGTACACGGCACAACCAGACAAGAAGTCGGGTCTCGTCCACTTCGCCGCAGTGTTCAGCGTCATCGGGACGTACGAGGAGGTCCGTCGCTGCGTCAACCTGCTCGAGGTGTCGCCGCAATTCGTGATCGTCGAGCGGCTGGCGTTGCGCAGCGACGACAGCGCAGCGTCGCTCGACGTCTCTGTGCAGCTCACCGTCGCCACGTTCTTCGCCGATGCCGATACCGGCATGTTGCGGGAGCTTGGCGTTGAAGACCTGCCGCGGGTCGCCGCGGCGGCTCAACCGGGGACGGAACGGTCACTGCCGACAGCGCCGGCCGTAGAGGTCCCGCGCACGGATTTCAGCTCGGTTGACGCCCGCGTCATGAACGATCTGCGGGCTGCCGTCGCGGGGCTGTCAGGCGCGGAGGCGAGCCCTGAGGACGATGTCTTCGTCGCGCCGGAGCAGACCGAGCCGGCGCCGCGCCCGCGCGTCGACCGGACGCGGCCGGCGACAGACCCGGAAAGCACGAGAAGCAACACGTTCATGGGACAGCTCGGCAGGAGAGAGGTGTCCGGTGGCCGGTAAGAACGATCCCCGCAAGGCCGGCGCCCTGGCGCTGCTCCTCGTGGTTCTCGCGGTCGTGGTCGTGTACCGGCTCAAGCCGGCGCTGGTCGCTCAGGTCGTGAGCGGGTCCTCGGGCGGCACGGCGCGAATCGGCGCCTACGATGTGCCGAGTCTCGGCTGGGGCGCCAAGGCGACCCCGCGGCCGGCGTCCGACGCAGCGGCGCGGAGCCTGTTCGCCTACGGTCCGCCGCCCACGCCGACCCCCGACCCGCGGCCGACGCCGACCCCGCTGCCGACGCTGCCGCCCCGGCCTGCGGTGATCCCCACGCCGATGGGCATCGACCTGCCCGACGGCAGCCGCCAACCGCCTCCTCCGAACTTCTCGATGACGTTCGTCGGGTGGCTGGGGCCCGACCGGCTGCCCGTTGCAGTGTTCCTCGACTCCGGCGACGTGGTCGTCGTCCCGCGCGGCGACACGATCAAGAACCGGTTCATCGTCCGCGAGGTCGGTCCGAGCAGCGTGACGATTGGCTACGTGGGCTACCCGGAGAGCGTGACCCGGAAGGTCCCGCTCTCCCCATGAGGCAAACGATGATGCGACGGACAACCTTGGTGCTGCTCCTGGTCCTCGGCCTGCTGCCGGGCTGCGCAACCTACAAGCACACGCGGCAGGCGACTCAGGCGGCCGCGCTGGAAAACTGGGACGCGGCGGTCTATCACTACATGGAAGCGCTGACCATCGATCCCACCAACCCGAGGCTGCGGATGGAGCTGCAACGCTCGCGCATGCGCGCCGGGGAGCAGCACTTCCGTCTCGGGCTTCGCTTTAGGGACGCCAATGACCTGCACCGGGCGGAGCAGGAGCTCTCGCTCGCTGTGCAGCTCGATCCCACCCACCAGTACGCCGAGGTGGAGCTGGCCAAGGTCCGCAAGGAGCTGGCAATCCTGGCCGAGCCGGGCGGCGAGACGAAGCTCGAGGCGATGAAGAAAGCGGCGTCGGAGATGAAGGTCAAGCCGCCGATCCTCGATCCGAAGTCCAAGGAGCCGATGAGCCTGTCGTTCCCGAACCCGACCAACGTCAAGGACATCTACCACGCCCTCGGCCAGGCATTCGGCGTCAACGTGCTCTACGACCCCCGTCTGAAGGACAACAAGATCACGATCGACCTGCGCGACGTCACCGCGACCCAGGCACTCGAAATGGTGATGCAGGCGGGCGGCCACTTCTACAAGGTGCTCGACGAGCGCAGCGTCATCATCGTCGAGGACACGCCGCAGAACCGGCGCGACTACGAGGACCTGGTGGTCAAGACGTTCTTCCTCTCCAACGCCGACGTCAAGGACGTCAATAATTTGATCCGCGCGCTGATCGACGCGCGCCGCCTGTCGGTCAACGAGCAGCTCAACTCTCTGGTCATCCGCGACACCGCCGACAAGGTTGCCATCGCCGAGCGGCTCATCGCCGCCAACGACAAGTCGCGGGCCGAGGTGTTGATCGATGTCGAGCTGATCCAGGTGGATGCCAGCAAGCTCCGTGACATCGGCATGTCGCTCTCGAACTACGCGTTCCCGATCACGATGGACCCGACCGCGATCACCGGAGCGGCGGCCACGACGCGGATCCCGCTCACCCGACTCGGCGAGATCACCCGATCGATGTGGGGGACGGTGGTCCCGAGCGTCACGGTGAGCCTGGTCAAGTCCGCCGGCGAAGCGGAGACGCTGGCGCAGCCGCAGCTCCGCATCACAGAGGGAGAGAAGGGAAACCTCGTCATCGGCGACCGCGTGCCGATCCCGACGACGACGTTCAACACGTCGCAGACCGTCGGTGGCAACATCGTCCCGATCACGGCGTTCCAGTACCAGGATGTCGGCATCAAGATCGACGTCGAGCCGCGCGTCCACCACAACAACGAGGTCACGCTGAAGCTGCAGATCGAGGTGTCCGAGCTCGGAGAGAACGTCGACGTCGGCAACGGGCAGAAGCAGCCCAAGATCGGCACCCGCACGATCAGCTCGACGATCCGGCTAAAGGACGGCGAGACCTCGCTACTTGCTGGCCTGTTCAAGTACAGTCGGCGCGAGGACCAGGTCGGCATCCCGTGGCTGTCGGACATCCCGGGCATCGGCGGGCTCTTCCGCAGCAACCACAGCGAGACCAAGAAGTCGGACCTCATCCTCACGCTGACGCCGCACATCGTCCGCAACCCCGACATCACCGAGGAGGACCTCGCCCCGCTCTGGGTCGGAACCGAGAACCGGATCAGCCTGTTTGGCAGCTCGCCGAAGGTGCAGTCACCGGCGAGCAGCAACTTCCTCGATCGCGCCGCGATGCCGTTCGGGGCGCCTCCAGTCGAGCCGCCCGCCGCCCAGGACGTGCAGCCCGACACGGAGACGGAGCAGCAGGCCGAGCCGGCGCCGGAGCCGCAGCCGACCGATAGGCGCCGCCGCTTGACGTTCCCGCGACCGCCGAGCATCGGGCGGCCGACGCAGCCGAGCAACCCGAACCAGGACTCGGCGAGTATGACGACGGAGAGCGCGACGGCGCTGCCGGAGGATACGCAGACCCTGACCAGGCTGTCGTTCTACCCGGCCCGCCTTCCCCTGCGAGTCGCCACCGAGGGGCAGCTCGCGGTCGTCCTCGACCCCGGGGCCACCGGCGCGACCAGCCCAATCAACCTGGCGTACGACCCGGCGCGTCTGCGGGTGGTGCGTATCGATTGCGGCGAGCTGGGAGGCGAGCACGGACCGGTGAAGGTGAATGTGACGCACACCGCGGCGCTCGGCTGGATGACGCTGAGCTGGAGCGGTCGCGCCATCGTCGGGGGCACCATCGTGACGCTGTCCGTCGTGCCGCAGACGACCGGGGAGCTGACGGTGATCTTCGCCGGCCCGGTCGGCGAGGTCGTGTCCCGCCCGGGAACCGTCGTCGCCCTCCCCGACGTGCCGAACCCCACGGCTCCGGAGGCCCAACAGTGACGGCTGACCACGCGACGCCGGTCTCGGGGCTCGGGGCTCGGGGCTCGGGGCTCGAACCCCGCACCCCGCATCCCGAACTCCGGGTCGGGTGGGGGAGAGGGTTCACGCTTGCCGAGCTGGTGATGGTGGTCGCGATGGTCGCGGTGCTCGCGGCGATCGCCCTGCCGACGGCACGCTTCACGATGAGGCGCGAACGGGAGGCCGAGCTGCGCCTCGCCCTGCGCCAGATGCGAACCGCCATCGACGACCACAAGCGGCTGGCGGACCAGGGGATGATCCAGATCGAGCTGGGCACCGAGGGTTACCCGAAGGAGATCGAGAACCTGGTCGAGGGCATCGACGTTGTCGGCCAGACCGTCAAACGGAAGTTCCTGCGCCGTATCCCGCTCGACCCGATGACCGGCAAGGCCGAGTGGGGGAAGCGGTCGTACCAGGACGATGCCGACTCCACCTCGTGGGGAGGGCAGAACGTCTACGACGTCTACTCGGTCTCCGCGGCCACGGCCCTCGACGGAACGAAGTACAAGGATTGGTAGCCATGAAACGCCCCATCATTCTGCGCCTTCGACGACTCTCGCAACGCCCACAGCGGCTGGGCTCGGGGCTCGGGGCTCGGGGCTCGGGGCCCGAACCCCGCACCCCGAACCCCGCACCCCGGGTCGGGCGGGCGGGTGGGTTCACGTTGATCGAGCTGATGGTGGTGATGGCGATCATCGGCATCCTTGCGACCATTGCCGTGCCCGCCATGCGGACCGCGCCGATCCGGGCGCGCGAGTCGGCGCTCAGGGAAGACCTCTACCAGCTCCGCTCGTGCATCGACCAGTTCCATGCCGATCGCGATCGCTACCCGGCGTCGCTCGAAGAGCTGGTTTCGATGGGGTACCTGAGGCAAATCCCCATCGACCCGACAACGCGCGCGCCGAACTGGGTGACCGACATCCCCGACGTTACCGGGGACGAGACGGAGCGCGAGAGCGAGGCCGCCGCCGGGCAGGGGATCGTCGACGTGCACTCGGCGTCCGACGATGCCGCTCTCGACGGCACCCGCTACTCCGACTGGTAACCATGCTCCGCTCCACGACGCTGCCTCCGCAGCCCCTCCCGCCACGCGCCCAGGCGCTCGAGCCGAGACCCGGGGTCCGGGGTCCGGGGTCCGATGAGGGTCTCGCCGGAGCCCGGAGCCCGGAGCCCGGAGCCCGGGAGGGTGGGGGGCAGGCGGGGTTCACGATGGCGGGGGTGATCGTCATCATGGCGGTGATGGCGATCATGCTCACGGTCGCCGTGCAGACCGCCACCTTCCACAAGAAGCGCGAGAACGACTTGGAGCTGGTGTTCCGCGGTCAGCAGTTTGTCGAGGCGGTACGCCTCTTTCGCGCCCGCAACGGCCGGTTCCCGCTGAAGCTGGAGGAGCTCGTCAAGGCAAAGCCGCGCGTGCTGCGTCAGGCGTGGAAGGACCCCGTGACCGGCAAGTTCGACTGGGTGCCGGTGTTCTTCGGTCAAGGCGGCACTCAGGTGGGCGGCGGCGGGGCCGGCGCCACGCTGACACCGGGCCCGACGCCGGCGCCGACCGCGGCCCCGACTCCGACGCCGGCCGACGACGACGAGGGCGAGGACGCCGGCGGGGGCTCCGGGTCGCACAGGAGAAGACGGAAGGCCCTGGCGGACGAGGTGCCATTCCCGCCGGTTGACGCGACCGGACCGATCATCGGCGTCCACTCCCGCTCGCGTGACGACGCCATCCTTGTCCGCGACGGCCGCAGCCGTTATTGCGACTGGAAGTTCACGCTCGAGCAGCAGCAGGGACAGGGCGGCCGGCAGGGCCAGCCGCAGCCCACCCCCCACCCGTAGGGTCCGCAGCCGATCCCGAAGACGCGCCCGCGCTCCCGGCAACGAGCTAGCTCTTTTCCTCGCTGGAGCCGATCGCCGAGCGTGCGCGCCGCGGAAGCCCGGCAGCCGCAATGAGCCTGAGGTAAACTTCGTGCTCCATGGCGAGCGGACCCGTCGTTATTGTCGAGCCCATGCCCGGGGCTGCCACCGTAGCGGTTGGGGCGTGGATGCGCGGCGGCTCCGCACTCGAGCCTGGCGGCCTCGAGGGGATCACCCACCTGCTCGAGCACCTGCTGCTTCGCCGCACCGCGAACCGGACGCCGGAGAGCATCGCCGAGCTCATCGACTCGGTCGGCGGCGGCGTCGACGCGTTCACCACCCGGGAGGCGTGCGCCATTGCGGCGCACGTTCCCGCCGAGCGGTTCGTCGAGGCAATCGACCTGATCCTCGATGCCATGTTCAATCCCGGTTTCCGGCTCGTCGACCTCGACGCGGAGCGGGGAGTGATCGCGGCGGAGTTCGAGATGGTGCAGGACTCGCCCGGTGAAATGGCCGCCGAGAAGGCGCTGATGGCATGTTGGGATGGCCACCCTCTGGCCCGCCCCGTGCTCGGCCGCCGGGAGGTGGTGCAGCGCCTCAAGGTCGCGGACCTTCGGCGCTTCCACGCCGAGCGGTTCACGGGCGAGGGCCTGGTCCTGGTCGCGGTCGGGCCGGTCGACGAGCGTTCCCTCGAGCGGCGGCTCGCGGCGATCCCCGGCGGCGCATGGGCTCCGCGCCCGCTCACGCCTCCCGATTGGCGCCCAGGCGTCGCCGTCGAGGAGCGCGAGGGCCTCGAGCAGGTGTACGTGAACCTGGTGCTGCCGGCGTTGCCGGCCAATCACCCGGAGATGGCCACGCTGGGTGTGCTCGAGCAGTTGCTCGGCGAGGGCTACTCGAGCCGGCTTTTTCGCGATCTCCGCGATCGTCTCGGCCTGGTGTACGACGTCGGCGCCGCGGCGTACTGCACCTCGCTCGCCGGCGTGCTCGAGGTGACGTTCTCGTGCCCGCTGCGGCAGTCGGAAGCGTGCTGGGGCGCTGTTCTGCGGATCCTCGACAATGTCGGCTCCGGGGCGATCACCGAGCACGAGGTGGCTCTCGCCCGCGAGGCGCTGCTTGCCGGTGTCGTGCTCGCTTCGGAGGGTACCGACGCCCGGCTGGAGGCGCACGCCGGCGAGTACCTCTCGCGCGGCCGCCGGTTCGATGCCGCGGCGCTGCGGCGGGAGATCGAGTCGGTCACGGTCGCAGGGGTCAGGAAGCTCGCCCGCGAGGTGGTGCGGCTCGACGCCCTTGCCGGCGCCGTCTGCGGGCCGCGGGGCGCGGCGCTGCTGCCCGCCGACGTCGCCGTGAGGGTCGCATGACGGTCGGCCCCGCCCGGCGCCGCGGCGGCCCGCCAGCCGAGATCGAGGTGCTGGTGCGGCGGCTGCCCCACGGCGGCGACGTGCCCCTGCCCGAGTTCGCAACGGCAGGCGCCGCGGGCGCCGACGTTCGCGCCGCCGTCCGCGAGGCGACCGAGCTGGCGCCGGGCGAGCGCGTCGCCGTCCCGACCGGGTTGGTGCTTGCCGTGCCGGCAGGCTACGAGGTGCAGGTGCGGCCGCGCTCCGGCCTCGCGCTGCGCCATGGCGTCACTGTGGCCAACGCGCCGGGCACCATCGACAGCGACTACCGCGGCGAGGTGATGGTGATCCTCGTCAACCTCGGACGGGAGCCGTTCGCGATCCGGCGCGGCGACCGCATCGCCCAGCTCGTGGTGGCACCGGTGCAGCGCGCCTGCTTTTCCGAGCGCGCGGAGCTTCCGCCGACCGAGCGTGGGGCCGGCGGCTTCGGCTCGACGGGAGTTTAGGAGCCTGCCGGGGAAGCGGGGAGGGTCGCGCGCATGGGGCTTGCGGATCGCAGGCAAGGAGTGAGGAGGAAGGCGATGCTCTTTCATCGGCGACGACGAACGACGCAGCATGCGGCCGCACCTCGCGGGGGAGTGGGTGGGTGGCGAGACGCGGGCTGCATCGCCGTCGACCGGAGCGGCGGGGGTAGGGCGGGGGCTGTCCTCGGCGTCTGTCCGAGCCTGGGCGGTGCTCCCGCAACCCCCATGCGCCCTTCGGGTTACGAGCGGCGCGGGGCCATCTGCGGCGTTGCGGGAGCACCT
>Ga0315278_10003213_pt1 | contig 14576 bp, 15 predicted proteins | sample YL17G06_0_MG_FD_203880 | JGI IMG/M metagenome (GOLD analysis project Ga0315278, IMG submission 203880) | Sediment microbial communities from Yellowstone Lake, YNP, Wyoming, USA - YL17G06_0 | ecosystem: Environmental > Aquatic > Freshwater > Lake > Sediment | place: USA: Wyoming | collected... | reverse complement strand
GCTCGGCGGCGCCGTCACCGCTTCGACGTCCTCCCGGAGAATGGTGCCCTCCGCGCCGGAACCCCGGATACTGGCGAGATCTACCCCCAGTTCCGCTGCCCGGCGGCGGGCGAGCGGCGACACCCGCATCCGGGACTTCGATGGCGGTGCTGCGGGGGCCGGCACGGCGGCGGCAGGCGGGGCAGCTTCGCTCGGGGCCGCCGGAGTTGGTGATGCCGCGGGCGGCGGTGCCGCCGCGGCCGGCTCACCCGCCGCACGAATCACCGCGAGCAGCGTACCCACCGGGACCTTCTGTCCCTGACTCACGACCACCTGTTCCAGCACGCCGTCTTCGAAGATCTCGACGTCGATGGAGCCCTTGTCGGTATCGACCGCCGCGATGATGTCTCCCCGATGGACCGGATCACCGGGGTGCTTGTACCACTCGGTGAGCGTGCCGGCGACCATGTCCGCCCCGAGCGACGGCATGCGGAACTCACCCATCGCGGCGCTCCATGACATTCATGCGATCACTCCCGGCGTCACCTTCAGCACACCACGCACCGCGGCGCAGATCCGGTCGGGCTGCGGCAGCGCCGCGTCTTCCAGGTGCTTCGGATACGGAATGGGGACCTCGGCGCTGCAGACGCGCGCTACCGGTGCGTCGAGGTCGAAGAAGGCCGTCTCGCTGATCCGGCTGCTGATTTCTGCGGCCAGGCTCCCGGTTCGCCACGCTTCGTCCACTACGACCGCGCGGTGGCACCGGCGGACGGACTCGAGGATCGTCGCGTCGTCCAGCGGCCGCAGGCTCCGGAGGTCGACCACTTCCGCCTCGACGCCTTCCAGGGCGAGCGTTTCCGCCGCGACGAGGGCCTTGCCCACCGAGCCGCCGTGCGCGATAAGGGTGACATCGCGGCCAGGCCGCCGGATGGCCGCCCGGAACAGGGGCAGCGGTCCTGCCTCCTCTCCCACCTCCCCTCCTCGGGGTAGAGCATCGCGTGCTCGAAGATGAATACCGGGTCCGGCTCAAGGAGCGCCGCGGGCAGCATCCACCGGGCGTCGTGCGCCGTGGCCGGTGCCAGCACGCTGATCCCGGGGACATGCGCGTACCACCCCTCGAGGCTGTGCGAGTGCTGCGCGGCAACCTGTCGCCCGGCGCCGGTGGCCATGCGCACCACGAGCGGCACGCCGACCTGCCCGCCGGACATGTGACGCAGCGTGGCGGCGGAGTTCACGATCTGGTCCAGCGCGAGGAGACTGAAGTTGACGGTCATGACCTCCACGATCGGCCGCATGCCGCCCACCGCTGCCCCGATGCCCGCGCCGACGAACGCCGACTCCGAGAGTGGCGTGTCGCGCACCCGCTCCGGGCCGAATTGTTCGAGGAGGCCCTTGCTCACGGCGTACGCGCCACCGTAGCGACCCACGTCCTCGCCCATCAGGAATACCCGCGGGTCCGCCGTCAGCGCCTCCTTGAGCGCGGTGCGCATCGCCTCGCGATAGGTCATGCGCATGGACGCGCTCCCGCATAGACGTCCTTGAGCAGGTCCGCGACCGGCTCCCACTCTCCCGCCTCCGCGAACGCGACGGCCCGCTCCGTCACCTCCAGCGCCTCCCGGTCCAGCGCCTCCATCTCCGCGCCGGTGAGAAGGCCATCCTTCTCCAGCCGGGTGCGGAAGAGGGCGATCGGATCACGCTGCTTCCACTGCTCCACTTCGTCCTTCGAGCGATAGAGCTCGGGGTCGTACATCGAGTGCGCCCGGAACCGATAGGTGCGGCATTCCAGCAGAAAAGGCCCCGCGCCGCTCCGCACCTGGTCCACCGCCTGCCGCGCCGCCGCCGCGCTGGCGACCACGTCCATGCCATCCACTGCTGCCGACGGAATCTTGTACGAAGCTCCCTTGAGGCTGATGTCCGTCTCCGCCTGGTGCCGCGCCAGGGCCGTGCCCATCGCGTAGTAGTTGTTCTCGCAAAGGAACAACACGGGAAGTTGCCACAGCGAGGCGAGATTGAGCGACTCGTGGAACTCCCCCTCCGCGACGGCGCCGTCCCCGAACAGGCAGACCGTGACGGCGGCACGGTGCTGCAGCCGGTCGGCCAGCGCCAGACCGACCGCGAGCGGCAGCCCGCCCGCGACAATGGCGTTGCCGCCGTAGAACCGGTGGCTGACATCGAAAATGTGCATCGAGCCGCCCCGCCCGCGGCTCGATCCGTTCGACTTGCCGAACAGTTCCGCCATGACCGCTCCGGGCGGCACGCCTCGGGCCAGTGCGTGGCCATGCTCCCGGTAGGTCGACACGATGTTGTCCGCCTCGTCGAGCACCCCGATCGCGGCCACCGACACGGCCTCTTCGCCGATGCTCAGATGAAGGAAGCCGCGGATCTTCCCCGCGCTGTACAACTCCGCGGCCCTCTCCTCAAACCGCCTGATCAGCAGCATTTGCCCGAGCCAGGTCCGGGCCTTGGGTGAATCGATCAATGGGCGGGTTCCTCCAGCGTGGAGGTGTCGCCTTCCGGCAGGCCGAGCTCCCGCGCTTTCAGCAGCCGGCGCATGATCTTCCCGCTCCGGGTGCGCGGAATGGACGGCAGGAAAGTGATCTCCTTCGGGGCGACGACCGCGCCTAGCCTGGTTCGGGCAAAGCCGAGCAGTTCCCGCCGGAGTACCTCGTCAGGCTGGCGATCGCCCTTGAGCGCCACGAACGCCTTGACCAGTTCTCCCGCCACTGGGTCCGGCTTTCCGATCACCGCCGCCTCGGCCACGGCCGGGTGCTCGAGCAGCATGCTTTCCACCTCGAACGGCCCGATCAAGTGCCCCATCGTCTTGATGACATCGTCGGCCCGCCCCACGAACCAGTAGTACCCGTCGGCGTCGCGCCGGGCGAGATCGCCGGTCAGGTAGAAACCGCCGGCGAAGCACTTGGCATAGCGTTCCGGCTCGCCCCAGTAGGCCCGGAACATCGACGGCCAGCCCGGACGCAGGGCAAGTTCGCCCACCGTGTCCGGTGCGGTGAGCTCCTCCGCTCCGCCCTGATCGGTGCGGCGGACGATCGCCGCGTCGATGCCCGGCAACGGACGCCCCATCGAGCCGGGCCGCACCTCCATCCCGGCGACGTTGGCGATCATGATCCCGCCGGTCTCGGTTTGCCACCAGTTGTCATGAAAGCAGCGGCCGAACACCTCCTGGCTCCACACCACTGCCTCGGGGTTGAGCGGCTCGCCCACGCTGGCCAGGAACCGCAGGGCCCCGAGATCATGTTCCCGCGCCAGCTCGGGGCCGGCCTTCATCAGCATCCGGATCGCGGTCGGTGCGGTATACCACACGTTCACCCGCTCGGCGGCGAGCAGTTGATACCATCGCCGGGCGTCGAAGTCCGCCTCGTCCAGCAGGCAGGTGACTCCGTTGCTGAGTGGCGCGATGACACCGTAGGAGATCCCCGTCACCCAACCCGGATCCGCGGTGCACCAGTAGATGTCGCCGGGTCGGAGGTCGAGAGCCAGCTTGCCGGTGACGTGGTGCGCCAGGACCGCTCCGTGCACGTGGAGTGCTCCCTTGGGCATCCCGGTGGTGCCGCTGGTGAAGTGAATGAGCGCCGGCGTCTCGGGATCGGTCGGCGGGATGGTGAAGTCGGGGCTCGCCGCGGCGAGGAGCGTTGACCAGCTGAGGACCGGGGGACCTGCCGGACCGGCCTCGCTGTCACCGACCAGGATGACGCGCTCGAGTGTCGGGAGGGCTCCGCGATTCGCGGCCACCTTCCGCTGATACAGCGTTCCCGTCGTCACCAGCACTCGCGCGCCGCTCTTCTCCAGCCGGGTCCTGACCGGTTCCGGGCCGAAGGCCGAGAACAGCGGGCAGAAGATCGCCCCCAGCTTCCAGGTGCCGAGCGCGGCGATGTGCAGTTCCGGCACGCGGCCGAGCAGGCTCACGACCCGATCGCCGGGCGCGACACCCAGGGCGCGCAGTGCGTTGGCGAAGCGGTTGGACAGATCGCGCAACTCGGCATAGCTGAAGTCGCGCCGGGTGCCGTCGCGTCCCAGCCAGCGCAACGCGACCGCATTCGCGCGCGAGCCGCTCGCGTGACGGTCCACCGCTTCGTGTGCGATGTTGAGGCCCGCCCCTTCAGGCAGGCCATCCAGTTCCTCGCGCGCAGACGCCCAGCTGAAGTGCCCGCGTGCGGCCTCGGAGTCAGTTAGGGTCGCGCGCGCGTTAGCTGCGCTCCTTGACCACGAACGATACCTTGCAGTTCGCCCGGTAGTTCTTGATCCGGTCGCCGTCGACCTTGGCGCTCAGGCTCTCGACCCAGACGGACTTGATGCCGGTGACCGTCTTCGCGGCCTCCCGCACGGCGGTCTGGACGGCGTCGTCGAACCCCTTGTCCGACTGTGCGATCACCTCGATGACCTTGACGATGCTCATGAACACCTCCTGTGGGGACCGTAATGTCTCGCCCGGCGCCTGAATCGATCTTGAGCGTCCCGTGAAGCGACGTTCATTGAGCCGGCGCTATCTACGGCCCCTTGAACCAGACCGAAAGCTTGTGGGATGCGTACCGGGCGCCGTAGTTTCGGCCTGCGCCTCACTGAATGGACGGTCATGAAGGGGAGCAAGAACGAGGACAAGCGGCCGACGGAGGATGCGTGCGAGCCGCTTGGCAACGGGGAATACAGGGAGGAGCTCAAGCGTCTGCACGCGGCGCCGGCAAGGGCGGCACGATCAAGGCAATCACCGAGCGCGAGAAGCGCCAGATGTACATCCAGCGCTACATCGGCCACCTGCCGGCGGCGGGCAAGGTCGTGATCTTCGATCGGAGCTGGCGCAACCGCGCCGGGGTGGAGCGCGTGATGGAATTCTGCACGCCGAAGCAGGTGAGGAAATTCCTCGAAGCGACGCCCATGGTCGAGCGCGCGATGGTCGAATCCGGGATCATCCTGCAGAAGTACCGGCTCCAGGCAAGCCCGGACGAACAGGAGCGGCGCCTGCGTGACCGGATCGACGACGGCGCCGCCACCGATACGTCCTGGGCGCCGTGGTTCGTCGCGCGCTCGGAGGACAAGAAGCGCGTGCGCCTGAACGTGATCGGCCATCACACGGCAGTCGACTATCCGTTCAAGTACGTGCCGGAACGGTTCTGAGCAGCTCCTCGAACCCGGAGTTGAGCGTGAACAGTCACGACCCGAAAGCCGGCCGGCTGGAGTTGCTGCACGACCCCGCGCGCAACAAGGGGACGGCCTTCACCGAGGCCGAGCGCACCCGGCTCGGCCTCCACGGTTTCCTGCCGCCCCGGGTCACCACCCAGGCGCAGCAGGTCGAGCGCATCCTGGAGAGTGTGCGCGGCGCCAGCACCGACCTCGATCGCTACATCGCGCTCACCGCGCTGCAGGATCGCAACGAGCACCTGTTCTACCGCACGGTGATGGACCACGTCGCCGAGATGCTGCCGATCCTCTATACGCCGACCGTGGGCGAGGCATGCACCCGCTTCTCCCACATCTTCCGTCGGCCCCGCGGGCTCTACCTCTGCCCGCGCGACCGGGGTCGCATTCGCGCCATCCTGCGTCAATGGCCCACGCCCGATGTGAAGGTCATTGTGGTCACCGATGGCGAGCGCATTCTCGGTCTCGGCGACCTCGGCGCCAACGGAATGGGCATTCCCATCGGGAAGCTGTCTCTCTACACCGCCTGTGCCGGCGTGGATCCAGGCGCCTGCCTTCCCATCATGCTCGATGTCGGCACCGGCAACGCCGGGCTGCGCGACGATCCGCTGTATGTGGGTCTCCCCCGGCCCCGATTACGCGGTGCGGAATACGACGCCCTGGTGGACGAGTTCGTCAACGCCGTCGCCGAGGTCTTCCCCGCGGCGGTCCTGCAGTTCGAGGACTTCGCGACCGACAACGCCATCACGCTGCTCGCGCGGTACCGCGACCGCACCTGCACCTTCAACGATGACATCCAGGGAACCGCGGCCGTGGCGCTGGCGGGTCTCTACGCATCGGTGCGCCTCACCGGACGACCCCTGCGCGAGCAACGCCTCGCCTTCCTGGGCGCGGGATCGGCCGCGACCGGGATCGCGGACCTGGTCGCCCAGGCGATGGTCGATGAAGGGCTGGCACCGTCCGAAGCGCGGCAGAGGATCGCGCTGGTGGATTCGAAGGGACTGGTGACGCGAGATCGTCCCGGCCTTGCGGCCCACAAGCTGCCGTACGCCATGGATGGCGGGCCGATTCCCGGCTTGCTGGGGGTGGTGGAGGCGCTCCTGCCAACTACCCTCATCGGCGTCTCTGCCGTGCCGCACACCTTCACCGAAGCGGTGCTCCGGGCCATGGCCGCCGCGAACGAGCGCCCCATCGTCTTCGCCCTCTCGAATCCCACCAGCCGCGCCGAGTGCACGGCGGAAGAGGCGTATCGCTGGACCGATGGCCGGGCGATCTTCGCCTCGGGAAGTCCCTTCCCGCCGGTTGAGTTGAACGGGCGATCCTGGGTGCCGCGTCAGGGAAACAACGCCTACATCTTCCCCGGACTGGGGCTTGGGGTGACGCTCGTGGGGGCGCGGCGCGTGACGGACGCGATGTTCGCCGCCGCCGCGCGCCGGCTCGGCGAGCTTGCCACCGATACCGACCTCGCTCAGGGCTCGCTCTACCCGCCCATCGATCGGATCATGGAAGTGTCGGCCGAGATCGCCGTCGCGGTCGCGGAGGTGGCGTACCGTGACGGGTTGGCGCGCCTTCCGCGGCCGGCCGACCTTCCGGCGTTTGTGCGCGCCAATCGGTACGATCCTTCATACCCGGCGTATGCGTAGCGGAGGGAAGTAGCGTCCGGAATCCTCCCGTGCCGTCAGCAGGCCACGAGGGTCTTGAGTCCGCCGTTCGCCCTGCGCTTGTGGTCGAACGGCATCGCGGCCGGGTCCATCACCTTCGCCAGCCGGGGATCGGACATCACCTTCATCAGCACCCGGTCCCGCTGCACCCGCCACTCTTGGGTGATCATGGTCCATGTCAATGTCATGATCGCGAATCCGTGGGAGCCGGGCCAGACGCACATGCATCAGAACATGGACTTGGGATGAGCCAGGGCAGGACCCTGCTCGCCGTGCCCGCCCGCGCGACCAGCCCCCTACTTACCAATGCCCGATCCGGCCCGTACGTTGACCCTTCCCCAGTCAAGGAGCGGGTCATGCCGATGTACCTGTGGCGCGCGTCATATGCGGCCGATGGCGCGAAAGGTCTCCTCAAGGATGGTGGCAGCAAGCGTCGTGACATGGTGCGGCAGATGGTGGAAAAGGTCGGCGGGAAGCTCCACTCTTTTCACTTCGCCCTCGGCACCGATGACGTGGTCGGTATCGCTGAGTTCCCTGACACGGCCACGGCGGCGGCAATGAGTTTGGTCGTCAACGCGAGCGGGGCCGTGAATCTGCACTCGACGCTGCTCATCTCGCCTGAGGAAATCGACGCCGCGGCGAAGAAGGCCGTGAGCTACACCCCGCCCGGGGCCTAGGATACCCCCCTGACGCGCATTGGGAAGGTGATTGCCTTCTCCGCGACGGTGGAGGTCGCCACCGGTCTCGCGCTGCTCGGCGTGCCGGCGTTCGTCGCCCAGGCGTTGCTGGGCGCCGAATTGTCGGTCGTGGGGATCGTCGTCGCCCGCTGCTTCGGCATCACGTTGCTCGCGCTGGCCCTGGCGGTTTGGCCCGGTCGCGATGGCGCCACGGGCGCGCCGGCCTTCCGGGCCATGCTGTTGTACAACGTGCTCATCGGGCTCTATCTCACCTGGATGGGCACGCACTGGCGCATGGGAGGGGTGCTGCTGTGGCCGGCCGTGGCGCTGCACTCCGGTGTGGCCATGCTGCTGGCGTTGGCGTTGCTCGGCGTCCAGGACGCTGCCTAGCGCAGTGGGGCATCGCGGCCCTCCTCTGGCTCGCCACCGGCCTCTGGCGCTGGCTCGGCGGTACGGAAAAGGCCGGTGAGGTGGCGCTGCTGCTTGACGGCCCGTGAACGCCCCCGTCGCGGTCATCCCCCCGCGGACCCGGTACCCTCGAGCTGGCCAACATGGCGGTGAGCCTCGCCGCTCAGGGCCGCGGCGTCGGACGCCGGCTCTGCGAGGCGTGTATTGCCTTTGCGCGACAAGGGTGCGCCCGCGCCGACGCCTATATGGAGCTCCCGCTCGTATGGAGCTCCCGCTCAGAGGGCCGAGGCCATGACGTCGCGCCAGCTCTCGCTGTGGATGATCCGGGCGCGGATCGCTGCCCGGAGCCGGATGAGCGGCTCGAGTCTCCGGAGGGCGAGACGGCAGGGGTTCTGCGGCGTGAGCTCCGCGTCCGGGCCGCGGAGCGCCAGCGCGCCGCGGCGGAAGTGCAGCAGCTGCAGGTCGTGGTTCACCGCTTCGATGGGCGCCTCGAACACATACGTTGCCGCGCTTGGTCCGGCCAGGACCTCGAGTACCGTGAGGGAACCGACCGGCACCAGCAGGAACGACGCCCAGTGTTCCGGCAGCGCTGACTGCGCCTCCAGCGCGTCGGCATCCGGATCGATCAGCTGGACGAACCCGAGTCGCGGTTCGCCGCCCCGCGCCCGTCCGAGCAGCGCCGTCGCGCACTCGGCGCGCGCGGGCGCGCTCCGTTGCGCGACCATTGCGTCGAAGCCAGGCACCTGTATGCGCTCGACGCCGTGGCCGTCCGCGAAGACCGTGCTGCCGGTGAGCGAGGTGAGCAGTTGACCCTGCGCATCGCGCCGCTCCGCCACGGCCCGCCGGAACTCGTCGCGCCGACGTGCCAGGTGGCCCACCACCGTGCGGCTGCCGTCCCTTGCCTGCAGCACGACGGCGGGCGGATCGTCCGATGCCTCCACGGCGGTCAATGCGCCGAGCGGGAGCTGCCACGGGTCGGTGTCCATGGGCACGATGGTGACGTGAGTCTGGAATACCTGGCATTCGGCGGGACCCGCGGTGCCGCCTCCGAGGACGGCGGCGGGAAACACCACCGGCATGGAGATGCCGTGCGCCAGCAGCCCCGCGACACGGGCTTGGCTCCGCGAGCGGCGCAGTTCCTCGGAGAAAGTATCGAAGCGGCGGCCGAACTGCGATAGCGCCAGGGTGCCCGAGGGCCAGCAGCCAAGCTCGATGCGGTAGTCTGCAACGCGGAGCGTGTCCGCGTCCAGAAACGCCACGGTGACCGGGCCGACCCTGAGGTCGTCGTCACCGATCACCGCCTCGGCGGTGCCCTGCGCCGTGATGGCGCCGCCGGCATCATGCAGCGCGAAGCCCGCTGGGGCCCGGCGCGTCTCGTCGCTCATGTCATGCCCCGTAGGGCTTGCCACACTCCGGGCAGAACTTCGGTGAGCCGTCGGCCTGGGCACCGCAGTGCTGGCACGCGCGCTTCGCCGCGATGGAACTGCCGCACTCCGGGCAGAACTTGCCGCCCTGCGTCTTCGCACCACACTGCGGGCAGACTGCGGACGACACCTGCGCCAAGTCGCGCTGGCCGAGGTAATCCACGCTCCTGGCCTTGACCTGCGCCTGCTCGCGGGCGGCCTGTGCCTGCGCCGAGGCGATCTCCTCGTCGAGGTCGGGCGCACAACCTTCGCAGAGCCCCGCCTTCTTGTTCCAGCAGACCGGCTCGCACACCCAGTTGCCGCAGCGGGTACACTGCTTGAACAGGGGGCTGATTTCGCGGACCGCGGCGTCGAGCGCCGTGTCATGCTGGGAACCGGCCACCATCGACTGGAGCTGCTCGGTGGTCTGGGCCGCCCGACCGAAAATGCCGCCGAGGAGCGAGGCCGCCACGTTCGCCGCCGCCGAAGCGGCCCCGAGCTTGTTGGCCTCGAAGGTGGACATGTAGCCGTTGCCGCACTTCTCGCACATGAACTTGAACTGGAAGCCCCGCTGCGAGGACAGGTCCTGATAGTTGTTGGTGAACGGAATATTCGCCATGACGGGCCTCCCTTGCCGCCTAAGCTGCGGCGGGATCGGGAGGGCGTCAAGCGAGAGTGGCACCGACGGCGTCATGCGGCTCCAAGGCAGCGTGCTGGTCGGCGCCACCACCGCGCACTACACCACCGGCGTTCACCCCCCCGTCCGCGCTCCTGCGGCCACGTCCGGCGCCGTTCCCTTCGACGGCCCGGCTCCTTCGCCGCCCGCCGTCAGGGAGGCGCGGCCCTCGCCTTCGCGCGGAACGAGCCCGGCACCACCCATCAGGCCCATCAGCGAGGGGACGTTCAGCGAGTCGGCCAGCCCCGATGGCACCACCATGAGCGAGCCCCGCTTGACGATGCTCTCGTAGAGCATGTTCATCGCGCGCAGGTTCATGGCCGCCGGGTGGTTGCGGTAGGCATCCGCCGCCTCGACGAACTTGTGGGCGATCTCGGTTTCCGCGGTGCCGAGGATGATGCGCGCCTGCCGCTCCCGTTCCGCCTGGGCCTGGCGGGACATCGCGTCCTCCAGCGCGGCCGGAATGATGACGTCGCGGATCTCCACCGACTGCACCTGGATCCCCCAGTTCGCCATCTTCTGCTCCAGCGCCAGCTTCAGCCCGTGCCCGAGCTCCACCCGGGACTGGATCAGTTCGGCGAGATCGTGCTTCCCGATGGCGTCCCGCAAAGCGGTCTGTGCCGAGAGGATGACCGCCTCGTCATAGTCCTGCACCTCCAGCGCGGCCCGCTCGGCGTCGCGCACGATCCAGAACGCGATGGCGTCGACGTTCACCGGCACCGTGTCGCGGGTCAGGCACGATTCGGCGCCGAACGCCGCGGTCCGGATCCGCTGATCGATGATGTAGGCCACCCGGTCGAGGACCGGCACGATGGCGAAGTAGCCGGGCCCTCGCAGGCCCCGGTAACGGCCGAGCCGCAGCAGCACCGCCTTCTCCCACTGGTCGGTGTACTTGATCGAGGCGGCGAGCAGCACCCCCAGTGCCAGGCCCGCGACGGCGGCCAGCGGCGGTGCGATTCCCGCGAGGAACAGTCCGCCGGCCAGCCCGGCCGCACCAATGAGCCCTGCGGTGAGAGCGGCGAACGAATACCGAGTGGCGCTTGGCCTATTGCTGGTCATGTCCATCACCTCGCGAAAGTAAAGTCAGTCGGCGTTCTGCCGGGGGTCATGTCACCGTCTCCGGACGGGCCGGGCCTCCTCGTACCGCGGGCGCGTCGCGCGCGGGCGGGCAGCCCGCGCCTCAGGCGGCTGTTCCAGGTAGGGACTCCGCACCTCGCCCAGCTCGATCGGAAGCGCCACCCGCACCAGGACGGTCAGGACGAACAGGCCGAGCGCCCAGATGCCGGCGGTCACCCACAGTTCCACCCAGGTGGGGGTGTACTCGACGATCTCTCCCAGGGGCGAGGGAACGAATCCCGGGATCACCAGCCCGACCCCCTTTTCGACCCAGATGCCGAAGAAGAGCATCGCGCAGGCCGGCATCAGCACCCGCGGGTTGCGCCGCAGCGGGTGGATCATGAGGATGACGGTCGCCCCGACATTGAGCAGGATCCCCGCTCGAATCCACGGCACCAGCGCCACATGCTCGCCCAGTCCGAAGAAGAGGTAGCGGGCGCTTACGCTGTGGTGCGTGGGCGAGTAGAACTCGAAGATCAACTCGGAGAGGAGCATCACCAGGTTGACCTGCGCCGCCACCGTCGTGGCGGTGGCCAGCTTCTGAATGGCCATGTCCGGGATGCTGTACTTGCTGTGCGACCGGATGAACCCGAGCAGCAGGATCATGAACGCGGGCCCGGCCGTGAAGGCCGAGGCCAGGAAGCGGGGTCCGAGCAGCGCGGAGTTCCAGAAGGGACGGGCCGGGAGACCCGCGAACAGGAACGCGGTGACCAGGTGAATGCTCACCGCCCAGACCACCGAGATGTAGATCAGGGGGACATACTTCTTCTTGGACGGCTCGTGCCCGATGAAGTGGCTGTAGAGAATGTAGAACGGGATAGCGAGGTTCAGCACCAGGTACCCGTTCAGCATGATCACGTCCCACGCCAGCATCGAGTCGGGCCAGTTCAGCAGTCCGATCACCGGCGTGAGACGCCACCACTTCCAGGGATAACCCGGACTGTTGGCCATGACGAAGCAGAGACACATGACCAGCGCGGACACCGCCACGCCCTCCGCGATGAGCACCGCCCGGCTGAAGTCGACGTCGTGCAGGACGTACGCCGGCAGCACCAGGATCACCGCCGCGGCCGCCAGCCCCACGAGGAACGCCATGTTGGAGATGTAGAGTCCCCAACTCACGTGGTCGTTCATGCCCGTGACGATCAGCCCGTGATTGGCCTGGACGAGGTACGCATAGCCCCCGACGAGCATGATCGCCGTCAGGCTCCCCATCCAGAGGTGGTAGCGGCGGTCGCCGGAGGTCACGGAGCGCAGCGCGCTCATCAGGAAAGCCCGGAGATGCACGGTCGCCTCAGTCCGCGAAGTACCAGAAGCGCGGTTCCGTCGCCAGCTCTTCCTTCAGCCGGAAGACGGTCTTGTTCGCGAGCACCCAGCGGATCTCGGAGTCGGGATCCAGCAGGTTCCCGAAGACGCGTGCGCCGGTCGGGCAGGCCTCGGCGCACGCCGGCAGCCGCCCCTGCCGGGTCCGGTGGATGCAGAAGGTGCACTTCTCGACACATCCCTTCTTGCGGTGGCGGTTCCCCAGGTAATGCTGGTTGGGGTTCACTTCCTCCGGCGGCACCTCCGGCGCGCTCCAGTTGAAGCGCCGGGCCCAGTACGGGCAGGCGGCCATGCAGGCGCGACACCCGACGCACCAGTTGTAGTCGATCACCACGATGCCATCGGGCTCCTGCCAGGTGGCACCCACCGGGCAGACTGGCACGCAGGGCGGGTTGGCGCACTGGAAACACTGGGCGCCCAGATAGAAGTGGCCCTCCATCGGCACCTCGTGCTGGTAGGTCGCATCGGCTTCTTCCAGATTGACCACCCCGTTCTCCATCTCGAAGATCCGGATGTACTGCGTGTCCTGATGCCGATCAAGATTGTTCTCGTTGATGCACGCCTCGACGCAGCGTCGGTATCCCTTGCACTTCGAGATATTGAAGGCGTAGCCGAAGAGGACCCCCGGCTGCGCGTCGGTAGTGGCGATGGTGGCGTCTTCGTTGTAGCGGAGCTTGGCGAGGCGCTCCAGTCGCGCGACCGTCTCGGCTCGCTCTTCCTCGGTCATGCGGCGATAGTGCTTCTGGGTGAACTCCTCCCATTCGAGCAGCTTGAGCTCGCGCTCATCGGGTGTCGCCGCGGTGAGCGGCGTACAGGCGCCTGCCGCGGCAGCGCCCGCGGCCACGCCGGCGAGAAGGAGGCCGAGCGCCTCCCGCCGGTCGACGGGCTTCTGCAGCAGGGTGCCGTCGTCGGCGCCCGGCGGCAGGCCGGGGGCGGGGTCAGCACTCATGGGGCATGGCCTCGGGTTCGCTCCAGTTGCGGCGCGCGGAAGGGGATGAGCGTCGGGACGGCCGGCTTGTGCGGGTCGTGGCAATCGGCGCAGGCCATGACGACGCGCCGCCCCTCCCAGCCGTCGAGCCGCTTCCCGTGCGCGCCGCCGGCCCACGCGTCCGCCTGCGAGAAGTGGCATTGCGCGCAGAGCCGGTAGCTCTCGTCCAGACGGGCATGCTCGCCGCTCTTCAGCGTCAGCACTTCGACATCGTCGGGTGAGTGGCAGGTCGAGCAGATGGCGCCGGTCTGGTCCGGGTGCACCGGCTTGATGTTCTGGTGCGCATCGCCGATGCGCTTGTTCTCCATCACGATCTTCTGCCCCTGGTGGCACGAGGTGCAGGGATACTGATTGAGGGACGCCGCGCGGGAACGCAGCGCGATCGGCAGCGTGATGGTCCCAAACAGGCGCGTATACCCGGCCTCTGGAGCGGCGCTCCGCCGACCGACCTCGAACGGCCGGCCACCCGGTCCCTTCCAGCGAACAACGGGTAGCGTCTGCACGGTCGTCAGGACACCCGGCTCCAGGGTCGCGTTGCGGGCCGCTGTCGCGGAGTCGACCTGCACCTCAGCGGTTCCTGGCGGGGGCTGGTCCCACCCGACCTGACGCCCCTCCTGGCAGCCGGACGCGAGACACACCGCCGCGATCCCCGGCACCGCGAGTCCCCACCGCGCCGGGCTCATGGTGCGGCTCCGTTCTGGGCACCGGCGTCCCCCGCCGGGCGAGTGAAAACCCCGGCATCCGGATCGAGGCGGACGTGGCACTGCCGGCAGCTGGCCCACGCCGGGTGCGACGTCCGGATTTCAGCGACGGCCGCAGGGCCCGAGTGGCAGGCGAGGCAGTTCTCCCGGAACTCCAGTGCATGCGGGATCGGCGGCGGGCTGCTATCCGCCGTCTTGGGGGGCAGCGGCGGCCAGACCGACGTGGGCCACGTGAGCGAGGCATTCGCCCGAGGAGGGCCGCCGCTCGGACCGTGGCACAAGGGACACCGTGCGTTCGGGCGCGCGATGGGAATTGCGATGCCCATGAGCGAGTCCTCGCCCACGTGGCACTGCAGACAGACGCCCCGCTCGGGATGCGGTGTCACCGGCACATAGGCGTCAAAACGTTTCGAGAAGCCACCACGTTCGTGGCAGGTCCTGCAGGCATCGGTCCGGAACTCCTCGGGCGTGACGGCATGCGCGATCCGCGGTG
>Ga0315278_10003211_pt1 | contig 14581 bp, 8 predicted proteins | sample YL17G06_0_MG_FD_203880 | JGI IMG/M metagenome (GOLD analysis project Ga0315278, IMG submission 203880) | Sediment microbial communities from Yellowstone Lake, YNP, Wyoming, USA - YL17G06_0 | ecosystem: Environmental > Aquatic > Freshwater > Lake > Sediment | place: USA: Wyoming | collected... | reverse complement strand
CCGGCGAGCTTCCCGAACAGGAAGGGGATCCAGTGACCTCCCTGAGCGCGGGAGAGTTCGGGAAAATCGTCCATGTGGAGGACGAGCCACACGCGATCTATGCCCAGCTGATTGCCGAGGGGCTCCGTGCCGGGATGGTCGTACAGATGATAGAAAACACCGGCGCACGGGTGCGCCTCGAGGCCAACGGCGAAGAAGTTCTGCTCGCGCCGATGTTTGCCCGCAATATCACCGTTGTGCCTATTCCGGAAGAGCAACGCTCTCACGACCCATTCGCGACGCTGGCATCACTCCGCCCGGGAGCGAGGGCCGTTATCACCGGGATTTCCAGGGCCTGTCGCGGACAGCAGCGGCGCCGGCTGATGGATCTCGGTATCGTTCCCGGAACAACTATTACCGCCGAGCTCTCCAGTGTGACCGGCAATCCTATGGCATACCAGGTACGCGGTACGCTCGTCGCCCTCCGGAAAGAGCAGGCAGAACACATTGTTGTCAGCCCGGTCACCGCGTCATCATGAATGATCCGATACCCCAGGCCTGTGAAAGTTGCCCCGCCTTTAATGCCGGTCACCTTACCCGGCTGGGCATTGCCATCGATACTGTGGACTTTGTGGTGGCGCTTGCAGGCAACCCGAACACCGGCAAAAGTACCGTATTCAACAGTCTTACCGGGCTCCGGCAGCACACGGGCAACTGGCCGGGAAAAACCGTCTCCCGCGCCGAGGGGGGCTTCGCCTACAACGGGAAGAAATTCAAGATTGTGGATCTCCCTGGTACGTATTCCCTCCTGTCAACAAGCGTGGATGAGGAGGTCGCCCGTGATTTTATCCTGTTCGGCCAGCCCAACGTAACGGTCATCGTCGTCGATGCGACACGTCTGGAGCGCAATTTGAATCTTGTATTGCAGGTTCTTGAAATCACCGATCGGGCCGTCTTATGCGTGAACCTGATCGATGAGGCGCGCCGGCACAAGATCGCCGTGGACGATCGAATGCTCGCACGGGAGCTCGGCATCCCGGTGGTACTCACCGCTGCACGGCAACGGGAAGGTATTACCGCCCTGCTGCAGACTGTCCATGATGTGGCGACGGGAGCGTTTGTGTGCAGGCCGCACCGCGTGCAGAGTATCCCGGCAAACGTTGCGGCAGCGCTCGAGCGGCTTGCCCGGCAGGTGACCGCCCGTTTCCCCGGCCTCCCGAACGCACGCTGGGTTGCATTGCGCCTCCTCGAAGGCGATCAACGGATGATCGATGCCGTGAAGAGCGGAGAACTTGCCGGGCTGGTGGCAGGCAAGACATGAAGAGTGAAAAAATAGATTCCGCGGACTCCTTGCTCACCGATGCCAACACGCTTCGGTGGGAACTCGGGGACGATTATCACGACTCGCTGATGGAAGGTATCTATCAGGACGCGGCCCGGATTGCCGATACCGCCGTTACACGGAGCGGCGAACAGCCGCGGTTCAACCTAGACCGTGCAATTGACCGGCTGGTGACAAGCAAATGGACCGGGTTCCCGGTCATGTTCCTGCTGCTCGCCGTGGTCTTCTGGCTTACCGTCGTCGGGGCCAATATTCCTTCCGCAGTCCTCGCGTCATTCTTCCTGGACACGGTCCATCCCGTGTTGAAGGGGCTCTGTGTCAGCGCCGGATTTCCGTCGTGGCTCACCGGACTCCTGGTGGACGGTGCGTATCTTGCAGGGGCGTGGGTGGTAAGTGTGATGCTCCCGCCGATGGCGGTCTTCTTTCCGGTCTTCACGCTGCTGGAAGACTTCGGCTATTTGCCACGGGTGGCCTTCAACATGGATGCGCTGTACCGTCGCGCCGGTGCTCATGGCAAGCAGGCGCTGACAATGACCATGGGGTTCGGCTGTAACGCAGCAGGCGTTGTGGCAACACGGGTCATCGACAGCCCGCGCGAGCGGCTTATTGCCATCATCACCAACAACTTTTCCCTGTGCAACGGCCGCTGGCCGACACAAATCCTGATGGCCTCGATTTTCATCGGTGCGCTGGCCCCGGTTCATCTGGCCGGCTTCTTCTCCGCCGCCGCGGTGGTCGTCGTTGCAGTGCTCGGCGTGACGTTGAGCCTCGTGGTTTCCTGGTCGCTCTCGCGTACCGTCTTGGCCGGTGTGGCGTCGGCCTTCAGCCTGGAACTCCCGCCGTATCGCCCGCCGCGCATTCTACAGACACTCTACACGTCGCTTATCGACAGGACGATCTACGTGCTCTGGCGCGCGTTACTGTTTGCCGTTCCTGCAGGCATGGTGATCTGGCTTGTGGCGAACGTGACGATCGGTAGTACGAGTCTGGCCGAACTGTTCATCCACTGGTCGAACCCGTTCGGATTGTTGATGGGGCTGAACGGCGTGATCCTGCTTGCCTATATCATTGCCATTCCCGCGAATGAAATCGTCATTCCCACGGTGTTGATGCTGACCGTGCTCACGACTGCCCTCAACGGCGTGGGGGCGGGCGCAGGTGTGATGTTTGAAGCGGATTCAGCGGCGGCAACGGCGGATATTCTCCGTGCGGGAGGATGGACAACGCTCACCGGCATAAACCTGATGCTGTTCAGCCTGATTCACAACCCCTGTTCCACGACCATCTACACGATATACAAAGAGACACGAAGCATGAAGTGGACAGCGCTTGCAACGATCCTCCCGCTCGGGATGGGGTTTGCACTCTGCTTCCTGGTGGCCCTTCTCTGGCGGTTCTTTCTCGCGGGTTAGTGCGTTTTTTTGCGTTCTTTTCCCATTCCTACTTTCACGCGGCTTTTTCTCAATTGTTGGAATTTTCCTGCCTCTCAGGACCGAGAATGCCTTTCCCGGCCGGTAATGGGCGATTATTCTGGCATGCAATTCGCAAGGTTACAGCGGAATGTGATTACACCTGAAATCTGCACCTTTCTCAGCACTCTACAGGATACCCAATGAAACGCCTCAATGTCACCATCGACGGCAATGAAGCAGCCGCGTACGTGGCGCACAAGCTGAACGAAGTCATTGCCATCTACCCCATCACCCCCTCCTCGAACATGGGCGAGTGGGCCGATGAATGGTCATCCCAGGGCCGGAAAAACCTGTGGGGAACCGTTCCATCCGTCACCGAAATGCAGAGCGAAGGTGGTGCTGCGGGAGCCGTGCACGGTGCGTTGCAGACCGGCGCACTCTCGACAACCTTCACCGCATCGCAGGGCCTCATGCTGATGATTCCGAACATGTTCAAGATCGCGGGCGAGCTCACCCCGACCGTGTTCCACGTTTCGGCCAGGGCCGTGGCCGGGGCGGCACTGTCGATTTTCGGGGATCACAGCGATGTGATGGCGACGCGCACCACGGGCTTCGGGCTCCTCGCCTCCAATTGTGTGCAGGAGATTATGGATCTGGCGTTGATCTCGCAGGCGGCGACACTGGAATCGCGGATCCCGTTTATTCACTTCTTTGACGGATTCCGCAGCTCGCACGAAGTGCAGAAGATCGAACAGCTGAGTGATGACGACCTGCGTGCACTCGTCAGCGACGAAATGGTGATCGCCCACCGGCGCCGTGCACTCTCCCCCGAGCATCCCGTTATGCGCGGCACCGCCCAGAATCCGGACGTCTTTTTCCAGGCCCGCGAAGCATGCAACCCCTACTACCAGCGCTGTCCCGACATCGTGCAGAAGGTGATGGACAAGTTCGCTGCGGTGGTCGGACGTCAGTACAGGTTGTTTGAATATGTTGGTTCCCCAACAGCCGACCGCGTCATCGTGATGATGGGTTCCGGTGCCGAAACGGCACAGGAAGCGGTGGAGTACCTTAATAAGAAGGGGGGCAACGTCGGCCTCCTCAAGATCCGCCTGTACCGTCCCTTCTCGGTGAAACACTTCCTCTCCACACTGCCCGCGTCGGTGAAGTCTATTGCCGTGCTGGACCGCACCAAAGAGCCCGGAAGCCTCGGCGATCCCGTGTATCTGGATGTTATCAGCGCGATCAACGAAGGCCTCACGGACGGAACAGCGCCGGTACAAACCATGCCCCGGATCATCGGCGGACGATATGGTCTCTCTTCGAAGGAATTCACCCCTGCAATGGTGAAAGCGATCTTCGACGAGCTGGCGAAACCCAAACCGAAAAATCACTTTACGATCGGCATCACGGACGATGTCACCAACAGCAGTCTCGTCTACGATCCGCAACTCTCCACGGAAGCCGACGATGTGTTCCGCGGAATCTTCTACGGCCTCGGCGCCGACGGCACCGTCGGTGCCAACAAAAACTCGATCAAGATTATCGGTGAAGACACCGACTTTTACGCGCAGGGGTACTTTGTGTACGACTCCAAGAAATCGGGGTCGACAACAACATCTCACCTCCGCTTCGGCCCGCGTCCGATTCACTCGACCTACCTCATCACCACGGCGAAGTTTGTCGCGTGCCATCAGTGGTTTTTCCTCGAGAAATTCGACGTGTTGCAGACCTCGCTGCCGGGCAGCACGTTTCTTCTGAACAGCATGTACGGCCCCGCGGAAGTGTGGGATCATCTGCCCAAACATATCCAGGAACAGTTGATCCAGAAGAAGATCAAGTTCTATGTGATCGATGCCTACAAGGTTGCCAATGCGAGCGGCATGGGCGGCCGGGTGAACACGATTATGCAGACCTGCTTCTTTGCCATCTCGGGTGTGCTGCCGCGCGACGCGGCGATCGCGGCTATCAAGAACTCCATCAAGAAGACCTACGGCAGAAAAGGCGACGACGTCGTCCAGCAGAACTTCGATGCTGTGGATCAAACCGTTGCCAACCTGCACGAAGTGCAGGTGGCGGGCCGCGCCACCAGCAGCATCGCTATGCCTCCGGTGGTCTCGGATGAGGCGCCGGATTTTGTGAAGAACGTGACGGCCAAGATCATCGCCGGGTTCGGCGACGATCTGCCGGTGAGCCTCATGCCGGTGGACGGAACATTTCCCACGGGCACCACGCAGTGGGAAAAACGCAACATCGCGATGGAAATCCCGGTGTGGGATGCCGTGACGTGCATCCAGTGCAACAAGTGCGCTCTCGTCTGCCCCCACGCGGCAATCCGGACAAAAGTCTACGATCCGTCGGTGCTTGCCGGTATGCCCGCGACGTTCAAGGCGGTGGACTACCGTGGACCGGAATACAAAGGAAAGAAGTACACCGTACAGGTGGCACCCGAGGATTGTACAGGGTGTGAACTGTGCGTGGAAGTGTGCCCCGCGAAGAACAAGAGTGAAACGCGCCTGAAGGCCATCAACATGGCGCAGCAGCAGCCGATCCGCGAGACTGAACGCGCAAACTTCTCCTTCTTCCTGGACATACCGGAAATAGACCGGCGTCTGGTGAAGGTGGACACGGTAAAAGGATCGCAATTCCTCCAGCCGCTGTTTGAATTCTCGGGCGCCTGTTCCGGCTGCGGTGAAACGCCCTACGTGAAGCTGGTGAGCCAGATGTTCGGCGATCGGACCATCGTGGCGAACGCCACGGGCTGCTCGTCCATCTACGGCGGCAACCTGCCCACCACCCCATGGTCGCAGAATGCCGACGGCCGCGGGCCCGCATGGGCGAACTCACTCTTTGAAGACAACGCCGAGTTCGGACTGGGGATGCGGCTGACGGTGGATAAACACACCGAAATGGCGCAGGAGCTGGTGCGCGCCCTTGCGGGTACCGTGGGCGAGGCCCTGGCAACGGCCATTCTGGATGCCAGACAGGATGACGAAGCAGGCATCTTCGAACAGCGCCTGCGTGTCGCACAGCTGAAGGAGAAGCTGGCAACGGTCAACACGCCTGAGGCCAAGAACCTGGTCAGCCTTGCGGATAATCTTGTGAAGCGCAGTATCTGGATCATCGGCGGCGACGGATGGGCGTACGATATCGGGTTCGGGGGACTGGACCATGTGCTGGCATCCGGGCGGAATGTGAACATCCTGGTGCTCGACACGGAAGTCTACTCGAACACCGGCGGACAAATGTCGAAGTCCACGCCGCGCTCGGCGGTGGCGAAATTCGCGGCAGGAGGCAAGCCGCTTGCCAAGAAGGACCTCGGCAAGATCGCCATGAGCTACGGTTCCGTGTATGTGGCCCAGGTGGCGATGGGACACAGCGACCTGCAGACAATCCGAGCGTTCGCTGAAGCGGATGCGTACGACGGTCCTTCGTTAATCATTGCCTACAGCCACTGTATCGCCCATGGCATCAATATGGGCCAGGGTATGGTGAACCAGAAAGCTGCGGTGGAGTGCGGTCACTGGCCGCTGTACCGTTTCAATCCGCTGGCCGCCCGCGAGGGAAAGAATCCTCTGAAGCTCGACTCTAGAGCGCCGAAGATCCGGTTCGAAGACTATGCGTACCTGGAGACCCGGTACAAGATGCTCACCAAGATCAACCCGGTAGAGGCCAAACGGCTGATGGTCCTGGCGGAGGGAGACGTGAAGGAGCGGTGGCATTGGTTCGAAGAAGCGGCGAAAGAAGTCACCCCGGCTCCAGCAGCCGGAGAGAAACACTAACACGACCCGGTTTTTCAATGAACTGACAGGAATCAGGAACCATGGACCTCTCAACGACATATCTCGGACTGCAGCTGAAAAACCCGCTGGTTCCCTCCGCCAGTCCGCTGTCGCGCACACTCGACAGCATGAAGCGGCTGGAAGATGCGGGCGCTTCGGCAATTGTGATGTATTCGCTCTTTGAAGAGCAGATCCAGCACGAAGCGGCGGAACTGAACCACTACATGAGTTACGGCACCGAAAGCTTTGCGGAAGCACTGTCCTACTTCCCCGAGGCGCAGGAATTCAACCTCGGCCCCGATGAATACGTGGAACATCTTCACAAGGCCAAAAAGGCACTTGGTATCCCGGTGATCGGCAGCTTGAACGGCGTTTCCACCGGCGGATGGATGAAGTATGCAAAAAAAATCGAAGAAGCCGGTGCCGATGCGTTAGAGATAAATGTCTACTACATTCCCACCGATCCACGACTGTCCGGCCAGGCGGTCGAAGATCTGTACGTTGATGCGTTGAAAGCCGTGAAGCAGACGGTGAAAATCCCCGTGGCGATGAAGCTGAGTCCGTTCTTCAGCTCCATGGCGAATATGGCCACCCGTCTCGACGCAGCGGGAGCGGATGGACTGGTGCTGTTTAACCGGTTTTACCAGCCGGATTTTGACATTGAAGCGCTGGATGTGGTCCCGAACGTCAACCTGAGTTCGTCGCGTTCCCTCCGTCTTCCTTTGCGCTGGATTGCGATTCTCTTCGGCCGGGTGAAGGCAAACCTCGCCGCAACCAGCGGCGTGCACACCGCTGAAGATGTGCTGAAGCTGCTCATGGCGGGAGCCGACATTACGATGCTGTGCTCCGCGCTGCTGCAGCATGGTCCGGACAGGATCGCCGAGATTCTCAAGAATCTCGATCGCTGGATGCTTGAACACGAGTATGTGTCGGTGCAGCAAATGCGCGGCAGCATGAGTCAGAAGTCGGTGGCCGATCCGTCTGCGTTCGAACGCGCAAACTATATGAAGGCGTTGAATCAGTACAAGTAGTCATTGTTCATCATTTCATTCTCAGTGGGCCGCAGGGGTGTACCGCTCCCGCGGCTCCTTTTCTTGGAGGAGCCAGTATGCCGACGAAACGTTTCTTCGCTCTATTGTTCTCCATGGTCTCTGTGTGTGCGGCACCCGTGGCTCTTACCCAGCACGAAGAGCATGCGCAGGCGGCCGAAACCACAGCGCAGGTACCTGCGCTCAACACATTTCATACTCCCATTTACAAACTCTGGCATAGTGCATGGCCGAAGAAGGATACGGCCATGATGGCAACACTCGTGCCCGAAATTAACAAAGGGATTGCCGAAGTGGCACAGGCCGAACTTCCGGGGATCCTGCGTGACAAGAAAGCCGTGTGGCAGGAAAACGTGAGGCTGTTACAGGCGGTCGGCGTTGCATACCGGGAAGCGATGGCCGGGAGCGTACTCCAGCCGAAACTGGATGCGACCGAAAAGCTCCACGCACAGTATGAAAAACTCGTCCGTATTGTGCGACCGGTCATGAAGGAAATAGAGGCGTTTCATGAGGTCCTGTACATGTTGTACCACTACTATATGCCCGAACATGCCATGGACAAGATCAAGAGCTCGGGAAAGGATCTCCGGGCACGCATGGATTCCCTGAACGCCGCCACCGTGCCGGAACGGCTGAAGAAAAAGGAAGAAGCGTTTGTGGCTGCACGGGCAACACTCTCGGCCTCGGTGGATGGAGTGAATGCCGCAGTGAATACGAACGACGAGAAGAAGATCAAAGAGGCGATAAACATCATGCACAGCGATTATGAGAAGCTGGAAAAGGTCTTCCAGTGAAATCCGCCCGCACATCCCACGCTGACATTGAAGCTTTTTTTGAAGGTCCCGCCTATGCTGTCGTCGGCGTGTCGGCCAACCGGAAGAAATTCGGCAATGTGGTATTTCGTTTGATGGGGGAAAAACAGTTTTCCGTGTACCCGGTGCACCCGGCGCTCGAGAGTGTGGAAGGAAAACGCTGCTACCGCACGGTCGCAAATCTGCCGGAAGATGTACAGGCGATCGTTACCGTCGTCCCGCCGGCGGTGACGGAACAGATCGTGCAGGAGTGCCTGGACCGGGGTATCCGGCATTTCTGGATGCAACCCGGTTCGGAATCACCGGCGGCGGTCTCGACCGCACGCAAGGCCGGGGCAACCGTGGTCCAGCATGAGTGTATACTGATGTTCCTGGAGCCCGTGGAGTCCGTCCACGCACTCCACCGGTGGCTGAAGAAGCTGGTGGGGACATATCCCTCGTAATGGACCGGGGCTGTTGCCGGTGCTCCTTCTTCACTGCTTCTTGACGAGAATCTCCTCCACTGCGTCCATTGCCCGTTCCATCTTGCGCATCATCAGGGTGAACGGGCCGGACGTGGTCATGTCCACACCCGCCCCACGCAGAAGTTCTATCGGATAGTCGGAACCGCCGGCCCCCAGCAGGGTGAGATACCGTGCTGTGGCGCTCCGGTCTCCGGCCAGCACCGTCTCGGCAAGCGCCGCGGACGCGGTTAACGATGTGGCGTACTGGTACACATAGAAGTTGTAATAGAAGTGGGGCACGGAAGCCCATTCGGCCCGGACCCATTCATCCACGACACATACCCCGCGGTCGTGCCCGTAGTACGTGCGTGCAAGATCGAGGTACAGCGCCGAAAAGGAGTCACCCGTAAGCGATTGCCCCGCCTCGGCGGTTTCGTTGATCTTCAACTCGAACTCCGCGAACTGCGCCTGCCGGAAGAGTGTGGCTCTGATACCGTCCAGAGAGTTCATCAGCAACGACAGACGAATCCGGTCGTCGGTGATGGTGGCAAGCATGTGTTCCATCAACAATGCTTCGTTGAAGGTGGATGCCACCTCGGCGACAAAAATGGAATACCGTGCTGTCGGATACGGTTGCCGGGCGTTTGAAAGATAGCTGTGCATCGTGTGCCCCAGCTCATGCGTCACGGTGCTGACATCATCATACGTGCCGTTGTAATTCAGCAGAATGAACGGATGGAGTTCGTAGACCGCGCCGTTCGAGTATGCCCCGCTGATTTTTCCCTCACTCGGAAACACATCCATCCACCGCTCAGCAAATGACCGGCGGGCAACCGCCCCGTATGACTCTCCGAGCGGAGCCAGGGATGCAAGAATGAGCTCCTGTGCTTCTTCAAAACTGTAGGTCAGCTCCACGCCGGAGGCGGCAGGTGCATAGAGATCGTAATAATGCAGTTCCTCCACACCCAGCAATCGCTTGCGCAGGTCCAGGTATCGGTGAAACACGGGGAGTTGCGCACGGACGTTGCGGATCAATGTCCGGTACACGTCTGCCGGGATGTTGCTGCCGTGCAGTGCACTGTGCAGGCAGGACGGATAGTTCCTCGCACGCTGGTAGAAGAGGTTCTTGCGGAGTTCGGAATAGAGTTGCACGCCGAATGTTCGCCGGTACGCGTGCAGCGCCGAAAAGTGGGCGTCAAAGACCCTCTCCCTGTCCTCGCGGTGTGGGAGCGTCCGGTACAGCGCAAACGCAGCATTGTCCAGCCGGACCCGGGAACCGTCATGCAGGGTCACCTCAGGAAATGGGAAATCCGCGTTGGAGAAAATGGTGAAGATATTGGCGGAGGACTCCGCCATAAGTCCGGCCTCGGCAATGATCTTCTCTTCGGTTTCTGTTCCCGTGTGTTCATGGCGCCGCAGTGTGTCGTGCAAGGGGTGACGGTAATCGGCGAGCCCGGGTTCCGCCCTGAGGAACGCTTCCACCGTCTCCCGTCCCATACGAAGGATTTCCGGTTCAATAAACGCCGTGCGTGCGCCGATGTCTGCCCCGATCTGACCGATTTCCTGCTGGTAGTCAAGAAATGCGGCGTTTTTGGTGTCAATATCAGCATGAGCCTGGGCATAGGTATACAAGCGGGAGAATGACTTGCCGATAGCACTGCTCAGGTCCAGACAGGCCAGGAGTTGTAACGGCGAGCCGGCAAGTGTCCCGCGAAAAGCATCAATCCGCGCTACCTCGGTCAGCAATTGATCCTTTGCGACTTTCCATGCATCAACATCGGAATACACTGTGCTGAGGTCCCAGGTATAGTGCGCAGGGATCTTGCTCCGGTCGCGTTCTGTGCTGAAGGATGAAGTTGTCGTCATGAACACCGTCCTGAGTGTGTGGTACCCCGGGAAATCACATCGGTCTCTCGCTGCTCCGGGTGTTCCGGTATCGTGACGAAAATGATAGGGATTTCACCCCCGAGAAGCAATATTGTCTATTTGTGTTGAAAAGTTCGTATTATTAAAGCTCTGACAATCAGGAACAGCGGGCGGAAGCAGCATGAAGCCATTTCGTGAGCGTCTTCAGCGGGAAGTGATCGTGTTTGACGGGGGTGTCGGAACGTACCTCTATGAGAAAGGGGTGTTCATCAATACGTGCTTCGACGAACTTAATCTCACTAACCCCGACCTGGTGAGCGAAATGCACCGGGACTACCTGAATGCCGGCGCAGACGTTGTCGAAACGAATACCTTTGGCGCAAACCGGTTCAAACTGGCGCCGCACGGTCTTGAAACCAAAGTCTATGAAATCAACAGGCGCGGAGCGGAGCTTGCTAAACGTGCAGTCGGCGATCGGGCCCTGGTAGCCGGATCGGTGGGACCGCTGGGCGTACAAATCGAGCCGATCGGAAAGCTGTCGTACGATGAAGCAAAGGATGTGTTCAGGGAACAGGTTTCCGGTCTGCTGGACGGCGGCGCGGATCTGATCGTTCTGGAGACATTTTCGCTTGTCAGCGAACTCTTACAGGCCATTCGTGCGGCGCGCGAGCTGAATCCGGATATCCCGCTGGTTGCACAGATGACCGTCAACGACGAAGGGATGCTGCTCAGCGGCGCATCGCTCGAAACGTTTGTTCATGAAACCGCGATGTATGCGGTGGATGTTATCGGTTTGAACTGTTCCGTGGGCCCCAGGGCCATGCTGGAGGCTCTGGAGCACCTCAAAACGCTCACCAAGCTGCCGATTTCTGTGCAACCGAACGCGGGTATTCCGCAAAACGTCGGCGGGCGGAATATTTACATGACCTCCCCCGAATACATTGCGGAATATGCCAAGCGGTTCATCCAGACGGGGGCTTCAGTTGTCGGGGGATGCTGCGGGACCAATCCGGAGCACATCCGGGCCATCCGGCGTGCCGTACAGGCCCTCCAACCGGCCAAACGGATGGACCTGACGGAAAAGGAACTCAAGATTTCAGCGCCGGATTCCGTGCAGGTGGTGCATCAAGCGGAGAAATCCCGGCTGAGCAATAAGCTGGTGAAACACCAATTTGTGACGCTCGTCGAACTCGTCTCGCCCAAGGGTGTCTCCGCCTCGGCGCAGATCACCAAGGCGCGCAAGCTCTTCCATTCGGGCATTGACGGCATCAACATCCCCGACGGACCGCGCGCATCGGCACGTATGTCCGCCCTCGCGCTTGCCGCAATTCTTCAGCGTGAAGTGGGCATCGAAACCGTTTTGCACTTTGCCTGCCGGGACCGGAATGTCATCGGCATGCAATCGGACCTTCTCGGCGCCTGGGCGCTGGGGCTCAGGAATATCCTCGCCATCACGGGGGATCCACCCAAACTGGGGAACTATCCGAATGCAACCGCGGTGTTTGATGTGGATGCGATCGGGTTGACCAACATCATCAATCGCCTGAACCATGGACTCGATCTTGCGGGAAACCCGATCGGGGACCCGACGGCGTTCACCATCGGAGTGGGAGTGAATCCCGGAGCCATCAATAGTGACGATGAACTCCGCCGGCTGGAGTGGAAAATCGAAGCGGGGGCGGAATACATGATCACGCAACCGGTATTCGATCTGGACATCCTCGAACGGTTCATGAAGCGCGTGGAGCACGTGCGGATCCCCCTCATCTGCGGAATCTGGCCGCTGGTGTCGTACAGGAATGCGGAGTTCATGAACAATGAAGTGCCCGGTGCCAGCGTGCCGCAATCCATTCTCGACCGTATGCGTAAGACGACAACCAAAGAAGAAGGGTTCCTGGAAGGCGTGGCCATTGCAAAGGAGACGTACCAACGTGTCCGCCCCGCCGTCGCCGGCGTACAACTGTCCGCACCCATGGGGCGGATAGAAGGAATTACCATGATGCTGGAATAGTCGGCTGAGTGCGTGAGCGGCAGCCGGTTGATGTCTGGATGCACAATGAACACGGCGGTTCTCTCCATGTCTACCCCCCTGATGCGGCAGTATGCCCAGGTAAAAGCAAGGTACCCGGACACGATCCTGTTGTTCCGGATGGGCGATTTTTTTGAAACCTTCGAAGAGGACGCGAAGGTGACCGCCCGTGTCCTGGGAATCACGCTCACACGCCGCGGCAACGGCACCGCAGGTGAAACACCGCTCGCCGGTTTTCCTCATCATGCACTCGATGTCTACCTCCCAAAACTGTTGAAAGCCGGCTACCGCGTCGCGGTGTGTGAACAGCTCGAGGATCCCAAACTTGCCAAAGGTATCGTCAGGCGCGACGTCATCGAAGTCGTGACGCCCGGTGTGTCGTTTTCCGAAAAAGTCCTGGACCAGAAACGGAACAACTTCCTTGCCGCCGTGGCTCTTCCCAGCGCACTGGCAACGGCGCGGGACCGGATCGGCCTTTCCTTTGTCGATGTGTCCACCGGGGAATTCCGTGTCGCCGAGCTCACCCTCAGGCAACTTCCCGAGCAAATTGGCGCGCTGGAACCCGCCGAACTCCTCGTGCAACGGCGCGACGTGTCTTCCATCGAACCCCTCCTGAAAACGGTCTATCGCGGTATCTATACCCGCCTCGAGGATTGGGTGTTCAACGAAGAGTACGGGCGGGAGTTGCTTACCGGCCATTTTCAGACGCAATCCCTCAAGGGATTCGGTCTTGAGGAAACAACCATCGGTGTGGCCGCCGCAGGGGCGGTCTTGAACTATCTGCAGGAAACGCAGAAGGCCAACCTGCTCCACATCAAGAAATTGCTCCCCTTCGACATTGCCGGCCACATCGTCCTGGATCCCTCAACCAAACGTAACCTCGAAATCACTTCGTCCATAGCAGGGGAGACGGACGGGACGCTGTTCAGTGTTCTCGACCGCACCCGGACGCCCATGGGCGGCAGGCTCCTGAAACGCTGGGTGGGACAACCCCTGAACGCACTGGCCCCCATCCAGAGGAGGCTCGGGGCGGTGAGCGAACTTGCAGCCAACCGTGTTCTGCGTGAGGCGCTGATCGAACGTCTCTCCCGCATCGGCGATCTCGAACGTCTGAACGGCCGGATCTGCACCGGCCGGGCGGGTCCCCGCGACCTGAACGCGATGCAACACATCCTCCTGGAAATTGAAACACTTCGTCTCAGCACCGCATCCATGCTGTGTGAAGAACTCGTCGCACTGCACACGACGCTGACTCCGCTGCCGGATATCGTCACGCTGATTCAGGCCGCCATTGAGGCTGACCCGCCTGCAGCGCTCGCCGACGGCGGCGTCATCCGGGCCGGCTACCATGGCGAACTCGATCAGCTCAGGGAGCTCGCGGCGAACGGCAAACGCTGGATTGCCGAGATGCAGAGTGAGGAACGTGAACGGACCTGCATTCCTTCCCTCAAAGTAGGTTTCAACAACGTCTTCGGGTACTACATCGAGATCACCAACACCCACCGGGCAAAAGTACCGGCAGAATACATTCGGAAACAAACGCTCACGGGTGCCGAACGGTATGTGACACCCGCTCTGAAGGAGTACGAGGAGAAGATCCTTCATGCCGAAGAACGTATTCTGGTTCTGGAAACAGAACTGTTCACGGAGGTCCGGCTCCGTGTCGCGACACAGGCCGAAGCAATCCTGAACAACGCCCAGGCACTGGCTGCGCTGGACTGTTTTGTGTCCCTGGCAGCCGTGGCCGCTGAATATGCGTATGTGTGTCCGGAAGTGAACGAGGGGCCGCTGCTGGAAATTGTGGACGGCCGGCATCCGGTTATCGAACGGTTGTTGCCTCCGGGGGAACACTACACGCCTAATTCCGTCC
>Ga0315278_10003207_pt1 | contig 14588 bp, 17 predicted proteins | sample YL17G06_0_MG_FD_203880 | JGI IMG/M metagenome (GOLD analysis project Ga0315278, IMG submission 203880) | Sediment microbial communities from Yellowstone Lake, YNP, Wyoming, USA - YL17G06_0 | ecosystem: Environmental > Aquatic > Freshwater > Lake > Sediment | place: USA: Wyoming | collected... | reverse complement strand
TTCTCGATCCGCAAGCCCCAGCCCGATTTCAAAGACTCGAACATGGCGTCGAGGAATGCCACGGAAGTGCCCGGATCTCATGGCCGGTGTAGATGTCCTGACAGTTGCGCGACGTCCGGGCAACCGCGTGTCGATCGACCACGCCGAAGTCGGGCGTACGCGATAGTACGCGTACTGTGGTAAGTCGATGGGTCTTAAGCTGCCACATGTCTTGTGACGGGCGAATATCGGAATGAAGTACGTTCGGTGGTACCAGGGGCTTTCGAACACCGATGTTGGATTGGTGGGTGGCAAGAATGCCTCGCTCGGTGAACTGTTTCGCGCGTTGGGTGGCGCGAAAGCGCCCGTGCCGGCGGGTTTTGCCGTGACGGCAGCGGCGTACCGGGATCTCATCGCGCACAGCGGCCTTGCACCCCGCCTTCACGAACTGCTCGACGGCATCCGGCCGCACGACACCGAAGGTCTGATGAGCCGAGCGCGGCAGTGTCGCGATCTGGTCCGCGAAGCCGAGCTGCCGGAGGATCTGCGCGCCGAAATCGTCGCGGCCTATGAGCGCCTCGTCGCCGAACAGGGCCCCGACATTTCCGTTGCGGTGCGCAGCTCCGCGACGGCGGAAGACTTACCGCAAGCGAGCTTCGCCGGCCAGCACGAGAGTTTCCTCAACGTGCGCGGCCAGACGGCGCTGATCGATGCGTGTCGCCGTTGTCTTGCGAGTCTATTCACCGACCGCGCCGTGCAGTACCGCATCAACAACGGCTTCGATCACTTCGACGTCGCGTTGTCGATCGGCATCCAGAAGATGATCCGCGCCGATCTGGGTTCGAGCGGCGTCGTCTTCACGCTCGACACCGAAACGGGTTTTCGCGATGTGGTGTTCGTGACTGCCGCGTGGGGTCTCGGCGAGAACATCGTGCAGGGCGCGGTTGAACCCGACGAATTCTACGTACACAAGCCGACGCTGGCGCAAGGCTTCCGCTACGTGTTGAGGCGCAAGCTCGGCGAGAAGAAAGTCAAGATGGTCTATGCGAGCGGCGGCGACGCGACGCGCAACGTCGTCACGTCGCAGGACGAGCGCGACCGCTATTCGATCGACGACGCCGACGTCGTTCGTCTCGCTGAACTCGCTGTCGCGATCGAGACGCACTACTCGGGATTGGCCGGACGCCCGACACCGATGGACATCGAATTCGCGAAAGATGGCCGCGATGGCCGCCTGTACATCGTGCAGGCGCGACCCGAGACGGTGGTATCGCAGCGCCATGGCACGGTGATGGTCGAATATCGCCTGACCGGAACCGGCGAGACGATCGCCCGCGGTCGCGCCGTTGGAACGTCGGTGGCAACCGGACCGGTTCGAATCGTCCGCAGTCCGTCGGAACTCGGTTCCTTCGCGCATGGTTCCGTGCTGGTCGCCGATACGACGACGCCCGATTGGGGAACGGTGATGCGCGAGGCCGCGGCGCTGGTCACCAACCGCGGCGGCCGCACCTGCCACGCCGCCATCGTCGCGCGCGAGCTCGACATTCCGGCGGTCGTCGGTTGCGGCGATGCCACGCGAGTGCTGACCGACGGCGAAATCGTCACGGTGGCGTGTTGCGAAGGCGAAGCGGGACGCGTGTATCGCGGCGCCGTCCCGTACGAACGCAACGAAACCGATCTCGCGAATCTGGTGCGCCCGCGCACGAAGATGATGGTGAATCTCGGCAACCCGAACATGGCGTTCAGGACCGCCGCCATTCCGAACGACGGCGTCGGCCTGGCGCGGCTCGAGTTCATCATCACCGAGTCTGTGAAGGCGCATCCGATGGCGCTCGCGCATCCGGAGCGAATCCGCGATTCGAGCGTGCGAGACGCGGTGCTGCGACTGGCGCGCGGCTATGCTACACCGTCCGATTTCTTCATCGCGCGCCTCAGCGAAGGTGTCGGCACGATCGCGGCAGCGTTCTATCCGAAGCCGGTGATCGTGCGCCTGTCCGATTTCAAGACGAACGAATACGCCAAATTGCTGGGCGGCGCGGACTTCGAGCCCGCCGAACCGAATCCGATGATCGGCTTCAGGGGCGCGTCGCGGTACGCGCATCCGGCGTACGAGGATGGCTTCGCGCTGGAGTGTGCGGCGTTGAAACGCGTGCGCGAGACGATGGGCCTCACGAACGTGAAGTTGATGATTCCGTTCTGCCGTCGCGTCGAAGAAGCCAAACAGGTGCTGGCGTGTATGGCGAAGCACGGTCTCGAGCGCGGTCGGAACGGACTCGAGGTGTACGTCATGTGCGAGATTCCGAACAACGTAATCTCCATCGACGCATTCGCCGAGCATTTCGACGGCTTTTCGATCGGGTCCAACGACTTGACGCAGCTCACGCTCGGCGTCGACCGAGACTCCGAGATCGTCGCGTTCGACTTCGACGAACGCGATCCCGGCGTCATGAAAATGCTCGAAATGGCGGTTGAGGGGGCGAAGCGCAACAACCGCCACAGCGGTATCTGCGGACAGGCGCCGTCCGATTTCCCGGAAGTCGCCGAATTCCTGGTAGGGCTCGGGATTGATTCATTGAGTCTCAATCCCGATAGCCTGCTGTCGACGACATTGCGCATCATCGATTTGGAGGCATCGATCGCGATGAGCAGGGCGATCGCGGATCGAATACGCTCTATTGATAGTTGAACTGAACTTACGTGCTACAGCGCGCACCCTTTCCGAGTTCGAGCCCCGTCCTCTCCCACGCTGTGCGACTTGGGTCTTCAAGAGATTGTGATTGGTCCGGACCCAGAGGGGACCCAAACTACGATCAGCGCGGACGCCCAGCGTATGCAGCAGACTTCCTTTCGCGCGAGTTGTTAATGTATGGAGATAAGCCAAAATCGGTGGATCAGCTTCGGTATGGTTACCGACCCATTTGAACTGCAAAAAAGCACGGCGGGTTAGGAGCCACTCGGCTCCTCAATAAACATCTCCTGCAGGCGCGACGCGACGCGGTCCATCGGGCTGCGCAGCCGCTCGACGTCGCTGACAATGTACCCGCTGGTTACGTCGGAATCGTTAATCTTGTGATTCAATAACCGCTTCAATGTATAGCCGCTCAGATCGAGCGACTCAGCCACGGTAGTGAACGTGCGGCGCAGATCGTGCAACGTGAACGTGACGCCGCTTGCGTCCTGCACTTTCAGCGTCCAATGCCGTACGTCCTCGATCGGACCACTGATGGCGACGTTCGGAAACACCCATTGGCCTGGTTCGTTCAAACGACGCGCGAGAATTTCGCGCACCGGTTCTGACATCGGCAATGCGTGATCGCTCCAATTCTTCGTTTCCGGCGCGACGAACGTGCGGTCCTTGAGATCGATGTCCTTGCGGCGCAGGGTTGCCGCTTCTGTGCGGCGCATGCCGGTGAAAAGTAGGAATTGAAGGTAGTCGCGTACCACTGACGCGGCCGTACTACCACGCTCGCCTTCGAGCGCACGCACCGCCTTGATCCATGCTGGCAATTCGTGACGTTTGATCACCGTGCGTCGACGTGGAATGCGATGCCAAGCTTTGACGCGCGACAGCAGAATGACCGGGTTGTCGGTGATTACCGGACGGCCACGCGCGTCGCGATAGCGTTCGATGGCAAAGTTGAAGAGGGCGCGCAGCAATCGCAGAGCATAGTTAGATTGCGCATGGCTCCGCTTACCCAGCGTCTGATGTCGCCTCAACACGTCGTCGCGGTCGATCTCGATGATGTGCACGTTGAGCCAATCCGATAATCCCCACTTCAGTACTTTGTTGTAGTCATCGACCGTGTTGGGCTTCAGCGTCTTCGTGGAAACGTAATCGTCGAAGATGCGTTGCAAGGTGGGATTATGATCATCGTCGGCGATGACCTTGCCGTCGCCGATCGGATCGCTGCCTTGTTGGAAATGGCTCAGATAGACGAGCGCCTTGGACTTCGCGGTGACGATCGCGTTCTCCCGGATACCCTCACCGGCCTCCGTCGGATAACGACCGATGACCTTGCGACGCGTCCGATTCTTTCCTCTAATCCGCGACTCAACGAAGAACGATTTGGTCCCGCTGATTGTGACTTTGACGCCAAATCCTGGTTGGTCGATATCCCGGACGAACAACAGTCCGGACCGTGGTGGTTTGATACGGTCGACTTGCGTACGGGTGATCGAGCGATACTCAGTTTCCACACTCAGGTTCCGAGAAAAGTAGACAAAAGTAGACAGGATGCCCGAAAGTTACGTGATGTTACCCTCGGTCGCGGGGGATCCCCAAGGCAGCGAAATCATTGATAAAACGAGACTATATTGGATTTCAGTCGTGGTAAAAAGTAGACGCTGAGGGGTCAAAAGCGGTCTTCGCGTCGGTGCCGAACACATCCGTCAGCGCGCGCGCTGCGCTCGCGCCGATGCACGTCATGTTGCTCGAATGCGACGGATATGGAGGAGTGGTCAGAAGGGGCACCCACCCCGGTATCGCGTCCGTGTCCGGGTTGTTATCGACGTCGGCCTGGTCGATTGCGGTTTCCGGGCGCCACAAACGATAAATGAACTTGCTCGTGTGGGACGTTTGCAGCCCGTCCTGAATCGAGGTCGTGAGCAACGCAAAGAGTCGCGCCGTTTGGACCAGCGATAGCGATTCATCCTTCGCTACGTCGCGCGCGACGTTCTGCCACAACCGGAACGCGGTGGTCACGTTGGCGAATGGCGTTCCGGCGCCGCCGGCCCACAGCAGCGCCGTCCTCTGATGGTCGTTGAACGGTCCGCCGGGGAACGTGGCGGGCCTCTCTCCTTCCTTTACCTCGTTGAAGTCTTTCGCATACGCAGCCGATTCCAGCTGCGGTGGCGGCACGGGCAGGAACTGCGTCGACGTCAGCAAGCCGAAGGGCTCCATGTCGCCTAACTTGGAGAAAATGGGGGAGCCCGAGGCGGTCTGCCGCCAAATTCCGGGCAACGTCGACTGCAGAAACGGAGCTGGCTGCGGATTCGCAGTCGCAAAGCCGTCGTTTGCGCGCCAGGCGAGCACGTCGCTGGCCACCTTCTTGCCGGTTTCGACGCCGTTGTCGCGCAATCCAGGCGGGATCGTCGCGAGCCTGGCCGAGAGCGCGCTGTCGTACGCGGCTAATCCAGCCGGCGCGACGACTACGAGCACGTCGTGTGCCGCCTGTGCGACCGCCGCCTCGGTAGAGGCGCCGCGCGGGGCCCACGTTTTGACGTGAAACGGCTCAAATTGTCCCTCGATCGCGACAGCGGCATCGGCGATCGCGACGTGCACCATGGCAAACGAGCGGGTTTGCCCGAAAGGCGGACCGCCGATGTACCGCTGTGCGAGTTGGTTCCACTCGATGACGACCGCGCCGTCCGATTCCGAAACGCGGTGCGCCTGCACCTGCATGGCGAATACGCCCACGCCAGCTGCCAGGAGCGTCGCGGCCAACCGATGGCTTTTGATTTTGCTACTCATTCGAAATCCTCCCCACTGTTCTGTATTGATGGACTGCGAACTCCGCCGCAGCACGTTCCGCCTCATGATCGTCAACGGCGCGCCGTGTTTGTCGACAATGCTTTTGACTTCTCGCATCAACGCGCCCCACTGCTGGCGCTTGGCGGGCCGAACTCGAGCTTCTATCGATCGGAAAATAGGCATGGCTGCCTCCTGATGGTCGTCCAATGCGGGGGGACGAACGATGCACAGCTGAGCGCATCCCTGTGGCAGCACGGCGATCACCGACCCGAGCGTTCCCGCTCCGGTGCCCGCCGGGTTCCCTCTCAGACCCGGCAGGTGGGGAGGCGGACTATAGGCACCCGTTGCGACCACACGCAAGGCGGCGTTGATGGTTGGTGCGGCAATGACATTCGACACCATAGCGCAGTGATAGCCTCTCCTGATTTACACAGGAGGGGATGCGATGAACTGGGAAGAAGTCGGTGCAATTGGACAGGTACTCGGGTCTATCGCCGTGTTCGTTACGTTGGGGTATCTCGGGATCCAGATTTCTCATGCGAGGGCCGAGGTGCGTCGCTCGCTGAGCCAGGGACGATTGGAGATCATCAGTAACCTCCTGATGACCCGGGCGACCGACGAGCGACTCACGCGGATTGTTGCCGTCGCCGACGCCGCGTTTGGCCGTCAGCCGGTCGTATCTATCACGGAGGTGTCGAATCGCTCGGGGTTGACGCGGGACGAAGCTTCCGCCGTTCTCGACTATCAGTATGTGTTTTGGACGTATCGCTTGCAGGTAATTCCCTACGCCGACGAACTGCCCCAAGGTGATCGCGTTGCCTTCGATAACGCCGTCCGCCGAGCATATGGACAGCCGGGCGTCGCACGCTTCTACTACGATAATTACCTCAAGGTGACGGCGCATCCCGATGCCGTCCGCTACATCGACAACCTGTTGGCGCAGCCGGGGTGACTCACAGCCAGCCCTGACAGTTCTACCCTGTCCCCATCTACACAGGAGGCGATGCTATGAACTGGGAAGAAGTTGGTGCCATTGGTCAAGTGTTGGGATCTGTCGCGGTATTCGTGACGTTGGGGTATCTGGCGGTGCAGGTGCGCCACGCCCACGAAGAAGTGCAACGCAACTTGGGCAAGGTCAGGACCGACACATGAGCACTGACCTTGCGCCTCGAACGATCGACTACCGTCGCCTGGCCGAGCACGAGCTCGATCTGGTTCGCCAGATCGACCGCACCGAGCGCATCGACGCCCTCTATACGCAGCGCGGCACCCTTCTCGAACTACTGTCCGGCGACTTTAGCGCATCTCCGTGGCGGCTCGACGGCGCGGGTGAGCATTCCGTCGCGTCCCAGGTCGCTGCCGTGCAGGAGTACGTCGAGAGTGGCGCGGTCGCGCTCGGAGCGTTCGACTGCGACCGTCTCGTCGGCATCGCAATCGTCAAGTCACATGTCAGGCCCCGCATCGCCCAGCTCGCCTACCTGCACGTGAGCAACGGGTACCGGGCGGAAGGAATCGGCGGGAGGCTCTGCGACGCGCTTGAGGTGATCGCCTGCGAGGCTCGCGACACGTCGATGGTCGTCTCCGCGACGCCCTCGCTCAACACCGTTCGGTTCTACGAGCGGCGCGGCTTCCGGCCTATGGACGAGCCGCTGCCGGAGCTCCTCGAGCTCGAGCCCGAGGACGCGCACATGCAGAAGTCGCTCTAAAGGACGAGCCCACCGGCAGCCACGTCGAGTGTGACGAAACCGTTCACGGTGGCACGTGACGAGTTCTCGTTGAATGCGGCGGTGGCCTGCACACCGCGCCAACGCACTGATGCTGTCCGCTACATCGAGAACCTATTGGCGCAGCCGAACTGATTCCCTGACAAGTCCAACAGTTCTACCCTGTCCCCATTCATCAACCGGAGGGGATTCGATGAACTGGGAAGCAATTGGAGCAATAGGGCAAGCGGTTAGCGCGTTGGCGTTGATCGTAGTGATCGTACAGGTGCGGCATGCGAGAGCGGAGACACGCCGATCTATGAGCCAAGGTCGTGCCGCAGCGGTTCGTGAACTCTGCATGCACCGCTCAGGCAACGAACATTTGAACACGGCCAACCGCAAGGCATTCGTGGCGCTTGGTGGGCAGGATCGACCGTTTGCAAAAGGTCAAGTCTCATTTTTGCTGGAAAATCTGCGACGGGATGCGGTCGTTAGATTCGGTGCCGTTTGCTCCGTAAATTGTTCATCAAGCTCGTTTCTCAGGTCGACGATCTGACGTGGCTCGAACTCGTTGATCGCGACCCGCTGCCACGTCTGACTGGCTCGGATCAGTGATGCGTACATGAGTTTTAGAACAGCCCGTTCGCCGAACGCGTGCGGGATAACTTTCGTACGTCGACGCTCTTCGCCGAACAAGCGCTCCAACATGTTCGTGGTCCGGATCGCCCGCCGATGTGCGATCGGCAAACGCAGATGCGCAATACACGCCTCGAAGTCGTCGAGGAAGCAGCGTGTCGCCGACGGTAGCTCAACTTCGAAGCGTTTGACGAACTCATCGCGCGTCAACCGCGCCAGCGCCGGCGACGAGGCACGATAGGCAGCGTGTGCCTGACCCTTCACCTCGGGCCACAACTCGGCCGGTACTTTCGCTTCAAGATTGCGAATGCGGTGCGCCAGGCAGCGTTGCCGCAGGCTGCGCGGGAACACTTCCTCGACCGCACGGATCAGTCCCGGTGCGCCGTCGGTCGCGACGAGCACGGGATCGCGTAAGCCGCGCGACTTCAGATCACGCAGAAACTCTTTGCACGACACCGTATCTTCCTTCGTCCCAGGCAATAGGCCGAGCAACACCTTGTTGCCTTGGCTCGTGATACCCCAGGCGGCCAGCACCGCCTCGCGCGGTTGTCCCAGATGCAATCGCTCGGCGATGCCATCGACGAACAGATACACGACGTCGTGCTCAGCCAGATCCCGACTCGCGAAGGTCTGGTAGTCCTGCCACAGCCGTTCCGTCACGATCGATACCGCGCTCTTGGACAGTACACAACGACCGGCCTCGTCGACGAATGCCGCCTCGATGTCGCGGACCGACAAACCGCGCGAGTACATCTCGATCGCGAGGCGCTCGAGCTCTTCGCTGCGTCAGGACAACGCCGAACGCACCGCACTTTTCCAACCGTCGAGGCCGCGCACCTGCGGAACGGCAAACTCGATCCGACCTTCGGCCGTATCGAGCTTGCCCGGTCGATAGCCGTTGCGATGACCGCTCGATCCACCACGCTCGTAATACTCGCGGCCGAGCTGCTCCTGCACTTCGCCTTCAAGTGCTTCTTCGATGATCAGCTGTGCCGCCAACTTCACCAGGTCACTGCGCTCCGCTTTACCCTCGACTCCCGAAATCAGATCCTCGATCCGCTTCCGCGTCGTCGTCGATGCCGGTACTCTCTTCTTCACGGGATGCTCCTTTTGTTGCTCGATTCGAACGCCGCCAAACGTTCAAACCGAAGGATGCATCCCGTCCTTCATTTACAGCAAATCTAAGACTTCACCTGCAAAACGGATGGTGGATGCCGGACTGACTAATGAAGAGATGAGCGCAGTTGTTTGGGATCAGTTTGCGTTCTGGCACTACCGGCAGGCTTCGTACTTGGACGAGCTAACCGTCGGAGAGCGAACCGAGTTCGACGGCGGGATTAGAAATAGCTACGGGCTGGATGTTGTTGGCCGCCAGTGGTACGACGGGTCGAAACCGATGCTCAATCCCGACTTCGTCCGCTACATCGACAACTTGTTGGCGCAGCCTGTGTGAAGTGTCAGCCGTTCGCGTGATTCAACACGCCAGGCGAACTCAACACCTGCTTCCCCTTCGCTGTGTAGTCGACTCATAATCGGCACGATTCACCAACACGTGGTTTGTGCGCCCTATCCTCACTTTTTCAGCCTGCACGCGATGCAGATCGTCCCGTTGGTGGGTTGGCTCGTCGGTCGATATCTGTCCCGCCGTTTGGCTTTCGTCAGCGTTCTGACGTTCGCAAGCCTGTACGCGGCGTTCACGACATTCACGTTCCTGCAAGCGCTGGCGGGTCATCCGTTCGCGTGAATGCGCTGCCTGGACTTTCGCGCCCGAACTCGCCCGTCAGCGGCACCTGTCCGAGATGTGCCGGTCTATGTCGCGCTATCACGATGCGGACGATTGTCGGCAGAGTCGGCAAGGATGTCGCCGCGATTTGTGAGCATTGCGGTCCCGGCTGGCGCAGGCGTATTGGCGGCCGCTATCCAGGCGGAGCCCATTGGAGCTCCGGAACGAGAACCATCGTGTCGAAGCCCGCCTTCACGTACATCGAGTAGCCGAGCGCCGAGCTGTTGAGCGCTGCCCGGCGACAACCACGCTCGATCGCCGCCTCGAGCTGGCGGCGCACCAGCGCGGCGGCATACCCGCGCCTGCGGTACGACGGATCGGTCGCGATGTCCCACAAAGTCACGAGCCCGGAGACGACGAGCATCGTCGAGCACGCCACGGGCATGTCGCCGCTGTAAGCGACGTGATGGAGGCGCACCTGAACCCGCGCGCTCTCCCGCGGCTGGCTCACGTACGCGTCGTGGTACTTCCGGGCGCCAATCTCAGTCCCGAACCCGGTGGCGAAGGCGCGCCGCCAGTCGGCCATCGTGTCCGCTGTCGCCGCCTCGACGATCCGGAGTTCCGGCGGCGCGGGTGGCGCCGGCGGGAGTGCACCGAGATCGGCAAACTGCCACCTGACCGTCTCACGGACGAGCCCCCGCGCGACAAGACGGTCGGCGAGGTCCGGAGGCGACGGCGGCCCGAACATGTACCAGTCCACTCGAACGCCGGCGGAGGCGAAGCGCGCGAGTTCCTCGTCGAGATAGTACGCCGCCAACTGCACCGGCCACCGCGTCGCCATCACCATGCTTTCCGGTGGGGGCCTTGGATTGATGAACCGCAGTCCGCGATCGTCCTCGACCCACGATACGTCGGGCATCGCCGCGAGGAGTCGCAGCGCCTCGCCGAGGCTCGCTTCGCATGCGCGCAGCGTGGAGACCAGTTCGCTCCCCTCTGGAAGGGCAAGCACGTCGGGCGTGAGGATACGTGCAGTCGCGGTCATGGTAGGCAGTTTAAGCCAAGTTTGGTGGGGGGCGCGTGCTCAGAGACGGATTCTCGTTGAATGCGGCGGTGGCGTGTGCGCCACAGCAGCGTGACCGGATCGAGCGGTTGTGTAGATACATCACCCGATCCGCCCTGGCGTTGGAACGGCTGAGCACGAACGGGGCAGGGCAGGTGGGCAGTTCGCGCTGCGAACTGCATGCTGATTGCGAAGCAATCAGCCGTCTACCAACTCAAGACCCCGTACCGGGACGGCACCAGCCATTTTGTCTTCGAGCCAATTGAGTTCCTGGCCCGACTCGCGGCGTTGGTGCCGCGACCACGGGGCAACCTGGTGAGATACCACGGCATCCTCGCCCCCAACGCCAAGCATCGCAGTGCGGTGGTGCCGAACCCGTCGCGGCGAACCCGCCGACGGCGCACGCCTGGACACGCTCGGGTGCCGGCGCTGGGTGGAGATCATCAGGACGATCCTGCTGCACCGACCGCGCCGATGAGCTGGATGGAAAGACTCAGGCGAGTATTCGCGATCGATCTGTCGATCTGTCCGGACTGCGGCGGTCGGTTGCGCGTCATCGCCGATGTCACCCGTCCGGACGTTATCAATAAAATCTTGGAACACGTGGCCCGCCAACAGGCGCCGCCGGAACTCAGCGCGATCAGCAGGATGACGACGGTTCACTGAAACTCGAAACTCCGCAACCTACGCGGTGAGCAGAGTCGTCTCGCAGATCAGCGACTTCCGGATCAACCACCGCGCGTGCGCGTGTTGGGCCACGCCAGCCACCGGCCGTTCGCGTCATTCCACATCTCAGATGAGTTCGATACCCGTTTCCGTTTCGCTTCGTCGTCGCGTCATACTCAGCACAATTCACCAACAGGTGGGTTATGCGCCCTATCCTCAGTACCTCGGTGCAATTGCATCCGGGCTGCTCAAATATCTCGTGTGGGAGCCTGAACATATCGCCGTCCGTGTGTATGCGGAATCAGCAGTCCTTCGCCACATGGCAAAGCTCGAGATGGCTTGGGAAGGCAAACGCAATCCACCGGGCCGGTTCTGGCACACTGACGCGTACGAAAAGCGTAGCGGGCGCCGGCAAGTGGTGTTGTCGCAAGCAACCTTCGTGGACGAGAAATAACGGACGACTGAATTGGGCGGAATCGGTGGCCACGCTTCGCGAAATCGTCATCGACAGTGACCATCCGGCCGCGCTCGCGCAGTTCTGGGCGGCGGCACTCGATGGTTATCGCGTTCGTGAATACGATGCGGCCGAAATTGCGCGGCTCGCCGCACTGGGTTTGACGCCGGCGACCGACCCGTCGGTACTCGTCGATGGACCTGGGCCGTTGCTGTGCTTTCAGCGCGTCGCCGGACGCCGCTACGACAACAATCGATTGCACCTCGATGTGGCAACGGCAGATCCAAAGGCCGAAGTTGCGCGGCTATGTGCACTTGGTGCGACGATCCAACGCACGACGGATTCCTATGCCGTGTTGTGCGATCCTGAAGGCAACCAATTCTGCGTAGTTTCCTCCGATGCGTATCGAGCCGGCGCGGACTGACGATATCGCGGACTATGTTGCGATCGCCGCAGCGGCGGAGTCGATGTTGCGCGCACGTGGACTCGCGCAATGGGTTCCGGCAGCGCACGCGGCGTATCGCAACACCATCGTGGCGCAGCAGGCCGACGGTTCGCTGTTTGCGGTCTATGACGGTTCCGCGCCGATTGCGTTCTGCGTTGTAACACTTGCGAAGTCGCCATGGTGGCCGCCCGACGACGTCGCCGCGCTGTATCTATCCGGAATCGTCGTCAGCCGTTCGGCGCGTGGCCGTGCCGTGGGGCACACGATCGTCGCGTGGGCGATTGCTCGGGCAGAGAGTCTTGGTCTCGGCGCGGTGCGGCTGGATTGCCACAGCGGCAGCACGTGGTTGCGTCGCTACTACGAAGATCTGGGTTTTGTGCTGCGCGGCCTTGTCGAACAGCATCCCGGGTACGACGGTTGTCTGTATGAGCTTCGGTGCGGTGGCGACACCGGGACTCTGGATCTCATTCCAACCGTTGTGCCACAACTGCGCGGGGGTCGGTCTTGTGCTGCGCGAAATGACCGAAGCGGATCTAGCACCTTGGTTCGCTCGTTTGTCGGATCCGGAAGCCGCGACGCTGGCGGGAGATCCGGTCGCAACATCGATGCAGGCTGCGGTCGATGGCCTTGCGTAGAACCGTGCGGCGCTTCGCGCCAAGCGCGCCATTCGTTGGGCGATCGTGCCGGACGGAGCGGCGCTCAGCATTGGCAGCATCGGTCTTGATTCGTTCAATCAATCCAACCGCAGCGCCGAGGTCGGCGCCGCAATTGGTCGTTCGCACTGGAGCTAGGGCGTCGCGACACGCGCGGGACGTCTCGTCATCGACTACGCACGCGATGCGCTGCGGCGGCGCATCGACGCAGTCGTGCTGGCGCATAACGCGCGCGTCGTACGCGTGCTCGATAAAGTCGGCTTTGTGCGTGGCGGCGCTGTGCCCCCTGATCGCGAAATCGGCGGTGCGGGCAATCTGTCATTGTTGTTCCATCGCCACTTGCTTGTAGCCAAGAAGGAGGAGAGGTGATCAGAGGCAGTTGTTTATGCGGCGGCGTCACGTTCGAGTTCGAACGGATGACAGGTCCATTCGAACTCTGCCATTGCAGCCGGTGCCGGAAGGTCAGCGGTTCGGCGTTCATGGCGGGCGTCGTCGGGCCGCGCAGCGGATTCCGGCTGCTAACGTGGATCGCCACGTGATCGATCTTCCGGACTCGGATCATTCGATCCTCCGACTAGCAAAGAAGCCGACCGACAGCGTGCAGGTTTCGTGTCGATGCTACAACGTGTCCCGCGTCACTTTCGTGAACGAAACGTTCGTGAGCGGATGCACGTCTGGCTCGGGGAACTGATGCCACGCGACACTCTGACGCCGTGTGCTACTTGGATACCCTGTCGGCGCAGCTGAACTGATTCCCTGACACCTCTGACAGTTCTACCCTGTCCGCATCTACACAGGAGGGGATTCGATGAACTGGGACGCAATTGGAGCTGTCGGGCAAATGCTGGGATCACTGGCAGTGTTCACTACGCTTGGCTATTTGGCGGTCCAGCTGCGTCAAACGAGGGCGGAGGTGAAGCGTTCGATCAGCCAAGGCCGGGCGGGATCCAATCGCGAAATGGCCATGTACAGGGCAAGCAACGAGCAGATAAGCGACATCTTCGCCAGAGCACATCAAGAGTTGGGTGGGGAATCGGCGCTGTTCATGGTGAAGCTGAAAGAGCGGACGGGATTGACCCCGGTAAAGGCAGCCCGACTTTTTTGGGATCAACTCGCCTTCTGGGTTGACTGGACGCTGACTGTGTCGGTCATAGATGCGTTGCCAGCAGGAGAGCGAACCCAGTTCGAAATCCATATTCGTAATTCCTACGGGAGCAACGCGAGTCCGGTTTCCCGTCTGTGGTACGAGACGACGAAGGCCGCCCTCAATCCCGATGTCGTGCGCTACATAGACAACCTGTTGGCGCAACCAGCCTGACTGCATCGCAACAACGTAGTGTTAGCCTCTCTTGATCTACACAGGAGGGGATCGGGATGAATTGGGAAGAAATCGGTGCGATTGGTCAGGTGCTGGGGTCTGTCGCGGTGTTCGTGACGATCGGATATCTGGCTATGCAGGTAAGTCATACAAGGCAGGAGGCGCAGCGCAATCTCGCGAAGGTGAGTAGCGATACCGCGCAGGAAATTCTGCTCGCCCAGCTGATGCATCCATCGCTCAACGCCACATACTCAAAAGCCTACGCCCGACTTAGTGTCACGCTGTCGCCAGTTCTGCGAATGCTGATGGAACGAGCAGGCCTGACGGAGGAGGAAGCGCGTCTTGTCAACACGCACCAAATGGCTTGGTGGCAGCATCGCGCAGCGGTAATTCCCAATGTAGCCGCCATGCCGTCAGAGGGACGTATCTCATTCGAGAAGGCGACGCGCAATTACTTCGGCGACCCGCTGCGGCGGATGTG
>Ga0315278_10003205_pt1 | contig 14595 bp, 12 predicted proteins | sample YL17G06_0_MG_FD_203880 | JGI IMG/M metagenome (GOLD analysis project Ga0315278, IMG submission 203880) | Sediment microbial communities from Yellowstone Lake, YNP, Wyoming, USA - YL17G06_0 | ecosystem: Environmental > Aquatic > Freshwater > Lake > Sediment | place: USA: Wyoming | collected... | reverse complement strand
TCTTGTCAGAAAACGTGGCCGACGCGGCAGTCAGCGCGGCGACCAGGGCCGCCCCGCCCACGCCCGCCGCCTTCATCCCCTCAATCGCTTCCTTGCTCAAGCCCTGCACGGCCGCGCCTTCGCCACCGAGCCCCAAGCCCGCATTGTTGCGGTCGTCATCCACCATGTCCTCCGCCGCCCAGTCGGCGGGGACCTCGCACGGGCGGCGCGTCCGGACCAGATCGCGGTTGGTGACCTCGAAGCAGGCACCGTATGGCGCGCCGATGAAGGGGGACATGGGGAAGGAGGCGTTGCCGATGCGGACAGTCCTATGACGGGGTGTGGGTGGAACAAGGGTGTGAGCGTGAGCGGCGGGGTGAGAGAGGGAGAGTGCCCAGGCAAGGTTCGGTGCAAACAAAAAACTAGCCGCCGCTTTTTGACACGCCCGCATTTCCTCTCACACGAACACTCACCCGTCCGCCCGTGCCCGCATCAGGGCTTGCCGGTCGCCATTGATGTCCAGGATAAAGGCGTCGCCTTCCCGGACGACGGGCACGCCTGGCGGTGGGGGTGGGAAAGTGTCCGCATTGGCCGGCGCCGCTGGCGCCGGTGACGGCGACGGGCCGGGCGCGTCGACCTGGACGGTGGCGTCCAGGGTGGCGGACATTGTGTGACGGTGATACGCGGCTCAATATGCGTGTGTGGGTAAGTGACACGCGGATGTGGGTGTGGGCGGGCATACACGCGCCGGCGGGAAAGAGATGTGAGGGGGCGGAAAAAAGGCCCGACCTTGAGTTCTTCTCCATCATCATTGAATCATGAACGAAATCCTCGCCATTCACAGTCTCCCCCCCACACACACGCATCCCTCTCTCCTTCTCTCTCTCCCTCCCCCTCTCTCTCCTCTCTCTCTCTCCATATACCCCAAGAAGAAAAAAAGGAGAAAGACCCATCACTCTCGCCCGGAAAAAAACACGCACGCCCCACTTGCTCTCGATCTCATTTTTTTGATTTGTGTTCTTTCTTTATCACGCCCCCTGTCCGTTCTCACAGCTCGTCCTCCTCCTCATAGCCCAGGCCGTCCTCCGCGGACGCATCCTGGTACTGCTGGTATTCGGACACGAGGTCGTTCATGTTGGACTCGGCCTCCGTGAACTCCATCTCGTCCATGCCCTCTCCCGTGTACCAGTGCAGGAAGGCCTTGCGCCGGAACATGGCCGTGAACTGTTCGGACACCCGCTTGAACATTTCCTGGATGGCCGTGGAGTTGCCGACAAAGGTGGCCGACATTTTCAGGCCGCGGGGCGGGATGTCACAGACCTAAAACAGGAGGAGAAAGAAGAGAATTAGAGTGTGAGAGGTGGTCACGCGCGCTGCGCGCTCGCACAGGTGGCCACGGCATTTCCTTCGCTCTCCCTTCTCCCACGCCCGCCTTCTTCACTCTCTCTCTCTCTCTCTCTCTCTCTCTCTGCCTCTCCTCTCCGACCACGTACCGACGACTTGACGTTGTTGGGGATCCACTCCACAAAGTAGGACGAATTTTTGTTCTGGACGGTCAGCATCTGCTCATCCACCTCCTTGGTCGACATGCGCCCCCGGAACAGGGCGGACGCCGTCAGGTACCGGCCGTGCCGGGGGTCCGCCGCGCACATCATGTTCTTGGCGTCCCACATCTGCTGGGTCAGCTCCGGCACGGACAGGTTGCGGTACTGCTGGGAGCCGCGGGAGGTGAGCGGCGCAAAGCCGACCATGAAAAAGTGGAGGCGGGGGAAGGGGATCAGGTTGACGGCCAGCTTGCGCAGGTCCGAGTTGAGCTGGCCCGGGAAGCGCAGGCAGCAGGTGACGCCCGACATGACGGCCGAGATCAGGTGGTTCAGGTCGCCAAAGGTGGGCGTCGTCAGCTTGAGCGTGCGGAAGCAGATGTCGTAGAGCGCCTCGTTGTCCAGGATCATGCACTCGTCCGCGTTCTCGACCAGCTGGTGCACGGAGAGCGTCGCGTTGTACGGCTCCACCACCGTGTCCGACACCTTGGGCGAGGGCACGACGGAGAAGGTCATCATCATGCGATCCGGGTACTCCTCGCGCACCTTGGAGATGAGCAGGGTGCCCATGCCCGACCCGGTCCCGCCGCCCAGCGAGTGCGCGACCTGGAAGCCCTGCAGGCAGTCGCACGATTCGGCCTCCTTGCGGACGACGTCCATGACGGAATCGATGAGCTCCGCGCCCTCCGTGTAGTGGCCTTTCGCCCAGTTGTTGCCCGCGCCTGGGATTGCCATGGGAGGAGGAGGAGAAGGGTGTGAGCGGGAGAGACGAGGAGAGGGGAGGAGGTTGGGCCCTCGACGTCGAGGGGGGGCCATGGTGTTTTCGAAGGCCCTGAGAAAAAAAATGAGTAGTCCACGACGGTGGGCGCACGACGCGCCGGCCCGCCAAAGCAGCCCATGTTCCCTGGTGACATGATCTCGTCCAAGCCTGGCGTGGTGGGCGTGGCAGGCGAGGCGATTTTGGCGCCCCCACGCGCGCCCCTCTGGCGGCGTCGCGCGCATTGCGACGCTCTTTTTGCGCCTCCCACCCCCGCCCCCCCCTCTCTCTCCCTCCCCTTTTCTCTCTCACCGGTCTGGCCAAAGATGAAGTTGTCCGGCCGGAACATGGCGCCGTACGGTCCGGACCGGACCGCGTCCATGGTGCCCGGCTCTGTGAGTGAGTGTGTATGCGGGGGGGGGGTGAGGGGGGGGTGGAGAAGCGATGGCGGCGTGAGCGAGCAAGCGCGCTCGCCGCTCTCTCCCCTCTCTCCCCTCCTCACGCACCCAAGTCCATCAGGATAGCCCGCGGCACGTAGCGACCGCCCGAGGCTTCGTTGAAGTAGACGTTGACGCGCTCCAGCTGAAGGTCGGAGTCGCCGGCGTAGGCGCCTAAGGTTTTTGGTGGGCGAGGGGTTTAGACGGGCAAGATGGAGAGGGGTGAGCGCGGCGGAGAAGGAAAAAAGAGGGCGTGCACCAGGGTGGCCCAGCTGGGGCCTCGGCCGGCATGGAGCCACCACCAGGGTGCGCGGCAGGGAGTGCACCTGGCCGTGGGGTGGGCGGTGGGGGGTGGGCGGCAAGTGGGCGGGCGGAGGGCAGCGTGGGGTGCGGGGCGGGCGCCGGGGCTCAACCACCCTCCCCTCTCTCCCTGGGGCCCTGGTCTTCGTGCTCGCCGTCTCCGCCCGTCTCCGCTCCCGCCTTCTGACGCCGCTTACCCTGCTCGTTGATGCCGTGCTCCTCAGCCACGACCTCCCAGAACTTGGCGCCGATCTGGTTGCCGCATTGCCCGGCTTGAACCGAGACCTGGCGTAGGAAAGGGGGTTGAAAATGGAGTCAGAGGATGGAAAGCACAGGCTTATGAAAGAGTGCGCGGCGACGGCGGCGACGACAGGTATACCAGCCGACGCGCGGGTAGACGCCCGACATGATGACATGCAGCGTGCGCAATGCGGCGAGGGTACCGGGTGCGCAGCGGGACAAAAGAGGGAGGCCCGCCTGGGGTCGAAAACAACGACGCTCTATTGCGCGTCCCCCCTCTTTTTGCTCGCCCGCGGCCCCGCCCTTTCCCCCGGGCTACCAGCCCACTGAGAGGCAGCTGAAAGCTCCTGAACTCACGATCTCGCGCATGGTGGTGGTGGAAAGGCTGGGTGGGAGGGTGTGGGAAGGTTTTTTGTGCGCGCGCAAAGGCGGACGAATTGGGAGAGTGAGTCGAGTGCGCAGCGCATATCACTATTTTGTTTTTTTGTGCACACTCTGCGCCACACATATGACGACCCGCTCCCCACCGCCCCACCCCGCCGGCATTGATGCCGCCCTGGATCAGGCGGAGCGGGCCCTGGGCCTGACGCCCGCAGGGGCCGGGTGAGTGGTGTGATGATGCGCACCGACCGGGCGCAGGCCCCCCTTCTCGCCAGCCCGGCCGCATACGCGTTTAAGCGCGCCGCCGTCAAGACAGCTGCGCCTCCCTTGTCCTCTCACACGCCCACCCTACACCTCCACCTCACCCCAAACTCGCAGGCCCGCGTCCCCGCCGTCCAAGGCCAGCCCCAGCCAGGTGCGAGACAAAAGAGGAGGCGGGGGTGTTTGGAGGCGGGCGGAGGAGAGAGAGGCAAACCAAACTGGCGCGTCTGTTTTAACGCTCTCTCTCTTCAACCTTCCAGTTCCCACCCCACGCCGTCTACACGCTGCACGCCATCGCGGCCTCCACGCCGGGGCCACGCCACGCGGCCGCGGCTTCACCTCATCCGCCCTCACCTGATCTGGCTTCCCGCCTGGCGGAAGCCGCCCGGCTACGCTCTGCCCTGGACGCCGCCGACAGCGAGGCCCTGGCCCTGCGCGAGCAACACTTGCGCCTGGTCGCCCGGTCTGCCAGTGCTCGCCGGGCCTGGGAGGCCGCGCTGGGCGCCAAGGATGAAGCCATTGGCCGCCTGGAAGCCGCCTTGGCCACCCGGGCGGCCGAGGTGGAGGCCGAACGCGCGCGCGGCCGGCGCAGAGCCGACGGCGAGGCAGCGGCTGGGGCCCGGGCGGACGCGGCCGAGGCGGAAAGCGCGGCCGCCCGGGCCCGCGCCGCATCTGCTGAAGCCGAGGCAGCTGCCGCCCGGGAGCGTGCTTCATCCGCCGAAGAAGAGGTCGCGGCCGCCCGCGCCCGGGCGTCCGCTGCCGAGGCGGCCGCCCTGGAGGCCAGAGACGCGGCCGACGCGGCCCGGGCGGCCGCGGACGCGGCGGCCGGCCGGGCTGCGGCCGCCGAGGCGGCCCTGGCTGCCCGGGCGGGCTTTGACGACGGCAACGCGACGTCAGCCCTGGACCGTGAATCCCGCCTCACCGCCGCCCTCACGGACGCCGGCGCGGCGGCCAAGAGGTACAAGGCCGAAGCCAGGGCGGCGCGTGCGCAGTTGGGGCTGGTGCAGGAGGGCGCGGCTGCCGCGGCGGCAGCCGCGGAGGCTGCCGCTAGCCAACGCGATGAAGCCCTCGCCGCCGCGGCCGACGCCAAGGCCGCCCTGGACGAGTGCGCGGCCCAGCTGGAGGTCGCCCGCCGGGAAGCAGACGCCGCGGTCGCGGCCGCAGAGGCGGTCAAGGCCGCGGCCGGGAGTGTGGGCGGGCTGCCGGTGGCGGCCGCGCAACCACCCACCCCCGGGACGCGCGGCGGCTGGACGCCTACTGCTGTGGCAGCCGACCCGGCGGCCGCGGCCGCCCGGCTGGCGTCCCTGCGGGACCGGGTCGCGGCGTACGAGGCGGAGCGGGGCGTCGCGGACGGCGAGGCCGGGCGGCTCAAGGCCGCAGCGGGCGCCGCGAGCGCGCGCGCGGCCGCCACCGAGGACGCCCTCCGCCTCGCCCGCGCGGAGGCGGCTGAGGCGGCACAGCAGGCGGCCGCCCAGGTCGCCGCCCTGGAGCGGGGCGTGCGGGACGCGGAGGCCCGGGCCGGGCGGGCCCTGGACGCGCTTGCGGCGGCTGGGAGCGTGTTGGGTGGTGGGGAGGAGGGCGGGGCGCCTGCCGCAACCCCCGCTGCCGCCTCCTCACACATCCGGGACCTCCTGGCCCGCCTGGACGAGGCGGAGGGCCGAGCGTCCCTGGCCGAACAGGTGGCCGCCGACGCGGCGGGGCGGCTGGAGGCGCTGGCCGCAGCGCGGGCGGCGGCCGGCAGCAGCGCCGCCGGCGGTGTTGATGCCGCCCTGACGCCCGCCGCCGCCCTGGGCGCCGCCCTGCGGGCCGCGCGGGTGGACGCCGCGGCGGCCCGCTCCGACGCGAACGCGCAGGCGGCCCGCGCGGACGACGCGGACCGCCGGGCGGGGGCGGCCTTTGACACTGCCCGCCACGCCCTGGCCCGGGCGGAGGAGGCGGAGGCCGAGGCGGACGCCGCGCGCCGGGCGGTCGTGCAGGCGGAAAGCGCTTGTGGCGGCGGCGTAGCCAGCCACCACCGGGACCCCCGCCCCGCCTTCTCATCCTCCTCGCGCTGGGAGGTCGCCCTGGCCGCCGCCGAGGCCGCCCGCCGGACGGCGGAGGAGGTGGCGGCCGTCGCCACGGCAGGCGCGGCTGAGCTGCAGGCCCGCCTGGCGGCCGCCACCGCCCGGGCGGACGCGGCGGAGGCGGCCCTGGCGCGGGCATTGCGGAGCGAGGCGGACGATGACGTGGCCGCCCTGCATGCGGCCGAAGTCGCCCTCCTGGCGGCGGCGGCGGACGGGAGTGAGGGCGAGGAGGGCGAAGAGGTGGAGGAGGAGGAGGGCGTCGGGTCGCCCGCCCAACCCTGCCGGTCCGTCCGGGAGCGGGCCGGCCTGTTTGAGGCGCCACCCCTGCGGCGGGCGGACCGGGAAGCCGCGGCGGCCGCCCTGGCGGCCCCGCAGTCGCCCGTACACGCCAAGCGGCCCATGCGGCCGGCGACGCGGTACTGATGGAGGGACGTGACGTGAGAGAGATTTCAAAAATCGAAAGCATCAGATTCACATCATAAAGCAAGCTCCACTTCATCTCTCGCTTCACCCGCGCGGCGGCCACGACATGCGGGGCGCCGGGGCAGCAGCAGCAGCAGCAGCAGGCACTGCTCCAGCAGGCCCGGCCTCACCGGCGCTCCCCCCCCCCAACGCCGCAAAGCGGGCGGTCAGCAGCCCGCCCCCGCCCGCGGCGGCCGGGTCAAAGCGGCGGGCCCGGGTCGCGGGCGCGCCCGGGGCCCGGGGCGGCTGCGGGGCGGCCACACTCCCACCAACTCCTCCACACCCATCCGCCCGCTGCAGCAGAGCCCGCATCATGGCGGTGCGGCGCAGATCTAGGCCGCCCGTCGCGGCGGCCGGGTCGCCGCCGGTGACCTCATCCGACGGCGAGGCGGGCGGGCCGGCCCCGCAGGCCTGGTTTAGGGCGCCGCCGCCGCCTGCCCCGCATCCGGGCAACCACCGGCAGGCCGGCCCGGACATCGTGCTTGTCAGGGCGAGGGCGCCCAGGGAATGCAGGGCAGACGCGGCCGTGTTGGGTGGAGGCACGGCACTCATCACCATCAGCGGGGACAGGGGAGAGGACGGCGCGGCGTCGGCGCCTGGGGCGGCCCCGCCCCGCCGCCGCCCCGTCCGCCGCCCCGTCCGCCGCCCGCCGGCCGGGGAACAGGCGGGCTGGGAGGTGGTGGGCAGGCCCCCCCCGCCCAGCCGTGCGCCCGCCGTGGAGGAGGGGTGCCCCGCCGACCCGCGGGCAAAGGGGTCGAAGACACGGCTCGGCGACGCAAAGGGGCGCGGGTGGTGGTGGTGGTCGGCAGCCGGACCAGCCCCAGCCGGCGAGCCCGTCGGCGGGGCGAGCGGGCCGACCGCGCCAGTCGTCGGGTCAGCCGTCCCGGGGGCGGGTGTGGGCACCATGTCCTTGTCAGCAGGCGTCATCGCTGCCAGGTCGGCGGCCGCGACGGCGCCCGCGGCGACGCGCAGGCGGCGGACTTCGGTGGCGAGGGTCTTGATTGGATGTGGAAGTGAGGAGAGAGATAAGAAAATCAATCGATGGTGGGCGTGGTGGTGGTGGTGGACGCGGGCTGGGGAGGCGGGGGTGGCCGGAGCGGGACAGAGAGAGAGAGAAGCGCCCGCTCCCCTCTTTCCCTCCCCGCGCGCTGCGCCTGAGTTCGTTTGTCCTTGTGCCTCGTCTTCCTTTCTCTCTACATGCCTATAACTTACCTCGCTCAAAAAGCGTTTGCTCGTCCGGGCGCCACCGTCGGGCGAGGCACAGGCCGAGCTGTCGTTTGGCTCTGCCCCGGCGACAGGCGCCAAGCCCGTCGCCAGCATGCTGCAGGCCCGCCCGGGGCGCCCGCCACCGACGGGCAGGTCGACACCCACACCATCGTCCAGCTTGGCCCGGGGGCGTTTCGGGGTGGGGCGGGTGGCTGTTGTGTGAGAGAGGGGGAGAGAGAGAGAAAAACGTGAGAGCTGGCGCCGAAAAACGGCGCGCGGCGTGAAAACTCGTGTGCCGAAGGCGGCTGGGAGGTCGCACGGCCACGGGGACGTCAGTGAGCACGCGCAGAGGGCGTACAGACGGCATACCTTGCATGGCACGTGCGGGTGGGTTGGGATGCCGTGCCGTGCGTCGTGCGGGGCGCCGCAATGGCGGGGGAAGCGCGGGTAGGGCAAAATGCACTCTTCTCAACCTCATTATTTTCCATCACAAAAAGTCGCCCGCTCTGTTCTAAACCCCGCGTTGAGGCCGCGACCGCCAGGCCAAATGCGGTGCAGCCTGCCCAACCCTCCGCCTCCTCCTAACTGCCCCCGCCTATCCCTCCGCGCGCCCACGTCCACTTCATGGAAGGAGCACAAACAATCACGCACCCGTCCTCACCGTCTCGGCACCAGCCCCCGCGCCTCCAAGCACTCGACCACTGCCCCCGCCGCCTCCCGCACGTCGCCCTCCCCGCCCAGCACCACCTCCGCGCCGTCCGGGGGCTCGTACGGGGCAGTCGGACAGACGCCCGTCAGGCCGGCAAGCTTGCCCGCCCGGGCCGCCGCGTACAGGCCTTTAGCATCCCGGGCCTCGCACACGGCCAGCGGGGCGCCGACGTAGACTTCGATGAAGGGGACGCCACCCCCACACCTACCAGGCCCCGCCGATTCCGCGCACCGGGCCCGGATGCCGGCCCGGTCGGCCAAGTAGGGCGACACCAGGGCGGCCAGGGCGACCAGGCCGGCCTCTGCTGCCAGCAGGGCCGCCTCCCCGGCCCGCCGCACGTTTTCGGCCCGGTCCGCACGCGAGAAGCCGAGGCCAGCGCACAGGCCCGTCCGCAGGCAGTCGCCGTCGAGGCGGGCGGAGGGGATGCCCCGGGCCGCGAGCTCCCGTTCGACAGCGCCCGCGACCGCGGACTTGCCCGCGCCGGACAAGCCCGTAAACCAGACGATGCAGCCCCTGGCGCCGGTCCCCAGGACGGCCTCCTTGTCCGCCCGGGAGAGGCCTGCCGGGCACAGGGAGAGCGGGTGGGGGAGAGGGGCGGCCGCGCGGCTCGGGTCCTCCCCTCCCAGGCAGGGCGTGTCGTCGCCTGGGCATGGGCTGGTTGACGATGCTACATGACCAGCCGGGCTGGGGGGTGGGGCCGGGGCGGCCGCGGACGCGGCTGCAACAGCAACAACAGGAGCCCGGTGCAAGGTTGGCGGGTGGATGCGGGTGATGCGAGGGGGAGGCCCGCCTTCTGCTCGCCTCACGCCTCGCCCGCTGAGGGATCTACAAAATCTTGTTGTCGCCATGGGCATATGTGAGCGGAGTCGCCCTGTGTCGCGAAGGGCGCGTTGTGCGAAGGGGGATGAAAAAAAATACTTCCAGGTGTGCGAGCAGAGAGAGCGAATTGGAGCCAGACCGACGCTTTTACTAGAGAGCGCGGCGTCCTCTCTTTTTCTCTCTCTCTCAACAGGGGGGGTGTGACACACCCCGCATCGACACAATGGCCGCCCCTCCATCTCCAGCCCCGCCGCCCGACAGCGTGCTGGCACGGTGAGTTGTGGGGTGGACAGAGAAGCGAGGTAGAAAGAGAGGGGAGGGGATGGGTCCATCCAGCCACCCCTAGCCAACCCCAAGCTCATTCCCATCCTGAAATGCTCCCACAGCTACTGGCACGCCGCCCTACCGCCCGCCCTCACCGCCGCCCTGGCCGCCGACGCCCCGGCGCTCGCCTCCCACGACGCCAATTTTTGGGTCCCCCGCCCCGTCGTGGAAGGAACGCTTGCGCCCACCACCGCGTTTGAGCAGGCGGTCCTTGAACTGTACGCCCGCATCGTCCGGCCGCACCTCCTGGCCGGCCGGGCCAACCCGCGCGTCGGCCGGGATGGGGGGCCCGCTCTGCCGCCCGCTTGGACGGGCGCGGAGGTGTGGTGTCAGACGTACGAGCGCGGGCGGGGGTTGGACTTCCATTTCGACAAGGACGAGCAGGCGATGGAGGCGCGGGGTGCCATGCGCAACCCGGCGGTCGCCTGCGTGGTCTACCTGTGCGGCGACCACCAGCAGCAGCACCACCAGCAGCAGCAGCAGCAGGGGCAGCAGCAGCAGCAGGGCTCGCTGCCCACCCGCCGCCGCCGCCTGGGGCCGACCGCCATTCAGGACCAGCGGTGGCGGGTGGTGGGTGGTGGGGCTGAGGATGGGGGCACGCCAGCCGGCCCGGCCCCGCCAACCCCCACAGCCTGCGCCCTGACCTGGCCCGTGGCCGGGGCCGTCTCAATCTTTGCCGGCAACCGGGCGCACGGCGTCCTGAGCTCACCCCCGGACGCGGTGCGGGCCGCCCTGCTGGTCAATTTCTGGGCGGGCGACCCGCCGGGCGGGGTCGGCCGCGTGCCTGGCGAGGTGGCGGCAAGGCTAGCGGGGCTGGTGGGGCCGGGCGGCGGCGATGGTGGGGAGGGCGGGGCCCCCGTCGAGGTGCCGCCCGTCCAGGTGACCCTGCCCCCGCCCCCGACCGCGGGCGGTACGGGCGGCCCGCACGGCCACGCCCTGGCGGGCGTGCTGGCGGGGGTGGGTCCTCTGCTCTCGCCCGACCTGCTTGTTGTGCGCCATGCCGGGTACGACCTGGTCGAAGCTGATGGTGGGGCGGGCGCGGAGGCCGCGTGGGTCGTAGTTGGAAGTGAGAGCGAGTAGTGAGAAGGACTTGGATAAGGTCAGGATGGGGCTGCTGATGCACACGCTCATCCTGGCGCGTTATTTTCTCTCCTTCCTCTCTACCCCCCCGACCGCCTCTGCGCACACCAGCCACAAAGGTCGCAGCCCCAAGCACACGCGCCCCCACCCATTTGAATGCCGCACGTCATGATGACTGACATGCAGAGCGCCGCCCTCCTGGACGACTGGACGTGAGTTGAATTGGGGGGGAGAGGGCGCGGCCGCCGAGAGCGGCGCTCAAAGCATTGTGTTTCGACCCAGCGGTAGCGGTGATGGGGCGCCTCCGCCCCTACTCGACCACCTGATAAGGCACCTCTGCATCTGTTGGTCGTTTTTTTTGTGGGAGATACAAGGCGACAGGCGCCCATCTTGCCCTATTTTGGGCACGGCCCGCGTGCAAATACTCCGGGGCGCTTCCAACGGAAAACGCGGGGAGGGGCCTGCGTGTTGCGCCCGCAAGGCAGGGCAACCTCCCTGACGACCCACTTTCCACCCTCCCCTTTGACTGGTCATGGTCCATGTCCAAAGATTGCGCGGTAGCGGAGCCTGGATTGGGGCCGGCGCGTGACAAAAAGTGGTGCTCTGCTCTCTTTTTGCGTCCAAGCTTGCTAAATCCACCCTTCCCACACACAACGCACAGGTTCGAGGAGGACAAGACTCTAGAGGCCGTCCTGGCCGAGTTCTGGGGCGCGCCCGATCGGTGAGTGAAGGGAAGGGTGGGTATGGATGACTAGGCGCGCGGCGGGCGGCGCAAAGGGGTCGCCCGATTGTTTGGCTTTTTTTCGCGGCTAGGTCTTTTGCTCGCGGTCCTTTACGCTTTCTCTCTCACCCCGCTGACCGACTCGCCACTCGATCCATTTACAGCATCAATCGCATCGTCGCCAAGCTGCCCAAACGGGATGCGGCCGCTGTCCGGGACCGGCTGTCCGTGCTGGAGGTATGACGACGAAGAGGTTGGAGCGCTATATTCGCAACAACAGCAAAAGAAAAAAAAGAAAAAAAAAAAGAAAAAAAAAAAGAAAAAAAAAACTCATCCTCATTTTCAACACACACGCGACAGGAGGACATCTCCAACATCGAGGCTGGCCTCATTCCGCTGCCCGAGTACCCGGCCGACACGCTAGCCCACCACATCGCGACCTCCGCCCCGCACAGCCACCACCAGCACCCCGTGTTCGGCACCCCCGTTACGGCGGGCCCGACCCCGCCCCCACGCCCCACCGCGTCCGCTGGTGGTGGGGGCGCCGCCGCGTCCGCCGGTGTCCCGTCCAGCGCGGGCGCGGGTGGTCACACCACTGCTGCCGCCCCCGCGTCCGGCGTGGAGCCCCGCAAGGGCGTGCCCTGGTCGGAGGAGGAGCACCGCCTCTTCCTGCTGGGCCTGGCCAAGTTTGGCAAGGGCGACTGGCGGTCCATCTCCCGCCACTTTGTCGTCTCCAGGACGCCCACCCAGGTCGCCTCCCACGCCCAAAAGTACTTCATCCGGCTGACCAACGCCTCTAAGAAGGAGAAGCGGCGGTCGTCCATCCACGACATGACCTCCCCCGGCGGTAGCGGCGGGTCTGGCGACGCGCCCGTCGGCGACGGCCGCATGCCGCCCGACGTCCAGCGGGCCATGCAGGCGGACCTGGCGGCGGCGGGCGTGTCCGCGCCGGCCGCGGCCGCGGCGGCGCTGGCGGCGGCCCAGGGTATGCCCCTGGCGGCGGCAACGGTGGCCGGGTACGCGGGCTGAGAGAGAGAGAAAAAAAGCAGAGCCAGTCCCACCATTTTTGTTTCCCTGGAGAGCGAAACCTCTCCGGGTTGGAAACCCAACACCCCATTTTTTATTTTTGGCGTTTCCCCGCGCGCACACACACACACACGGGATGTGCGCGTGGGGCACGCGGTGGCGTGGTGGGTGCTGATGGTCGCGCTGTCCCTGTGGCACGGCGAGCAATTCCTGCCTGCCATCAACACCACACCATGCCACCACCACAACAGGGCAGCCATCAACAGGGGTTGCAAGGCGTCTGCGGGTTGCGAATGCAAGCCCACGCTTCGCTCGCGCTCGCCCCAAGCACCCTCTCGCCCGGCGCCTCCCTTTTTGGTTCGACCCCCCCCCCCCCCCTCCTCGTCCTTTTTACATAACTGCCGATTAGTGTACAAAAACAAAAGCAACCTGAATCGGCTGAGTGCGGTTGGAGACTTTTGTTTCAGGGGAAGAGTGAAAGCAAGCGAGAGAGAGAAAGAGAGAAATCCGTGCCCTGACCCGTGCGTGGCGACGTGCAAAAAAGGGACACACAACCCACGGGAGAAGAGGTATTTCCACTCCACCCATTCATCCAAGAAGGTCAAGAAGAGCATCGATGAGAGCCCTCGCACTGCGACGTCTTCATTCTTTCTCGCATCATCTTCCCACATCACACACCGATCTGCACCCACCCACCCAACCCAGACGATGAGCCAAGTCTTCGAACCTCTGTACTATTCTGCGGGCGCGGTCGCCGGCGTCGTGGAGGGGCTATCACGGTGAGCAAGAAGAGTGAGAAGAGAAAAAAAAAAACGTGCGCCCTCTCGCATCCCTGCCGCCTCGCCTGCCTTGCCGCCGCACTGGCTGGTAGAAAAAAAAGACCCCTCACCTCTCTTTATCTCCCACGCAGTACCCTCAAACGGGCCGCCCCAGCCAGCCCCACCCTATCCTCACCCATCAAGTTTGCGAGGCACGCCTTGTTCGGCTCCAAGCCGCCGGCCAAGGCCACCGCCGCCGCCGCACCGGGCACGCCGACCTTCCTGCCCCCCGGCCTGGCCATCTCCGCCAGGGCCCTGGACGCGTGCACCTCGCCGCCATCGCCACCATCGCCGCCCCTGCAGGCCGAAGAAATGGTGGTAGTGATGACGGATGAAGAGGAAGACGGTGCCAGTGAGCTGGCGGTCGGTGCGGGCGAGACCCGGCGCCGCCTGGACTTTTACCGTGAATGATATGACGCCAAAAATGATCTGTATGTCTATTTTTCGTTTGAGCGCCGTGTGGAGCGTCCTCTAGGTGGACGCGACCGTGCGTGCGAGTGTGTGTGTGTGTGTGTGTGTGTGTGTGTGTGTGTGTGTGTGTGTGTGTGTGTGTGTGTGTTTTGGTAGGTCGCGTATGCTAGTCGTGCTGGGGGTTGTCTACGAAGTCCCCGTGTGTGTGTGTGTGTGTGTGTGTCCCCCGTTGGTGCGTGTGCGAGGATGGGGCTCGCTCGCTCATTTTTCTTTTCATTTTTAAATTTTCGTGTTCTGCTGTGTAAAGATGGAGAACACGGCTGCCCGTGTTTGCTGTGCTTACACACCTCCCTCTAATGCTTGGGCTTGGGCTTGCGCTTCTTGAGCCGGGCCGCCCCGCCAGCCGACCGCTTGCTCCCCCGCTTCCCTGCCCACCGCCCTGCCTCTGCCTGGAGCGCTCCGTACCGACGCTTCCGCACGGCCGCGGCCCCGGCGTCCGCCAGCAGCTCGTCCGCCAGGGTGCGGCCCCGGGCCTTGCGGTTGAGGCGGGCTGAGTGCCATTCGCCCGGGCCCTCGATCACGGTGCCGACCGCAAAGTGGGTGGGCAGTTTTTTGGAGTCGGCTGCCCGGTAGTGGCGGGTCGGGTCAAGCGCGCCCCGCAACCGCAGCAGGCGCAAGTCCCGCTTCTGTTCGGCTGTGAGCACCCCTCCCGGCGGGGAAGGCAGGGCAAACCAGGCGACCGCGGCCGCCTTGGAGGCGGACGGGCCCGGCGGGGGCGGGGGCGGCAGGGCCAGGAGGCGGCCCTCCGCTCCCAGCGGGGCGCCTGCGCCCGGGGCGGGGTGGGCAGCGCCGGCCAGTGCGGCCGATGCGGCGGCCGCCTTCGGCGGGCGGGGCAGGCGGAGGGAGGGGCGCCAGGGCTTCATTGTGAGGGCGTGTTGGGCGGGTGAGGCGTCGTCACCGGCGTCGTCCGCGGTGCCTTCGTCGTCGTCGTCATCGTCAGACGAGGAGGTAGAGGAGGCCGGGCAGTCATCTTCGTCCAAGCCGTCATCGGCCGCGCATG
>Ga0315278_10003204_pt1 | contig 14596 bp, 13 predicted proteins | sample YL17G06_0_MG_FD_203880 | JGI IMG/M metagenome (GOLD analysis project Ga0315278, IMG submission 203880) | Sediment microbial communities from Yellowstone Lake, YNP, Wyoming, USA - YL17G06_0 | ecosystem: Environmental > Aquatic > Freshwater > Lake > Sediment | place: USA: Wyoming | collected... | reverse complement strand
GAACCACGCGGGCGGAAGCATGAAGTACTGTCGCCCGGATTTCTCCCCTCGATGAGACGCCCATTCAGAGTCCCGGCAGCAGCGTTCATGATCGCGGGCATCCTGATCGTCGTGGGCTTGAATCTGGTCCCCTCGTCCAGAGCGCAGGCGTCTGAGCCCGAGCTGGTGCCAGAGCCGACCGTCACCGAGATCCACGAATACAACCGGTCAGAGGGGGGTGGCGATTCCACCCGGGAGATTTCCGAGCTTTGGCGGATCGGGATAGACCACGGAGGTGTGGCGATCCTCCTCGGGGCCGCGAACTACACCGATACCTTCGCCGATGAGACCCGGGACGACGAGACGAACGTGGCTTACAGCCAGCATATCAATTTCAGGATTGACGGCAAGCTGTACATAGCGATGTTCACGTTCGACCGCGTGGTCTTCAAGATAGGCGGTCAAGAGGTGGTCGCGCTTCTCAAGAACTCCGATGGCTTCGATGTGACCCACACGCCAGTCACGTACGACGGCACGATCCCCACATTGGACTGCAACATGACCTTCGAGGCCGTGCGGGTGTATCCCGACATCCCTGACTCGACCTTCGACCTGACGTTGGCCCATCACTACAGAGGAGATTGGAACCAGACGAGCATCAAGGTCGAGGCACTGTTCGATTTCAGCGACACGGAATTCTACAACGGCACGGAATTCAGCGCAGGCGAGCCTTTCACCGTGGAGATCCGGTACATCATGGTGCTGACGGACCCCGAATTGGGCGATGACAATGCGGTCATGCCTTCGGGGTTCACAGACACGACCCTAGAGTACGATCTGACGCTTGACAACGGCTCTCCCTATACCATGTCAAAACTGGAGATGAAAGACAGTTTCACAATCTACAACGCAAGCGGGGCTCAGTCCGCGACAGGCTATTCCATGATGGAGATGGCCGACCCGGACTTGGTAGGTCTTGAGACCTATAACCCCAAGTCAGCCATGGTAACCCACGGATTCCCGAACCTGACCTACAACGACACCCGGTCGATAAGGAGCGACCCGGAGATCACCATCTACCATGACTCGATCGCAGTGACGGATTCCTCGGCCGACAAGCTTCTTTGGATCCTGATACCCGTGGCGGCCGGCATCGCCGCAGTGGGCATCGCCGTCCTCCTCAAGAGGAGAAGGGCCCGCGGATCGGGATAGGACCTCGGCCCACTATCCAGAATACGGAGCAAACAGGGGATAATGGTCCACTCCCGGGTCTCCAGGGAGGTAGGTGTAAACCACGACCTCAGTGTCCCCGATGCCGTCCGGCCCGGGTTCGTCCTGGTCAGGTCCGCTGTAGACATCCGGGCCCGCGTAGTCGAAGTAGTAGTTGCCGCCTCCCGGATACCCGGCGTCCCAGCTGTTGAGCCAGCCCTGTTCGTCGAGTATCGGGTCCAGAGACCTTGCGCTGAACACGTTGTTGTGATAGACTTCGCACCCTTGAGCGTCTCTGAGGACGATGGCACCGTAGCACCCGCTTATGTTGTTCCTGGTGATCGTGCAATCCCTCACCGACTCCCAGAGCTCTATGCCATGGTGGCTACAGTTCTCAATCACGTTCCCGTCGACGGTGACATTCTCAACATGGTCCAGGAAGACACCCTGCATCGACCCGTTGCGCATCGAGTTCATCACGACCGAGCAGTTGGCTGACCCCGCATCGATCGTTATCGACTGACACCTGTTGGATTGGATCAGGCATCCGTGGCAGCCGCTCAGCGCGATGACCCCCCTCACGAGTCGGTTGCCCGTGACGACGGAGTCTCTGCAACCGTACATGAGCAATGTCGAGTTGACGTTGCCACTGAGGGAGAAATCAGCGCAGTCGACCATCGAGACCTTGCCACGAGTGTTGTTATTGAGCATGTAATCAGAGCAGTTGACGATGAGGCTGCGGTCAAATAAGTCATAGAGTAGGCGGTTGCCGGAGAGCGTGAAATCGCTACAACGATCGACCCTCAGATAGCAGGACAGAGAGTTGTTATCAACGGAGAAGTCCGTGGCGTTCGATATCCTGACGCCGACGTCCGTCCATGCCATACCGCCGCTCATGAAATTTAAGCTGAACTCCGTATCTCTGAGCACGAACGGTACGGACGTGTTGGAGATCTCGATGGTCACTTGATTGTAGTGGTCCGCCTCGGGGAACGAAATGACATAGGGGTCAGACATGGCACCCGTACCGGATACAACCCCGTTTGTCGAGTTGAAGTCGTCGTTTCCCTCCACGCGGACATGCGTCACACTCGAGGAATGTGTCAGAACCTCGTCGTGAGACTGGGCCACCGTATAGGCCACATAGACGGCCGAGGGTATCAGGACTAACGCAAGAATGACTGCAGATAGCTTCCGTCGTTCCGCCGTAGACACCCCCTGGGGAGGCACCACACCTCTGTAGGGTCTGGCTTGACACCACTCCAGTGACCGTCTACCCATTCATCGCTATAAGAAGCATGCGCGAATCAACAGTAGGTTCCCTTTCCTGTGGCCGCCAATTCTCCCGATTGGGTCCAATCCAATCATACGGGTTCGCATGTCGCACGAGCTGAACCTCTGATTCCACGAGGAAAGGGCGATGAAGGGGTTTGTGTCCCGGCGCAAGCGTCCTCTGACCGAAGATGCGCCAAGGCATCCGACCTCATCCGCGTCTACCTGTTCATGGCCCTCTTGAACAGCGGCACGGCGATCACCAGCAGGACGATGCCGAACACCGCGAGGACGACGACATCGGTCATTATCGCCCCGGGCCCCGCGCCCAGCACCATGACCTTCCTCATCGCCTCCGCGGCGTAGGTGAGCGGCAGGAAGCTCGCCAGGGTCTGCATGAACGACGGCATCTGCTGTACCGGGAAGAAGACCCCGCTCAGGAACATCATGGGGAACATGAGCGTCATCATCACCATGGTGGCCGTCTCCTCCTTGTCTGCGAAGGAGGTTATCAGGATCCCCAGCCCCACGAAGCTGAACACGGTCAGCAGTATGAGCAGGACGACGAGCAGGATGCTCCCGTGGATGACGACCCCGAAGAGCAGGACCGACAGCAGGAGTATGATGAACCCCTGGATCAGGCCCCTTGTCGTCTGGGCCATGACCTTGCCCAGGATGATCGCCCAGCGGCTGGTCGGCGACGCCAGCATGCCGTCCAGCGTCCCCATGTCCTTCTCGTAGGAGATCGCGTGCGGCAGGCCCGTCATGAGCGACATCATGACGACCATGGCCATTATCCCCGGAGCAACGAACTCGAAGTAGTTCGGGTCGCCGGGGACGATGCCCTTCAGCTCGACGTTGTAGGGCTGCAGCACCGCGGGGGCCTCCTCGAGCGAGATGTCGTATGTGGCGTTGAGGTTGTGCTCCGCCAGCTGCGTACCCAGCTGCTCGATGACCTGCGTCAGGACGCTCTGCATCATCGAGGACATCTGCGGGTTCGACTGGTCGGTCATGATGGTGATGTTACCCTGCCTGCCGGCAAGCAGGTCCGCCGTGAATGTCGGGGGCACGATGATGCCGCCGCTGACCTTCCCCTCCTGGATCATCGTCTTGATGTCGTCGAAGCCGGTGGCGTCGCGCAGCTCCATCATGCCCGTCTGGTCGTTCACGGCCTCCAGCTGGACAACGAAGCCGTCGCCCAGGGAGGTGCCGTTGACCGTCAGGTCCTGGTTCGCCAGGGCCACGGGCTGTTGGCTGATGCTGTCCCCGGTCGGGAATATGAACCCGACCATCATCATCATGAAGAGAGGCATGATGATGAGCATCGCCACCCGGAGCTTGCTCCTGCTGAACTCCAGCAGGTCCTTCCAGCAGATCCACGCGCTGTGCCTCAGTACCCTTCTTACGCCCATGAGCTCACCTCACCCTCTTCTTGGGCCGCATTCCTGGAGGACCATCTCTGTGCGCCGGGGTGGGGGCCTTGGCCACCTCGTCCCTCACTTCGTGACCTGTGATGTGGAGGAAGACATCCTCGAGGGTCGGCTCGAGGTTCTTCACCGTGCGTATCTTGGCGCCGTTCTTCCGGAGGACGTCGACCAGGGTGTCGAACGAATCGTTCCCCACGGAGCTGACCTTGATGTGCGTCGGATCGTCCTGGACCACCGAGCTGACGGATGCCAGGGCCTTGACCGACGACAGTATCCTCGCGTCCAGGTTCGCTATCTCGAACTCGAACAATGTCGTGTCGTTCCCGGATATGGACCTCTTCAGGCCGGCCGATGTGTCGAGGGCCACGATCTTCCCGTGGTCCATGATCCCGATCTTGTCGCAGAGCATGTCCGCCTCGGTCATCATGTGGGTCGTGAGGATGATGGTGGTCCTGTCCTCGATGTTTATCCTCCGCACGAGCTCCCTGATCTCCGCCGTCGACTGCGGGTCCAGGCCGAGCGTGGGCTCGTCCAGGAACAGTATCTCGGGCTGGTTCACCAGGGCGCGTATGACATTGATCCGCTGCTTCATGCCGGTGGAGAACGTGTCGATCCTGTGGTCCGCCCACTGCTCCATGCGCACGAAGCCGAGGAGCTTGCCGATCCTCTTGTTCAGGGCATCGCGGGGGATGTCGTACAGCTTGCCGAACAGCGTCAGGTTCTCCCTGGCCGTCAGCTCGTCGTACATGATCATCTTCTCGGACACGAGGCCTATGTGCTCCCTGACCTTGCCGTCCTCCTTCTGGACGTCGAAGCCGGCGACGGTCGCGGAACCCTCGGTCGGGATGCTGAGCGTGGACAGCATCCTGATGGCGGTCGACTTGCCCGCCCCGTTGGGACCCAGCAGGCCGAATATCTGCCCCTTGTTCACCTCGAAGGAGACATGGTCTACCGCGGTGAAATCCCCGAACCTCTTCGTCAAATCAGTGGCTTTGATCGCAACATCCGACATGGCCTCACAACCTATCCTGGCTTGCACTTCCTCGTCTCGTTCCCGGTTCAACTCTGATGTGATGATCCTGACCCTCTTCATCGACTATGCCGACATCTCCCTCCTGCTGAAGATGTAGTATGCGAGGACCAGCGATATCAGGGCGTAGGCCGCCATGACCGCGATCGCCACGCCGACATCGGGGAAGTAGCTGCTCGTCAGCCCCCCTGGGGCCATCCCTTCAGGGGCTCCCCCTGTGGCTGTGCCGCTGGTCGGATACGGGTCCTGAGTGATGTAGCCGATAGTCCCACCCGAATACGTCACAACGAACCACGGTTCCACACCGCCCATCGTCAACACTCCCGTCAAGATGGTGAAGATGAACAGGAACAGAGCGAAAGTGAGTATCTGGGCGCCTGTTATCCCCTTCATGATCGAACTGATGAGGAACCCCACCGAGAGGGCGGCTACCGCGTAGAGCATCGCCAAGAGGAGCGACTCGACGCCCAGCACCGAGAACGACCCCGTTATGGCGAGGTCGAGCAGGAGCGCGACTCCGTAGTAGAGCAACAGCACCAGGAACATGGCACCCATAGAGGCGAGGAACTTCCCAGCCAGGAGCACCCACCGCTTGACAGGCTTCGGGAAGAGCAGGTATCCGGTCCTGTTCTGGAACTCCGATACGATGGCGTCTCCCGCGAAGAGCGTGGCCCCGATTATGATCAGTATGCTCGTGAAGCTCGCGTAGGTGCCGATGAACTCGTTCGCATCGTCCGCGTATGAGTTCCCCAGCAACGGAGGGAGCGCGGTTATGAGCAACAGGACGAGAGACACGATCGCCAACATGCCTACCAGTCGCTTGCTCCTGAGGTACTTCAGGAAATCGTATTTCACCACGATCCCGATCTGGGACGCGTCCGAGGGCGCGATGTAGGCAGACCTTCTCACGGCGGGACTGACAGTTTCGTTGATATGAATCACCTCGAATCCTTGATCAGGGACATGTACAGGCCTTCCAGTGAGACGCCGGAATCCTTGAAGCTGACCACCCTGAGGCCGATGCCTCGCAGCTCCTCCAGAAGGCCCGCCTGAGCCTCGTCGCTCCCGGCAAGGGAGAGGGCGAAATCCCTGGAGCCGAACGACTCGAAATCCGTGACACCATTCAATTGAGACACCTGCTTCAGCTGGGCCGCGGTAGCCTCCCTGAAGGTCTTCACGTCCAATCTCCTCACGTTCGCGGAGCGGGTCAGCTCTTCGACGGGACCCCTCTTCAGCAACTGTCCCCGGTTTATGAGGGCGACCTCGTCGCACACCTCCTGCACCTCGTTCAGCATGTGGGACGACATGAGGATGGTGTAACCCTCCTTCTTGAGCCCTGACAGGACCTCGCGGACCTCGAATATTCCCCTGGGATCGAGCCCGCTGGTCGGCTCGTCGAGGATGACGACCGTAGGTTCGTGCAGGATGGCCTGGGCGACCGAGACGCGCTGTTTCATGCCCTTGGAGAACTTGCCTATGCGCTTGTCCGCCCACTCGGACATCTTGACCAGGTCCAGTACATCCTTGGTACGCCTCTTGATGTCTTCTCCGGTCATGCCGTGCAACTCGCCCAAGTAGGCCAGGGTCTCGTTGGGGGTGAGATAGGGATAGAACTCAGGGGTCTCGACTATCGTCCCCAGGTTGGTCAGTGCGACCTTCGGCTTCTCGGCAACATCGATGCCGTTGATGTACGCCGACCCGCTCGACGGTGAAAGCAGACCGGTGAGGATCTTTATCGTCGTCGTCTTTCCTGCGCCGTTCGGTCCCAGGAAGCCCATGAATGAGTTCCTCTTCACCTCGATGTTCAGGCCGTCCACTGCTCTGAATCCATTGAAGTTCTTCGTGAGATTCTCTGTCCTGATCGGTTCGTTCATGTCAAAAACCCCAGGGAGTGAGTTGTCTACTTCCTGCGCTTCGTGGCAGAAGTCGTCTTCATCCTTCCACCGGGCTCTGCCAACCCTTTGCTCATCTTCTCGATCAACTTCTTGACAACCTCGGCCTTGATCAGCGCCACCGCGTCACCCATCGGTGGCCTGATTACGAGCAGCAGGTCGCCAGGTTTGATATTGAATTCCTTTCTGGCCTGTGATGGGATCACAATCTGACCCCTCTCTCCGACTTTGACAGTGCCGTAGACTTCAATATCACTCGGATTCATTCAAATCACACCATTCATACTTCTCACACAGCACATACACTGCATATATGAAGCTTCTGCCCGAACCGAGAGAATGGATAGAAGGGGGTTAGCTCCCTCTTCAATTCCTGACGATTGACGGGACTTAGCGATCTACAGACACGCGAGGGAGGGGGTCAACCCCATCCGATCGACCCATCCCATGCGAAACCGCACACACGGGCCCATCAGGGGACCTTTCGAAGAACGTTCATCTAGCGGGACGGTGTTCCACCTGCCGGAGGAGACGGGCGGGGAAGGTTCCGACTCTTCCCGTGCGGGGGGAATGAGAGTGGGGAAAGTCTACAGACTGGTAGCCGTAGCTTTAGCATTGAGTGTGGCGCTGGTCCCGGGGATGTTCATGAACGATGACGGACCCTGGAACCAGGCTGAGAATGACCTGACCATGCCTTCGGCGGAAGGCGCCGTGCCCACGGGGCCGGCAAGCGACGCGTCCAAGGCCGTGACGACCGACATGAGGTCGTGGACGGTCGCGGTATACTGGGACGCGGACAACAACCTGGAATCCATAACCGATGCGATGGTGAGCCTCTGGCTGGATTCGCTGACTGACAGGACAGATGTCGCCATGTCGATCTACATCGACCGCCTGTACGGGCCCGCGAACGTCAGCACGGTGACCGAGGACGGATGGACTGAGGCGCTGGCACTGGGCGAAGTGAACTCATCCGATCCAGACACGCTCTCGTCGTTCATCGAGTTCACGGTGACCGAACCGACCCTGGCGGCGGAGAACTACATCCTCATACTCCAGGACCACGGGCTCGGATACCTCGGGACGCTCTGCGACGAGAGCGAGCCCGTCAAGGCCTGGATGAGCATAGATGGCATCAGGAGCGCGATGCTCGATGCCGCGGATTCGACGGGCGAGAAGGTCGACATCGTGGCCCTGGACGCGTGCTGCATGTCCACCGTCGAGGTGGCCTACGAGCTGAGGGACACGGCGAGCTACCTGGTCTCCTCCGAGCTGACGGTGCCGTTCGACGGGCTGAACTACCTCGCGCTGCTGTCGGGCCTGTCGGAGGACCCGGGCATCTCGCCCACGGACCTCGCCTGCAAGATGGTGGACGACTACGGGGACTGGTACTCGGCGCCCCTGGGCACCTACCCGACCCTGTACCCGTACATGCAGGATTTCGGGACGCTGTCGGCCGTGGACCTGACGAAGATGCCCGCCCTGGGAGATGCGATCGCGGCGTTCACGGAGGCCGTCCTGCCCAAGGACGGGTCCCTGGTGACACCGCTGAACATCGCGACGAACCATAACTTCGTGTTCAAGTGGGAGAACAACATGTGCGTCGGGTTCAACGCGGACCTGATGGGCATGTTCGCCGAGCTCGCCACCACGGTGCGGGACACGCACCCCGGGGTGGCGGCCCTCTGCGACGACATCGTGGACGCCGCGCAGGACGCAATCGTGAAGAACTGGGCCAGCTGGAGGTTCCATGGCACCCCGACGGGCATATCCATATTCACGCCCCCGGGAGTGGGCATATACGACGTGTACTGGGACGGCCTGTGCAGGGTGTACGACCAGCTCGGGCTGGACTTCGTGGACGACACCCGCTGGGACGAGGTGCTCATGAGCTACTACCTGGCGAACAAGTGCGCAGGCGTCTGAGCGGTTCCTGGAGGATTCGACCGAAGAGGCTTCCGAAGCCTCTTCCCGGCAACCCTTCCAACCAGGGTGAGCCATGCACGGCACCCCGCTCCATCCTGCCCGGTGGACCGGTCCTCCCGAGGAGGAGTTCCAGGGTCATCCGCCGGCCGTCGATGGCGCATCAAGTCCCCCGGGTCCAGGAAGAGGGGGCGGTCGATTTCCGGAGCCCGGACGGGTTGATTTCCAGTCGCCCGTGACATGTAGTCATCTACACGCCTTTTGTTGACCTGTACCACATGACCATCAGGAAGAGGAGACAGCCAACGCCGAATAGGAGTAGGCCGAGGCCCCTATCGCCTGAAAGGTATTGAAATGAAGCCGCGGCCACGGCGACCACGAACGCGAGGAAGCCGATGTTGATGACCTGGTTCGGTCGAGGCTTCTCGCCGACCTTTATCCAAGATGGTCTTACGAGCACTCTCTGGGGAGCTGGTATCGTAGGCACTCCTGACATCGGTCCACCCGCGTTCTGACATATCCAATCCCCCAGACCGACATAAATGCTGCGCAGGTATCCCGGCGGACGATGTGCAGGAATGAACGAGAGGGAAATGGGTTGGCGCCAATCTCCTGCTTCTTTCCAAAGACGCGATAGATTGGCCTCGTGTACCTGAATCGTCCGAGCCAGTCATTTTGGCGGGGGGTCGGATCCCACAGGGTCCACGTCGTGAGAAGAGGCCATGGGCGAGAAGGCCCTAGGGCATGAAATACAGCAGAAACAGAATTACGTCCCTAGGGAGTGGCCCCTCTCCGAGTTCCATCCATTCTCAACAGGGGATGAGGGTTCATCCTGAACAGAGAATTCCAGACATTCTATCTCGACCGATGATGTCTCCGATCCTGTCGATTCATATTTGACGGTCTCTGACCTCTTTGCTGTTTTGGCGGTCTTTGACCTCTCTGCTGTTTCGGCGGTGGTCTCGCAGCAGCACCGACAGCATCCTTTGCTGTGTTGGAATGAAACGAATGAGACATCACTTCGATATTCATCTTTATGAGGCTTTCGATCTCGCTCAAGGCATTCCGTTCATGGCTCGCGCACAGGGAATAGGCAGTGCCCTTGGCCCCCGCTCTTGCGGTACGGCCGATCCTATGGACATAGTTATCAACCTGGTCAACAGGCAGATCATAGTTTATCACATGGGAGATGTCATCGATGTCGATGCCTCTTGCAGCAATGTCAGTCGCAACCAGCACCCTTGCACGCCCTGATTTGAAATCGTCCAATGCCCTTGTCCTCTGACCCTGCGATTTGTTGCCATGTATGGCTTCAGCCCGGATGCCCTGATAGGTCAGCATCTCGGCGACGCTATTGGCTCTTCTTTTTGTCCTTGTGAATACCAGTACGCATTTCAGATCTTCATGTTTCAGCAATTCCAGTAGGATCGCGATCTTGTTTCTTTCGTCTACGAAGAGGACCTTCTGTTGAACCAGTTTTACCGTGGTTGCCTGAGGAGCGACTTCAACGCGCACAGGATGACGGAGCAACGTCTTTGCAAGCTCGCTTATCCTCGGTGGCATTGTAGCTGAAAAGAATACTGACTGTCTGTGTGCCGGCAGTTTTGAGATGATCCTCTTGACATCGGCCAGGAATCCCATGTCAAGCATTCTGTCGACCTCGTCGAGAACAAGGAATTCTAGATTGTTCAGATTCACGTGGCGCTGATTCATCAAGTCCAATAACCTGCCAGGTGTAGCGACCAGGACATCAACACCCTTGGAGATTGCTCTGACCTGAGGGCCTTGGCCGACACCTCCGAAAATCACAGTGTGCCTGAAACTCATGAATGAGCCGTAGGTCGCGAAGCTTTCGTCTATCTGCGCAGCCAATTCCCTGGTCGGCGCAAGAACCAGAGTCCTAGGAGACCTCGGGAGGATACGCACAGGTGTTTGTGACATCAACTGCAGCAGGGGCAGGACGAATGCAGCAGTCTTTCCTGTGCCAGTCTGTGCGATCCCGATCAGATCCTTGCCTTGAAGGATATGAGGGATCGCCTGTTCCTGTATTGGTGTTGGCACGGTATAACCCTGTTTAGCGACTGCCCCCAGGAGAGGCTCTATGAGCTTGAGATCCCTGAACGTCATTTGTTCATCACTCCAAGCGTCATCCCCGCAGCAGGAGATAAGGGTTTTTGCGGACTACGTGGACCCTAGGGACTCCCATGCTTGTCGCGATGGAAATCAACCAGTCGACCTGGGTTGTATGTCGTGTCCTGCACTCTTGCCCGAAAGCAGGAAAGAGCTTATCCGCAACATCTGATTCGTACAGGACAGGACCAAAGGTCATCATGACGAACACTCTGCCGAGGCATTCCGACGCCACTCCCCCGAAAGCACCTCCCGCTTCGGGCGGGATCGCCAAGTTCCTGTGGAACGCGGCAGGGACCTTATTCCTCTCGCTCGGCATCGTCGGCATCGCGATACCCCTCCTCCCAACGACCCCGTTCCTCCTGCTCGCGGCGGCGTGCTACTACAGGGGCTCGCCCAGGATGCACAGATGGATGCAGACCAACAGATACTTCGGGGAGTATCTGAGGGACTACCAGGAGGGGAGAGGGATGCCGTGGAAGGCCAAGGCCGTCACGGTCTCGCTGCTATGGGCCGTGATCGGATTCTCCGCCGTCTTCGCGACCTCAGACACGATCATCAGGATCGTGCTGCTCGTGGTGGCCGTCGCAGTGACGATGCACATGCTGACGCTCAAGACCAAGAAGAAAGAACCGGGCCACGCACGAGAATCAACGCCAGGGAACTGAGAAGGATCCTGACCGCATCGCAAGCCCTCATAGCTGCGACCGGACAGCGCGGGCGAGAAGGATCTCCGCTCGGCGCCAGAACCCTCGGATGGAGAGAGGACCCACTGGGCAAGTCTTTATACACTCGATGCGGATGCGAGACGAGAGAACGAATGGCGAAGGGATTCTGCAGGAAGCGCGGGAAGGAAGTCGGCAGTTTCATGAAGTCACCAGGGTGGAAGGGCCCACGGTGCGGATATGTCCACTGTGGACCTTGCCCACCGGAGATGGGGACGATCATCAAAAGGCCGCCTGTCCGGACTGCGGAGTCTAGCTGACGAACCAGGCGAAGGTGATTCTCGCAATGGAACCTGACGAGAGAGAAGTGCTGTGCGCTCCGGCGAAGCTCCGAGACACACATGGCCTCCTGACACTGACGAACCGACGATTGTTGTTCACACGCACGTCTGGCCTGATCTCGAAGAAGGGATTCACCATCCTGGATCTCCCCCTATCGACCATAAAGGATGTCTGGGTCGACCACAGTTTTACCAGGTCGAGAGTGGTGTTCGTCGCGCAGGGGGAAGGAGGTTCCGGGGAGCCCAGGACCGAGATCGAAGTCCATCTGCCGGACAAGTGGTGTTCGATGATCTCGTCCCAGATATCCAAGAGGAACGCCGAGATAGAGAAAGGCGGCATCTGAGCGACGTTCCCACAGAGGGGGAGTATCTTCGGCTCGCTTTCCCCGATCAAGATCCGCTGACTATGCTTCGATCAGCAGCAGAGGGATTATGTACCGCCGGCTGACATGATTGCTCCAATGAGAAGCGCGGTCCGGATATCGATTGGGGTCTTCATAGCTCTGAATCTGTCGGTCATCGGGAGCTCAGTTCTGACCATCAACGGTCAGGCGGACGACACGGTGCCCGAGTTGGTCCCCGAACCCTGGGTCCACGAGACCCACGAATACAACGTGTCCGGAGACGTGGACGGCACCCCGACTGATGCGTTCTTTGTCAACGAGAGGTGGTCGATCGATGTCAGCCACGGGGACGTGATGACCCTCATCATGGCCAGGAACATCACCCAGGACGGCATCTCAGCTGTGGATTACACGAACAACATCCACTACAGCATCGGGGGGAAACTGTACATCGCCCAGTTCATGATATGGGAGCTGGTGTTCAAGATAGGGGGTTACGGGATACACGCGCCCCTGACCACCTGCAGCGACTTCGAAGTGGAATATTCCCCGACAGTGTACGACGGCACGGTGCCGACCTTCGACTGCAACATCACCTACGAGGGCATCCGGGTCTATTACGGTGGATCCGTCCCCGTTGGCTCCGATGTCTCCACGGTCGACCTGACCTTGCTGCATCACATCAGAGGGGATTGGAACAACACCCACATCAAGATCGAGGCGGTGCTCGATTTCACCAACACGGTGTTCTTCAACCCGGACGACAGCAACAACGAGTTCGGTGCGGGCGAACCTTTCACCGCAGAAGCCGGCTACATGATGATGCTCGCGAACCCCGAGGATTTCACGACCATAGGGCCTGTCATTCCATCTGGTTACACCAACACGACCCTGGAGTACAACATGACGCTCGATGGCGGGACTCCCCTGACCGTGTCGAGATTGGACATGAGGGATAACTTCACGATCTACAATGCGAGCGGCGCTCGTGCCTCGGTAGGTTATTCATCCATGGAGATGCACGGCGGACAAGCCTATGTCACCCACGGGTTCCCGAACCTGACCTACGGGGACACCCAGTCCATGAAGAGCGATCCGGAGATCACCATCTACCATGACCGTGTCACAGAGACCGATTCTCCGACCGATAAGCCTCTTTGGATCCTGATGCCAGTGGTGGCCGGTATCGCTGCGGTAGGAATAGCCATCTTTCTCAGGAGGAGAAAGACCCACGGACCGGTACAGAAGTGACATGCGGGCGGTCCTGGGTCAAGGACGAATCCCACAAGTACGGGCCCCTCCAGTGAGCACCGAGGATGTCGACGGTGACACCGCCACTGACTTCAGCGGCGTGATCCGGTGTGGGCGGGAGGGCTCCGGCCCTCCCCGCTTGTCTGCCCTGATCGCCTCCGGCCGCCCTGGAACCGGATGGCTAGAGAGTTGAGACGGCTCAATCCGTCTTGCTTTCAGGGGATTCCCGGATCTGGGAGAGGGTGACATTGAGACTCACGACGTCGCCCACCTTGAGGACATTGGAGACCGGCAGACCGATCCTTATCCCACCCATGAAGGGTTTCTTCAGACTGAGAAAACGAGCCGAATCGTCCGTGAGGTCCACGCGGATGTGCGTTACCATCCACGAATCCACATCCAACTCCGTCCCGTCCACCTTTCCGATCGTCGAAGCGTCCGATGTTATCACTGGCAGACCCACCAGGTTCTTTGCGCGTACCATCTAATTCCTCGGGCCATCAAGCGCATTTTCGCGCCTTATAGTTACACCATGATTGCGCGCACATCCACCCTGCCTTTCTACGGATGTAGCATGGATTCCATGCATGTGAGCTCATCGTCGATCGACCGATCGTCGCACTGGATCCTGCTCGCCACTCCCTCTTGGAGCTCGACGACACCGACAGGCGTCTCATCGGGTAGCTCTCCGACGTCCTCAGGACCAGGCGTCATGGACCGCCCCGACCTCCGCCGCCCCTGAATTCGCCCCGGATGTCGACTATGATGTCTTCAGGAGATACGTCTCATGGATGGATGGGAGGGGTCTGGTCGCAATCGATGGCTCCTCGGACGGGCACGAACGGTTCTCGCTGACTCCGAAGGGGGAGGAGGCCTACAAGAAACTCGTGCAGTGGATCAACGAGGTGATCCACCAGGGACCTCCCCGAGGAGACGGGAACGGACGGGTGCCCATCTCGGGCATGACCGCGGGTCACGTCCCCGTCAAGAGACCAGACGAGGGACCCGCGGAGCCTGAGAAGGGAGACCTTCGCTCACTTGTTCGGCCTCGACTGATCCCCGGGCTCCGAGAAGTAGTACTCCATCAGGCACTGGTACCAGCGCGAGTCGTCGACCAGGTCCAGGCCTATGTC
>Ga0315278_10003203_pt1 | contig 14598 bp, 9 predicted proteins | sample YL17G06_0_MG_FD_203880 | JGI IMG/M metagenome (GOLD analysis project Ga0315278, IMG submission 203880) | Sediment microbial communities from Yellowstone Lake, YNP, Wyoming, USA - YL17G06_0 | ecosystem: Environmental > Aquatic > Freshwater > Lake > Sediment | place: USA: Wyoming | collected... | reverse complement strand
ACCACGAAGAGGATGACGAAGGGCGCCACGAATAAGGCGACACGCAAATACGCCCTTCGATCTCGCTCCGTAGGAGCGTTTCTCAACGTCCTCCGCATGCCAACCCAGCTTCGGAACCCAAGGGTCCGCAAAACGTCTCCCACATTGACATTTTTTGTCAAGAAAAAATACGCCATTCCCCTGACCTATTGGTCAATCGTGGTGGCCGAGCGCATTGCGGCCCCTTCCGGCGGATGTTAGTTCTCGGACCGAAGGGAATGAAGCGCGCGCTCCTTGTGCTCCTCGTCATCGCGGTCGCCGGGAGCGCGGCCGCACGTTACGTCTTCGCTCTCTTGCTCGAGCGCCCCGTGCCGCGGCCCCCCGCTCCGATCCGCATCGACGTCGGCGTGGGCGAGCCGTTTCGCACGACCGCCAGGAGGCTCGAGGCCGCAGGGCTAGTTCCGAGCGCGCTAGCGCTGACGCTTTGGGCGCGTTTCGAGGGCGTCGACCACGCGATCCAGCACGGCGCCTATCAGTTTGCCGAAGCGCTATCGCCGATCGCGCTCGTCGACAAGATGCGCTCGGGCGAGGCAATGATGGTCCACGTGCTGCTGGCCGAGGGTGCGACCGTGCATGACCTCGCGCTCACTCTCGAGCACAGCGGCCTCGGACCCGCCGAACGGTTCGTCGCCCTCGCGCACGATGCCGCGTTCGCGCGTTCCCTGGCCATCGACACCGGCGGTCTCGAGGGCTACCTCTTCCCCGACACCTACTTCTTCTCGCCGCTCGACGGTGCCGAGAAGGTCCTCGCCACGTTCGTCGGCCGTTTCCACAAAGTCTTCACCCCGGAGATGGCTGCGGAAGCACGGAAGGCCGGCTTCTCGGTGCATCAGATCGTGACGCTGGCGTCGGTGACCGAGAAGGAGACCGCGCGCGAAGAGGAACGTCCGCTGGTGTCCGCGGTGTTTCGCAACCGGCTGCGGCTCGGCATGCCACTGCAGGCGGATCCGACGGTGATCTACGGCATCGAGAACTTCAACGGCAACCTGACGCGCAAGGATCTGGAGACGCGCACGCCCTACAACACCTACACCGAGCCGGGGCTGCCGCCGGGGCCGATCGCCAACCCGGGACGTTCTTCGTTGCTCGCCGCGATTCATCCGGCCGACGTGCCGTATCTGTATTTCGTCGCCCGAGAGGACGGCTCGCACGAGTTCAGCACGAGCCTCGCAGACCACAACCGCGCGGTGAACCGCTATCAGCGCTCGCGCCATGCGAGGCTTCAGACACGTTGATCTTCGAGGCTTCGATGGATGCGAACGGGTTGAAAGCGGAGGCGCCAACCGGCGAGACAGCGTCCCCGTATCGGTTGATCGAGGAGACGGCGCTCCGCTGGTACCGCCGGCGTCTGTCCGAGCTCCTGCTGCCGGCCGTCCCGCCCCTCCTTGCGCTCGCGACGGCACTCGCCGCCGGCCGTCTTCCGCTCGAGATCGGCGTCGCCGGGGCGATCGCGCTCGCGATCCTCGGCTTCCACGTCACGGGACTCGTCGCCTCGAAGCCGCGGGCGGCGCGCTTCCTCGATCGCTCGCTCGGGGCCAAGGATCGCTTCCTGACGCTCGCCACGATCGAGCGAACGGCAAGCCTTCTCCCGGTCGTCGAGTCCAGCGCGACGGCGATCGCCGCGAGCGCCGGAGACCTGCCGCTTCCCCCGCGCCGGAAGCAACCGCTCGTCGCCAGCGTCGCGCTCTCGGCCGCGGGGCTTCTCTTCCTCTGGGTGATTCCCGAGCTGACTTCTCTCGCGGGGGCGGGCGGCGGCGGGCTCGATCGCATCGCGGCGGAGCTCGCCGCGGGTAATGCGGCCGACCGGGAGCTCGCACAAGTGCTGCGCGACGTCTCCAAGACGCTTCACGATCCACGCCGGTCGAAGGAGGAGAAGCGCGCGAAGATCGCGGAGGCGCTCGCCAAGCTCGATCAGGCAGAGCGGAAGCGGCAGATCTCAGCCGCCGGCTCCTCCGGCGGCGCCAGCGATAAGGGAGAACAAGGCCCACAGCAGCAGGCGGACGGCAAGCGGCAGGATCGCGGTGCCGGCGAGCAAGGGAGTGGCCAGGAGAAACAGCAGCAAGCAGGCGGAGCCGGCAACGGCGAAGGGAATGCTCGCGGCCAGGCCAAGCAGGAGCTCGAGAGGATCGCCGGCGAGATCGCCGGCGAATCCCAGGGGGCCAAGGCCGAGCCGGGCAAGAACACGCAAGCGAAGCCGCAACCCTCCGGTGGAGGCATCCAGGGTCCCGAGAGCGGCGCCAAGGAGCGCAAGCCCGGCGAGCGGGAGGCGAGCGGCAATCAGCCGGGAAAAGCTCCCGACAAGTCGGGTGGCAACGAGAAGCCGGGCGGCGAGCAGGGAGAGGCGAAGGCAGAGCGCGGCGGCGAACAGCAACGACCGAATGCGCAGAATCCCTCATCTCAAAGCGGTCCGGGAGCTAGCGCCGAAGGTGCGAGCCAGAAACCCTCCCAGCGAGGCGACGCCAAGCCCACCGAGCGTTACTACAAGCCCGGGGAAGGCCCCGGCGGAAGCATCGTCGGCGGCCAATACGTGCGGGTCCGCGTCCCGGACGAGGATCGGCCGCTCGCCGGCACCGAGGAAGTCGCCAAGCCCGGCGACGTGAACCCCGAAGTTCCATACGGCAACGCCCCGCTTCCTGTGGCCGGCTCCCCCGGCGAGGTCGGAGCCGAACAGCCGATACCGCTCGAGTATCGCGATGCCCTCAAGCCTCCTCCGCCATGAAGGAGATCGAATGAGCGCCGTTTCCGAGTCACAGAGCGATGCCGCGCAGCGCATCGAAAACTTCCGCGAGCGCTTCCGGGCGATCGAGCAGGAAGTCGGCAAGGTGATCGTCGGCCACCGAGCGGTGCTCCGCAAGGTGCTCGCCGCCTTCTTCGCCGGCGGCCACGTGCTCCTCGAGGGCGTTCCCGGGCTCGGCAAAACGCTGATCGTCCGCTCGGTGACCAAGGCCCTCGGCCTGTCGTTCAAGCGCATCCAGTTCACGCCGGATCTCATGCCTTCCGACATCATCGGCGCGCAGATCCTGACGGAGGAGAAAGCGACCCGGGAATTCCGGTTCCGGCCGGGTCCGATCTTCGCGCACATCGTGCTCGCCGACGAGATCAACCGCGCCTCCCCGAAGACGCAGTCGGCGGTCCTCGAGGCGATGGAAGAGCGGCAGGTCACCGCGTTCGGCGAGACGTACCCATTGCCCGACCCGTTCTTCCTGCTCGCCACGCAGAATCCGATCGAGCTCGAGGGCACCTACCCGCTCCCGGAAGCGCAGCTCGATCGCTTTCTCTTCAAGCTGCTGGTGGAGTCGCCGAACGCCGCCGAGCTGAACGAGATTCTCAATCGCACCACGGCGGAGTACCGGCCGGACGTCGCGGCCGTGTTCGCGGGTGAAGCCGGGCAGCAGGCGATCGCGGACATGCGCCGGCTCGTCCGCCAAGTGCTGATCGCGCCGCCGCTGCAGAATTTCGTGGTGTCGCTCATCGCGGCCTCGGCGCCGAACGGCGGCGGCTCGGTCGCGGCCGTCCGCAACTACGTGCGGTTCGGTCCGGGTCCGCGTGCCGCTCAGGCGGTCGTGCTCGGCGCCAAGGTGAATGCGCTGCTCGACGGTCGTGCACACACGAGCTTCGACGACATCACCGACGCGGTGCTGCCGGCGATGCGCCACCGACTGATCCTCAACTTCCAGGCCGAGGCGGAGAACGTCACCGAGGATAGCCTGCTCACCGAAGTTCTGCGGAGCCTGCCTCGGCCGTGACTGCTAGCTCGGTAGAATGCTCGACCGGAGACGGGATCGCGACCAACGGGAGCGATCTGTGACGGGAGTGATCTGTGACGCAGTCTCCTAGCCTCGACTTCTCGCAGGACTTTCTGAACCGGCTGGAGACGCTGCGCCTGCGCGCGCGCCGCCGCTTTCTCGGCAAGCGCAAGGGCATGCACCTCTCCCCGCGCCGCGGCACGAGCCTCGAGTTCGCCGACTATCGCAGCTACGCCGCGGGCGACGACCCGCGAGCCGTCGACTGGGGACTCTACGCGCGCACCGATCGGCTTTACGTGAAGGTGTTCCAGGAGGAAGAGGATCTCTTCGGCTATCTCTTCATCGACGCGAGCGCCTCGATGGCGCATCCGGAGGAAGACACGAAGTACCGGGCGGCTACGTCGCTGGCGCTCGCGCTCTGCTACGTCATTCTTTCGTCGGGCGACTCCGTGCGCCTGCACCGATTGAAGACGGGCCGAAGCGACGCGAGCCCGTTCTACTTCGGCCGCCGCCGCATGCTCGACGCCCGCGAGTTCTTCGAGCGAGAGTCCCCGGGCGGAGCGCTCGACCTGAGGCGTTCGCTCGCCCCCCACCTCGCCTCCCTGCGACGCCCCGGCAAGGGGATTCTGATTTCCGATCTGCTGATCCCGATCGAGGAGTTCCAGGCTGGCGTGAATCTGCTGCGCGCGGCGAAGCTCGACCTGCTCGTCATCCAGACCCTCGGGCCGCAGGAGCTCGCTCCCGCGGCTTCGGGCGTCGAGCGTCTAGTCGATGCCGAGAGCGGCCAAGAGAGCGATCTGCGATTCGACGATCGTGGCCGAGCGATCTATCTTCAGAACCTGACCCGCCACCGGCGCGACCTGCGCAGCTTCTGCCATCGCGCCGGAGTGCAGTACGCCTTCTACGACACCTCGAGCGACCTCGAGAACTTCGTGCTGACGGAGCTTCCCGCCCTCGGGCTCTTGCGGGAGTGACGAAGTGTCACTGGTGCCCGAGCTCCTCAACCCGGCGGGCCTTCTCTGGCTCTCGCTTGTTCCGCTCCTCTTCGTGCCCTACCTGCTCCGCCAGCGACCGCGCCGAAGGACGGTGCCCGCTCTCTTTCTGTTCAACGGCGTCGAGCCCGCGCAGCGACTGCGCCTCGGCGGCCGGCTCCGCCTCCGTCCGCTCTTCCTGCTGCAGCTCCTTCTGCTGATCGTGGCGATCGCGGCACTCTGCCGGCCGGCGCTGCGCTCGAGCGACGTCCGCTCGGCCCTCGTCCTCGACAACTCGGCGAGCCTCTCGGCGATCGAAGCGTCGGGAGAGACGCGCTTCGCCGCCGCGGTGCGGGCAGCCGACCGGGAGGTCGCGCGAGACCCGGCCGGCAACTGGGATCTGTTCGTGCTGTCGCCGATGCCGCACGACCTCGCGCAGGGCCTTTCGCCGCGTCAGGCGAGAAGTCGCCTCGCCGAGCTCTCTCCCGCGAGCTGCGCCCACCCCGACGAGACGGTGCTCCTCTCTTTCTTCGACCGGCTCTCGCGCCAGGGGTACGCCAGGATCCACGTCGTCACCGACCGACCCGGCACCTCGAGCGGCCCCTTCGAGCTCGCCCGCATCGGCTCTCCCACGTCGAATCGGGCGATCACCGATCTCAGCTTGGTTCCCTCCTCGGTCGCCGATCGTCCCGCTTCCCTGAACGTCGTCGTCGAGAACTTCTCGCCGCGGCCCGCACGCGTGCCGATTCGGGTCGAGGACGCGATGCGGCGGACGTTGATCCGAAGCGGCGAGTTGGAGCTCGGCGCCGAGGGCGCGGCGAGCTTCACGGCAGACGCACCCGCGACGGCGGAGCTGCGTGTAAAGATCGAGGGCAAAGACGCGTTGCCGCTCGACGACGAGGCTTCGATCGCGCCCCGCGCGAAGACCGGCGGCAGCGTGCTGCTCGTCGCGGCGGATGCGAGCGGGCTCTCGGCGCCCGAGAGGATTCTCGGCTTCCACCTCGAAGTCGTCGAGCCCGAGCGTTACCGCCCGGAGCTCGCGCGCGGGCGCGACCTCGTGATCTTCCATCTCGCCGCGCCCGCGGCTCCTCCCGAGTCACCCGCGCTCTACCTCTTGCCGCCCGATGCGCCCTTCCTGCCCCCCACGTCCGGACGCGTCGATCGCCCGACGATCGCGTTCCCGGTCGCCACGCACCCGGTCGCGCGATACTTGAATCCGGCCGCCCTTCAACCGCGCCGGGCACTGACGCTGAAGGAGTCGTCCGGCTGGCAGCCGCTCGCATTGGCCAACGGCGGCGCGGTGATCCTCGGCCGAGCCGGCGCGACGCCGGCCGTGGTCAGCGGCATCGATCTCCTGCCCTACCTCGGCGATCGCAATCGCCCGGTGTCGATCCTCACCTTGAACCTCCTGTCGTGGATGCTCCATGGCGGCGGGGGCGAGACCGCAGGTGCGGGGCAATGCATTCCGATCGGGCGAACGGAGTCCAATCTCGAGCGTCCGGCCACCCTGCCGTTGCCGACCCGCGAGAGCCAGCCCGCGAAGCCCGCTACGAGATCGCGCCCCCTGTGGCCGGCGCTGACGCTGGCGGCGCTCCTGCTCCTCGCCCTCGAGGCATGGTTTCACGGCGCGAGCGGGGGCTTTGCCTGGGGCCTCCGCATCCTTGTCACGGCGCTGCTGATCGCCGCCTGGCTCGATCCGATGCGCGCCATCCCCGGCGTGGCGCCGAAGCCGCTCGCCTTGATCGACGTCTCGAAGAGCGTGCTCGACGCCGCGCGCGCGCATGCGCTCGCCGCGATCGGCCTCCATCCCGCCGATCCGGTGATCGCCTTCGCCAGCCATCCGCTCTCGACGACTGCCGGCGAGCTCGGATCGTCGGCGCGGGCAGCCGACGACAACGATACCGATCTCGAAGCGGCCCTCCTCGAGGCGGCGAACCGAGGTTCCGAAGCGGCGGTCTTCCTCGTAACCGACGGTTGGCAGACGCGAGGCGAGGCGAAGCACGCGCTCGACGCGCTGACGAAGCGAGACGTGCGCGTCTATCCGATCGCGGAAACGCAATCGCTCGGCAAGGACGTCGCGCTCCACTCGCTCTCGCTCCCCGCAGAGAGCCCGGCCGGCAAGGCGGCCCGCGCGGAGGTGTGGCTTCGGAGCGACAACCCGACCACCGTGTCGGGACGGCTGCTGGTGCGCCAGGGAACCAAGACGCTCGTCCGCGACGAGGTCAAGGTGCCGCCCGGGGACAGTGTGATCACCCGGCCGATTCTCTTCACGGGCGCGGGACTCCTCGAGTTCGTCGCGGAGTTCCAGCCGACGGATCCAGCGACGGACCTCGATCGCACGAACGACGTCGCCAAGGCCTGGGTCGCCGTCGGCGGCGGACGGAGGATCTTGCTCGTCGGGCACGACGCGCGCGACAATCGAGACCTCGCGTCCGCGCTCGAGCAACGCGGTTTTCGCGTGACGTCGGTGGCCCGCGCCAGCGGCGATCCGCTCCCCGATCCCGGCGGCTTCGCGGCGGTCGTCTTGAACGACGTACCGAGTGGCGATCTTCCGGGAGGCTACCCAGCGGCGCTGCGCGAGCAGGTTCGCGGCGGCGCCGGCCTCGCCATGGTAGGCGGGCCGAGGAGCTTCGGGCTCGGCGGATACCAGGGTTCGCCGGTCGAGGAAGCCCTGCCGGTGCGGATGAAGGAACGCTCCCGAGACGAGCCGCGCAATGCCGTGGCGCTCGTCATCGACAAGTCGGGGAGCATGCGCGACGAGCACCGGATCTCGTTCGCTCGCGAGGCGGCGCGTCAGCTCGTGGAGCACCTGAAGGACCGCGACCGCATCGCCGTGATCGGCTTCGATCGCGAGCCGTTCACCGTCGTGCCGCTCTCCGACGTGGGCGAGATCCGCGAGGACTTCGCGTATCGGATCGACCGCCTGAAGCCCTCCGGAGGAACGCGGCTGTTCCCTGCGCTCGAGGAGGCGCGACGCCAACTCCTCGGCGAGGAAGCGAAGCGGCGCCACATCATCGTGCTTTCCGACGGTCTCAGCGAAGATGCCGAAAGCGCCGGCGGCCGCCGCAATTACTACGATCTCGCGCTCGCACTCGCGGAGCAGGGCGTGACGATCTCGACGATCGCGCTCGGCCATGATGCGGACACCGTGTTCCTCGAGCGAATCGCCTCCTACGGGCGCGGCGCGTTTCACGAGACCGCCGATGCCGCGAGCCTGCCGGAGCTCGTGCTCGGCGAGTTCGAGGAGCGCGGCAGGGAAAAGACGCTCGTCGAGCGAGAGCTCCGCCCATTGCCGATGCGCGACTCGCCGGTCGTCGGTGCGCTCGCCGAGAGCGATTCACGCTGGCCGGCCGTGCTGGGGCTCGTCGAGACCGAGCTCAAGCCGCTCGCGCGCCGCGACGTCGGCGTCGCCGAATCGTCGGCGCCGCTGATCGCCTCCTGGGAGTACGGACGCGGACGCGCGCTGGCGGTCACGACCGACGCCGATGGTCGATGGTCGGATCGCTGGCTTCGCTGGAAGGAGTGGAGCCGGCTGTGGGGCGATCTCGTCGGTTGGCTCGCTCCAGAGGGCCGCGGGGCGCAGCCGCGGTTCGCCCTCGCGTATCGCGACGGCGCCCTCGAGATCAACTACAGCCGCTTCGACCAGGACCCGGCCGGAGCGGTGAGCGCGAAGATCTCCTCGCCCGACGGGCGAACGGAAGAGCTCCCCCTCGAACGAGTCGCTCCGGGTCACTACCGCGGCTCGTTCGCGACGCGCGTTGCCGGCGACTATCGCATCGACATCCGCGCGGCGCGCGGATCGGCGACGGAATCGCCACTCGGTTACACGATCCCGAAATCCGCGACGGCGGAGCGGCCGCGCCGCGAGCCCAATTGGCAGCTGCTCGAGGAGATCGCCCGTTCGACCGGCGGCGAGGTGAACCCGCCGCTCGATCGGATCAAGCCGGCGCCGACGCCGGAAGAAAAGGTGCCCTTGGCGCCGTTTCTGCTGCCCGCGGCGATGGGGGTTTTCCTGCTGGAGCTCGTCATGCGCAGGCTACGAGGCGAGGCGGCTCGTGGAGACTGACCGGACCGGTGCGAACCGACGTCTACGCCTTCCGCGATCCCAACGACAACTCGAAGGTGATCCTCGCCTTCGACGTGCACGGGTTCATCGTGCCGCGGTTTTTCGAGCGACCTTCGCTCGAGTGGCTTCGGGCTCGGTATTTTGAGTCTTGAGCTTGCCGACGGCGCCGCCCTTGCCATCCACGACGACGCGGAATGGCGCGCTTGCCCGCGTTGGCGCGTTGCATCGATCGCTTGCACTTCGCCTTATTTTCGCCTAAACTGAGTGAATCAGTGGCCACGCTCACCAAGCGTCAGAAGGAGATCGTCGACTACCTCGACGACTACATCGGCGAGCACGGCTACGCGCCGACGCTCGAAGAGATCGGTGCGAAGTTCAGCCTCTCGTCACCCGCTACCGTTCACAAGCACCTGACGAACCTCGTGGCCAAGGGCATCGTCCGGCGTAAGTGGAACCACAGCCGCGCTCTCGAACTCGTCCCGCAAAAGCGCAAGGCCGCCGCCGTGGAGCTGCCGCTGCTCGGACAAGTAGCCGCCGGCGCGCCGATCGAGGCCATCGAGACACCGGGATCGATCGCCGTGCCCGAAGAGCTGGTGCGACGCGACAACAGCTACGTGCTCCGCGTCAAAGGCGACTCGATGATCGAGGATGGCATTCTCGACGGCGACTTCATCGTGGTCGAGGAGCGTTCCGTTCCCGAGAATGGAGATACGATCGTTGCGATGGTGAACGGTGACGCGACGGTGAAGCGATTCTTTCGCGAGAAGGGTGGAAGGATCCGACTGCAGCCCGCCAACGAGCGAATACAGCCGATCTTCGTCAGGGAGAAGGACTTCACGAGCCGCGGACGCGTCGTCGCGATCCTGCGGAAGTATCGCTGACCCCGTCGAGCCGCCGGTCGATCGCATGCGGAGCCTCTGCTACGATCGATCGGTGCCCGTTCTGCTCTTCGACCTGGACAATACGCTCTACCCGCAGAGCCTCGGCGTGGTCGCGCGCATCGACCAGCGTATCAACGATTATCTTCACGCGCGGATCGGAATCCCCGCTTCCGAGGTCGACGGCGTGCGGCGGCGCTTCTGGGCCGAGCACGGCACGACGCTCCGCGGTCTCACGGTCCAATACTCCGTGGATTCCGACGATTACTTGGAATACGTGCACGACATCGAGCTCGCCGATCTCCTCGAGCCCGACCCGACGCTCGGGGCCTTGCTCGAACGGCTGCCAGGCCGAAAGGTGGTGTTCAGCAACGCGTCGCGGGCGCATGCAGAGCGTGTGCTCGCCCTGCTCCGCCTCGAGAAGCCATTCGAGAGCGTGATCGGCCTCGAAGACCTCGGCTACGTGCCGAAGCCGAGCCCGGGCGCGTTCCGATCGGCGCTCGAGCGCCTCGGAGCACCGGCCGAGCGTTGCTCTTTGATCGACGACCTGCGCGCGAATCTCGCGGCGGCGAAGCGACTCGGCATGCGTACGATCTGGGTCGCGGAAGCAACGAGCGATCGCGCGGACGAGACGATCGATCACGTGATCGCCAACGTGCGCGAGATCGAGCGCATCCTCGTCGGAGCGTCAGGCCTCGGTGTTTGAGACCTTCGGCCTCTACGTACACATCCCCTACTGCCGGACGAAGTGCCCGTACTGCGACTTCAACGTCGAGGCGGCGGCGACCTGGCCCGAGGCGCGCTACGTCGACGCGTTGATCGCCGAGCTCCAACTACACGCGAGCGCTCCGCCGTTCGGCGGCAAGCGACTGGCGACGATCTTTCTCGGCGGCGGCACGCCCTCGTTGTTCGCCGCCGAATCGATCGCCCGCTTGCTCGACCAAGCGCGTCGCGCGTTTGCCGTCGAGACGACGGTCGAAATATCGCTCGAAGCGACCCCCGAGTCCGTCGGCGTCGCGAAGCTCGCCGGCTACCGCCGGGCGGGCGTGAATCGGCTCTCCTTCGGCATCGAGTCGTTTCACCCTCACGTCCTGAAGCGTCTCGGCCGCTTGCAGACCGCGGCCGAGACGCGCCTGGCCGTGGCGATGGCGCGCGAGGCCGGTTTCGCCAACGTCAGTCTCGACCTGATGTTCGCCGTGCCGGGGCAAAGTGTCGCCGACTGGCGCGCCGACCTCGACACCGCGATCTCGTACGCCCCCGAGCACATCTCCGCGTACAACTTGACCTACGAGGAAGGAACACCGTTCTTCGATCTGAAGCGCGCGGGAAGGCTCGACCCGCTCGAAGACGAGATCGAAGCCACGATGTTCGAGGAAGCGCGCAGCCGCCTGGGGAACGCAGGTTACCGGGCGTACGAAGTCTCGAACTTCGCCCGGCCCGGTTTCGAAGCGCGGCACAACCGGAACTACTGGCACGCAGGACCCTACCTGGGAATCGGCGCGGGGGCGCATTCCCACGAGCCGCGCGGGAGCTGCGCGCGTCGCTGGTCGAACGAAAAGGACCCGGCTCTCTACGCGAGTCGCGCGCTCCGAAGCGGCGGAGCCGTCGTCCGCCAAGAGACGCTCGGGCCGAGGAAGACGGCCGGCGAGTTCGTGTTTCTCCACCTGCGTACGAGCGAAGGAGTTGGCGAGGAAGCGTTTCGTGCCCGGTTCGGATCGCCGCTCGAGGAGACGTTCCCCGAGGTGGAGCAATTACTCGGCGATGGGCTCCTCGAGCGGCATGCCGACCGACGTTTGGCGCTCTCCCCGCGCGGGCTTCTGCTCGCCGACTCGGTGTTCGCGACCTTCGTGTAGGGCGGCAACCGGCTATGGAAGACAGCGGAGTCTTTGCCGGTGGGCGGTTGCCGGTAGCCGGCGGCGATGCTAACGGAGCCCCGTGCCATCTCACGAAGCCTCCCCGGCGAGCGCCGCATTCGTCGCCGAGCTCGCGAGTCTCGTCCGTTCGCAGCCTCCCGACCCCGTCGTTGCCAATTGCCAATAGCTGAGAGCTGATCGCCGAATCGATGCTGAAACGCCGCATTCCGCCCCGCATCGCGCGCATCGAAGAGCTCGCCTACAACCTCTGGTGGAGCTGGAACGAGGAGGTGAGGGAGCTCTTCCAGGCCGTCGATGCGACCCTCTGGAACGATACCGAGCACAATCCCGTCAAGCTGCTGCACGAAGTCCCCGAAGAGCGTCTCGTCAAGGCGGCGGCGGATCCGGCGTTCGTGAAGCGTTTCGACGCCGTGCTGCTCGCCTTCGACGAGATGCTCGCCGGCGGGGGGTCTTGGGCGGCCCACGAGCGCCCGGAGCTCGCGCGTAAGCGTATCGCCTATTTTTCGGCGGAGTTCGGCCTGCACAACTCGCTGCCGATTTACAGCGGCGGTCTCGGCGTGCTCGCCGGCGACCACTGCAAGGAAGCAAGTGACCTCGGCGTGTCCATCGTCGGGGTGGGGTTCATGTACCCGCGCGGCTATTTCCATCAGCGGATCTCGAGCTCGGGATGGCAGGAGCAGGCGATCGAAGTCATCAATTGGGGTCACGCACCGATCCGCCCCATCACGACCGCTGCGGGCGAGCGCGTGCAGGTCTCGGTCGCGTTCGCGGCACGCTCGGTGACGGTCGCGGCCTATGAAGTGCATCTCGGCCGAGGCCGCCTCCTCCTCCTCGACACCGATCTCGAGGCCAACGATTCCTGGGATCGCGACATTCCCGCTCGGCTGTATGGCGGCGACCAGCGCACGCGGATCGCGCAGGAGATCCTACTCGGAATCGGCGGCGTGCGGCTGCTCCGGGCTCTCTCGATCGAGCCCACCGTCTGGCATGCCAACGAAGGCCACGTGGCCTTCATGATGCTCGAGCGGCTTCGCGAGCAGCTCGCCGCCGGGGTCCCCTTCGAAGCGGCGCTCGAGCGCGTTCGCGCCGCCACGGTCTTCACCACGCATACCCCCGTGCCGGCGGGACACGACGCCTTCCCCTTCTCGCTCCTCGAGGATTCATTCCGTGGCTACTGGGATGGCCTCGAGCCGCTGAAGGACCGCTGCTTCGCGCTCGGCGAACATCAGGAGAGCTGGGGCAAGAGCTTCAACATGACCGTGTTCTCGCTGCGGGCGTCGGGACGGTGCAATGCGGTGAGCGAGCTACACGGCAGAGTCTCTCGGCGGATGTGGCGCGGCGTGTTTCCCGACCGCACCGAGGATCAAGTGCCGATCACCTCGGTGACCAACGGCGTCCACGTCCCGAGCTGGGTGGCGCCGCGTCTGTCGGCGCTGCTCTCCCGAACGCTCGGCCCCGACTGGCTCACGCGCCACGACGAGCCGGCGCTCTGGGAAGATCTCGTGAGCGTTCGCGACGACGAGCTCTGGCGCGTCCATCTCCAGCTGAAGCGCGGCTTCGTCGGGCTCATTCGCGAGCGCGCCCGCCTTCGCTGGATGCGAGGGCTCACCGAAGCGGCGCAGCTTCTCGCAGCGGGCACGCTGCTCGACCCCGAGGCGCTCACCATCGGCTTCGCGCGACGCTTTGCGACGTACAAGCGGGCCACGCTGATCTTCCACGACATCGAGCGGCTCTTCCGCATGCTCGAGGACCCCTGGCGCCCGCTGCAGATCGTCTTCGCCGGCAAGGCCCACCCCGCGGATGACCCGGGCAAGCATCTCATCCGCGAGGTGTACGAGAAGGCGCTCGACCGAAAGCTCGGGGCACGCATCGCCTTCGTCGACGACTATGACTTGCACGTCTCCAAATTCATGGTCTCGGGAGTGGACCTGTGGCTGAACACGCCGCGGCCGCCGATGGAAGCATGCGGAACGAGCGGACAGAAGGCGGGGCTGAACGGCGCGCCGCATCTCTCCGTGCTCGACGGTTGGTGGTACGAGGGCTACCGCGGCGGCAACGGCTGGGCGTTCGGACGGAAGCGTGAGCAGACGATGGAGAGCGACGACGCGCTCGACGCGCAAGATCTCTACCGTGTGCTTTCCGAAGAAGTCATTCCACTCTACTACGCTCGCGACTCGGACAACGTGCCGCGCGGCTGGGTCGAGCTGATGAAGGAGGCCATGCGCTCGGCAGCCACGAGATTCTCGGCTCGCCGCATGGTCAAGGAATACGTCGAGCAGCTCTACCTTCCGGCGATGCGAGCGTCGGCAGAGCTCGGCGAACAGGCGACGCTCGAAGCGACGCCTGTTCGCGCATCGGAACGCGTCGAGTCCGCACCTGACTAGGCCGCCACGAGCTTCCTTCACGGGGCCGTCAATGCGTCCAAATACGGCATCGCGAAGAACGGGGCGCTCGCGACGCGGCTACGGCGGGCGCGGGCGCGACGCGTTCCGAGCCTTCGATCAATTTCGCTTCACCGCTGCGCCTCTTTCTCGAGCACACGAGCGGCGCCATGCTCGAGAGGCATGAAGCGCGAATCCAAGCCATGACACGGCAAGCACTCGGGCTTCGGGCGCGAAGGCGTGCGCTACGCCGTGGAATCCATGACGGAGCCACGCGTGCGGGTGATCGCCCCGGCGTGAACACCCACGCCTCGCTGCTTCGCTGGTACCGGCGGCACCGCCGCGAGCTTCCGTGGCGGCAAACCCGTGACCCGTACGCGATCTGGGTCGCCGAGACCATGCTGCAGCAGACACGCTCCGAGACCGTTCTGCGCTACTACCCGCGCTTCCTCCGCCGCTTCCCGAACGTGTCAACGCTCGCGCAGGCGCCGGAGAGGGCCGTGCTCGCGGCGTGGTCGGGCCTCGGCTACTACGCTCGCGCCCGCCACCTGCGTCTTGCCGCACGACAAATCGTCGCGCGGCACGGGGGAGAGCTGCCGGGCGATCCGCAAGCGCTGCGCTCATTGCCGGGCATCGGCCGCTA
>Ga0315278_10003202_pt1 | contig 14601 bp, 7 predicted proteins | sample YL17G06_0_MG_FD_203880 | JGI IMG/M metagenome (GOLD analysis project Ga0315278, IMG submission 203880) | Sediment microbial communities from Yellowstone Lake, YNP, Wyoming, USA - YL17G06_0 | ecosystem: Environmental > Aquatic > Freshwater > Lake > Sediment | place: USA: Wyoming | collected... | reverse complement strand
CCATCACGAGGTAGTCGGTCTCCCCCTCGCGGCCGACGTCGTGCAGCGTGCAGATGTGCGGGTGGTTGAGCGACGACACCGTCTTGGCCTCGCGCTCGAACCGCGCGCGGATCTCCGGGTTCGACGATAGGTGCTGCGGCAGGACCTTCACCGCCACGTCGCGGCCGAGCCGCGTGTCCTTGGCGCGATACACCTCGCCCATGCCGCCCGCGCCCAAGGGCGCGACGATTTCGTAGGGACCGAGACGGGTGCCGGAAGGGAGTGTCATGGAGTAGCGGAGTATAGCGGCCCGCCGCTTCCTTGATCCGATCGGACCGCTGACCTAGCATCGGGCGGCATGTCGACTCCACCGTCCGCAGTGCCGCGCCGCGACGTCCCGGGCCGGCTCGGGCTCTTGCTGGTCGTCGTGGCCGCCGCGGCGGTCTTCACGGGGCTGCAGATCGGCCGGCACGATCTGTGGTGCGTCGACGGCTATTACCACATCCGGAGCGCCGAGATCCTAAGGACCCAGGGGATCTCGCGTTCGTTCCCGTGGTGGCAGGAGACGTTCCTCCGCGACAGGTGGGCGGACAAGGACTTCCTCTACCACCTGTTGCTGATCCCGTTCACGTTCGGCAGCCTCGTCATCGGCGCGAAGGTGGCTGCGGTCGTCTTTGCCACGGGGACGCTGGCGACTTTCCACGAGGTCGCGCGCCGGCTGCGGGTCCCCTGGGCCACCGCGTTCGCCCTCGCGTTGATGGCCTTCTCGCCGATGCTCCTCGCGAGGCTGGCATTTCCGCGGAGCTTCGTCCTCGCCGTCATCTTGGCTCTTGCCGGGACCGCGGCGATCTTCCGGGGCCGGTACCGAGCGGCGGCCGCGTTCGCGGCGATCTACCCGTGGGCGCACATCTCCTACCACCTACTTCCCTGCATCGCGCTCCTCCACGACTTGCATCGGCCGCGCGAAGGCGGCCGTCGCTCGTTTCGCGTGACGGCCTGGACCCTGGGCGGGATGGCGTCGGGGATCGTGCTGAACCCGTTCTTCCCCAACAACATCCGTCTGTGGTGGGTGCAGAACATTCACGTGCTCGGCGGCGCGTGGGGGGGACGTGCGGAGCTCCGATTGGGGCAGGAGCTGCTGCCGCCGATGGAGGGCACGCTCCTGACTCTCAACGTCGGGATTTTTGTGACGATCCTCGCCGCGCTTTGGCTCCTCGCCCGCGGCACGCGCGCCTCGCCTGAGGCGGCCACTTTGCTGCTCGTCACTTCGGGATTCCTCGCCCTGTCGTTCCGCTCGGTGTTGTTCCTCGAGTTCGCCTTCCCTTTCGGCATGCTGTTCGCCGGGGTCGTGGCGCGCGACCGCCTCGAGACGCCGCAGCAGGGGGCGCCGTCGGCCTGGCTGCGGCGCACGGTAGCGACGGCCATCGTCGCCTCGAGCCTGGCGCTCGGTGCGCGAACGGCCGGCACGATGCGTGAGCTCGCGCCTTCCAAACGGTTGCCCGATTTCTCGGGCGCCTCGGCGTACCTGCGTGGCCACGTGCCGGCGGGCGAGACGCTCTTCCATCTCGACTGGGACGAGTTCCCGCAGCTCTTCTTCGACAATCCGCAGCTCCGGTTCCTGGTCGGCCTGGACCCGACGTTCATGTTCGCGACGGACCCCGCGCGGTGGGGCCTTTACGACGACATCGCGAACGGGATGGTCACCGACGCTTACGCGCCGATCCGCCGGGACTTCCATTGCCGGTGGGTCTTTGCCACCGAGGACGACGAAGAGTTCCTCCGCGTCGCGCGCCGGGATCCCCGTTTCCTCGAGCGTTACCGTGACCTCGCGGCATCGGTCTTCGAGCTCGTGGACGACGGGGACGCCATCGCGCGGTGGCACGTCACGGGGTACTGGCCCGATCCCGCCCGAAGGTTGTTCGACGCTCCTCTCCCACCGAACGGAGGCGGTGGAGCCTCGCCCCCCAGGGGAGCCGCGGCGGACGGTGTCGAGGTTGCAACAGGCGGCGGCTTCCTCGACCTCGCGCGCGCAGTCGCGCTCCCGGAAATCGCCGCCGACGCGTGCGCCGTCGCGGAGTCGGAAATCGATGCGGGTGCGGGCGGCCTCGCCACGCTCGCCATCGCTTCGGACGATGAGATCCGCGTGTCGGTGAACGGCGAGGAGGTGTTCGCGCACTCTCCTTTCCGGACGCCGCGGGCGGGCCTTCCGGGCGGCCCACCCTTGGCGCTCGCCGATCTCGGCAAGATCGTGCCGGAGACCGCCGAGCGGGACGTCGCGGTGTCCTTCCGGCCGGGTTCCAACCGGATCGGCGTCCAGGCCTGCCGCGCGGGAGAGGACTTCGGTTTCTTCATCCGGCTGAAGTCAGCGGCCGCACCGAGAGTTGACGGATAGGTCAGTCCAGCCCCGCGGTCCAATTCAAGTCGATCCCGATCGCGGCCGGTTCCGCATCGGCCACGGGCTCGACGACGAGGAAGCGCTGATGATCGGTCGTCGCCGCGAATCCGACGACCCCGGCGGGCATGGCGAACAAGGGCCGCGGCGCGCCGGCCCGAATTTCCGGGCCTGTTGCGATCTCCATCACGCGAACCGCACCGTCGAACAGCAGGAGCTCGCGGCCGTCCCGCGACCAGTCGGCCAACGCGAAACCATACCAACTGCCCACTCCGGTGGTCGTCAGTTGCTGGCGCTGCCCCGCGACAGGATAGGACTGAACGTAGAGCTCCACGCGGCCCGACTCGTCGGAGGTGTAGGCGATCCACCGGCCGTCGGGTGACACCCACCCACCACTGTCGTTGGCCGCCGTCCGAACAATGACCTCGGGTTTGCGGTCACCCGTCAACGGCACGCGCCACACGTCCCAGCCCGTGTCCGGATCCGGTTGGTCGAACGTGACGTACTTTCCGTCCGGAGTCCACTGCTGCGGATTCTTGAAGAGCACATCGGACGCCACGAGGGGCTCTTCGAGCCCACCCCCGTCGGTCGACTTGACGTAGATGTCCTCGGGGCCCGACCTGTTCGCCTGGTAGGCGGTGCGATCGCCGGCGGGAGACCACTTCGGCGGTGCGAAGATGACAGCGTCGGCGAAACGGCGCGCGATCGCGCTCTCCAACTCCACGAGCCACCATTCGGTCTCCGCGGCCGAACTCACCTTGCCGACGAAAGCACGCCGGCCGTCGGGAGCGATGCTGGTGCCCTCCCATCGACCCGTCGGCAGCGGGAGAACGCTCTGGCGCTTTCCGGTGCGGTCGAATAGGGACACCTGCGTGTTGGCGAGCCGCGACGCGGAGTAGGCCAGGATGCCGTTACGAGAGGCCGACGCGACCGGGACGCCGTAGTTTCCCTCGAGCGGTGGCGCATCTCCGAGATCGAGCGACTCGCCGACGAGCTTCCCTGCCGCGAGATCGAACCGTTGCGCCACGAGGCGCTGGTTTCGCTCGGTGACGAGATAGCCCGGCTCGGCCCAGACCGGAACCGCCCCCGCACGCATCAGGGGAACGCGATCCTTCGACGCGAGCGATCCCAGAAAGATTTCGAAGCTTCCCTGCCGGCGCGGCATCGACACGAACACGAACTGCTTCCCGTCCGGGAGGAACTGCGGGAAGCGCAACCCGGTCTCCTTGCTCGACGCATCGGGGCGAAGAACCTCTACCGGCTCCCCGCCGGCGGAGGAGACGCGGAACAATCCACCGGCTGCGTGCGGCGCGAATACGATGGTGCCGTCGCGGCCCCAGGTCCCGCCTCGCCAATCCGGCGCGTTGCACAGCACCTCGGGAGAACCTCCCGAGACGGCGATCTTCTTGAGCTTGCCACTGGCGGCGAACGCCACCGTCCGGCTGTCCGGCGACCAGAACGGCCCACGCGCGTTTTCCGTGCCGTCGAGGCGGCGCGCGCCGAAGGTGCTGAGCTCACGGATCCACAGGAACGATGTTCCGCCGGCATCCGCCGCCACGACAGCGAGCGCCTTGCCGTCGGGCGAGATCGCGAAGTCATCACTCTGGGTGCTCAGGCGCACTTGCACCGGCGCCGTCACCTTGAAGCGAATCCGTGCGGCGTCGGCGACGCGCGGGACCGGGCGCCAGAGTCGCGAGGCCATTGCGGCAGCGGTTGCGATCGCGACGGCTGCGAGAGCCCACGCGATGCGCTCTCGCCGCCCGGCGCGTCGTGCCGGCGCGGGCGTCCCCGGCGCGGGCGCGAATGCGCTCACTTGCGATCCGGGCTCAGCGATCCCTTCCAATTGCAGCTTCACGTCGTGTGCGGTCTGAATGCGATCTTCGGGATCCTTGGCGAGGCAGTGCCGGACGACCCGCTCCAACGCCGGAGGAGACAGCGGCGCCAGCTCCGTCATCGGCCGCGGCGCGTCCCGCATGATCGCGCTGATCAGACTCGCCTGCGTCGCGCCCTCGAACGCACGCCTCCCCGTCGCCATCTCGTAGAGGACGCAGCCTAGCGCCCAGAGGTCGGAACGCGCGTCCGCTTCCTTTCCTTCCAGCTGTTCAGGCGCCATGTACTGGAATGTCCCGAGGATCGTTCCCTCCGCGGTGAGCGGCCCCGCGACCGTCGGCGAACTGGTCAGCTCGCTGGTCGAACCCAGCCCCGTCGCGCGCGCGAGGCCGAAGTCCATCAGCTTCGCTCCGGATTTCGTCAGCATGACGTTTCCGGGCTTGAGGTCGCGGTGCATCACGCCCGCGCGGTGCGCCCGGCCCAGCGCGTCGGCGATCTGCGCGCCTACTTTCAGCACGTCGGCCACGGGGAGCGCGCCTTTCGCCAACCGCTGCGCCAGCGTCTCGCCTTCGATCAGCTCCATCACGAGGTAGTCGGTCTCACCCTCGCGGCCGACGTCGTGCAGCGTGCAGATGTGCGGGTGGTTGAGCGACGAGACGGTCTTGGCTTCGCGTTCGAACCGCGTGCGGATCTCGGCGCTCGACGACAGATGTTGCGGCAGCACCTTCACCGCGACCTCGCGGCCGAGCCGCGTGTCCTTCGCGCGATAGACCTCGCCCATGCCGCCAGCGCCCAAGGGGGCGACGATTTCATAGGGACCGAGGCGAGTGCCGGGAAATAGCGCCATCTACTTCAACCCTTTGATTTTGTAAGAAAAAGGGGACAGTCCCCTTTTTCGCAGCAGAGCGGTATCCGGGGAGCTCTGCAAGAAAAAGGGGAGTGTCCCCTCGACATCACTTCAACCCCTTGATCACGTAGAGCTCGCTTCTATTTTTCCTGTAGCCGTAGACCATGGCGCCGTCGGGCGACACGATGAGCGTCCTGAGGCCGGCGACCGCGGCAAAATTCGGACGCACCGTTTTCCACGCGGACCGCGCCCCCGACGAGACCTCGAGCCGATCGATCTGCGTGGGAACGACCTGCCCGCGGTAAACGAACACGGACTTGCTGTCCGCGGTCCATCCGGCCACGGCCTCGCGGTCGCTCGCGCCAGGCAGCGGCTGGCAGGCCGGCGCTGCGATCGTGCAGACGACGAGCTTTCCTTCGGCGTCGTTCGCGACGATGCGCGAGCCATCCGGAGACATCAAATTGGCGCCGTGAAGAGTAACGCCTTCCGGGAGCAGAACGGCCGGATTGCGGCCGTCCGGCGAGAGCACATAGGCGACGGGCTTCCCGCCCGGGCGCGCGAACTCGATGACGATGCGCCCGTCGTCATGCCAACCCGCCCACGTGATCGACTCGATGGGGCCGAGGTCGAGCACCTGCGGCCGCCCCGCGCCAGTCGGCACGATCGACACCGTCTGAGGCGCCAGGGCCGAAGCAACGAGCGCCTTGCGACCGTCGGGCGAGAGCGCCAAGGCATAGCCTTCGGCGATGCGAACGGGCTGCCGATCTCCCGGCTGCCAGAAGTAGGCCGATCCGAGCGGACCGCCGCTGCCGCTACCGCTCGACTGACTCAGCAGCAAGGCGTGCGCCGCGGAAAACCCTGTCAGATTGCCGCCGTCGCGCCACGTTCGATCCTGCGGATCCGCATCGGCTGTGTCGATGAGCTCGACGCGACTCAGTCCGTGATCGAACGATGCGAGCATATCGCCCTGAGCCGAGATGTCGTGCAGCGTGACGCCACCAGGCGCCCTGAACACTACGCGCCGACGCCCTTTCAAATCGAGGCCGAACACCGCCGTCTGCACGCCGCCGGTTTCCTCCGCCGCGAACCAGAGCTCGTTCGCGGGTGTCCAGGCGAGACCCCACCAGTCCGAAAACGGCGGGCTGGAAACAACGAGCTTCCCCGACCGGTTGAAGATCTTCACCGTCAGAGCGCCGGTGGTCCGTGTGTCGAAGACCGCCACGTACTCTCCCGACGGCGAAACACGCGGCCCGATGAGCCCGTTCCGGCCTTCGGCGAGCACTTGCCCGACGGGATACTCCAGCGTGAGCCTGCGCTCGTCGTCGCGAATCACCGCCATCGCGCCATCGGCGCCGAAATCCGCGAAGCTCACGCCCTCGAGCTCCAACCTCGGCGCGCCGCCGGTCAGCGACGCACGCGCCAACGTGCCTTTCCGGTTGTACGAATTTCCGCTAGGGACGGTCGACCCGCTGAGAATGGCGAGCTCACCCGACCGCGAGATCGCAAGAAGGTCGGCTCCCGTGAAGCCCAGCGGGCGAAAATCAGGACTGTCGAGGCTCGTGACGAACACGTCTCGCGGCTGCCGATCCCAGTCGGCGCTGTAGACGATGGTGCGGCCGTCGGGCCCGAAGCGCGCCGCGAAGACGAACCCCTCCTCGAAGGTCACGGGCCTGTAGCTCACGTCGGCCACACCCGCCGACGTCGGCGTCGATCGGCCGCGACTCAGGTATCCGGCCGCGGCGCCCAGGAGGAGCGCGGTAACAATCGCAGCCAACGCGATCCAGCCGAACCGCGGACGTCCCTTCGCTGCCGCCGCTGGGATCGCAGGCGCTCCCACCTGCGACCCACCCGCCGCGAGCCACGAAAGCTGTAGCTTCACGTCGTGTGCGCTCTGGATCCGGTCGGCCGGGTCCTTTGCGAGGCACGCGCCCACGAGACTCGCAAGCGCCGGCGGGGCCAGCGGGGACACCTGCGAGATCGGCGCGGGCTCGCTTCCCATGATGGCGGTGATCAGCGACGCCTGGCTCTTTCCTTCAAACGCGCGCGTGCCCGTCGCCATCTCGTAGAGCACGCAACCGAGCGCCCACAAATCGGCACGCGTGTCGGCCTCTTGTCCTTCCAACTGCTCCGGCGCCATGTATTGGAACGTCCCGATGATCGTTCCCTCGGTCGTCAGCGGGCCCACCACCGTCGGCGAGCTGGTCATTTCGTTGACGGTCCCCAGGCTAGTTGCGCGCGCGAGACCGAAGTCCATCAGCTTCGCGCCCGACTTGGTGAGCATGACGTTTCCCGGCTTGAGGTCGCGGTGCATCACGCCTGCGCGATGCGCGCGATCGAGCGCGTCGGCGATCTGGCCGCCGATCTTCAGCACATCCGCGAGAGGGATCGCGCCCTTCACCAGCCGCTGCGCCAGCGTCTCGCCTTCGATAAGCTCCATCACGAGGTAGTCGGTATCTCCTTCGCGGCCGACGTCGTGGAGCGTGCAGATGTTCGGGTGGTTGAGCGACGAGACGGTCTTGGCTTCGCGTTCGAAACGCGCGCGGATCTCGGCGCTCGACGAGAGGTGCTGCGGCAGCACCTTGACGGCGACCTCGCGCCCGAGCCTCGTGTCCTTGGCGCGATAGACCTCGCCCATGCCGCCGGCGCCGAGAGACGAGACGATCTCGTACGGGCCGAGACGAGTGCCGGGAGCTAACGCCATCTACTGCAGCCCTTCGATCTTGTAAGAAAAAGGGGACTGTCCCCTATTTCCGAGTGGGAGGCTCATCGTGGGAGTTCCGCCGGCCAATTGAGGAAGAGCTGGATCTCGCGGTGAGGCGCTTCGGCGGCCACGCTGATCAGGAAGCGTTCGCCATCGGCGGTCATATCCCCGCCGGTCACCAGGTCCGAAAGGGTGAACAGCTTGCGCGGCGCTCCGGGTCGAATCTCGGCGCCTGCCTCGATCGGCACGGCGACGAGGTCGTTGTCGGGGGTGGAATAGAGGAGCTCCTTCCCACCGCGCGACCACGTCGGGCCGGACCCTCCGCCGCCGGAGACTCGGACTTTTTTTCCCGGCTTCGGGAACGACTGGACGTAGACCTCCCCGGCCCCTGACTCATTCGAGGTGTACGCCAGCCAGCGCCCATCGGGCGACACCCGGCCAGCACTTTCCTCGTAAGGCGTTTTCAGGTAGAGCTCGGGCTTGCGGTCGCCGCTCATGGGGAGGATCCAGATGTCACCCTTGGTGACCGGGTCGAAGACGCGGAAGACCAGGAACTTCCCGTCCGGGGACCAGTCCCGGAGGTACTTCCACTGCGCGTCGGTCGCCGGCAGAAACTCAGGACTGCCTGAACCGTCGGAGCTTGCGACGTAGAATTCCGGGCGGCCGGTTTGCTTCGATGAGAAGGCCACCCGGCTTCCGTCGGGGGACCAGACCATGTCGGTTTCGGTCGAGTTCGTGACAGCGAACCGGCTCGGCATCGAACGTTCGAGGTCCACGATCCAGAGGTCGGCGCCGTTCATGACGCCGGCGCGCCGTCCGTCCGGAGAGAGCCCCGTCACCCTCCACGGTCCGGGCGGCAGTGGGAGCGCGGGGCCTGCCGCACCCGAACGATCGAGCCACTGAAGTTTGGTCGGGGCAGCGACGCTCTGAAGAACGATGAGACGGCCGTTCCGGGACACCGAGGCCACCGGCTCGGCGTCCGTGTCCGAATACTCGGGGGCGTTGCCGATCGCCACGGCATCTCCCGTCAGCTCGAGGCGGCCGGTGTCGAAGCGTTGGGCCATCACCCTGCCCTCACGCGCGAACACGAGATATCCAGGCTCGGCGAAAACCGCCGCCGATCCCGCCGTCAGGACCTTCTTCACCGACTTCGATTTCAGGGAGCCGACGAACGTGTCCCAGCCTTCCGGCCCCGGCGGAATCGTCGCGAAGAGGAAATGGTCGCCGTCCGGGAGGAAGCATGGGAATCGGTGAGAGGTTTCGTGCCGCGCCGCGTCGAGCGTCGTCACCGGCGACGCCTCGCCGCCGCCCGACGAAACGCGCAGGATGGCTCCTTCCGCCGCGGGCGCGAACACGATGACGCCGTCTCGACTCCAGGTCCCGCCGCGCCCGATCTTGGCGGTGGCGAGCGTCACGGCGGACCCGCCTTCGATGGCGATCTTCTTGAGCTTGCTCTCCGTGGGGTCGAAGTACGCGAGGGTGCGGCTGTCGTAGGACCAGAACAAGGGTCCGGCACCCCGGGTGTCGGGAAGGGGTCTTGCCGAATCGGAGCCCAACGGCCGAACCCAAATCGAATCCCCCGCGGAGCTAAAGGCAACGAACGCGACGGTTCGACCGTCGGGCGAGAGGGCGATGTTCGACCAGAACCCATCAAGCCCCGTCTCGGCGGGCGGTGTGATCGAGGCACGAATCGATTCGACGTCGTTGGGCTTCGAGACGGGAAGGAAGAACGAGACGACGGCGGCGGCGAGGCCGACCGCGGCGAGCGCCCACGCGAGGCGCTCGCGGCTCTTGCGGCGCGCGACCACGGGCGCCGCGATGCCCGGTTGCGAGCCTCCCTCGGCGATCCACGAAAGCTGCAGCCTGACGTCGTGCGCGCTCTGAATGCGGTCGGCGGGGTCTTTCGCGAGGCACGCACCCACGAGGCTATCGAGCGCCGGCGGGCTCATGGACGACACCTGCGATACCGGCGCCGGTTGCGTGTGCATGACGGCGGCGATCAGCGACGCCTGACTTTTCCCTTCGAACGCGCGCCTGCCTGTTGCCATCTCGTAAAGGACGCAACCGAGCGCCCACAAATCGGCGCGCGCGTCGGCCTCTTGTCCTTCGAGTTGCTCCGGGGCCATGTACTGAAACGTGCCGAGGATCGTCCCTTCCGCGGTGAGCGGCCCGGCGATCGTCGGCGAGCTTGTCAGCTCGCTCGTCGCTCCCAGTCCGCTCGCGCGCGCGAGGCCGAAGTCCATCAGCTTCGCGCCCGCTTTCGTGACCATCACGTTTCCGGGCTTGAGATCGCGGTGCATCACGCCCGCGCGGTGCGCTCGATCGAGCGCGTCGGCGATCTGCGCGCCGAACCTCAACACGTCAGCCAGAGGGAGCGCGCCCTTCGTCAGTCGAGCGGACAACGTCTCCCCTTCGATCAGTTCCATCACCAGGTAGTCGGTGTCCCCCTCGCGGCCGACGTCGTAGAGCGTGCAGATGTGGGGGTGGTTGAGGGACGAGACGGTCTTGGCCTCGCGCTCGAACCGCGCGCGGATCTCCGGGTTCAACGACAGGTGCCGCGGCAGGACCTTGATCGCGACCTCGCGCCCGAGGCGCGTGTCCTTCGCACGATAGACCTCGCCCATGCCGCCGGCGCCCAGCGGGGCGACGATCTCGTAGGGGCCAAGCCGGTCTTTTTCGGACAGCGCCAAACGCGGTCTCCTCTCGATGGAGCGTGGTCGTGATTCGATGCACCCGGGTCGGGCAGGCGGACAACCGCCTGTTCTTCAGGCAGGCTCCTCCGGCAGAAGCGGCGTCACCCATTCGAGGAGTGCCGGGATGTCCCTCGTCGCCGTGCTCCAGACCTCGTCGTAGTCCACCGCCTTGTAGGCGTGGATGAGCTTGTCTCGCATGCCGGCCATATCCGACCACGGCACGCCGGGGTAACGAGACCGGAACTCCGGCGAGAGTCGCTTCGCCGCCTCACCGAGAACCAGGATCTGGTGGAGCACCGCCGACTGCGTCAGTTCGTCATCGAGAAACGCCGTCTTGTCCTTGTCCGTCATGAACTTCGCGACCAGGGCGGCGGCATGAGCAATGTCCAGCAGGACGGCATTGTCGTCACGCCGCATAGAGGACCTGTGCGGACCCGAGGATGGACCTTCGACGAATCCAGTTGTGGCTCCGCTCCACCGCCTTGCGCGAAACGAGGTCGACCGGGCGCCCAACGATCTCCGCGAGTTCTCGCTCCATCGCCACGTGGTCCAGCAGCCCCCACGCGACGCTCGGCGAGAAGCTCACGAGGAAGTCCATGTCGCTGTCCGGCCGAAAGTCGTCCCGCACTGCCGATCCGAAAAGCGCCAGCTCGCGGATTCCCCACCTCACGCAGAACGCGTCGATGCGGTCCCGCTTCAAATCCAGCGACGCCGTCATCGGACCCCTCCTCGCCACAGACCATTCCGCGAACTCTTCGGCCCCCGAAAGCGGTGCAGCATCCTTAGTTTCGCACAAAAGAACAACCCGTCTTTGGTTCGCAAGCTGCGATCGCAGCCCGTAACCCTTACGATGAAGCAAGGCAACGGCATCGCTCGTTTCTTGGCGGCACCGCCATCGAGGAGCCGTCGCGAATCAACAAGCTTGCGCCCACCGCGTGAGTTTTCGTCTCGTCTTCGTCAATTTCAGGTGTACCGATGGCCTGGCCGGCGCGCCGATCGCTTCTCCTGGACGATCCTACGAAGCCGTTTTCGGCGCAGAAGGCCTTTGGGAGCCCCCAAAACACCGTTCGTCACGGAAAGAGCGCGGAATTGGGTCGTTCCAGTGCGGGCCGGCCCCTGGTTGGGTTGGATAGCCCGACCGGGTTGCCGTGGGCGGTACCATCGGATCCATCGAGGGAGAGCTTGATGCGTCGTGCAAATTGGATTTCGCATGCACTTCTAGTGTCTGCGGCCGTACTAGGAGTTTCCTACCTTCGCCGCGGCCGCGCTCGCTCGGGTCGCCACCTTCGATCCGTCTGCTGGCTGTCCGACACCCCCGCCTCAGGCCGCCGGAGGAGCGCGCCCCTCAAAGGGCTCCCGCCGATCTTCATCACCGACCCGCACGCTGCGCTGAGGAGTGGGTCGACCTCGAAGATGCGCCTCAGCATTCGCGCCCAACTGGCCCGGGAGGGCGTGGATCAGATTTAGGGGATCGGGCGGGGTGCGCACACGCAGGCGTCCGCCTTCGACCTTCTCGACGACGTCGAGGGGGAGAGGACCGCGGGTCAGGTAGCGCGCGAGGCGCTCGGCGCCTTGGCGGTCCTCGGTAGAATCGCAGGCGTACTGCACGAAGGCTTCTTCGCTGCCTTACATATTCGGAATAGCGTGCCATAATTGCACGGATGATACCGAGGCGCCTCGAGCGTGTTGTCCGGGAGCGGCTTGACCACCTGCCGGCCGTGGCGCTGCTTGGGCCGCGTCAGGTCGGCAAGACGACGCTGGCACACCGCATCGCGGCCGGACGCGACAGTGTCTACCTCGACCTTGAATCGCCTCGCGACTGGGAGAAGCTCAGCGATCCGCAGTTCTATCTGTCCGAGCATGAGGACAAGCTCGTCGTGCTGGACGAGGTCCAGCGGACGCCCGAGCTGTTTGCCACGTTGCGCGGGTTGATCGATACGGGCCGGAGGCGCGGCAAGACATTCGGCCGGTTTCTTCTTCTCGGATCGGCGTCGGCCGATTTGCTGCGTCAATCAGAGACCTTGGCCGGCCGGATAGCGTACATCGAATTGTCGCCACTGGACGTGAGTGAAGTTTCACGAAAGAAGCACACCGACCTGTGGGTCCGCGGCGGGTTTCCGGAGAGCTTCCTCGCGGCGGATGTGGGGCGCAGTCTGGTGTGGCGCGACGCGTTCATTCGTACCTACCTGGAGCGCGATATTCCACAGCTTGGCCCTCGCATTCCGGCCACGACCCTGCATCGGTTCTGGACGATGCTCGCCCATGTCCAAGGCGGGCTGTTCAACGCGGCCCACCTCGCGCGCGGCCTCGCCGTCGATGGCAAGACGGTCACGAGATACCTCGACCTGATGGTCGATTTGATGCTGGTCCGCCAGCTCCAGCCGTTCCAGACCAACATGGGCAAACGACTGGTCAAGTCGCCCAAGGTCTACGTGCGCGACAGCGGCATCGTGCATGCTTTGCTCAACATCGCCAGCCATGAGGCGCTGCTCGGCAACCCGGTGGTTGGCGGAAGCTGGGAGGGATTCGTGATCGAGAATCTTGTGGCCGCCGCACCGCCTCGCACTGTCCCGCTCTTTTACCGCTCCGCTGCCGGCGCGGAGATCGATCTCCTGCTCGAAATGCCGGGGCATGGCCTATGGGCGATCGACATCAAGCGCGGCCTGTTGGCGCTTCCAGAAAAAGGCTTTCACCTGGCCTGCGATGACGTGAAGCCGGCGAAACGCTTCGTGATCAACTCAGGAAGCGAGCGCTATTCGATCAGCAGGGGCGTTGAGGCCATAGGGCTCGCCGAGATGGCGGCGACCCTGCTCGCGCTCTGACTTCACTTGGGCGCGGCCGCGACTGCCGCCTGCCCAGCCCAGCAGCTCGGCTGATCGAGGGCGGATTCGCCCGCTTTCACCTTAGAATCACGCCCGCACGTCATTAGAGAGGGAGTCCGCGCATGGCGCTGTCGGCAGGAAACCGCTTGGGCCCGTACGAGATCGTGGCGCCGCTCGGCGCCGGCGGCATGGGCGAGGTGTACCGCGCAAAGGACACGCGGCTCGATCGCGACGTCGCGGTGAAGATCCTCCCCGCCGGCTTCGCGGCGAACCCGGAGTTCAAGGCGCGCTTCGAGCGCGAGGCGAAAACGATCTCGCAATTGAGCCACCCCAACGTCTGCAGCCTCTTCGACGTCGGGAATCACGAAGGGATGGAATACCTCGTGATGGAGCTGATCGAGGGCGAGTCGTTGGGCGACCGGTTGCTGAAGGGGCCGCTGCCGATCCAGATGGTGCTCAAACACGGCATCGAGATCGCGAGCGCCCTCGACGCCGCCCACCGACAGGGCATCGTTCACCGCGATCTAAAGCCGGGAAACGTCATGCTGACGAAGGCGGGAGCGAAGCTGCTCGACTTCGGCCTGGCCAAGTCGGGACCGCTGATCACGAGCTCGTCGAGCGTGAGCCAGATGGCCGAAAGCCCGACGCAGCATCAGCCGCTGACCGAGCAGGGCACGATCCTCGGGACGTTTCAGTACATGGCTCCCGAGCAGCTCGAAGGGCTCGAAGCGGACGCGCGGACCGACCTCTTCGCGTTCGGCGCGCTGCTCTACCAGATGGCGACGGGACAGCCCGCGTTCCAGGGAAAAACGCGGACCTCGCTGATCGCCGCGATCGTCTCGGGTACCCCGCCGCCGGTGAGCCAGCTCGTGCCGCTGACGCCGCCGGCGCTCGACCACGTGATCAAGAAGTGTCTCGAGAAGGATCCGGATGACCGCTGGCAGAGTGCGAGAGACCTCGCCGACCAGATGCGATGGATCGTCGATGCGGGATCGCGCGCGGGCGAGGCGGCTCCCGTTCTCGCAAAGCGGAAAGCTCGTACGAAGTTCGCGTGGGCCCTCAACGCGGCGACGGCCGTCATCGCCGCGCTTGCCACCATCGGGACCCTGAGACTTACGACCGCGCCGCCTCGCGTCGTGCGCTCGTCCCTCCTTCCGCCCGAGCACACGCAGTACCAGCCGAACTCGGGCGCGATGGTGCTCTCACCCGACGGCCTCCGGATCGCGTTCGTGGCCCGCGGCGACGACGGGAAACAGATGCTGTGGGTCCGGGCGCTCGATGCGCTGACGGCGCAGCCGCTCGCGGGGACGGAGGATGCGAGCCACCCCTTCTGGTCG
>Ga0315278_10003201_pt1 | contig 14604 bp, 13 predicted proteins | sample YL17G06_0_MG_FD_203880 | JGI IMG/M metagenome (GOLD analysis project Ga0315278, IMG submission 203880) | Sediment microbial communities from Yellowstone Lake, YNP, Wyoming, USA - YL17G06_0 | ecosystem: Environmental > Aquatic > Freshwater > Lake > Sediment | place: USA: Wyoming | collected... | reverse complement strand
GGTCGATGGCTCGGGCCGTAATCCGGTTCGCATCCAGCTCGCTGAGCGTGATCGCCTCCGGCTCACTCGGTAGGGCCCAGAAGAACTGCCTCAGCTTCTTCTCGGCCAGCTCAGGATCGGTGGTGCGTGGCGCTTCCCACTCCTCCTCGGCCACCGTCCCGATGCTCACCAGCAGGTTGTTGGCGGCGGTGAAGCGGAAGCCCAGCGTGTGCGTGCCCGGCAGCGGGCCTTGGATCGTGCCATCATCGCTGATGCTCTGGCCCCGGTGCAGGAGCTTGGCCTGGCGGTTGGCCTCGATACGCTGGGATTCACTCCAGGCTGCACCACAGCCGGGGCAGACCAGCATCGCCTTCTGCCCGGCCTCCACCACGCTGGCAGCCTCCTGCCAGCCGACCAGGTGCTGCCGGTCGGGCGTGATCCACTGGCGGCAGTGGGGGCAAGGCAGGACGATCCGGCTATCCGTCCCGGCCTTCAGCTCCCGCCAAGTCCTGCCCTGCTCGGTGCTGACCGTGCATTCCATGTAAATGCGCGCCCGCTCGCCGAAAGCATTGGTCCGGGCCTGGAGTTGACTGATCTTGTCGGCCTCGCGGGAGCGGCCTCCGGCCTCGTCCATCCCGTCCGTTTCCGTGATCACCACCACCCGGCTGGTGAATCCCGCCCGGCTCTTGTCCGACCCGCCGCCCGACATGAACTTGAGCGTGGCTCCGTTGCCAAACTGCAGGGTCTCGACTCGTCCGCCGCGACTGCCTCCGCCCCGGGTGGGCAGCAGTTCACGGTAGCGGCAACGCTCGATCACCGGCAAGAGGTCCTCTCGCCATTTATCGGCGGCCATGTCCATGTCCGGCAGACCGCAGATGACCGTCTCGCCCAACTCGAACAGGTGATACAGCAAGGGAATCACGAAACAGGAGAGAGTTTTTCCCGATTGCGTGGGTCCGGTGGCGACATAGCGGGACCAGCGTCCGGAGTCGACTTCATCGAACCACAATCCAGTGAACGGCTGGCGGCCACAGCGGAAGCGGCGGCCGGCGAAGGGTCCGGCGGGGATGATGATCTCCGCTTCGGCGAACTGGCGCATGGTCCGCAGCCGCCTGGGCCGGGCCTGCTGCAGGAACCAACGCAGGTCATCGGCCGTCGGGTGTCGGCTGCGGGATATTGCCGACAGGGCTGTCGGCTCGGGCTGCATCGTCGGATCGGCAGAGCGTGGCATGGCTTCCTCCCAAGGAATGGTCCATCTCCTGTTGTGCGTCGTCCAAAGCTTCGTGGAGGATCTCCATGGCCGCGGGACCGAACTGCTGCTGCAGGGCATCGCCGGCACTGCGCAGGATGGCGGCGATCCGCCCCAGGGCTTGGCGGACCTGATCTCGCGGCAGAAGCTGCATCTGCCGCTCCAAGCGGTCCAGGCGAGCCAAGGCCGCCCGTTCCTCACGGTAACGCTCCAAGGCAGGGCTATTGCCGGCCCCCTGCATCAGCTCATCCGCTTCCCGCGCCAACTTCAGGGCGTTGTCGGCCAGGAAGTCATGCAGGGCCCTGGCCAAGGCCGGCAGGCTGATGGTGGGCCCGCCAAAGGGCAGGCCATACCTGGTGGCCTGCTCGTTGAGTACTTTGGTCTGTCGCCCGGACATTTGCCGCCAGTGCTTCTGCGGGATGGAGCTGTAATACTGCCAGCGGAGACGCTCCTCTTTCTCCTTCTCATGCCGCTTGAGGGCGGCTCGCTCCTCTGCCGTAAGCTCTTGCCTATCCATGACTTTACGGTAAGCTCGGGCGACCAGGTCCTGGTCGATCCGGCTGGAGGCAGGGGCCTGTGGGACGGGGGCTGGGGTGGTTCGCTTGGCCATTGCTTACTTACTTCCCAGTTTGAAGGCCGTCGCTGTACAGATTGTGGCCCGCTGCGACCCGCGGCTCCCCCCCACCGGCCAGGAAGTACCTAAGGCCGGGGGGTGGGTAGCGGCCTGTTGCCACGCCAGTTCGCGTATGTGGTAAGCCGGCGCGTTGGCGGTGAAGGGTTGGCCCGTTTGGCGGAGCGCGCGGTCTTCTCGCCCTGCGTGCGGCACGTGCGTAATTGCGCTGATCGCAACGTTCCGTAACATCAGGTCGTCTCCCCCTCCGACCTCGGTCACCTCGCCTGGGGTTTTCTCCGGTGTCGGTTTTCGCTTATGACCTGGGCCCGCCACGATCACCGTGCCGTGCTTCGGCTCGCGTTTGTCCCAGCGCACATGGCATGATCGACATAGCCACCGTACGCGCAGCGGCTCGTCATAATCGAAGTGTGCGCCCTCGATGCGACGGTCGGTGGCTCCACATTCCTCGCACTTGTTTGGCCGCACGATGTTTCCGGCCTGGACGTGGTAGTGCAACAGGCTGTGCGCGCTTCGTGCTTTGCGGCAGGTCTTTCGTATGGTCAGTCGCCCCGTTGCCGCTGCCGCGTTCGCACACGCTTTTGAACAAAGGCGACGCTTCAGGTGGTCCACCGGTCCGAAGACCTGTCCGCAGTGGCGACAGAGCAGGAACGTTGGCGCACGCATCATTTGGCTGCACAACGTCGAGCACGCTTTGCGGCCGCTCTTGCCGATGAAGAGGCGATGGCATACGCGACACCTGCGGACGGCAACCCCGTGGCACCGTCTGCACCGCCAAGAGAGCTTGTCCGGTCCCATGGGATAGAAGTCGTTCGTCGGCAATGCTCGCCTGCAACAACAACATCGCTTCATGACGCCTTCTGTGACGACCATTTCGCACCATCGCTTTCTCGCACCGGATCAAGGCCGGAGAACCTGAAGAAACGCTCGCAGATGACATCGACGTACAGCGCGTCGAGTTCCATCAGGTACGCCCGCCGCCCCGTCTGCTCCGCCGCGATCAGAGTGCTGCCGCTGCCGCCGAAGAGGTCCAGCACGTTCTCCCCCGCCAACGAAGAGTACTGCATCGCCCGCGCCGCCAACGCCACCGGCTTCTCCGTTAGGTGAATCATCGACTGCGGGTTGACCTTCTTCACCGACCACAGGTCGGGCACATTGTTCGGCCCGTAGAACTTGTGGCCTGCGCCTTCCTTCCACCCATAGAAACACCATTCATGGGCGCCCATGAAGTCCTTGCGGGTGAGGACCGGGTGCTGCTTGTCCCAGATGATGGCCTGCGAGAAATACAACTCGCGGCGTTTCAGCACCGGCGGATAATTGCCACAGTTGGCGTAGCCGCCCCAGATGTAGAAGGACCTGCCCGGCTCCAGCACGCGCGCGATATTGCCGAACCAGGCGTCGAGCAGCCTGTCGAACTGTTCATCGCTGACAAAGTCGTTGACCAGCGGCCGATCCCTGGGGCGGAGCTGTGTGGTCGTGCCCTTCGCCTTGCTCCTGCCTCGCGCCAGATCGAAACCCTGGTGGTGCTTGAGACCTGGCTCGCCGAAAGATGACAAGCCGGCGGCGATGGCGTTGTTGGACCTCGGCTCGACTTTTACGTTATATGGCGGGTCGGTGTTCACGAGATGGATCGCCGCGCCGTCGAGCAGCCGATCCACGTCCTCCGCTTTGGCACTGTCACCGCACAGCAGACGGTGGTTGCCCAGCACCCACAGGTCGCCGGGCTGCGTCGTCGCCGCGTCCGGCGGCGCAGGAATGTCGTCGGGATCGGTCAAGCCCTCCTGTACGTCGCCGGACATGATGCGGCTGAGTTCCTCCTCGTCGAAGCCAAGCAGACCCAGGTCGAAGTTCATCTCCTGCAGCGACGAGAGCTCGATGGGCAGCAACTCATAGTTCCAGCCGGCGATCTCGTTCGTCGCGTTGTCGGCTATGCGGTAGGCCCTCGCCTGCGCCGGCGTCAGATCCGTGGCCACATGCACCGGCACCTGCTTCAGTCCCAGCTTCAGCGCCGCCTTGTAGCGGGTGTGCCCGACGATGATGACGCCGTCGCCATCCACCACGATCGGCTGGCGGAAGCCAAACTCCTTGATCGACGCGCCCACGGCATCCACCGCCGCATCATTCTGGCGCGGGTTGCCGGGGTAAGGTTTGATCTGGTCGATGGGGCGGATTTCAATCTGCATGGGGATTTCCTTTCACGAAAGAAAGTCGGTCGCTAACGGTGATCGTTCCCACGGCCATCTCCGGCCGAGGATCGCCAGAGAGGAACCATGCCCCCCCGGTCGTCTGCCACACTGGCAGACGCGCCCGTTTGGCCCACGGCGGGCCGATTGCGGGGTTGGGATTGTTGGCCACCTCGCCGCGAACGACGCGACGTGGGCCAACGGGGCGCGAACGTGGCCTACCCGGGCGCTATCGCCAAGGCGGTTAGCCAGGCAGTCTTGCGACTCTGCGAGTCTGGCGAGTGTGTTTCCGGCCCACCCCGTATTTCTATTATTTTTCATTTATGCTTCCCCCTCTTGCGCGAAGGGGGCGGAAAAAGACTCGCGAGAGTCGCAGAGTCGCACATCACCCCGGCCTTCGGCGGCATGAACCCGCCAGACGGCCCCGTTCCGGTGCTGCTCGTGGGGGTTGGTGTCCAACATGAACCCGCCGATGACCCGGCGGCGCGCAGCGCGGAGCTTGTTGCCTACCTGTCGGGCGTTGGGCACTTTGCCCGGCGGACACCCGACGAAGTTCTCGATGGCCGCGCGCATGGCGACGCTGGCCTCGTCGCTCGGCTGGAAATCGCGCCGGTACAGGGTTGCGAGCAGATCGGAAGCGACCAGACCGTTGCCGCCGGCGTCATAGGCCTGCCACGAACGAATAAGCTGGCCGATGGCATCGGAGGTCGTGTCGGAGAATTCCACCAGGCGCGTTCGCGTGCGGCAGGGGTCGGGCAGTCCCGCCCAGACAACGGCCTGGCGGACGATGCTCGACCACCCTTCAAAACTGCCGAAGGATGAGAGGTTCTGTGAGGGTCTCCCGGCGCGGCAGTAGGCCGCGAGGATGGTGATTGCGGCGCTTAGAAGTCTGCCCCGGTTCCGGCGCACCCAATCGAGCAGATCGGGATGCTGGAAATCCTTGCGATCCTCGGGATGCTCTTCGAGTACGTCGAGGCGCACATGGATGATGCGGCGGGTGGTGTCGGCGGCGACGGCGACGTTGTTGCCCGTGCCATACCACGCGGGCATGAGGGGCAGATCCACGAGTTCGCTTTTGCCGAGGATGCGATCCTTCCAGCGGGTGCTGGTCAGTGCCCGGTCCAAGGCGTCGTTGCCGAAGTTGCCTTCGAGGTTGTCGAGCAACACCAGACGGTCGCCGGCGATGGCGATGGACGTGATTTTCTTGCGCATCTCCTCGGATTCGTGGGCGTAGCTGAAGACCGGCATCTCCCGCCCCAACACGATCCGTGCGATCACCTGGACCAGCAGGCCTTTGCCCGCGCCGCGCACGTTGGCGTCGATGAGGAATAAGGGTGAGGGTCCGAGGAAGGCGAACCTCGCCAAGGGTGTCAGTAACGCGGCCAACCACGCGGCCCGGTGGTCATCGCTTTCAAAGCGGAAATCACAGACCACCTCCAGCAGTGTTCCCACCGCAGCCCAGGCATCATCCGCCGTCAGGACATCCGGGATGGTCGGGAACTGTTCCGAGGGTTCGTACAGCACGCCGGTGGTCGCGTCGTAGCCGGGCGTCTGCCAGATCGACCCATCCGGGCGGATGATGGGCGAGTCCGAGACTGCCATCAAATGCCGGATTCCCGGCCATTGGCCCCGGGCGTCCACGGCAGCGACAAGCCAGGTCGTCGGATGTGCCGCGACCTCCACAACGGTGTCTCCCTGCCGGACATACTTGCTGAATACGGCAAACTTCGTCATCCGCTCCCGCAGACATGCCTGCGGCAGGGCCGCAATCGTCGCCGAGCCGTTGGCCCGGATGATCCCGTCCTCGGGCTGTTGGTCGCGCAGAACGCGGACGAGCATGCCGCCGCGCTGGTAGAGGTCCGGGTCGGCCGTCAGCGCCGCCACGGTATCGGTAGCCACGCGATGCTCGTCGGTGTCGATCAGGATGGTGGGCTTGCTGCCGCCCGCGGGCACGCGCCGTATCACGCCGCGCTGGGTCTTCTTCTCGGCGTCGCGGATGCGGTCGAGAATCTGCTGGTCGGTCCATTCGGTGGGGAAGGGTTTCTGCCGCGCATACTCGCGGATCGCCGCCAGGCCATCGGCGTCCGAAAGATCATGCTCGACGACACGGCATGCCGCCGCAAAGAGACGCCCCGAACCATCGTTGTGATCCTCCAGTTTCATGTGCAGCATGGCAGCCACACATGTGCCAGCACCGCCGCCGCCTTTGGCCTTGCTCGTCGGTGGGCGCGCCGCCGGTTGTTTCGGTGCTTTTGGAGGCTTGGGCGCGACCTTCTCCCCGATCTCGACCCTCACCGTGTTGGCCAGCCGCTCGACGGCAGCCAATAATTCGGCGGGTTCCACCACCGCTGGTTCCGCGCCGTCGGTTTCCCATGTGATCGGCTCGCCGCCTTCGTGCGTGCTGGGCGGGAACACCGTCTGCATGCCGGTGGAACGCAGTTCGACCAGCATCCCGGCCGACTTGCTCTTATGCTTTTTCGTGGCGACAGGAGCGCTGACCCGGAAAATGCGATGCGAACGGGGCTTGCCCGGTCGCCCGAACACGGCTGGCGTCGGCGGCAGGAACTGGTCCGCGAGTGCGACGCACCGGACGTGGTCCAGGTCCACATCGACCAGCCAACCGGACGGTTCGCCGAGGAGAATGCCAATATTCTGCGGCTGGCCATCGAAATGAGCAGGCACATCGCCTTCCTTGAGGCGTGTCTGCTCCCACCCGTTGAACCCGGGGTTCTTACTGCGGAACGGGATGGGCACGGGTGACCATGCGCGCCGACAATATGAGACTGCCGCTTCCAGTGGCGTCATGCGACACTCCCGGCAGGATCGCACGTCCCGGCCATCGCCAGATAGATGCCAATGGCCTCCTCGCCGAACTCGCGCCGCACATAGCCGCCAAAGATCGCGGCCAGGGTTCGCCCAACCTCCGTGGCGGTGTCAATGACGCATGCCCGGCCGCCGCGGTCGAGCCTGGCCCGCGTCTCGATACGGACCCGGTCCTCCCCGTGCAGGCTCTCGGCGGCCAGAAGGGCGAGGCGTAGCGTCGCCTCCACTTCGGGCATCGGCACCGAATCCTTGAACGCGAACTTGACGGTCGAGCGGTCCATTGGCGGCCTCCTGTGGCGCAAAACAGGTTCTCACTACTCATAGACCGGAATGGCTTGCGAAATGGCTGTTCAAACTCCGGATTGCGGGTCGAGGCCTGCTTCCCTCAGAAACACCTCCATACGCTGGATCAGAGCCCGGACCCTGGCGCGAGTTAGTTCGAGCAGGTCTTCCATCTCCGCATCGCTGTGACCGGCCATTCGCAATTCCAAGACCTGCCGCAGGTCGGGCGGCATTCGTTGCATCACGTCCTTGAGGTCGAGTTCGAGGTCGATCTGTTCCGGCGTCGTGGTCCCGTCGATGAGCGTTCCCTCGGGACCGTCGTCGTATTCGATGTTCCTCCGGTCGTCGCGCTTCTTCGCGGATCGCTTGTCAATCAGGTTCAGCAGCGTGTTCTTGGCGACCTTACCCACGAATCCCTCGCGCGAGCCGCGACTCGGATCGTGCCGGTGGAGTTGTTGAACGACCTGCGTCGCCACCTCCTGCTCGATGTCCGCGATGTCGCTGACGCGGTAGCCGTAATGGCCGGCGAGTCTCCTAGCCTTTCTCTTGATCACCTCTGCGTCTGCGGGCTGATACCGCTCGTCCCATAGGGGTCGCATTGCTCGGCTCCCCCGGCCGAGGGGGAGGAGCACGCATAGATGGAAGCCGAAAGCGAGCGGTCTTCAGACAGTCCTGACCTGGAGAGTGCGCCGCTGTGAGGAAGCCTTTGTCGGCTTTCACCCACAGCGGACTCCGCTTCGCGGCCGGTTTGCTGTCTGGTTTGCGTTACAAGCACGTCACATGGGCACGGGCTGCTCAATCTCGAAGAACAGGGGCAGACCGTGCGCGACCTCGATCACGAGAACTGTTCCGTTCTCGCAGGCATCGAGGTGGTTGAAGAACTCAACCCATTCCTGTTTGAGCGCGAAATCGGCTGCGCCCGCCTGCGGGCGCGCGGTGTTGTGCCCGCCGAGTTTCACGCGGCGAACGACCCTGGGAGGGGGATCGAACACCGGTTCCCCATTGCGAAATGGAAGGTCGTGGATCGTTCCGAAGAGTTGCTTCTGTGCCAACATCACCAGGCGCTGGCGGGCGGGCGACTGACTGCGCTTGGTGGGATCGGGACGGCGATGGCTGCCGTCCACGACAGGGAGAGAAACAGATGCGGTCATGACGAACTCCTATGCATTCCCGGCCGCTACCACAGCGGCCATGATGCATGGAGTGTCGAGCAACCGATCGTGGCGATCAGTCCTGACTAGTCATGACTGGTTGGACAAGAAGTGCCCCGGCCCGTTCCCCCTTGGCGGTCAGAAAATAGCCCCCGCGCGTTCCCCGGTGTCGTCCATTGCTGAGGAATCCAGCCTTAACGATGGTAGACAAAGTGTTCTTGAAGGTTGTGTTGAACGGATAGCCGGCCCATTTGGAGAGCGTGTCCTGGCTGGGCCGGTTGTTGGCGTTCTCCCCGATGATGCTCTTCTCGTACAACGCTTGGATGCAGTTGCGTTCCCGCTCATTAAGGCGTTTGACTTCATCAACCAGTTGGCCGTTGGAATTGGCCTGCTGAACCGCTGGCGAGGTCGATGGCTTCTTGCCGGCGTCGAAGGCGTAGTTGACGACGCAGGTGTCGGCCAACTGGCCCGTGCGCCGTTGCTCCGCCAGTTCCTGCATGGCCGAAAGCATCACCTTCCCGACCTGCTCTGCGTGGCGGTGGTGCAGATCGAAGAGCTTTTCCGCGCCCAGCGACGGGGCCATTCCGAGGTAGGGATAGACGCGTGCGAGTTCGCCGGAAAACTTCTGGTGGAATTCTTCAACCTGCGTCATGGCCTCGACCTGGCGCGCGACCCCCACGAATCTCTCGGCCAGAATGCGGTCATCATCCTTCTTCCGCGCATCCGTAAGAACCTCGGCACGGTAGCCCGTGGCCGGATCATTGTCTCGCGGTCCCACGCCGAGCGTCGCAACTCTGCGTGAGAGACATTGGGAGCACATGCCGCATTGCGGCGATTTGCATGTGTATTGACGAGTATGCGAGCAACTGAGGGTGTTCTTCACGAGGTCCGCATGGCCGGCATTTACGAGGCGACGAACAACGTCCTCTTTCGTCTCCCACAGCAGGCCATTTTCAACGGTGAACGGGGCATCCATGACCAGAGAAAACAGTCGCCCGTAGCCGTGGAGCGTCTGCGGATGGGTCGTGCGCGTGGCCCGGCCACCCACCTCCTGCGCACAGAGCGGAAGGTTGATGCTGACCACCCCGTTCTCGTAGAAATACACTTGCTTCAGGCCGAAGTAGTTGGCGACGGCAGCCGCCAGCGACGCATACAGGAAGGAACGGGTCCGCTGTGTGTGATCGCCCTCAATCTCACCGATTCGGTTGGCCAGGACCGGGAAGTGGACGGGCTTCAGTTTCGGATCGCCGGCGCGCTTGGTGATCTCCGCGACCAGTTCACGTTGCTTCTTCGCCAGATGATCCACGGGTTTGTGGCTCACCATTGCCACGCGACGCTTCTGTACCAGCACTTCTTCGACCGCGCCCGCCAACGAGTCGATCCCCCCGGAGAACAGAATGACCCGGTCAACCGGATCGGGGTCGCCCATCTTGGCGCTGAAGTCGAGGTAATCCTGGAACTGCGGCGGCGACGCCATCTGGGAGAACACGAACTCATAGTTGTCTTCGGACAGGAAGCTCAACGTGTCGGTCAGGCAGTCGAGTACCTTCTTCTGGCTCCAGAACGCCAGGTCGCGCACCGCGATCTCGAACCGGAAGGTCCGGTGCCACTTGTCCCCGTAGTCCAGAGTGACGCCGCCAAGGCGCTTGCACGATTGGTCGGCGGCATAGACCAGCGCGGCAAGCTCCACCATGTCGCGTACCCGGTCGGGCAGCTTCTCGGCCATGCGGTCAGTCAGATCTGCAATCTTCAGTCGAACATTCTTGGCGGGGCCGAAGGTTGCCAATGCGTGGGTCGTAGCCGACGCCCATTCCTGCGGTCGCCGCGCCTTGGCGTTGACGCCATTGCCCAGGATGAGATGGGGATTAGATTGCATCCCTCTCCTCCTGATACCTCAATGCGTCTCGGACCTTGTCCACGGCATGGGCGGCGAATCCCTTTGTCTTGCGGAGGGTGATGTCCTGCTGGAACTTGTGCAGGCTGTACCATTCTCCGGCGAACTGTTTGACCACGCCGGTTGCCACACGGCAGTGGTCGTCGAGTTGTTGAAGGAATGCGTTGTGGTCGCTTGCACCGGCGAAGCGCCGGTTGGGGCCGACATGGTTGGATAGCTCGCGGCTGAGATGGTATTCGAGGTAGCGGCGCGACAGGCGGGCGAAGAATTCGTGAGAGAGGGTCGCAAAGCCCTTTTCGGTGGAGAGCTTGCGCAGGGACTCCTGGACGGTTTCCTTCGTGGTGCCAAACAGCGTCACGGCACTGCGCGAACACAAAGCGCTGAGGCTTTCGGACGCGGCGAGCTGCGCCATTTCACCGATGTCCGTGCGGGATCTGGTTTCCCGGAGGTGACGATCCACTTCAGCGCTAAAGCCGCTGACCAGATCGAAGACCGTGTACTTGGATGCCTGCTCGGAGGGTTGGACCGTGAAATCCGGCGTCCCTTTGGGAGCAAAGGGAGCGGGAAGACCAGCGCTCGACAACGCCGCCGCGAAATCCTGCTGCGTGGCCGCGCGCGTCAGCGTGGCCATCAGGTAGAGACAGTAGGCTAACCCCTCGTCCCCCTTGGCTCGCTCCAGACCATCATCGGAGGCGGCAAGGGTTGCCTCCGCTATTTCCTCAAGCGATCCCGGCCCGATGCCCACCGCGCCGCCCGCGCCAGCACCGTTTCCCAACAGCGACACCACCCGCTTGAAGGCGGGCGTGCGGGGGAGTCCATATAGTTGATGGTGTCCCATAGCACCGGATTTCCCAAGTCCGGCAACGTGGCACGCACATCTTGTTGCCGCAACTCAAAGCCACACTTATGGTTATCGGCCGCATGGGGATGGATTCTGAAATGCGAATGGGTTTTGAGGGGCAGGAGGCGGGATCATCGCTCGACCGCCGCTGCTCGCAGGATGCGCCAAGCCCGACGCTGTTTCGGCCATTCGGGTTGGGCTGCAATGGGGCGAACCTGCCACTCCTTGATCACGTCGCGGCCCGCTGCGATCGGCGGCAGGAATAGCAGTTCTTCCTGGATGTCGGGGGCGAGGTTCAAGAAGTTCATGATCTGGGTGACGCGGGCGCGCGTGACGTGGCCCAGCCGCGCCAGGTCGGCATAGTCGCGCGCCTCGCCCTGCGACAGCAACCCCTCGAAGCGAATGGCCAGCGCCATGAGCCGGGCGATCCGAGGAACGCGACCCAATGGCACGGGGGCCGGCGCTGGGGCTTCACCCACGGCCATCTGCTTTCGCCCGCGCCGGGCCTGCGTGAAGTGAACCTTGCATTGGAACGTCAGGCTGGTTTGTAGCGCCGTCATGCCGCGACCTCCTCAAGTTGCTTCGCCAGGGTCTTGATGCCGCTCGGTCGGAAGGTCAATGAGACCGTCCCGTCCTTTCCGTTATAGTCCACCCGCTCGACGAGCAATTGGATGATGCGCGCCTGTTCCCGCGGGCTGAGCGTGTCCCACACTGGGTCGAAGACCGACAGCGCCGCCTCGACCTCGCGTTCGTCCACCAGTTCCCGGTTGAGCGCTACCGTCTGCTCGCGCACCTCCGTCGCGCGTTGTTCGGCCACGCGGATGCGTTCCTGCAGTTCGGCGATTTCGTCCACCGTCGTCGCGTCCCGCACGTGCCCGGCCAACTTCCGCACGTCGGCGTTGTGGCGGGCCAACTCCCGTTCAAGCCGGCGCTCTTCCGTCTGCAACCCGGCGAGGGATCGTTGGCTCTGCCCCCTCGCCTGCCGAAGCGTCTCCTTCAATACCGCCGGGTCTTTCCCGATGGTCTTGATCTGTTCGACGACGAATCGTTCGATCTCCCCGGCGGGCACCGACTTGGTGGGGCACTTGTCCCAGCCGCGTTTCTGGGCGCGGAGGCAGACGTAGTAGCGGTAGCGCTTGGTCCCTTGGGCGCTATAGGTGTGGCCCATCGAGCATTCGCAAGACCCACACCGAAGGAGACCCTTGAGCAGCGCCCCGTATTTGTTCTTCACCACCCCGCCGCCAGTGCGACCGTTACGCCCCAGCACCGCCTGGACGCGTTGCCAGACTTGTTCATCGACGATCGCGGCGTGTTCACCCGGATGCACCTCGTCCCGATACCGCACTTTGCCGAGGTAGACCACGTTGGTGAGCAGGTGATAGAGCAGGTTCTTGTCGAACGGGCAACCACCGACGCGCCGCCCGTCCTTCGTCTGCCACGCCTTGGTCGTCCAGCCGCGCTGGTCCAGTTCCCGGACGGTGGGAATCAACGCCTGGTGCTTCAGGTACAGCTCAAAGATTGTTCTCACCTGGTTTGCCTCGGCGTCGTTGACGACCAGTTTGGGTCCGGCGGGGTTGCTCAACAGGTCGTATCCGAGGACCGGCCTGCCGCCCGCAAACTTTCCCTTGCGGCGCGCCGCCGCGATCTTGTCCCGCGTGCGCTCGGAAATGATCTCCCGCTCGAACTGGGCGAACGACAGGAGCACGTTGAGCATGAGCCGGCCCATGCTGTGGGACGTGTTGAACTGCTGGGTCACCGAGACAAACGAGACGTGGTGCTCCTCGAACGTCTCCATCATCCGGGCAAAGTCCATCAGCGACCGAGAGAGGCGGTCCACCTTATAGACCACCACGCAGTCGATCTTGCCGGCCTTGATGTCGCTCATCATCCGCTGGACGGCGGGACGGTCCAGGTTGCCGCCGGTGAACCCGCCGTCGTCATAGCGGTCGGGCAGGCAGACCCACCCCTCGTGCTTCTGGGCGGTGATGTACGCCTCGCCGCTCTCCCGTTGTGCATCCAGCGAGTTGAACTCCTGCTGGAGGCCTTCCTCGGTGGACTTGCGGGTGTAGATGGCGCACCGCACGACCTTCTTCTCGCCGTTGGATTTGGCCGTTGCCTTGCTCATTGTTCACCTTCGTTCTTGAGGCCAAAGAACAGATGGCCATTCCAGTGCGACCCCGTGACCACCTTGGCCACCGCGCTCAACGACCGGTAGACCTGGCCCTCGTAATCGAATCCCTTGGGCAGCACCGTCACTTCGATCAATCGCCCCCGGTACTTGCGGGTGAGGATCGCCCCGGGCATCGGCAGGCGGTTCGCCACCCCAACGGGTGCCGCCACGACGCGGGGGGTTGCGCCGGGCGTGGTCGGCGGCGTCCGAGGCATCGTCATGCGGATGTCGGCGTCGCGGGCCAACTCCGACGCCCGTTGCCGCGCCCGTTCGGATAGGCTGCCCTCGGCCTGGGATTGAATCCGCCAGGCCAGCCGCTTGCAGAGGAACTCCCGGTTCCCCGAGCGCGTCGCTTCGCCAAAGACCTTCAGGTACTTGTCGCGGAGTTGGGCGGGCGTCATCCCGCGTAGTGCCGCGACCTCGGCATGAACGTTCTGGTTCATCGCATATCTCCGTTCCCGGCCTCTCTTGAGGCGCTAACCACGTTGTCCATGAAGCCTCGTTTCCGAAGGAACCTCAAGGCCATTTCCGGCAGATTCCTCAGATTCCACATGCTGAATCAGCGGAGCTTCCGGGGCGGCGACTGCTTGGCGTCGGCGTAGGCGCAGCACCCCCTCGGCGAGGATGGCGGCGACCTCGGCGAGGCGCTCTTCGGGGGTCATGTTGGCGGGATTGGTCGGGTCGTTAGCAATGGCCATCGGCGCTCTCCGTGAGAGGCGATGCCCGCAACGACCTCCGCTTCGCGGCCGGGTCCGGTGCCTGGCAACTGGATGCGGGAGACCGGCACGTCGCCGATCCCCTCATTCCTCTATAGACAGGATTCTTTTATGAAATGGTTGTGTTCGGGGTTGCTTGGCAACCGCATTGTTAACTGGGAGGGGTATTTTCGCGCGAGAGTTTGAGAGTTCTCGGCGGAAGGCGTTCCCGGCCACGCCGGGGGGCGTCCCCAGGGCGCTCTATCGCGCTCTCGGCGTCGTCCCGCCCCTCGTCGGACAGCGCGTAAACCCTTGCGGTTACTGGCGAAAACGAACGAACCCCGCGACCTCTCGGCAGCGGGGTTCTCCGTTAACTGGTCGGTGCGTCAGTTCCGCAACCGAAACTAAAGCTCGGCAGGTAGGACTCGAACCTACAACCAGCCGGTTAACAGCCGGCTGCTCTACCATTGAGCTACTGCCGAAACGGGCTGCTCAAATGCGAATGCGCATCGAGCCGCTTCCACAAGTCGATACGAAACTCTAGTATATACCATGCGAGTGTCAAGTCCGGGTGTACGACCGTCGTTGCCGGCCCGGGCCGGCCAGGGCAATCGCATGTGCGTTGTCCCGCCGCCGTCGCATCGGTATCTTGCGCCTTGCGCCCCGGCCGGCGCGCAGGTATAGTCCGCCCGATCGGTTGCGAAGC
>Ga0315278_10003199_pt1 | contig 14607 bp, 17 predicted proteins | sample YL17G06_0_MG_FD_203880 | JGI IMG/M metagenome (GOLD analysis project Ga0315278, IMG submission 203880) | Sediment microbial communities from Yellowstone Lake, YNP, Wyoming, USA - YL17G06_0 | ecosystem: Environmental > Aquatic > Freshwater > Lake > Sediment | place: USA: Wyoming | collected... | reverse complement strand
TTGGGGGGGGGGTGGTATTCGCGCGCCGCGGATTCTTTAAACCATTTCTGTCCGCGCTATAACCCGCCCCGACCCCTTCGACCTTCGACTCAGGCGAGACCGTGTTTTTGCATCACGCGCCTGCGCGTGTAGGCGATGAGCCCGCCGGCGTCGATGATGGCCTGCCGGGCCGGCGGCAGCGGCGTGATCGGGAACGACTTCCCGGTGGTCTTGTTGACGACTTCCGTCGCGCCAATCTCGAGCTCGTCACCCTCGGACGCTTCGACGCCCTGGCAGATCACCGTGCTCAGCCCGAGATTGCACGAGTTCTGCAGGAAGATGCGCGCGAACCCCTTCGCCACCACCGTCAGCTCGTAGCCCTTCAGGCACGAGGCCGCCTGCTCGCGCGACGACCCGCAGCCGAAGTTGTTGTCGGCGACGATGATGCTGCCGTTCGGCACCTGCCCGGCCTTGAGGCGGGCGTTGAACTCGAAATCGGCAAACGCGAACTGGGGCGTCTCCGTCGGCAGCACCGTCGCCATGAAGCGCCCCGGGTAGATGTGATCGGTCGAGATGTCGTTACCAAGCTTCGTCACGACCTTCGGCATGATGTCCTCCCTCCTCACTGTCTCGGGTCGGTGATGACGCCCGTCAGCGCGGACGCGGCCGCCACGGCCGGCGAACAGAGGTAGACCTCGGACTTCGGGTTCCCCATCCGCCCCTTGAAATTGCGGTTCGTGGTGGACAGCGCCACCTCGTTGTCGCCGAGCGCGCCCTGGTGGATGCCGAGGCAGCAGCCGCAGCCCGGGTTCATGATGACCGCGCCGGCGTCGATCAGGTCCGTCAGGATGCCCTGCTTCATCGCCGCCCGGTAGATCCGCCACGAGGCCGGGAACACGATCATCCGCACGCCGCGTGCGACCTTGCGCCCGCGGAGGATCCCGGCCGCGATCTCGAGGTCGTCGAGCCGGCCGTTCGTGCACGACCCGATCACGATCTGGTGGATGCCCTTCCCCGCCACATCAGTGACCGGCTTCACGTTGTCCACCGTGTGCGGGCACGCGATCTGCGGCGCAAGCGAGGTCGCGTCGATCTCGACGACCTGGTCGTATTCCGCGTCCGCATCGGGCAGCACCGGCTCGAGCCGATCCGCCACGCCCGCCTCGTCGCGCAGGTACCGCAGCGTCTCCTGGTCGCAGGGGACGATCCCTGCGGTGGCGCCGGCTTCGACCGACATGTTGCAGAGCACCAGGCGCCCCGACACCGGCATCTTCCGGATCGCGTCGCCGTGGAACTCGATCACCTTGAAGTTCGCGCCCTCGGCCGTCAGCTTCCCGACGAGGTAGAGCACGAGGTCCTTGGGCAGCACGTGCGCGGGCAGCGTGCCGTTGACGACCACCTTGATGGTGGCCGGCACCTCGACGTTGAAGACCACGCCGAGCGCCCAGACGCCGGCCATCTCGGTCGCGCCGATGCCGAACGCGAACGCGCCCATCGCGCCGTGCGTCGTCGTGTGGCTGTCGGTGCCGACGATGACCTGGCCTGGCCGCGCGTAGCCGAACTCGACGAGAATCTGGTGGCAGATGCCGCCCTCGTCGCCCCGGATGTCGTGGAACTTCGTGATCCCCTGCGCCGCGGCGAACTCGCGCACCTTCTTCTGGTTCGTCGCCGTCTTCGAGCTCTCGGCCGGCACGCGGTGGTCGAAGATGAGGGCCACCTTCGACGGATCCCAGATGCGCGGCTCGAGGCCGGTCCCCTTGTACACGTCCTGGAACTGATTGAGGACGAGCGCGGCGTTCTCGTGCGACATCGCCAGGTCCACGGCCGGCTCTACCACGTCGCCGACCGCGACCGACGGCCGCCCCGTCGCGCGCGCCAGAACCTTCTGTACGACTGTCATTCCCGCCATGTCCGATCTCCTTCCCGGCTGCCTGGCCAATCCGTGACGGCCGGCCCGTCTCCCCAGTCGTTAGAGCTTGGCTGCAATCGCCTCGGCCATCTCGAGCGTCTTGGCGCTGCCGCCCATGTCGTAGGTCCGGACCTTGCCTTCGGCGATCACCGCGGCGACCGCCTGCTCGAGCTTCGTCCCCTTCTCGGCTTCACCCAGCCAGTCGAGCATCATCTTGGCGGCGAGGATCGTCGCGATCGGATTCACCTTGTACATCCCGGCGTACTTCGGCGCGGACCCGTGCGTCGGCTCGAACACCGCGAGCTTGGTCCCGATGTTGCCCGAGCAGCCAAAGCCGAGGCCGCCGACCATCTGAGCGCAGAGGTCCGAGATGATGTCGCCGTAGAGGTTCGGCGCCACCAGCACATCGTAGTTGAACGGGTTCTTCAGCAGCCACATCGTCAGGGCGTCGATATTGGCCTCGTCCAGCTGAATCTCCGGGAACCCCTTCGCCACCTCGCGCGCCTGCTCGAGGAACAGGTTGTCGGTGGCGCGGACGACGTTGGCCTTGTGGACGATGGTGACCTTCTTGCGGCCGAACGTGCGGGCGAAGTCGAAGGCGGCGCGGGCGATGCGCTCCGAGCCCTTCTTCGTGTTGATCTTGCACGACACGGCGTACTCGCTGCCCGGCAGCGCCCCGAACGGCGCGAACGCCTTCGAGAGCTTGCCGAGCGTCTCGGCCAGCTCGGCGGGCACCGGGCTGAACTCGACACCGGCGTAGAGGTCCTCGGTGTTCTCGCGGAAGACCACGAGGTCGAGGCCTTCCTTGTAGTTGAGCGGGTTGCCCGGGTACGCCTTGCAGGGGCGCAGGCAGTTGTAGAGGTCGAACGTCTGGCGCATCCGTACGATGGGCGAGCGGTACTGCAGCCCCTTGCCCCGGAGCGAGTCGACGAGTTCGGCCTCGGCCGCTTTCGCCGGCTTGGAGGTGATGGCGCCGAACATGGCGGCGTCCACCTTCTTGAGGAGGTCGACGGTCCTCGCGGGGAACGCATCGCCCTCGGTTCTCCAGAACTCCCAGCCGATGTCGCCGTGGGTGTATTCCGCGTCGAACCCGATCCGGTCGAGGACAATCCTCGCCGCTTCCATCACCTCGATTCCGACGCCGTCACCGGGAAGCCACGCGATCTTGTACTTGGACATGAAGACTACTCCTGTCTGAAGAACCGTCCGGGGGCGGACGGTTATTATAGCCTCAACACGCCCTCAGGCGACTCCATGGCAGAATGGCGCGAGGGGGATGCGATGCGAAAAGCGGCTCTTGCGGTGGCGGTTCTGGCGGTGATGATGTGCGGCGCGGGAATGGTCCTCGCGGCGCCCGCGGGCGCCGGCCAGGGAGGCGCTCCGATGCAGGCGAACGCGGACCAGGCGCTGCTCATCATCGACATCCAGAACTTCTACTTCGAGGGCGGATCCATGCCGCTCACCGGGCCTGTCGAGGCCGCCACACAAGCGCGCCGCGTCCTCCACCGCTTTCGAGAACGGCACCTCGCTGTCATTCACGTCCGGCACGTGCCGGCGTCCGGCCCCGTGACGGACCAGTACGCCATCCGCCCGGAGGTCGCGCCAATCGCCGGCGAGAAGGTCGTCGAGAAGCGCTACGCGAACAGCTTCCGCGACACCCCGTTGCTGGAGGTGCTCCGCGGCCTCGGCATCAACCGGTTGGTCATCGCCGGGATGCAGACGCAGATGTGCGTCGAGGCGGCCGCGCGCGCGGCGGCCGATCTCGGGTTCGAGGTCACCGTGGTGGCGGACGCGTGCGCCACGCGCCCGCTGGAGTACGGCGGCGTGAAGGTGCCGGCGGACCAGGTCCACGCGTCCACGCTGGCCGCGCTGAAAGGGACCTACGCAAAGATCGTGACCACCGACGAACTGCTGAACGCGCGTTGAGCTGCCGGCGGCGGCACCGGAGTGGGAGTGCGCCCATGCCCGTGAAACGGTTCCTGCTCGTCTACGCCATCACGCTGCCGATCTTCTTCGGCATCGATCTCGTCTGGCTTGGCGTCGTGGCGAACACGTTTTACCCGCGTCACCTCGGACACCTGCTGGCCGCCCAGGTCCAGTGGATCCCGGCCATTCTCTTCTATCTACTCTTCATCGCCGGCATCGTCTTCTTCGCCGTCAAGCCGGCGGTCGAGGCTGGGAGGGCGGGGCGGGCGCTGGTCAACGGCGCGTTCCTGGGCCTCGTGGCCTACGCCACCTACGACCTGACCAACCAGGCGACGATGCGGGACTGGCCGCTGATCGTGACGGTGGTCGATCTGATCTGGGGCACCGTTCTGACCGGAACGGTGGCCGTCGTCAGTTACCTGGTGTCGCGGCGAGTGGGTTGAGTCGACGGCGGAGCCGGAACAGCGCGCTCTCGCGGCGCGGCGTTGAGAAGGCGGCCGCACTCGTGGCGCTCCTCAACGGCGCGACGACGCGTGATCCGATCAGAGCGGCATGCTGGCCCACAGGCGCCAGATCAGGATGAACGCCAGGATGGTGCCGGCAACCCAGCCGATGCCGATGAGGAGGGTCCAGAGGCCGAACGGTTTCGGTTCGTTCATGTCGCGGGCACGGTCCGCCGGTTCGTAGTATCCTGCCAGCTTCCGGGGAAGGGATCCAGTGTTTACACGCACCGTGCCCGCCGCGGTCGCACTTGTCGCGGCCGCTGTCGTGACTGCGTCCTCCCTGGGAGCCCCACTCCAGCAGCAGCCTGCCCCGCCGACGTTCCGCAGCCCGGTGGTCGCGGTGCCGGTGGACGTGCGCGTCACCGACAACAAGACCGGCAAACCGGTGACGGACCTCGAGCAGCAGGACTTCACGGTTCTCGAGGACGGCGTCCGGCAGGACGTCCGGCTCTTCGTCGTGCAGCGCTTCGATGGCACCGAAGCGGTCCCGTCGCCCGACCCGAAGTCCGCCGCGTCGGCCACCGCACCTGTCGGGCGCCCACCCGGCACGCTTCCGATCGCCCCCCAGACGACGCGCGTCTTCCTGTTCGTCCTCGGCAGCGGCCGTCTGCAGGAGCCGTCGAAGGGGCTGGACGCCACCTTGGAGTTCATCCGCACGCGCCTGAGGCCGAAGGACCTCGTGGCGGCGTTCGCCTACAACCGCGCGACCGCGTTCACCACCGACCACGAGCGCGTGGCCCGCGTCATCGAGCGATTCCGCAAGGAGAACGACGCCCTCGACCGGGACATTCGGTTTGCGATGGAGGGGCTGGCCGGCGTATATGGCAGCCGCGAACTCCCGAAGCCGATCAAGGCCCGCGTCGATGCGATCTTCGCGGACGCGGGATCGCTACCGACGGGCTCGTCCAGGTCGTCGGACGAGCTGCCCAACGCCAACCGCATCAAGGCCGACCTTCGGAACGAACAGGAGGCCATCATCCAGTCGATGATCGATGCCGGGCGTGCCGGCGCCGAGAGCGCGGGCGCCTCGGCGCCCCTGCCCGCACTCGACTGGGGCGGCTTCGACACCTTCGTCGCCCAGACGGTGCAGACGATGCGCGATGCCGGCAACCTGTACGCGACCATCGCGTTCATGCAGCGCATCGAGGGCGAGAAGCACCTCGTGTTCGTCACCGAGCGCGGCTTCCAGCTCCCGCGCTGGGACGACGAGCGTGATCTGGCGCGCGTCGCCGCCGACGCGCGCGTGGCCGTCGACGTCCTTCAGACTGGCGGCGTCGTCGACCCACTGATGGCCGGCATGCTACGCACGCTGTCGGAGGTCTCGGGCGGAATGGCGTCCATCTCGGAATACAGCCGGCCGGGCCTCGAAAGGCTGGATGCGGCCACGCGCACCGGGTACCTGCTCGGCTACTACCCCACGAACGGGAAGTGGGACGGCGCCTTCCGCGAGATCAGCATCAAGGTGAGCCGCCCGGGCGTCACCCTCGCCTACCGCCGCGGCTACAACGCCCGCGTGGCGTCGCCGGTGTTCGACCGCTTCGATTACGCGGCGCGCTTCCGGGTAGAAGGGGCGGCGATGTTCCCCGACGACGTGAAGGACATCGGTGTCACGCTCGCGGCGTCGCTGTCCAACGCGGGTAAGGAGACCTTCGTCGACGTGAGCGCGCAAATCGACCCGTCCGCCCTCCACTTCGAGGTGCGCGACGGGATCAACGTGGGACGCATTCTGATCGCGGTGGTCCCGATGGATGCGAACCGCGCCATCATCGGGGGCACGTACAAGCGGCAGGTGGCGAACCTGATGTACGACGCGGAGACGCTCGCCCTGGTGAGGAAGATCGGCATCCCCTACGACGTGCGGCTGCCGGTGCCGCCCGACACCAGGTTCATCCGCGTGGTCGTCTACGACGCGGCCGCCGACCGCGTCGGCAGCGCGGGCGTCGCGGTGCGGTAAGAATGGCGCGCATCATGCCCCGACGATGCCTGGGACCCGAACGGGCGCTTTCGTTCAGTGCTTTCTATCGTCGGTACGCGCTGTCGTGTTGAGGATGCAGGCTAATCAGCACCAGCGTGGGGCCGTTCACGATGCAGGTGATGGCTCTGGCCCGGCGTGTGACCCGCAAGGAATACAGTTGCGCGCCGGTGACGGGCTCGATCATGCCGTGCAGTTTCTCGAAATGGAGACCGCGGTGAATTCGCACGCCGGGAAGATCAAGAGTCTGCAGAAGCACGATCATCTTGGCGGCTGCGAGCCGGAGGGATCGTTCGGCCGCCCTGACCGCTTCGTCGAATGCGGGGCGTATTTCAATCCTCACGGGACCAACGCTCGGCGATCGCAGAAGCGTGCTCCGGGCTTTCAACCACTTCGGACGGGCGCGGATCCGCGAGAGATGCCACGATGGCCTGCTTCGAGTCGGCGGTCCACGCCCAGAGTTGGTGCCGCGGAACAGGCTCCACCGGGACGAGGATGATTCGGCCGTCTTCCAGGATCTCCAGATTCAGAGCGTCGCCGGGTTCAACCAAGGCACTTCTGGGGAGCGTGATTCGCCGTCTGGTATCTGCCTGCACGAGCATCGATTAGCGCCTCCAGACACCAAGGTAGCAGCGTTCGGTCTTGTGGGCAATACCTATTTGCCTATTTGCCCATTACGGGCACGGAACCCACCGTCCTTTGATGGCCAGCAACTCGATCCTCCGCCGCGATGCGACATCGATCAGAAACAGCCGGTGGTCTTCCGTATTTCCGAGCAAGTACTTGCCGTCCGACGACCAGCCCGTCGCCCGGCCGCTGTCTTCGCAGATCGTCTCCGCGGCACCCCGGGCGAAGGGCATGGCGCGCATCATACCCTGACGATGCGCGGGATCCGAAAGGGCGTCTTCGTGGTAGGTTCAGGCATGGCGGCACACGGGTCCGGCGCTCCATCGGTCGCGTGGCTTCTGTCAACGGCGGCCGTCGCGGGACTGTGCGGGCTGGTGGCGAGCCCGGCCGCGGCGCAGCCACGGAAGGCCACCGTGTTGGTGCTGCAGCCGTACTTCCGGGACCTCAAGACCGTCCGTGTGTCGGCGGCGGGGCGTCCCCTCACGATGCTCCTGGACACGGGCGGCGGCGCCACCCTCGTCACGCCCGATGTGGCGCGGCAGATCGGCTGCACGCCGTTCGGGCGCGACGCGGGGCACCGGATGACCGGCGAGGCGGTGGAGTTTCAGCGATGCGAATCGCTGACCGTGTCGTTCGGGGCCTGGAAGCGCCGGATCGAGCCTGTCGGCGTGTTCGATGTCGGACGGCTGCTCCCGCCGGAGCTGCCGAAACTGGATGGCGTCCTGGCGCTCGACGCGTTTGAAGGTGAAGTGGTCACGCTCGACTGGGCAGCGGGCACCGTGACGGCGCACGCCCCGGCCGACGCGGCGGCGGCACTGAAGCGGACCGGCGTACCGGTCCGCATCGCGACCGGCGACAGTGGGCGGTTCTACTCGGCGCTGCTGCCTGTCGCCGCGTCTCGCGGCGGCCTCTGGTTCCTGCTCGACAGCGGAAACATCCGCGGGACGCTCGTGGCGCGGCACGTCGCACGCGACGGGCGCCTGAACGCCAGGGAGAACGGCGACGCGCTGTTGGAGATCGGCGCGCGGCCGCCGGTCAGCCTCCGAACCGAAGCGGCGGACCTGGACATCGACGGCGCGCTCGGCACCGCCTGGCTCCTGCTGGGCCCCGTAACGCTCGACCTCCGGGGCGGAGCGGCCCGGTAGGTCCTGGCCGGCCGTCACGGAGTGGCTCAGTCCTTGAACTGGGCGTCTGCCGTGATGAACTTGTACCGCTCCAGCAGCACTTCTTCGTGCACGCGTTCGGAGGCGCCCAACGTCTCGATCACCTGCCGGAGGTCGTCGTCTTCGCAGGTCGCCGCCATGTCCACGTAGAGCTTCTGCGACTCCTGCTCTCGCTTGATCGCGACCTTGAACAGCGCGAGCAGCCGTTCCCGTTTCCCGGTCAGCGGTTTCTGCATGTGACCTCCAGAGGTTCGTGGCCCCATTCTAGGCCAGAGTCACGCCATGGGGCGGCGCTACGCCCCCATCGGCTTGCGGGCGCGCACGAACGCGCTCATGAACTTCCCCTCCACCTGGGGGCCGATCGCCTCGAGGTCGAGCCCCTGGCCCGCGAGGAACGAGAGCGCGTCCTCCGCGCGGTAGACGCGCGTCGGCTCGATGCCGATCGCCTCGAACCCGGCCGCCGCGAGCTTGTCGCGATACTCCTTCTCGTCGAGGGCGCCGGCAACGCAGCCCACCCACAGCAGGACGTTCTTCCGGATCTCGGCCGGGATGTCGCCCCGGGTCACGACGTCAGACACGGCAAACCGGCCGCCCGGCTTCAACACGCGAAACGCCTCCCTGAGCACACGGTCCTTGTCGGCCGACAGGTTGATCACGCAGTTCGAGATGATGACGTCAACCGATTCGTCGGGCAGCGGGATCTGCTCGATCTCGCCTTTCAGAAACTCCACGTTCCCGACGCCGGCCGTCTGCTGGTTCTCGCGTGCGAGAGCCAGCATCTCGTCCGTCATGTCCAGCCCGTAGGCCTTGCCGCCCGGCGATACGCGACGCGCCGAGAGCAGGACGTCGATGCCGCCGCCGCTGCCGAGATCCAGCACCACGTCTCCAGGCTTCAGGTCGGCCAGCGCCGTCGGGTTGCCGCAGCCGAGCGACGCCAGCACGGCCGCCTCCGGCAGCTCGTCCTTCTGCAGCTGGTCGTACAGATCGGACGTGATCGGGTCTGCGCCCGAGCAGCATGACGAGGGGCTGCTCCCGCAGCACGCCGCGCCTTCGCCCGACACGACGCGCAGCGCCGCCCGGCCGTACTTGTCTTTCACGATGTCTTTCACGTCACTCACGGGTGTCCTCCTATCGACAGCAGACGATCTTCTGCGGCCGGGCCGCCTTGTTCCGCGTGCAGCACTCGGCGTACAGGAAGCCCAACAGGTCCTCGAGCGCCATGGCGTTCGCCGTGTAGCGCAGAAACGTCCCCTCGCGCCGGACGTTCACCAGGCCCTCGTTCTTCAGCTTGTCCAGATGGTGCGAGAGCGTGCTGGCGGTCACGCCCAGGTCGGCTCCGATGTCCCCGACCACCATCCCTTCGGGATGCGCCGACAGCAGCAGCCGCATGATGCGGAGCCTGGCTTCGCTTCCCATCGCGGCCAGCATGTCGGCGTAGTTCGTGATGTCCACGCGCGTGACGCCGGGCGACAGACGGGCGGTGTCTCTTGCGCTCATAATTCGATAATAATAGAACTATCGAATCATGTCAAGCGCGAACAGTTGGGCCGAACGACCGGGCAGAGACCGTGTCGTGTTCGCGGCTACTCTTCGAGCGTCGACACGTCACCCTCGTCGAGGCCCAGCGCCCGGGCCTTGAGCACGCGCCGCATGATCTTGCCCGACCGCGTCTTCGGCAGCTTGTCGAGGAACCGCACGTCGGTCGGCTTGGCGATCGGGCCGATCTCGTGGCCGACGTGCTGTTTCAGCGCCTCGGCCAGTTCGGGCGAAGCGACGGTCCCCGCCCTCAGCAGGCAGAACGCGTGGATGACGCTGCCCTTGATCTCGTCGGGAAGGCCGATCACCGCCGCCTCGGCGACCGCCGGATGACTGACGAGCGCCGACTCGATCTCGGCCGTGCCCAGCCGATACCCGGACACCTTGATCACGTCGTCCACCCGCCCGATCACCCAGAAGTAGCCGTCCTTGTCGCGCCTGGCCGAATCGCCGGTCAGGTAGAGCCCCGGGTACTTGCTCCAGTACTGCTCGACGTAGCGATCGGGGTCGCCGTAGACCGTGCGGAGCATGGCCGGCCACGGCCGCTTCAGGACGAGGAAGCCCTCTTCGCCGTCGCGCACGGGGCGCCCCGCCTCGTCCACGACCTCGGCCTGCTGACCGAAGAACGGCCGGCCGGCCGACCCCGGCTTGAGCGGCGCCGACGGCACAGGCGTAATCATGAACATCCCCGTTTCGGTCTGCCACCACGTGTCCATGACCGGGCATCGCTGCTTGCCCACCGTGCGGTGGTACCAGCGCCACGCCTCGGGGTTGATCGGTTCGCCGACCGTGCCGAGCAACCGCAGGGCCGAGAGGTCGCGGCGGTTGACCCACGACTCGCCGAACCGCATCAGGCCGCGGATGGCCGTCGGTGCCGTGTAGAAGATGTTGATCCCGTAGCGCTCGGCCATCTTCCACCAGCGGTCCGGGTAGGGGAACGTCGCGGCCCCTTCGTACATGAAACTCGTCGCGCCGAGAATGAGCGGCGCGTAGACGACATACGAGTGGCCCGTAATCCACCCGGGATCCGCGGTGCACCACCAGCGGTCCTCTTCCTTGATGTCGAAGACGTACTTCATCGTCGTCGCCACGCCCACCTGGTAGCCGCCGTGGGTGTGCAGGATCGCCTTCGGCTTGCCGGTGGTGCCGGAGGTGTAGAGGATGAAGAGCGGGTCCTCCGCGTCCATCACCTCGGTGTCGCAGCGCTCGTTCGCCATCCGCGCAATCGGCAGGTCGAGCAGGTCGTGGTACCAGTAGTCGCGCCCCTGCTCCATGGCCACTTCGTGGCCGGTGCGCCGCACGACGACGACGTGCTCGACGCAGCCGCAGCGCTGGAGCGCTTCGTCCACGATGCTCTTGAGGCGCACGATCTTGCCGTTCAGCCAGCCGCCGTCGGCGGTCAGGACCAGCCGGCTCTGCGAGTCCTCGATGCGGCCGTGGAGCGCCTCGACCGAGAACCCGCCGTAGACCACCGAGTGGACCGCCCCGATCTTCGCGCACGCCAGCATGGCGATGACGATTTCGGGAATGCGCCCCATGTAGATCGTGATCCGGTCGCCCTTCCGCGCGCCCATGCTCTTGAGCACCTTGGCGAACTGGCACACCTCGCGGTAGAGCGCGTGGTACGAGAAGGTGCGGAGATCGCCCGGCTCCCCTTCCCAGATGAGCGCGAGCTTGTTGCGCCGCCACGTCTTCTGGTGGCGATCCAGCGCGTTGTGGACGATGTTGGTGCGGGCGCCGACGAACCACTTGAAGAACGGCTTCTCGGACTCGTCGAGGACCTGCTGCCATGGCGTATGCCACGACAGCTCGCGGGCCTGATCCTCCCAGAACTTGACGTAGTCGGCGTCGGCCTCGGCCCGGAGCGCGTCCCAATCGGGCACGTGGGCAGCGGACACGAGATCGGGCGATGGGAAGTAGACCTCCCCCTCGGCAGGGGACCGCTCGTCAGCCATGGCAACTCCTGGAATGATCGTGAAGGCGTCAGTCTACCACGAGCGTCACTTCTTCCCTGGCTCGAGCGCGGAGCGGAGCTTGTCGGCGAGCGTTCCGAAGCCCTCGGCGGGAGGAGCCTCGCGTTCGGCCCACTCGCGCACGTCCTCGGCCTCGCTCGCGTCCGGGACGATGCCGGGTCGGGATGCTGTCGTCCCCTGGGCGCGCGGCCAGCCGTCCGTGAGGAGGGCGACGCCGATCCGTTTCTTCTCGAGGTCGATGCTCAGAATCTCGAAGACGCCCGCCATCCCTGGCGCGACCTGGCTCGACCACGCCTCCGATCGCCCGGTCGGAGTGAACGTGGACTCGTGGGCCAGCGCTTCCACGCCCGGCTCGAGCTCGACAAACGCACCGAACTCGGCGACGCGCGTCACGCGGCCCGGGCGCAGCTGGCCTGTTTCGTACCTCTCGGGCACAGTGGACCACGGATCGGCAGAGAGCTGCTTCAACCCGAGAGAGATCCTCTGCTTGTCCTCGTCCACCCGCAGGATCTTGACCGCGATCTCCTCTCCGGGCTTGACGATCTCCGAGGCGTTCGCCACGCGGGACCACGCCATTTCGGACACGTGGAGCAGCCCCTGGACGCCGGCGCCGAGGTCGACGAACGCTCCGAACTCGCGGACGGAGGTGACACGTCCGGTTATGACGGCGCCGACGACGATCGACTGGCGGACCCCGGCGGCGTTCGCCCGCTGCTCGTCCTCGAGCAGCGCCCGCCGCGAGACGACGAGGTTCGAGCCGCCTTCCTTGTACTCGATGATCCGGAACTGGTAGACATGCCCCTCGTGCGCCGACGCGTCCGCTCCGCGGAGATCGATCAGGGAGATCGGGCAGAAGGCGCGCTGGCGGCCGATGCGCACCTCGTACCCGCCCTTCACCGCCCGTTCGACCTTCCCCTCCACGGGCAGACGGCTGTGAAACGCGTCTTCGAGCTGCCGGTCCGTCGCGGCACCTCCCGCCAGCCTCCGCGAAAGCGTCAGCCCACCCATCGTCGACACCACCATCGCCTGAATACGGTCGCCAGGCGCGACCTCGAGTTCGCCCTCAGCGTTCTTCAGTTCGGCGATGTCGATTGCCGCTTCGCCCTTGCCGCCCACGTCGACAAACGCCACGTCCGGGCCGATGGCGACGATGGTGCCGTCGACGAGCTGGCCCTTCTCGAGGCGCTTCGCCTGGAGCGAAGCCTCGAACAATGCGGCGAAGTCTTCCTCTGGATCGCTCACCTAACGCTCCTCGTCCTGAATGGCGTCCGACCGCCGGCACCCGTTCCCTCGCGCCTGCACGAACGCGCGCCCAGCGATGGTACCAGCGGAAGGCGACGGGAGGAAGCGCCTTCCTTTCGTTCAGCCTGGGGTGCTTCAAGAGGCTCTTCAGGAACCCCGGCAAGAGCCCCTCGTCTGAAGTGCCCGAGGAGACCCGGCGCGTGTGGAAGCCGGGGCGGGAAGGGATCGGTCCAGCGCGGCGAGCGTCTGGTCGATCTCGTCCTCGGTGGTGAAGAGCCCGGGACTCACGCGGCAACGCCCGCCGCGCAGTGAAATGGCGATGCGTTGCGCGGCGAGGCGTTCCTGGATGGCCTTGTTCTCTCCGGCCGAACCAGCAGTGAACGTGACGATGGCGGAACGTTCCTCCAGGCAGGCAGCGGGGGTGACGACCGACAGCCCGCGAGCCCGCAACCCGTCAATCAGGCGGGCCGTGAGACTCAGGACCCGTTCGTGGATGGCCGGCACGCCAAGCTCGAGAATCAGGTCGAGCCCGGCGGTCCACGCGTGGAACAAGGCGTAGGACAACGAACCCGTCTCGTAGCGCTGCGCCGTCGGCAGCCATCGGAGTTCGCGCAGGTTGTCTTCGGCGGCGAACATTCCCGGCAGCACGGGCCGGATGCGGTCCCAGGCGGACCGGCGCACGAACAGGTACCCGGTCCCGTGCAGGCCGAGCAGCCACTTGAACCCTGCTCCCGCCAGGACGTCGATGCCGTCCTCGTCGACGTTCAGCGGCACGACGCCGGCGGCCTGCACGCCGTCCACGACGAAGAGCGCGCCGCGCTGATGGGCCGCGCGGCCGAGCGCCGCCAGGTTCATGCGGTAGCCCGTGCTGTGCCGAACGGCCGCCACGGCCACGATGCGCGTCCGCGCGTCGATGCGCTCGGCCACGCGCGACGGGTCGACGCGTTCGTCGGCGCCGACCGGCACGATCCTCACGTCGACGCCGCGTTCGCGCAGGGCCAGCCAGGGGAAGGTGTTGTTCCAGTGCTCGTCGGCGGGCACGACCACGTTGTCGCCCGCGGCCCACGGAAAGCCCGCGGCTGCCAGGCCGATTCCCACGCCCGTGCTGGTCACGAGGGCGTACTCCTCGGCGGTCCCGCCGAGCAGCCGGGCCAGCCGCGGCTGCACGGCCCGACGCGCCGGCGGCCGGGCATCGGGGCAGAGCGCCGCGCGGTCCAGGTACTCGTCGAGCCGCGCGCGAACGGGCAGGCACAGCGGCGACTGCGCGGCGTTGTTGAGGAACACCATCTGCTCGGTGACCGGGAACAGGCGGCGAACGGCGTGAACGTCCATCGGGGTGGCATTATCGCACGGCACCAATCGCGGCCGTCGTCGTGGGCGCGTGTTATCCTCACCCCCGAATCCGAGGAGGATCACATGAGACACTGCCTGCTGGCCGTCATCATCGGAGGTCTTGCCGTGACCGCGTCCGCCCAGCCCCGTCCCGCTCCGCCCGCGCGCCCCGCCGCGCTCGGCGTGCAGGCGAACATCGTGTTCCTCTACTACAAGGACGTGCCCGCCGCGCAGCGGTTCTACGAGGACGTCATCGGGCTGACGCTCACCGTCAACCAGGGTTTCGCGAAGATCTACCAGGTGTCGCCCTCGTCGTTCATCGGCCTCGTGGACGAGTCGCAGGGCCTGCACCGCGCGTCGGAGGCGAAGCCGGTGACCGTGTCGTTCGTCACCGCGCAGGTCGACCAGTGGTACGAGTACCTGGTCGGGAAGCGGGTGAAGATGC
>Ga0315278_10003192_pt1 | contig 14620 bp, 13 predicted proteins | sample YL17G06_0_MG_FD_203880 | JGI IMG/M metagenome (GOLD analysis project Ga0315278, IMG submission 203880) | Sediment microbial communities from Yellowstone Lake, YNP, Wyoming, USA - YL17G06_0 | ecosystem: Environmental > Aquatic > Freshwater > Lake > Sediment | place: USA: Wyoming | collected... | reverse complement strand
ACGAAGTCCCGGCATGACTATCTCACGCTGACACCTGCGAAGTTGTCCGACCGTCTGGCGCAGATCGCGGTCGCGCCCAAGCGCAGGGAGCGGATATTCGCCAGGACGCAGAAGATCATCAAGAAGAACTATCCGGCTGTCTGCGAGTGGCTGGACGATCACGGGACCATGTTCTCGCATGTGCCTCCTACTGCCGGTGCGATATGCTATGTCAAGTACCGGCTCAAGATCAACTCGTGGAAGCTCGCGGAACGCTTGAGAACGGAGAAGTCCGTCATGATAGTGCCAGGGGACCATTTCGGCATGGACGGATACCTGCGGATAGGTACCGGGCCGCCGAAGGAATACCTGCTCGCAGGCCTCGGCCGGGTCGATGAGCTGCTAAGCGAGATTAAGAGAGAGACGAAGGACGCATCGGCGCGTAGGTCGACTGGATAGGTGGAGCCGATGAAGACGCTTGTCGTTTACGACTCGGCCTATGGGAATACGGAGGCGATCGCGGTGGCCATCGGAGCTGCCGTCGGCGGCGAATCGAAAGTCGTCCGTGCAGGTGAAGTAGGTCCTCCGGACCTAGGGGCGGGCGACCTCCTGATAGTCGGTTCACCGACATACGGGGGCAAGCCGACGCCTGCTATGCTGTCGTTCCTCGATAGGGTCTCGGAGGCGGCGGTCAAAGGCGTCGATGTGGCAGCGTTCGACACGCGGCTCTCGTCGAGGCTGGCTGCGGTCTTCGGTTACGCCGCGCCCAAGATCGCGAGTGCCCTTGAGGCAAAGGGGGGCAAGCTCATCCTTCCTGCTGAGGGCTTTCTCGTGATGGGGAAGAAGGGCCCGCTCGTCGACGGGGAGATGGAGCACGCTGTCAAGTGGTCGGGCGCTATTCGGGTTCTGCACCCGCCGAAGTAAGGACAGGCCTGATTGTCTCTGGCGGCCGCTTCGGCATGGACGGTTACATCCGGGTCAGCACCATGCCCCCGAAGGACTACCTGCTGGCGGACCTGGGCCGTGTCGACGAGACCTTGGGTGAGCTGAAGGCGGGCGTGGAGACGTGACGGCATCGTCACCCCTTCAGTCGAAGTCACGGACTGCAGGTCAGTAAGTCTCGGGATTCATGATCTCGGCCCCAAGCTTTAACTATCCTCGCGGTCTCGGTGGTCCGATGCGTTGCTCCCATTGTATGAAATGTTGCGCGGATACACAGATGGAGCTCTGCAACGCGGACATCGCGCGGCTGGAGCGCCGTGGCTACCTGAAAGACGATTTCTCCTGTCGGGGCACCGACGGGATACCGCGGCTACGCAACGTCGGGGATCATTGCTTCTTTTATGATCATGACCGGAAACGGTGCAGGGAATACGCCTCGCGACCGCTCGGCTGTGTCATCTATCCCGTCAATCTGACGCCTGAAGGTGAGGTCGTGGTCGATGACCTGTGCCCTGAGGTGGACACACTGATGCGGACTGAGATTGAGATCAAGGGCCGGCGCCTCCGCATGCTGCTAGACACGATAAAGCTTGAAGCGTTGGAGTGGGTGCGGTCGGGTTGATGCCCCGAAAGAGGTGGACCCCCGGCTTCTCGACGGCTCAAGAAACGGTGTCAAAACGAATTCTCGCACTCCATTTGTCGGCGTGTTTAGTCTCTGTTGTTGACTCATGATTTCTGTGCCAGGTGAATGACATAAACCCCTTGGAACCCCATATGCCCGAGTGTAGTCAGTTTGCGGATTAGTTGGAGTCAGGCGGACCCACACATACTCGCCCTTTTCGTTCCTCTACTTACGAAGATCCGCGTTCCCGTCCTTTGGTCTTCTCTCACGTACGCGTCTCAACTGGCGGCGTCACTGGATTCCCACGGAAAGGACGATATATCTATACTAGTGATTGTGTCAATGCGATGACTGAGACAGCAGAATGTCCCTATTGCGGATTGGAGAGCAAGCGAGCAGTTGCCTACTGCACGAGATGCGGAAGAGCCGTCCATGCTTGCCCTCAGTGTGGCAGCTTGAACAACACCGCCCTCATGTCCTGCTCAGAGTGTGGTAGCACCGTCACTGGAATTGGGGACTCCGCAGACGTGAAGCCGGTTTCTGAGGAGGAGGAACCCTATTACGAGTGGGAGTGGTTTGGGCTGAAGTACTCGTACAGCAAGTTCGGTTTTTGGGGGCGCTTTGCTCTTGTGCTGGCGCTCGGCATATTATCAATAATCGCGTTTGTGTCTATCGGAAAGTTTCAGGTTGCTATCTGCTACTCTGCGATCCTTCTCAGTGGAATTGGCTTTTCGGTACTGTTGCTGCTGATTTATAGGAAGTACATGCATGAGCGATGAGTGTATTTGCAGGACACCGAGATTGTTACCTCCCCCGGTGTTGCAGGTTTTCACCTATTGCATTCTCACACTGTTGTCTTCTTGATGGTGGGCGCATAGCCTGTGTTATGCAGTGCCAGGTGAAGGACATAAGCCCCTTCGTACTCTCAGCCAAACGGGTCAAAGATGACTCTTTCTAGCTAATCTGGCTCGTCTCCGACTAGAGCGGATTGCATGCGATTTGAGAGGCACTACAGTCGAGAGGATTGCAGAATCAAAGTTAGACGAGTTCGTGCGAGGAAGAGGGGTTCTGCGCGGTTGGGCCGACTTTTGAAGAGCTTCTCCAATTCGGAAGTTGTTGGTTCTGGCACCTCGTGTCATTTTCTGCATCTCCTTGACGGGCAGATCATATCACTTTTCTAGTTTGCTCGTGACCGGCTGCCACAATCAGTCGACCAGGAATATATAACGAACCTTATACGCCAGTCGCATTATGTGTACTACACATAGCCCAACCGAGGCGTTCCAAGGCTTCCCAAGACAAGACCGACCCGTGCATGGAGGTACATTTGTGAAACATGGCATGTACACTGCCAGGATTGGAGAAAGACTCCATTATGAGTTTGCAGGCCAGTACGAAGGAATTGAATTGCTGTACGACCATGGTCGGAAGGGATCGCATATCGCGGTACCGTTTCTTGGAAGAAGGTCCTCGACAGCTTCATCTCTTTCGCACGCCGACATAGTGGTTCTAGACAAGAGGAAGAAGCCGGAGAAGGCCATTGTTGTTTGCGAAATCGAGGAGGGACATGCGGAACCTAAGAGAATCATCGGCGACATATGCAACGTCCTCCTAGCTAGGAAGCTGCGAGCACTCGGGTCGGACTACAGCCTCCTGGGCTGCACCGTAATACTGGGAGTCAAAACCGAACCCGAGGGAATGTCAGAGGCAAAGGCCAGGAGGCTTGTCAAAGCAATCTTGAGAATGGCAAAGAGCGAAGTATTGCAGAGGAAAAGAATCACTCTGGTTTGCGCTTCTGATTTCGGGACCCTAGAAAGAAGAGTCCGAAGAGCAATTCTCCGGTCGGTTGCTCGGGTGGTCTAATTGGTGGTGGCTAAAGGATAGGAGTCGGCAAGCCATTAGTGGGGATTGAACATGAGACATGACTTGAAGGACTTCCTGAGGGAAATTGCGCCAGATATTAAGAACTGCACACGCTGTGAGCTGGCTAGCTTGTACGGCTCAAGTCTGAGGGCAAGAAATTTGTCTTTGACCATCGACAATGTGCCCATCGACAAGATACGATACGTTGTTCTTGCGGAGTCTCCCCCGAAAAGTACAGATTTCTTCTATAACATTGACTCCAACGGCAAGCAATGGTTGGGTAACATAGTCTTTCCTAGCTTTGGACTTGACATGGGAGACTCCCCACTAGTTGGAGATCGGAAAAGAAAGCTGCTGAACGACCTCCTCTCAATGGGAGTTCTGATGATTGATTCGTGCCATTGCGCCTGCAACCATCTGGCCGAGAGGGGATGCCCCGCGAGAAAAGAAGAGAAGAGATTGCGGAAGGACCTTGTGTTATCCTGCTACGGCAGACATACAAGACATATCCTGGATCAGATTCTGGTATCTGACCCATGCGTCTATGTCCTTCCTACATTCCCCGGAGGATATGGATGGAACATAATCAAGGATCTAAGAGAACTGGGATTCACAAAGATGAACGGTGAGAAGCGAGCTGAGCTACTGCCCAATTGGACGAGGAGGCAAGGCCTGCGATATCGATCCGAACAGGACTAGATTAAGAAGGAGAAGAGGTTTGTGGACGCCCTGGTGCAATTTCCGTTCAACTGAATCGAAATGATCAATGTCCGGCTCGCGCGAGTTCAATGCTCGCCCGGTCCACACTCGCGCATCCGAAGTCGCGCCCAACGACGCTTGTGAACCCCGGCTGTCGTGACAGCGATGGAACACGGTGTGCACCTTCTGACCATGCCGTCAACCAGTAGACCAACGCGCAGATTGGTATCGGGAGTGCCGGTGTTTCGGACAAATTATAAGAGGTCCGAGACCCATAAAGCTAAGGACATGCAGCTAGGTTCAGATGGACCATTACTGAGGTTCAGGGAGTGTCATGGATGCAAAGGGCAGGTTCGAACGAGCAGGAGGTTGTCGGACTCCAGCCAGATGGTCCGAGTTTTGAAGGCGAGGGAGATGTCCCCCGAACACATGACGCCATCAGGATGCGCCGACCGACACGCAAGACGATGACCATCGTAGGATCCGTCGCATTGGCGGCCCTTGCACTGTCCGCCGTGTGGGTCTTCTCGGGCATTTCAGAGCCGCAGGTCACAATCGTCGCAATACTGCCCCTGACTGGAGCCTCCTCATACCTCATAGAGATCCAAGACGCGATGACATTGACCACAGAGAAGCTCAACAGATGGGGCGGGATCAATGGAATGCGCATAAGGCTCGTAGTGGAAGACTGCGCATCCTCTTCCGAAGTCGCCTTGGAGAAGCTCCGAGAGGCAGAGGAGAAGTATCATCCTCTGGCCGTAGTGACGGCTACGCGAGGTGCGGCTGTTCCTATGGCCGAGTTCGCGGAGGAGAATGGAATAGTGCTTATCTCGATGGGGGCGACGGCTGAGAACCTGACAGAGGGAATGGATTGGGTCTTCAGGTATTACGTGACCCCCTCAGGCGAGGCGGAGAACGCCTTCGAAACTCTGGAAACCCTTGACGTGGATTCTCTGGGAATCCTACACCTGGATGACGCATACGGTACACCGGTGAAGGACAGTCTGACCGAGGCCTTCGAGGCCTCGGGAGGAACAGTCGAATCGTATGGCTTCGCCCCGAACTGCACGGATTTCTCCGAGGCGGTCGAGAGCGTCACCGACAACGGAGCGGTGTTCGCGGTGGCGCTCAGACACCAGTTCGTCACCATCTTCGAAGAGTTGAATTCGAGTGGATATGCAGGACATGTCATCTGTGCGATCGAGGCGTCTATCCCTGAAATGTGGGGGCTGCCAGACGCCCAGGGGTGTTTCGTCAGTGCGCCGACGATGTACAGGATCGACACACCCCATAACGAGTTCCTGACGGAATTCGAGGAGCGCTTCGGACGGCCGCTCACACACCAGGGAGTTGTCGGCTCCGAAACACTGAGACTGATCTGGGGGTTGCTTTCCGGCAGAGAAGTGTCCAGAGAGAACCTTCGCAACCTGCTGGACGGTGGATTCGTGTATTCCGGGATTCTCGGGGTGGTGACTCTCAACCCGGGTTCTCACAACGTCGACATTCCAACCTACAAAGCCGTGATAGAGGGGGGTGCACTCCGATATCTATGAGAAGCCTGCTTCGGGGGCGCCTATCCTCCAAGATCGGGATAAAGCTTGCAGCGGGGCCCATAGCCATCCTCCTGATGCTAGCGTCGTTGGCCTTTTACTCATCCGTTGAGAGCAAGACTGCGCTTGCCGATAGTGTCGGCTTCGCATCTGAGGCAATTGCAGAAAGTCTCTTCGACTCCCTGAGTAGGATGATCATCATGAGAGGCCACGAAGTCCTCATGACCATGGAGAACATCCTTGTTGTGAACGAGGTGAACGATTCGAATGCCGCATATGATGCGATGGAGGACCCGCAGGAATACATCGACCAGATAGATGAGAACTGGACCTCGGCGCCCCCGGATGTCACCACAGAATACATGGATGCGATTATCGGGAGCAATGCATCCGCCCTGCTGAGATCCCAGCTTGTCGAGCATTACGTGTCCGAGCATGGCATGAATATGTTCGGAGAGATCTTCGTTACGAACAAGTATGGCGCGATTGTCGGAGCAACCGGCCGCACATCGGATTTCAGACAGAGTGACGAGTCGTGGTGGCAGTTGGCCCAGCAAGGCGAGACTCTGATCACGGACATCGAGTACGGTGAGAGCTCTGGCATCTACGGTTCGTGGACATGTGCTCCGATCCGAGACGATGCTGGCGAGATCATAGGCGTCGCCAAAGCAATAATCAATATACTCTCGCTCATCAGAGACATCGAACTGACTGAGCTCGGCTACGAGACAAGTCAACTGCAGATCACGACGCCTGATGGAAGACTGATATTCTCATCCAGAGCCTACACGATGCTCCAGGATGTATCATCTGAAGCGTTCTTCGACCATGTTTCCGGCAGCCGGGGGCACTTCTCGGAAAGGGAAGGAGGATCTGACAGGCTGTTCTCATTCGTCACTGTGATTGGATATCATGAACCTGAAGACCATCTTGCGCAGATAGCCGTTCACGACCTGCATTACGAGGGCTATGATTGGATTGTGTTCCTGAGCCATGCCGAGGACGAGGTCCTCGGCGCCGCGAACGAACTGCAGGTACGGATATTCATCGTAGCGGCCCTGACAATGTCCCTCAGCGCAGCCTTGTCCGTGGTCCTGTCACGCTCAATCACCGGTCCCGTGACGGAACTGGAGACAGTGACGCGAAGCATGGCCAGGGGCGAACTCGAAAAGAGGATCACCGTGACCCGTCAGGATGAGCTCGGGCGGCTTGCGAAGTCTTTCAACTACATGGCCTCCGAGCTAGAGTCTCTGTATTCAGACCTTAACAAGAGGGTGAAGGACCGGACAGCGGAGCTCGATGATGCGAACAAGAAGCTTGGAGTGCTGTTTTCGATCACCCGACACGACGCCATGAACCAGATGACTGTCCAGAAGGGATTGCTGTGGATGGCGATTGAATCCTCGAAAGACCCAGTCGTGAACGACTATCTGCGCAAGATAGAGGCCACGACCGACAACCTCGTATCCTTCTTCAGGTTCACGAGCGAGTATGAGAATGTGGGCATCGACAAGCCCGCATGGGTGAACGTTGGAGAAGCTTTCGCATCTGCTACCGTCGGACTCGATCTGAAAGGCAAGGAGCTGAGCATCAAGCTCGAGGGCATTGAGGTCTTCGCAGACCCGATGTTCCCGAAGGTGCTGCACAACCTCATTAGCAACTCACTCAAGCACGGGCAGACGAACACCGCAATCTCGATGTCGTACTCGGAAGGCCCGGACGGGTTGACGATAGTGATGCAGGACAACGGCGTGGGCGTACCAGTAGAGCGCAAGGAGACCGTGTTCCAGAGGGTGATAACGGGCGGTCGGACACACGGCCTCTTCCTATCCGCAGAGATACTCTGGATAACCAAGATCTCGATACGGGAAACGGGCGTTCCCGGAAAGGGCGCGCGATTCGAGATACTCGTGCCTGAAGGGAGATACAGATTCGTGGACGGACCTCGCAATGAACCTCCGTCCAAGATGTGACTGAGGTCCCGGTAGGAAAGGGAAGAGGCCCAGAGAGACCTTGGTACGACATCGTATTGATTGAGCCGAAAACATGCATGTCTGGCTCCGGCGAGTTCAAATCTCGCCCGGTCCACATACCTTCCTTCTCGGCGGTCTCTCCTGAGATATTGTATTAGAGCTGAATCGGAGCTCGCGCACGATATCTCCAACCTTCTCACGCCAGTCATGGCCTATGCGGAGATGATATCGTTGGACGCGGAGACCCCCGGGCCAAGTAAACGGCAAGCGGATAAGATTGTAGGTCAGATGCGCAGGGCGTCCTCCTTCATCCTGAGCCTCAGGCGATTGCAGGATGTGGAGTTGTTGACGCAAGAGCGGATGGAATCGCGGGACCTTGGGACGATACTGGACCAAGCCGTCCCCAGAGTGAAAGCGGAGTACGAGGACAAGCGCATCTCGGCGACCGTCGTTCACGCTGCTGAACAAGTTGGGTTCATGGGAGGTAAACACCTCGAGGACATAATCGTCGGCGTCCTGGAGAACTCCGTCGAGGCTGCAGAGAGAGATGACCTCGCGCTCGAAGTCAAGGCGACTCTTGTGAGAGAGAATGATCACAAGTTCCTCATGCTCGAACTCATGGATGACGGGCCGGGAATCAAAGATGATCTGAAGATGTGTTTCTCGGTATCCGAGGACCCAAGAAAGCGTTTCGCGGTCGGAACGCATAGGGGCGTCGCCTCTTCTCTGGTGATCGGCTCGGCTATTGTCAGTCAGCTCGGAGGAGAGCTGTGGATAGAGAATCGGATTCCTGGGGATTGCTCCAAGGGCTCTCGAATAGTGATTAAGTTCCCCGAGGAGGGATTCTTTGGGACCTAGTGTGTTCGTCGTCGAGGATGACAAGCAGGTTCTGGAGTTGTACAGGGTGATCCTGAAGATGTACGGATACGAGATCGCAGGCTTCGCTCTGGACGGCAAGGAAGCCGTCCGGATGTTCGAGGCGATGAATCCTCGACCGGACATCATAATCATGGACCAGCGCCTTCCTCTGATGAGTGGGGTCGAGGCGACCAAGGAGATAATGAGGATGGACCCAGGTGCCAAGGTGCTCTTCGTGAGCGCCGACGTCAGTTCTCGTGAGAGTGCTCTCTCGAGCGGGGCGACGGACTTCGTAGTGAAGCCTTTTCAGATAAAGAACTTCATGACACGCTTGGACGCCCTGTCCGGAAAGTCCGCTCCGAGATGAGAGAGCATGAGGAGGACCATGTCATCGTGGTTCGTTTATTCACGATTCTCACAGAGCTGAGGAGGCGAAGGAAGACGTCGGGCACCCAAACGGTCGCTATGTCTTCCATGGGAGCTTTTCCGAGGCGAGGCGAAAACCCATTTACGAGCAAGACCGAGCTAGTAATAGAAGAATGTGCCAGGTGAAGGACATAAGCCCCTTTCACCGAACAGGAAAAAGAGTGTTTATCTATCGATTTCCAAGGCATCTGGCTCGTCTTCGATTGGAGCGTGTTAGAATCGATTCTCGAGGTGGTCATGCGGGGGTCAGCGAATGGTCGGCCTCCAATGAGTTCGTGCGAGGAAGAGGGGTTCTGCGCGGTCGCATCAGCTCTTGAGGAGCCTTGCCAACTCGGGGATCGTTGGCTTTGCTGCCTCGTGTCGTTCTTCTCTATCCCCTCGACCGACACAGCAAATCATCCCCTATTGCTATCGACCTTTTGACGACCGTTGGATCTGCTATGACTTATCTTTTATCGAAAGGGGTCGCTGGCCATCTGCAAGAAACTTGATGGTTGAAAACATAGCCCTCGCCATCATGAGATAGGTCCAGGGCCAATCTTCAAGAGTGATTGGATGAAGCTTTATCTGCTGGGATTGCGCTATATGCTCGGTTCGTGAGGAAATGGCGAAATATGAGGAATCCGAAGGATATTCCCTGCGATTGAGATTCATAGTCGAATCATCCGATGACGCGATCATATGCAAGTATTTGGATGGTGATAGAGAATGACTCATGATATGATGGTCCTCATCTCTAATTCGCAGGAGGGCATTGGCGATAGATTTGAGTCGATCGGAAAACGGCATATCTGCAACATCTATCGTAATAGGAATGAGCAGTTCTCTCTGATCGCAGATTTCATGTTACATGGGCTCAGGAGAGGGCATAAGTGCATCTACATCGTCGACGAGAATACAAAGGACGACGTGCTGGGTGTGCTAAAGGAAAAGGAGGGCCGCGACGATGGCTCGATGCTTGACAACCTGATGTTCCTGACGAAGGAGGATTCATATCTGAAGGGCGGAAGTTTCGATCCGGACCGGATGATCAAACTTCTCCAGGAAACTCAGGAAACGGCGCTCGCTGAAGGATTTCCCGAACTCAGGGTGACGGGCGAGATGACCTGGATATTCTCGAAATTGCCCGGGGTCGATAAGCTTCTGGAATATGAGGCCAAACTAAACTACTTCTTCCCGAACAGCAAGTCGACCGCGATATGCCAGTACAACGAGAACAAGTTTGACGCAAAGACGCTCATGGGAGTCCTGAACACCCATCCGGTCGTCGGGATCTACGGCGAATTATACGAGAACCCCTACTACATCCACCCAGAAGTATATCTGGCTAGCTTGATCGGTGATGTCCCCGTGGCCATGTACGAAAACGCCAGGGACGACTGCGTCAAAAGGGCGAGCGTCGAAAGAGAGCGACGCAGAGCTGAGTCCGCTCTCATGGAGGCCAACAAGAGGCTCACGGAATCGAATAAGGAACTCGATGCGTTCTCATATTCGGTGTCTCATGATCTGCGCGCTCCTCTCAGGAGCATGGACGGCTTCAGCCAGATCCTGTTGGAAGACCATGCCGACAGGATCGATGAGGTCGGGAAAGACTATCTGAAGAGGATCCGCGCAGCGAGTCAGCTCAGCGGCCAGCTCATTGACGATTTGATGAAGTTGTCCCGCATCTCAAGGAGCGAAATGCGGGTGGAGACCGTCGATCTGAGTGAACTGGGGAGAGAAATCGCAGCTCAGTTGAGGAACAGCTCACCCGATCGCAATGTGGAGTTTGTCATTGCCGACGGTCTTGTCGCGCGAGGCGACCCGCACTTGCTCAAGATAGCTATTGATAGTCTGATGGGTAATGCTTGGAAATTCACGGGCAGGCACCCTGCCGCGAGAATAGAATTCGGCCAGGATAAGACGGACGGCAAGAAGACCTTCTTTGTAAGGGACGATGGCGCCGGCTTTGACATGGCCTATGTTGGAAAGATGTTTGCTCCGTTCCAACGACTTCATTCCTCGGATGAGTTCCCCGGCAGCGGCATCGGCCTCGCCACGGTCAGACGAATAATAGGCCGTCACGGTGGGATGATATGGGCCGAGGGCGCGGTCGAGAAGGGCGCCACATTCCATTTCACGTTGGACAATTGAGGGTCGAACAGGAAATCGCACATTTCCGGAGATAGAGGAAGTGAAAGGAATGGAGATTAGGAAGATACTGTTGGTGGAGGACAATCCGGATGATGTGGAATTGACATTGCACGCGCTCAAGAAGCATCATATCTCAAATGCGATAGTCGTCGTTCGTGACGGCGCAGAGGCACTAGATTACCTGTTCTTCAAGGGCGCGTATGCCAATCGAGACAAGTCTATGCCAGCCCTGGTGCTTCTTGATTTGAAGTTGCCCAAAATCGATGGTCATGAGGTGTTGCGGCGCATACGCTCGGACGAGCGCACAAAAATGCTTCCGGTCGTCATCCTGACCTCTTCAAAGGAACAACAGGACCTGATCAACGGTTACCGCAATGGTGCCAACAGCTACGTGCGAAAGCCCGTTGACTTCGATGAGTTCACCAAGGCCGTCCAGACTCTTGGCCTTTATTGGCTCGTAATGAACGAGCCCCCACCTGAGATGGAAGGTGGCAAGTGACAAGACCGCTTCGCGCCATAATCGTGGAGGACTCCGAGAATGATGCGCAGCTAATAGTTCGCGCACTCAGGAAAGGCGGATTCGATGTCGATTTCCGACTGGTCGACACCTCCGATTCCATGAGAGCCGCCCTGCGTGAAGGGAAATGGGATATCGTACTTTCCGATCATTCCATGCCGCACTTCAGCGCTCCCGAAGCGCTCAACATTCTCAAGGAGGGCGGGGTTACCCTGCCATTCATCATCATATCAGGGTCCATAGGCACGGAGCTAGCAGTGTCCTTGATGAGGACTGGCGCTCATGATTGGATACATAAAGACGACATATCCCGATTGGTTCCGGCCGTTGAGCGCGAAATTGAAGAAGCGATGACACTACAGAAGCATAAAGCGATCATCGCCGTGTCTGAGGAAAAGTTCCGAACCCTTGCGAACTCTACGACAGATTGGGTCTATTGGATAGACCCTAAAGGAAATTGTGTGTTCACCTCGCCGTCAGCCCTTGAAATCACCGGGCATAGGCCAGAGGAGTTCCTCAGCGATCCTGACCTGCTAATTCATATGACCCATCCGGATGACAGGGGCAGATTCCAGAAGCACTTGACAGAGTGCACATCTCCCTTGATCATGGCTGAACCCTGCGAGATCGAATTCAGGATTCTGAAGAAGGATGGAGATGTGCGATGGATGTCACACACTTGCAGCCCAATCGTCGATAAGAACAACCAATACCTGGGTCGACGCGCATCGAACCGAGACATCACTAATCGCATGCGTGCGGAGGAATTGCTGCGCGAGAGCGGGGAGAAATACCGCCTGCTGGTGGAAACGATGAACGACGTCGTCTTCACGCTAGATCTTGAGGGCGGCATCGTCGATACCAGTCCGACCATGAAGAAGATCATCGGTTGGTCGAGGGAGGAGCTCATCGGCAAGCCTTTTTCCGACTTCGTTTACCCGGACGACATCCAAAGGGCAGAGGAGGAATTTCTAAGAGCCATCCAGGACGTAGGGCGCCCCCTCCAGATCAGGATCATCTCACTCGACGGTAACCTCCGGTGGGTCAGGATCAACGCGCTGCTGATCATGAAAGACGGCGAGCCGGATAACTTGCTGTGCACCCTCTCCGACATAACAGAGCCGAAGAAGGACGAGTTGCTCCTCGCGGTTCAGTCGGATATCCTGACTTTCCTCACCCGCTCCAGCACCAACCTGAAGGAGACGGTCGATGGAATCGTCGAGCTGCTCAAGCTGGCCACAGGCTTCGATGCCGTGGGGATACGGCTACTGGAGGGCCACGACTACCCGTTCATCGCCGCCACCGGCTATTCCGACGAGTTCCTGCTAGCGGAGAACGTCTTGACGGTTCAATCCCCCGAAGGGGGGGTCTGCCGGGACAAGGACGGTAACGTCAGTCTGGAATGCACCTGCGGCCTGGTGCTTTCCGGAAGAACAGACCCCGCCAACCCGCTGTTCACCCTGGGCGGCAGCGCCTGGACCAACGACTCGCTCCCTCTGCTCGACGTGCCGCTGGAGCAGGACCCCCGGCTGCATCCGCGGAACCGGTGCATCCACGTAGGCTTCCGCTCCATCGCACTGGTCCCCCTGCGAGCTGGGGACAAAATCATGGGCATGTTTCACCTCGCGAGCCGCCGCACTGACGGTTTCACCGACAAGTCAATCAAGTTCTTTGAGGGCATCGGCGTCAGCATCGGCATCGCGCTCCAGCGCAAGCAGGGGGAGGAATTGCTGCGCGAGAGCGAGAAGAAGTACCGCCTGCTGGTGGATAGTGCTGCCGAAGCCATCATTGTGGCGCAGGATGGGATGACCAGGCTGGTCAATCCCATGGTCACCGCAATCACCGGCTTCTCGGAGCAGGAACTCATGTCGGAGCCATTCCAATTGTTCGCCCACCCAGATGATCGCGTCATGTTGATGGGGCACCACAAGAGGCGGTTGAGAGGCGAAGCCGTCCCGGCTCGTAACGTCTTTCGGCTGATAGCTAAGGATGGCAGCACCAAGTGGCTGGAGATGAGCGGGGTCTCGATCGAATGGGAAGGGCGCCCCGCAACCATGAACTTCATGACCGACATCACCGAGCGCAAACTGGCGGAGGAGGCGCTGCGACTCAAGGATTTAGCGATCTCCTCCTCAATTAACGCGATTGCCATATCAGATATGTCGGGTAACTTGACAGATGTCAACCCCGCCTTCCTGAAGATCTGGGGGCAAGAAGACCGGCAGGAAGTGCTCGGGCGATCGGTCTTGTCTTTCTGGAAAACTCCGGACCAAGCTCAACAAGCTATGGAGAGAATACAGGTGCATGGAAGCTGGTCAGGGGAGATGATTGGGCAAAGAAAAGACGGCGCACAGATAGATGTTCAGGTGTCGGCAAACCTGGTCCATGATTCCTCCGGTACGCCTGTTGCATTGATGGCGGCGTTCATGGACATCACCGAGCGCAAGCGGGCGGAGGAGGCGCTGCAGTTAAAGAACCTCGTCTTCCAGGCGTCCATTGCCGCCAACAGCATCGCGGACCTGAGTGGAAATATCACAGAAGCTAACGGTGCGTTCCTGCGGATTTGGGGATATCCGAGCAAGGACGAGGTCACCGGCAAGCCACTGCCGCATTTCTTCGACGAGCCGAACGAGGCCGTTGCCATCGTTACGGCTCTCAACGATTCCGGTGAGTGGGAAGGTGATTTTACTGCAAAGAGAAAGGACGGCTCCACATTCTTCGCCCACGGACTTGCGACAACCGTGAAGAATGAGAACGGGAATGTTATCGGATATCAATCGGCGGTTATAGATATCACCGAGCGCAAGCGGGCAGAACATGACGCCAATGAACGGATGAAAGAACTGAGGGCATTCTATTATTTGGCCGAAATAGTCGCAAGGGAAGGCATCGCCTTAGAAGAAGTTTATAGGGAATTAGTGGGCGTCCTGCCAGAAAGCTGGCAATACCCGGAGATTACTTGCGCCAGGATAGTAATCGGCGGCGAACAGTTCCGCACGGAGAATTACGGGGAATCCGTTTGGAAACAATCTGCGTCAATCATGGTGAATAACGTAGC
>Ga0315278_10003191_pt1 | contig 14621 bp, 11 predicted proteins | sample YL17G06_0_MG_FD_203880 | JGI IMG/M metagenome (GOLD analysis project Ga0315278, IMG submission 203880) | Sediment microbial communities from Yellowstone Lake, YNP, Wyoming, USA - YL17G06_0 | ecosystem: Environmental > Aquatic > Freshwater > Lake > Sediment | place: USA: Wyoming | collected... | reverse complement strand
GCACATCCCGACCGCGTCGCCCGGGGAGATGACGAAGTCGTATCGGAATCGGGCAAACCCGTTCTTCTTGGCTCTTACCGGGTACAGGGCCGACATCATTTCGGCCATCTTCTTTGGGGTGACGAGTTCCGGATCTTTCTTTTGCCTCATCTGCGCTATCCCCCGGGATAGGTTTGCCGATGCCAAAAGAGCATCCGGTTCCCCGTTATGCGGCCTGGGATCACGACTGCGGTCCCGACTTCCGTGGCCCCCTCTTAACGGCAGGCCGCCCCTTTCCCCCGACTTGCCCCTTGGGACTGTCGATGCGCACCACCCGCATCGATCCACCGGCGACACGCTCCTTCGGAAACACGTGGAATCTCCCAACAACCTCTTTTTCGGACTTGTAGCACCGGACCGTGATCCTCTTGGGGAGGTGCGATTTCGGCCCGTAACTCTTCCTGCCTTCCACGTTCGGGTGTAGGGTTATCCCGCGCTTATAAACATATTTCGATATCGCAGGCGAGACCGCCAGGATGCTATCGAGCACCTCCGTAAGGAAACAGGCGTACCCATCTGGTTTAATAAGTTCTCCTTCTTCGTCCGGTTCGGGAATCTCGACCTTGTGCCCGATTCCCATCACTGAGAACGTGGTGGGGGCGGGTTTGTCCCCGAAGTACTCCACCCCCAGCTCATTGAGGATCATCCCGTCCAGAGCATCCGAATATCTGCTTAAGGCGGAACGATCTTCTCCGTTGGCGTAACGGAGCGCGTCTTCGAGGTCATCGAAGTGCCTCCCGTAATTAGTGCGTCTATCACCCTCCGGTAAAAGGCGCTGTACCGACACGACGTGCACCACGCGTTTCTTTCCGTCTTCCTCCTTCTTGCTTCTGTTCACATATATGTAGAGCAGGTCTTGCCGGCCCAGCCGCATGACCGCCTTCCGCCGCCAGTTCTCACTCGTTAGGTGCTCCGCGACCTTCTTCAGGCTAAACCCATAAATCAGGTCCTGAGTCCCTAGGAATCCCATCGAGACATTGCCAGCCATCTGCCTCCCCCCTTTTCCGTCACTTCCCGAACGCGGAGAAGTGGATCAGATCGGCGCCGTAGTGCAGCGCTTTCCCGAACGACCTTTTCCCGTCGTACCGCCAGTCTTCGCCCATCCCCACCGGCTCGAACTTCTCGAAGAGCGACTTCGACACCTCGGCCAGGATCTTCCTCACGTAATCCGCCACCTGATCAGGGGTCTTCGCCCGCCGGGCGGAAAGCTTCTCCCCCTGCGCCATCATCGCCTCCACGGCGACCCCGGAGAGGAGCTTGGGGAACATCTTCCCGAACGTGCCCGGTCGGTCGAACAGCTCGATCCCCTGGAAGATCCCGTTGACGAAGAACGCCGCCCCGGTCCCGGCCCCGTCCAGGGAGATCCCCTTCCGGTACTCCTCGATGGACCCCTCCCGCTGCTCGAGGACGTCGTTCATCGCGCCGGTCATCGTAGGCGCCGCCATCTGGTGGGACATGTCCGCCACGTGCGCCCAGACTTTCCCCTGCTCGGTGGCGTACCCGCGGTTCTGCCGCAGGGTCGTCTTGTGGAACTCGGCGTTGCCCCGCCGGATCCTGTGCGGCGAGAAGTGCTTGCTCGCGCCGAACTCCCGCCCCTTGTACCCCCACCGCCCCTGTTCCACGCAGGAGACGGGGATCCTTGTGACCGATTCCGGTGGAATGAGGAACGATGCGTTGACGATCCGGTTCTGCTTGGCGCCGACCAGTTCCGTTCCGTCGACGATCAGGACGCACTTGCTCGCGAAGTTGGTCATCCGCAGTTCCGGGACCGAGCCGCCCTCGCTCACCTCCTCGATGACCACCTTCTTCGTCTCGAGGGCCTCGTCGATCAGCAGGTAGTCGAGCGCGGAGGCGGGATTCCCCGATAGGGGTACCGCCGTGAGGTTCAGAACCGTCTTCGGGTTGCCGATCTCCAAGTCCGCCACCGTGGTCATGCGATTCTCCGTCTTCATGATTCCTCCTGTCCTGATTGTTCATCTCCGTTACGTCGCCGTATTACCCCTTCTTCTCCCCGTAGTATTGCTATCCTCACCTCCTCCGGTAACTCTGCGGGCGGAGGCCGCGGAAATCCCGGTTCCGGTAGGCCGTCACCACCACATCGGCCTCCGCGCAGACCACGTGGATCCCCTCGTAGCGCCTCAGATCAATACCGGTCCCCGAGAACCGTTCGACTTCCCTCCGACCGATGGCGAAGAACGTAGCGCCTTTCAAGCGACGTTCCCGCCCGAAGAGAAGCGCCATCTCGACGGCAGAGGCGGGGATCCTGCGGGCATCCAGCCGCATCCGGGCATGTTCGGTAAGGACGATCTGCTCCATCTTGGCCCCCTCCCTTTTCCGCCTCCCGGCCTGCCCGGGTGCTCTCGCCGTTTGCTGCCTCACTCCTTCAACACGCCCATCCTGCAAACAGCCTATCGGACCGATGCGACAATCCCTGTCGCGTCATTTCGTGTCGCAAAACTTTTTTTTCAGGGGGCATCAGGGAGGGGTTAAGAGGGGCCGACCCTGGAACAAGGGGAGGGCAAAGAATGACTATGCGAAAGACGGGCGGAAAGGTGCCGTCCGCGCTAGATGGGTTTCGATGTGCGGGGTTGTGGGCCGGGCGAATGCCGCGGCACCGGGGTCTTCGGGAGACTTGGTTCAAGGGGAACCCCCTCGCGCATCGAGCTTTCGCTCAGACCACCTTGGCTCTCCCGAGCCAGGTTGGCGGACCCTTCCGGGCCTCTCTGGATGCCTATCTCTTTTTTACACGTTTACCGGGTGTCAGTCAACGAATATTTTTCGGTAACAAACTGGATAATTACTTGATAATAAAGGCCTTTCTGATTCACAAACCACCGGTAATCCTTGGGTTTCTTGGCGCGTTGTCGGACAAAGATCATCACCATCTCAGGAATGACCTAATGCGACCTCCAGCCCCTGAAACTTCGGCGTTCTTGCTTTCGTTAGGCGGAACGTAATCAATCTGATACCCAGACGAGACAAGACGGTCGCGGTCTCTTTCGGGATCGGGCTTGGAAGAACGGCCACCTTCTTCACCTTTTTTCCAAAGGAATCCGAGTAAATGAATAATTGTCCGACCATCGTGTGTATGCTCTGGGTATCTGACTCCGCCTTCACTTCGAAAAGGATTCCATCGCCCTTCCCGACACCAGGAAGAAGAATGTCATGGGGGCGATTTGAAATCGCAACCTTGGGGTATCGAGAACTGAGAATCGACTTCAGCGCATTGACAACCTTGGCGTGGCGTTTTCGCATTACGACGGGATCCTGAGAGGGGGAGTACTCGGTTTCCTCCTCGTTCTCGGGGCTGTAAATTTCTTTGTCACCGGTTTTGCTTTTTCCATTACCCTTGGTTTTCTTGATCCGGCTAATTTCCGATATGAACGACCCCAGATTATCGAGGAGATCCGAATCCTTCAGCGGGTGGAGTCGAAGCACCTCACATTCACCTTTGTCATCAATCGCCTGGACCCATTCTCCCCTTTGTCCTGCGCGAAATCGACGACGGAAACTTGATTTCTTGACTTTATTTACACGCCCGCGATGGCCTAAATGTAAGCCCCCCCTATCATCAAGTAAAAACACGCCCTGGCACATTCTATCTGTCCCCTTGATCGGAGGGTTGATCTCGACAGATATGCTTAGGGATTTTTTTGTATTTGGGTCCTGTGTGCCAAAGGCCACCCAATAACGATTTTTTCCCCCTCTACAGACCGACCAATACCCAAGTCGATCATGCCAAAAGATTTTTTCTTCATCCGATCCACCTTGATATCCGACGACTCGGATCATCCTCTTCCCGGAGCGCAGATTGTTTTCGAGGATATTCTGAGCTTTTCTGATTTCTGATTTGCCGGTCAAGATTCTGTACATGTGCATCCCTCATCTTTCCCAAAATGTTTCAATTCCTTTGCTTCCTTCAAATCAGTTAATCAGCATTCTATCCTGCACCACTTGATCAATCCATCCGCATCTTAGTGTAAGAACCCTCCTGGAGTCTCCAGGTTACTACAAGGACTTAGAGACCGACCGAGGGACCGGGAATGCGATCGTTTCGAGAACTGGTAACCGGGCCTCCCGGGCGAGCAACAAGAGTTCGTTTTTACCGGGAGGCTCCACCGGTCGGACCGGCTCTGGCGCCTGGTATGCCCCGACGGGCTTCGCCAGCTTCCGGACGTCGAGGCAGAATTGCCCGTCGTGTACGCCGGCAATGTTCCCGCCGACGCCTTGATCGATTTCCGGGGGGAGATCACTCAAGATTTACGGAATCGTTGCCGGAAAGGACCAAGGAACCGTTGCTCCGGCGACCAATCCGTGATTGCAAAGACGACCGTGTCGAACACTCCGGCGAAGGGCCCGAAGAGCTGCTCCTGGAATACTTCGGCCATGAGTTCGCCCGATATCCCGAATGCCCCGCACCCCCACGCGCCGAGAACGATGTGAGAGTGACCGTGGCTGCAGGCAACCGAGAGCACTTTGCGGGTTCTCGCGGACATGATCGAGCGAATCGTCGGCAGACGCCCCGGAGCCTGCCGGGCAAGTCCGCTGGCGTTCACTGCAGGGCATGTGACGATCGACAGGACCCACGGCTCCGCGAGAAGTACTCCGTCATCCGTCCGGAACACCGGCACGTCAGGAGAGTAGATGACATAGTCCGTGTACGCTGGGTCGCCAAGCTCCCTGTGAAACGAGTACATTGGGTTCCTAGCAAGACACCGGTACAGACCGGAAGATCGAGCGATGGACTCTTCCTGCGCCCGGGCGCCAGAGAGAAACCCTCCCCCCGGTGTGGTAGCCGAGGCAAAGTTGAGCGCCAGCACGCCGGTTGCCTTCGACAGTCTTCTACCCACCTCGAGTGTCGTAGCGTTCTCCATTGTGATAGTAGTGGAATGGCGGGACGTAGAAACAAGGGGCACATTAACATCCGGCGGATACGACACCGTTCCCTCAACTGCCCTGGCCAGGGACGCCGATAAATCCACCCACTGCCCGGATGGCGCCCGGTACCTACCGGCATCAAGAATCTTCACGGTGTCCCGGCCCAATGCAACGGCCTGCTCGCGGGGCATGAGCATTTTCGAATCACTTTTCACGTGGGTCCCTGTCACTCGTGGTTCAACCAGAGGGGTTGTGTAACCTTGTATTCATCGGCACTCCCTGAGCCATGCTATAAAACCAGTTCGAGGGATTGCACACATGGCTTCCTGCCTTCTCATTTCTTGGCCAAGAAGATTGTAGTAGCGGCTCGCCTGCCGGAACGGTTCTAATTCCTTCATCCCCATCCCTAACCAGGTTCGTTCCTCCAATGCCCAGTCCAGAATCTGTTTAGGATTTATGACTGCATTTGATCGCAAGGTGCCAACAGAGAAATCGTCCACGGAAGAACGCTCCAAGAGGCCGTGCCGCCCAAGGAGTAGTGAAAGAACCCTGTTGTAAGTTTTTCCTCCCCATGTAGAGATTCGTCGTTCCCCCTGAACCCATATGGCTGGATTTATCCCCTGAAGTTCTGCGATGCGCCACACAAGACGCCTTGAGAAGCCTGGGCTTCCACGAGAAGCGGAGGGTATCCTTCCTGCCTCCCCGATGTTTTGCGTTCTTTTCTCAAGAAAATATCCTTCCTCTTTTGACCCCGTCATGGCCCGGACGCTGCCGTCGAGGAAATAATCGCCTTTGTCGGCATCGTATTCGAACGAAGCGACAATATCGCCAGTGTTCGTATCTGTGACCGGCTGTGCAACCGATCCGACTATGACGGAATGTATCCTTCGTGCATCCCCCTCATCGAGAAGCATGTCAGAGGGGACAAGTGAATTTCCAATTATTCTTAGGTGCCCCATCTGAAGCATATCCTTCGCAATTTCTTCATCCACACATTCCAAGCCATCGTCCTGTAACCTTCCGTGTTGCAACGGTCTCCCATTTCGCAACCCTCGCCATGCTAGGCTCAGGATCTGCTGGAACGCCACTGATGGGCGAGTATACTCATGGACTTCATCCAGATGTCCTTCTTCCGCCAACGTCTTCAACGCCTCATAGGCTTTCGCTTCTCCTTCATTACGGCATATCGCTAAGACACGACAAGTCCCGGAGCGCCGATTTCCGCGCCCGATGCGCTGCAAGAACGCATTCACAGTAAATGGAGGGGAATGGAGGACTACGGAATCGATGTCACCGATGTCGATACCAACTTCCAGCGTTGATGTGGCAATGCACACACCAAAAGGGTCCCTCTGCATGCACTCTTCGATTCGCTCCCTTTCCGAAGCAGAGAGAATCCCAAAGTGAAGATAGACAGGCCATCGTGTTTCGGCGAGTACATCGTGCAAGGCAAGGGCGATTCGGTGGGCTTCGTTACGAGTGTTGGAGAAAATTAGCACCTTTCCCATTCGCTCGGCTTCCAGGTATTTCCGGATACCTTCGGCAGTCGCCTGTAGTTTCTCTCGCGAGGAATCTCCCCCTCCTATCCATAGTGTCCTTAGCTCGATTTGCCGAGGGGACACTACTATCACCGATTCAGAATCCTCGCCCGCCCATAAGCAGCGAAGCGCATCGATGTCATCCACGGTGGCGCTCATGATAACTCGCTGAAAGCGATCCTTCTGTTGCGTGGGCATAGCGCTGGCGTGTTCAAGGCGGTTAAGCACTGCACGAAGTTGCTGACCGCGGGGATTCCCGTGGAGAAAATGGACTTCGTCAACTACGACAGCACGCACCCCGGAAAGTGATTCTGGGCGAACCAATTGCAGGGAGTCGAGCGCTTCCGGTGTTGTCACGAGCAGAAATGCATTATCGGGAGACCGGAAGCCATGGTGATCACCGGTATAGCGGAGAATTCCTCCAGCTCCCTCGGATCCTCCAAAATAATCTGAAAGGCGGTGATAGATATCGTTTGCCAACGCCCGGGTCGGCGACACATAAACGACGGAAAGGGTCCGGCGTCGAAAGGATACTTGACGTTGATAAAGCGGTGCGATCGCCGCCTCTGTTTTTCCTGAAGCAGTTGGACCGGTCAAAAGGACGTTCTCTCCTCGCAGGATGCGGGGCATTGCTTCGATTTGGATGGGACGGGGATGTCTTCGATGAAAGAAGATCGACCAGGCGTCTGGCATCCAACGAGCCAGTCGGTCGGACGCGTCAATATTCCCAGGGAAGCGGGTCATTGCCACAACTGGGAGCGATATGCTCTAAACATGCAGCGATCTCCCCTGCATTATCAGCATTCCCCGCCAATGCCATGCATGGGGCGAGGCTTGCCAGCTTGATCCAGTTCCGGAGAACCCTATTTTCAACATCAGTCTTTTCATAGGCATTCCGAAGAAGTTCACTCAGTGTCCTCCGATCCGTCGGTTCGGATAAAGCGCGAGTTTGGGAGGGATATTGCTGATGGGCCATCTCGAAATAGATCTCGCACCATCGCGCATAATCAATGGCTGAAGGAGGAGTTAGCTGGATGCGATCCGACTCATTATGCAGGAAGACACATTCATCCCGGATTTCCTGTCCCGGCAAGATGGATGTGCCATCAGTCAATCCTACAAGCAAACCAAAGTGAGGGCCTTCCTTCCAAAATGTGGGTACCGCCACACCATGATCGTTTGGACCCGGCGGATCATCGCCTGAGACGGGAGGATGAGCCGCGCGGGCCAAAAGATCAAACAAGTTATTGGCCCTTTCCTTCCGGCGTACGTTGTAACCACGAACATGTTCTGCTTCGTCTAGTAGTATCAATAATCCTTTGTACCCCATGGCCTTGCAGAGGTGATGGAGCGTTACCAAGTGGAGAACGTAGATATCAGCCGTTTCCCTGACACGAGGCATCCTCGGAACTCGGTTGGAGCAACCTTTTCGAATCGCAAGATTATTCATGATCTGGATCGGCTGATTCTCCCCGCATAGCCATCCGCATCCGGATATGTAGTCTTCGTCCTGCGAGTGCGGATATTTCAAAAGAATCTCAATGGCGTTCAAGAACCAAGGATTTATATTAAGATACCGGCACGATTGTCGGATTGATCGCACATTCCATTTTTCCCGCAACTCCTTGATGAAACCAGGAAATCCAACTGTGCGGGAACCGTCTTCCTTCTCAGGAAACTGGAGAGAGGAAGCAATATTTCGATAGATCAGGTGCGGTTTGGCTGGATCTGCAGACTTTGGGTCAAACTCCAAGAACGAGACTACCCACCCTTCCTTCAGGGCAACACACCGGACTAGATTTAGATAGTGTGACTTCCCTGCCCCGTAATATCCAAAAACCGCCTTGCAAAGGCCATCTTGGAAAGCGTTTTGCAGCCATGAGCGTATTTGTGGTACCCAAGTTTTTCTACCGATAGTCAATGCGATCAGGTGTTCGGGATCTGGTGGGACGACGCCGAGATTGATGGCCTCGAAAGATCTACGAAACCGTTTTCGCTCCTCGGGAGTCGCTATACGGGAAGAATCAATTGGTAACGTTATCCCCGGGTGGTAGTCCTTACTCCAGGTCAGTTCAATCACGGGAGTGTCCAACTGCTCCCCATAATAATTCACCCGAGCTATATCCCCGAGAATGTCGAGGACCGTGCCCGTACCGTATTCTGGATGCTCGACCTTCTGTCCCTTGCCAAGAATCAACGACTGCTATCCTCTTCTACGGGAAGCTTATTGCTCAACACGAAATCAACCGCCTCTTCGTCTGTTATTCGCCGTTGTTTCTCCATTTGGGTCTTGAGAAGCATACAGAGATGGTACACAAATGTACGGGGAGTGACCTTGTAAGTCTCTTTGTGCTCTGCTTTCTTCAGTACCTCCAGGTTCGCTTCCTGAATTTCTCGGTTCCATTCCACCTCGTATGCGGTGGCGAACACAGCCAAGAAGCGCTCTCCGATCTGAGTTATGACATCGTCGGTATTGACCTCATCTAGGTCGATAAAGGGAACCATGGGACGCCCCTTAGCAAATGACGCGCTTCCGATTCGATCGTTCAAGGCGGTATATTTTGTGATGACATCGCTACGGAAATCTGGAGTAGCAGCATAAAGGAACATGACTCCAGAGAATTCCCCTTCCGCATTCTCGTTGATCATCGTGAGCATGTTCTCGATGGCCTGTTTTTGTTTTATGCTTCCGCGACGGAAAGATGCCGTCCGCCTCCCTTCATCAAATGCGATAAGAAATCCCCGGTGTCCCATGCGGTCCCGTAGCACGGAGATGATGGTTTTTAACCGGTTGAATGCGTTCTGATCGTTCACTGGCTCGTTCAGTCCATAGCCCCTTCGCAATGCCGTTGAGCGGATGCTTTCTCCACGTACCCACCCCAACAATTCCGTATCGGTTACGGAAGGCTCGGCTCCACACATCATGTTTAACAGCATCTTCCCTAAGGCACGAACACCGGATTCTGCCTGCATATCCCGAGCGCCGAAAAGAATGTCGTTAAAGGCACGCCCAACGTCGGATCGAATTCTTGAATCGACTTCCTGTCCTTCCGACCATCCCCGGCTCTCCATCTGTTTTCGAATCCAATTTTGCATCAGAATCTCGATCCCCTTTTTCGGTAAAGGATCCTGCCCTCGTTCTGCCGGAGGAAGGAAGGAGGAAACAACAGACTTGTAGATTGCCAGCGGGGAATTGAATGGGCACTCCAGCCCGATGTTCACGATGGAGGTAACAATCTGGTGTTTCCAAGCGTAGGATGCCAAGCAATGAATGAACTGTGTCTTGCCGGCGCCGTAATCCCCCTGTAGGTATTTAAAGCATGAGATCCCGTCAGCTAACGCCGACTCGAAATAGTTCCGGTCCAGAGACTCTAAGATGCTGGTCGTTCCAACGTTTATGAAGTGAGAATATGCGCCAGGAGCGACCGGTGTGCTCAACAGTCTGTCACAAATTCTTTTGGCTTCAGCCCGATCCGGAAGCCCAACCATAGACACATTCATAATCATTTGCTCCTCTTGATGTAAATGTACGGTTTAGCTAGTGTACCCTCCGGATTCACCGGAAGATAAAACGCAGATTTTTCCTGGGAAAGCGTCGCCGGTACAAATTCGAAAAACTCCTTTCCGGGGGTATCGCTCCTTCTCCAATGTTGCAAGTTGGCCACGAAAGCGGCCGGGGGCAGATCTGTGAAGTTTCTCTTCGATGGCTTCCTCCAGAAGCGTTCCCCCTGGGCGGCCACAAGGTACATCCGCGCCACATCCCCAATCAGAACACCATCTCTCGTAATATTCTGCCGGGACATCTCCCAGGCAAGCCCAAGCCGTTTCTGAAAATCCACCGGATCAATCATCAGGGCATTTAATGTTTGTTCCGCAATTACATGCGCCTGAACTATGTATGAAACATCCGGTGGTATTCGCGAGATAACTGGATGGTGTATTGTAAGCCCCCATGCGAACGTAGAAGTATTCCGTTCGAAATGGAGTACCAAACGGCCAGCAAAGTATCGGTTGTCCTTTAATCCCTTAGGTTCGTTTAGGGAATGAAGTATTTGCGCAAAGATCCTCCGGAGGCCGTCCTCCGTCCCCAGCTCCCGAATAGTCCGGTCCACCTCCTCCCTGATGTGTCGGATCTCCTCTTGGGCGAGGGCAGAAAGAGATATTTCTTTGGGCAGCTCCAGCCGGCTCAGTTCCTGTTTTCGCTCAATTGGCGCAGGCGGCATGTCTAATCCTGTCGCTCGCGTCTGCCCCTGCCCAAGGATGCGAGGAAGTTTTGCGCTCAGGATTCCTTCGGCTGTTGCAAGAAGCCCCGATTCCCGGACAAAGCGTTCGAACTCAGGGAATAGTGTTTGGATTGTCGATTTATCCACGGTCAGTCCTTTTCATCCTCATGTTTACTTAATGACGTCGAAGAGGTTCCGGTCGATTTTCTTCAGCATTTCCGGATAATCCTCACAGAAGATGGAAAGCCGGCGAGACGCCCTCGACAATGCGACATATGCCCGATTCAGGAAAAACTCCAAGGAGTGCCCTTCGACATCGTCCAATCCGACAATGAAACATATATCATACTCGAGTCCTTTTATCCGCTCGACGCTTGTGGTCACCAATTTATCGAATGGAGAAGATGAACTCCAAATTGGGGCCAGGGGAACGGCTTCCTTTATTAGTAAATCCCGCAGGCGATGCATGCGGTCTTCGTCTTCGTTGACCTGGAGCATTGCAACGCTCCACCTCTTGCCTGAGCGTTGGAGAATAGACCAGCGCTGCTTCATACGCTTTGCGAACTCGGAAAATGGTGCGATTTGTAACTCTGGTTTAATATCGGAATAGCTCTCGTTAGCATCGAACTTGGGAACTTCTCCGAAATTATGACGATAGAACGCGCGCAAGAAATGCGTAATCTCTCGGGTCTGACGCATATTCCTTGTAAACGGGAACTGAAGCGGCTTGTGATCTCTTCCAACCGGGCAGCCAATATGGATCGCTTCCGCATTGACCATCCCGTGAACAGGGGAGACGACCTGATGAAAATCAGCCGAGACCGTGAGTGCTCCCTTTGAGTGCACAAAGGAGCATAGCAGGGACGCTTCCGCAACGGAGAGATCCTGTGCCTCGTCGATGACGACGTGGCTCCAGGGGCCGTATGTGCTTTCGGGGGCTGGTGCCAGGGCAGACGGGATTTCACCGAAGCGGTCCTTTGCTGCGGATTCCTCCGGCAAGGCAAACCGAAGTAACCAGGCTAGCCACGCCTCCTGCTCCGAACCGTAACGACGCTCCTCCATTTCACGCAGCAACTGAGCTATGACCTCGGCTTCATTGATACGACCCGCCGTTCCTTTTCGAATTCGCAGTCCTGCTTCATAGGTCTTCTTCCGGAAATAACGCACCAATGCGTCAAGCGGGTCATAGACGAAATAAAGCCATCGGGCAAAAAAGTCGTCGAATTTCTCTCGAGCTTTTTTCCCGGGTAAGAGTTCCCTCAGTGAGGCATACTCCACGGATACTTCCCGATAGAGATTCCCCATTCGTAAGGGAGACGAAGACGGATCTTTTCTTCGTCCCCCCTTGGGAGCTTCCTCTCCTTTTCCCGCAAGCTTCCTCGCCAGTTGTTTCCCGTGTTCCTTAGGTTCCTTTCCTTCCGCAGCCGTAAGCGACAGCCAATCTGCTTTCGGAGCTGACGCCAGGCGCTCACGAATCTGATCCTCATAAGCTCCCCAACAATCATAAAGGTCTGAAACGTTGCAAAGGGAGAAAAAGGCCTCTCTTGCCCTTGATTCTAGGTACGGCATCTTCCTGGTTAGCGGTCGGGCATTCCCCTTCCATTTCCACGCATCGTCTAAATATCGCCAGATGTATTCAGGGACCAATTCGACAACATCCTTGCTTATCTCCAAGGACTTCTCAAGAAGGGCACGAGAGTATTCGATAAGGTTAGGATTTGCTAAAAATACCCGGGTGCCTTCTTCCGAGAAATAGAGATCCCCGTAACTTTCCGTACGTTCGCCCTGCTGGTCGTACAAAAAACGAATTCGCTGGAAGGCAACCGTAGTCTTTCCGCTTCCCGGCGCACCCGTTACGATTAATGTCCCCGACATCTGGCTGATGAATGCATGTACTTGTTCGGTGGTCATGTCGAACTTGACTGCCTTCAGGCCGGTAATCCGTTCTTCCTTCAGAACAGGGCCAACGCTTCCCCCCGGTTCATACATCCCGGAAATGCCCGGGTAAACCTGGTAAAACCGTGCCCTTGCGAAAGGCTTGACTCCTGTAATGGTATAGTTCCTGTCTGAAACATCATGGAAGTCATTTAACCGCTCCGTCAGTGCTAACTGAAACCCCGGGTGCGACCAAGTGAGGATCCGAACGCCGGATATCGGAGCGTTGAGAGTCGTGTTCTCGTGCGCGTACCAAAGATGGGTTTTGTACCCAGCATGTGTTTCCACTTCCACCTCGACCATGGCATGGAATGGATGCTTGACAATCTCCCGAAGCGATTTATCCCGGTTCTTCTGGAACTGTAACTGCCCTCGCGCAGCCGCTGAAGGCCCTAACGTGAAATCCACATCTATGGATGGGTTCTTCAGAGTTTGCAGTTCCATCCGGGCCTGACCCTGAGCCTCCACAGCATTTTTCTGATCTCGCACAACTCGTTCTCTCACGCTGCCCTCTGCCATCATGTCCACCGCCATTGTCGCTCCTATAGGACGGAAGTAATCATGCTTCAGCCCAATGCCTATCTGTAATTCTTATTGTCCAATCTTCGCGTATCCGCAAGGACGTCTTTCCCCCACTTCCTGAATCGACGTAGTAGACACCTATCAAGGACGTTCGGTTAACACATCCAGACGAGCAGTTCTGGGTCGCACAGAAGAATAATATTAAAGAGCAGCAACAATCTCTGCGATCACTCGAAAATCACTATCCTCCGCGCTTCGACCCTGAATCTCGATGGGCTCGAATTCTCTGTTCAACGGTGACAAAATAACCTTCGAGTGGCGCCATCCTTCATCGTCAGAGGCGACCTTCTCGCTTGAATATATCTTAATAGTGTAACTCCCGCCGGTCTCGGGATCCTCGATTCCCCGGTGCTGTACGAGGACGATTTTCCCCTGCCGCGTGCCTTCGGGATTTGCGCGAAAGATGCAGTAATCGCCGTCATGGATGGTTGGTTCCATCGAGCGGCCAACAGCACGAGAGATGAACATTCGTTCGTCCAGCCGCCGTCCTTTAACCTCGGCCCACCCTTCGCATTTCACCTCCCGCCCTTCCCCGAACTTTCCGCAAGCGGCTTCGAGCGAGTACACGGGAAGGAGATCTTTGAACATGCGGCGAGCGTAATCGGTGACATATTCGAACAGAGGGAGTTTCCGGCCAGGCGCATCGGTCGTCAATACCGGCAATAGATTGCTGCTTTGGAGCAGGACATAATCCATCTGACTTGCTCGGGTCAGAGCCTCGGCGGCTTCCTTTTTTGCAACTACCACCGCGGCATCTATTTTGTTGTCCGCCTTCACTTCGACGACCTGATATTTCCCATCAGATTTTTTCACCAGGAAATCAGGATAGTAAGACCGGAGGGTGTGCGACTCAGGATCGATATATGGTATGAAGAATTCGCTTTGCCCGTGCTTAAACATCCCCGTGAACCAAACCTTAGCTATGCTTGTGTCGCGTAACGTCTTGTCGAAGTAGTTTTTTTCTGAGCCGGAGTCGAAACAGTAGTGATCAACATGGAAGCTCCAGTCTTTGTGACTGCGGTACTCGGCATTTTCCATTGATGCTACCAGCATTGGATTCGCCTGGATCTCGTAATGGCCTTCGGGCGGTTCCTTGATGAGTATTACCTCAAGCCATTTCTCGCATTTCGCTCTCCGTTCCCCGTCGTCCGTCGACTCCCGGATCGCCTTGAGGATCGGGTATGCCAAGAGTGGCTTCGCCTCCCCCAGGTAAAAGTTTGCGAGCTTGTATTTAGCCTCTTCCGATTCCTTCGGGCTTTTACCGGATGCCGCTTCCACCTTCAGTCTCGCCTCCAACTGGTCCGCCGTCAGGTACTTCCCATCGGGGAGGATGTACCCGCCAGGATCCACCGGGTCCTGCATTTCGTCAGGCTTGTTCGTATCGTCCATATCGAATACCCCTGATTCCTCTTTTCCCGTGGTCGTT
>Ga0315278_10003190_pt1 | contig 14624 bp, 13 predicted proteins | sample YL17G06_0_MG_FD_203880 | JGI IMG/M metagenome (GOLD analysis project Ga0315278, IMG submission 203880) | Sediment microbial communities from Yellowstone Lake, YNP, Wyoming, USA - YL17G06_0 | ecosystem: Environmental > Aquatic > Freshwater > Lake > Sediment | place: USA: Wyoming | collected... | reverse complement strand
CTCAGCGGACGAGTAGGCCCCGAGCGGCCGGAACGATCCGCTCCAGCCACAGGCCGTACTGAGCGCCGGACGGATGCAGGCCGTCGTCGGCCACGAGAGCGCGATCGTGAGCGGCACGGCCCGACAGGTCGAACGTATCGACGTGGATGATGCCGCGGTCCCGTGCGAGCCGCGCCATCGTCGTGTTGGCGACAACGATGGCATCGCGCTGCTGACTCGGGTCGCCGAACTCCGCGCCGGCTGGCGTAACGGTGTAGTCGGGCGTCGCGACCGTCAGGATCCGCACCGCCGGCAGGCGAGCCACGAGCGCGTCGAGGATCAGTGAGACGTTGACCTCGTAGATCGCCGGCGGCACGTGCTGGACGACATCGTTGACTCCGATCAGCAGGCTGACGAAGTCGGGTTGCAGGTCCTCCAGCGCGGGCAACTCAGCACGGATGAGATCCGCCGAGGTGTACCCGTCGACCCCGAGGTTGGCGATGAGCTGGAACGTCGGTTCGTCTTGTCCGAGCGCGTCGGCGAGTCGCTCCGGCCATCGTTCGCCCGGTCTGACAGACGTTCCGATCGTGTACGAGTCACCGAGCGCGACGTACCGCATCCGTCCGTCAGACCCGCACGCGGAGCGCCTCGAGACCCCGCAGGACGAACCTCGGCTTCCAGCGCGGCGTCTCGACGAGTTCGAGTCCCGGCCGGCGGCGCAGGAGGGTCCCGAACGCGATCCCGAGCTCCAGCTTCGCCAGCGGAGCGCCCAGGCAGTAGTGGATACCGGCCCCGAAGGAGAGGTACGGGTTCGGGTCGCGCGCCAGGTCGAGGGCGTCGGCACGCTCGAAGGCCTCCGGATCGCGATTGGCGGAGCCGAACAGCAGCGCCACCTCGCCGCCACGCGGGATGCTCACCCCACCGATCTCGATCGGCTCGAGGACCCAGCGCTCGAACATCGAGAGTGGCGTGTCGAAGCGCAACAGTTCCTCGATCGCGGTCGGCAGCAGCGCGGGATCCGCGCGCAGGCGGGCTAGCGCCTGAGGATGGCGGAAGAGCGTCCACCAGCCATTCCCTGCACCGTTGACCGATGCCTCATGGCCGGCGTTGAGCAGCAGGACGCAGGTGCCGATCAACTCGGTCTCGGTCAGGGTGTCGCCATCGTCGACCACTCCCGCCAGCGCGCTGATCAGGTCGTCGCCCGGTCGAGTGACGCGTTCGGCGAGGAGATCGCGCAGGTACGCGCTGAACTCCAGGCTGGCGTTGACCGCCCGGCGGGCCGCCGCATCAGGCGGATTCAGCTCATACATCAGCGAGATGTCGGCCGACCACGGGCGGAGGAGGTGACGATCCGCGTCGGGGATACCCAGGAGCTCGGCGATGACCGTGACCGGGAGGGGCTCCACGAAGTCGGCGATGAGGTCGACCTCGCCGGCGGCGGCGAAGTCATCGATGAGCCCGTCGACGATGGCCTGGATCCGGGCACGCATCGCCTCGACCGTTCTGGGCGTGAACGCCTTGAGCACGAGCCGCCGCAGCCGCGTGTGGTCGGGCGGCTCCATGTCCAGCATCCCGGCATCGTTGAGCTCGTGGAACGGGGCCTGCCAGGCCGGCGGCTCCGGCCGACCGAACTCGGCATGGGTCGCCTGGTGGAGGTACGTCCGGCCCAGGCGACGATCACGAAGCAGGCGGTTGACGTCGGCGTGACGCGATACGAGCCACTGACCGGTCTCGTCGTTCCAGAGGACAGGATGCTCGTCACGCAGCCGACGGTAGACCGGGTACGGGTCCGCGATGAACGCCGCATCGTCCGGCGCGAAGCCGACGTCACGGGGCCGGACCGCAAGGGGATGCGTCATCCGGGGAGCTTAGCAAAGCCGCTCGCGGGGGCGATCGGCCGACGCTCGCTCCCCGGGCCCGATGCTGGCGTTGCATCTGCGCTGCGGCGCTTGCCGTGAAGGTCGTGCGCTCGGTACGATGCACCCAACGGTCGGCTTCTTGAGCCGCCGCGACGTCGGTCCCATGCGATCCCTGGGTAGCTGCCCGCCGTGGACGCACGGACCGCGAACTGTAGGAGGAAGCATGCGCACCCGTTCGCTGGGACTGACCCTGTTTGCAGGTCTGTCCATCGTCATGGCCGCTTGTAGCAGCGGCACCGCCTCGAAGGCGCCGTCCACGGCTCCGTCGGTCGCCGTACCGACGGTCGCCCCGTCGGTCGCCCCGGCATCGGTGGCCCCGGCCTCGGTGGCACCGGCCTCGGTGGCCCCGAAGTCAGACCTCAAGATCGGCGTCGTGACCGACATCGGCACGCTCGACGACAAGAACTACAACGAGTACACGTACAAGGGCGTCACCGCCGCCGCCGCCGCCATCGGCGCCGCGACCCCCCCGGCCGTCGTCCCGAAGGACGCGTCCGAATATGCCAAAGACATCCAGGCCTACGTCGACCAGAAGTTCAACATGATCGTGACGGTGGGCTTCAATCTGGCCTCGGACACCGGCAAGGCCGCGGTCAAGAACAAGGGCATCCAGTTCATCGGCGTGGACCAGGGGCCGATCTGCCTCAAGGCGGACGGCTCGCCCGACTTCACGTTCCCATGCCCGCTTGACTCGAAGACCGTCGCCCCGAACTACATCTCGATCGACTTCCAGGAGGATCAGGCCGGCTACCTGGCCGGGATCATCGCCGCGTCGGTCAGCAAGACGGGCACCATCGGTGCCATCGGCGGAACGACCCTGTGCGGTTCGTGCGTTCGCTACATCCAGGGCTACGTACTCGGTGCTCAGTCGGTCAACAAGGACATCGTGGTCAAGACCGCATATGTCACGAACGACTTCTCGAAGGCCGCGTTCAACGACCCCGTCGGCGGCAAGAAGTACGGCCAGTCATTCATCTTGAATACCAAGGCGGACGTCCTGTTCCAGGTCGCCGGCAAGACCGGCAACGGCGTCCTCGACGCCGCTTGCGAGGCGAAGATCTACGCCGTCGGCGTGGACGTGGACCAGGCCCTGTCGTACCCGAGCGCCGCCAAGTGCATCGTGACGAGCGCCGAGAAGGCGCTCCAGCTCGCGACGGGCACAGTCATCCAGCAACTTGCCGCCGGTCAGAAGCTCGCCGGCGATGTGCTGTTCAACGCGAAGACCAAGGGCATCAGCGCGTCGCCGGGCCACGACCTCGCGGCCCTGATCACCCCAGCCATCCAGGCCAAGGTAGACGCGGCGCTGGCTGCCATGGTGGCGGGCACCCTCGTGACCTGCCCGGCGACGGGCTGCGGCGTCTACTCGAAGTAGTCATCCGCCCAGCGCACGACCTGTGCGAGCCGGCCGATCCTCGGTCGGCTCGCACAACGAATCTCCCGCACCTAGAGGGATCGGATCGCCGATGACCAGCGAGATCGAAGCCGTCCAAGCACCGGCCCTCGAGATGCGCGGCATCACCAAGCGATATCCGGGCGTCGTCGCCAACGACGGCATCGACCTGGACGTCAGGCCGGGCGAGATCCACGCCCTGCTCGGCGAGAACGGCGCCGGCAAGACCACCCTCATGAATATCCTCTACGGCCTGGCCACGCCGGATGAGGGCGAGATCCTCCTCGACGGCCAGCCGGTCCGCATCTCGGGGCCGTCAGACGCCATCTCCCGCGGCATCAACATGGTCCATCAGCACTTCATGCTGGTCCCCGTGTTCACGGTCGCCGAGAACATCCTCCTCGGCGAGGAGACGATGGCCAACCCGGTCTTCCTCGACCGGCGTGAGGCGAGCCGACGCATCCGCGAGCTTGGCGCGCGATTCGGCTTCGACATCGACCCGGACGCCAAAGTCGGCTCCCTGTCGGTCGGCTGGCAGCAGCGGGTCGAGATCCTCAAGGCGCTCTATCGGGACGCCCGGATCCTCGTTCTCGACGAACCGACGGCCGTCCTGACACCGCAGGAGACGGAGGAGATCTTCGAGGTCCTGCGTCGTCTCGCTCAACAGGGCCACAGCATCCTGTTCATCAGCCACAAGCTCTACGAGGTCCTCGAGATCGCGGACCGGATCACGGTCATCCGGCGTGGCAGGGTCGTCGGCGAGCGGATCCCATCTGAGACGAACGAGGCGGATCTCGCAGAGCTCATGGTCGGGCGCGCGGTGGAGCTGACGGTCGACCGCGGCGAGTCTCACCCGGCCCAGACGGTCCTTCGGGTTTCTGATCTCCAGGTCGCCGACGACCGGGGAAACCCGGCGGTCCGATCCGTCGAGCTCGAGGTCCGGGCCGGCGAGATCCTCGGGATCGCCGGGGTCGCCGGCAACGGCCAGGACGAGCTGGTCGAGGCGATCATCGGGCTGCGCAAGGTCACGAGCGGGACCATCGCCCTGTCCGGCGAGAACGTGACGGCGCATGGCCCACGTGCGATGAACGAGGCGGGCGTGGCCTACGTCCCGGCGGACCGACACCGTTTCGGCCTCGTGCTGCCGTTCTCCATCGCAGATAACATCGTCCTGACCAGCTACTACCGGGCGCCGTTCGCTCGCGGGTTCCTGCGCGACTTCGGGGCGATCGAGACAGCCGCGGCGGCGGGCGTCGCCAAATACGACGTGCGGACTCCGTCCGCGGACGCCCCGGCCAACACATTGTCCGGCGGCAACCAGCAGAAGCTCGTCGTCGCCCGGGAATTCGACCGGCCGCTCACGCTGCTCATCCTCGACCAGCCGACCCGTGGCCTCGATGTCGGCAGCATCGAGTTCATCCACCGCCAGGCCATCCGGATGCGCGACGAGGGGACGGCCATCCTGCTCGTGTCGGCCGAACTCGACGAGATCCTCGAGCTGTCGGATCGGATCGCCGTCATGTATCGGGGCCGGGTCGTCGCGACGGTCGATGGGCGGTCCGCGGACAAGAACCATGTCGGTCTGTTGATGGCGACCGGCGGCGAGAGCCGCGAGGCGGTCGATCCGGCCGTGGCCAGCCGGTGACCCAACCTGCCGTCCCCGCCCCCAGGAGCCTTGTGCGGCGGCTATGGACGGTCGCCGGCCTGCCGATCGTCTCGATCCTGCTGGGCCTCGTCGTCGGGGCTTTCGTCATCCTCGGGTCGGAACTTCTGCTGCCGGACCACGAATTCAGCTGGACCCTGCCGATCACCGCGTACGCCGCGCTGATCGAGGGTTCCATCGGGAGCTTCGGCGCCATCGTGAACACGCTCGTCGCGACGGTCCCGCTGGTGCTCGCCGGGCTGTCGGTCGCTCTGGGCTTCAAGGCCGGGCTGTTCAACATCGGCGCCCAGGGTCAGTTCCTCATGGGCGCCCTCGGCGCGGTGGCGGCCGGGGTCATCGTGGCGGACCAACCGCCGATCGTGGCGATCCCCGTCGCGATGGCGGCCGGGATGCTCGCCGGAGCGGCTTGGGGGTTCATCCCCGGCATCCTCAAGGCGGTCTCGGGTGCGCACGAAGTCGTGACCACGATCATGCTCAACTACATCGCCATCTCCATCCTTGCCTGGGCGGTGAGCGGGCCGCTGAAGGTGCCGGGTTCGCCCTCACCGATCACCAACGATGTCGGGAATGCCGCGTTCCCGATCGTCATCGGCGATAACGGCCACATGGGCATCCTCATCGCTCTGGGCATGGTCGTGATCGTGTCGTGGCTCCTGAACCGGACGACGCTCGGGTTCGAGATCCGGACCGTCGGCGCGAATCCGGACGCCGCGCGGTACGCCGGGATGCGGCCGCGGACGCTCATCGTCCTGACGATGTCGATGTGCGGCCTGCTCGCCGGGCTGGCGGGGACATCGATCGTGCTCGGCGTGACCCACAGCATGACCAGCAGCTTCGGGACGACGGTCGGCTTCGACGCCATCGCGGTCGCCCTCCTGGCACGCTCCAACCCGTATGGGATCATCTTCTCCGGCCTGCTCTTCGGGGCGATGCGGGCGGGCGCGACGCTGATGCAGATCGAAGCCGGGATCGCACCGGAGCTCATCGACGTCATCCAGGCCACGATCCTGCTGTTCCTCGTCGCGGCGCCGGTCCTCCAACGGGTCCTCCGCCTTCGTGGCGTGAGCGGCGGCCTTGGGGCGACGGAGACCATCACCCGGTCCTACGGCCGCGAGGCGGTGTCCTGATGGACCCGCTGATCAGCGCCCTGTACGGGATACCGATCGTCGGCCTCCTCTTCCAGTTTGGTGGGTATCTCATCGCGATCCTGCCGCCGGTCGCACCGATCCTCCTCCAATCCGCGACCCCCCTCGTGCTCGCCGCGCTGTGTGGCGTCATGTGCGAACGATCCGGCGTCGTGAACATCGGCATCGAGGGGATGATGCTGACTGCCGCCTTCGTCGGCTGGCTCGTCGGCGTCATCGTGGCTCCGATGATCCCGGCGGATGCATCGCCCATCTTCGGGGCGACGCCGGCGCTTCTCATCGCCCTCGTCCTCGCGGTCGGGGCGGCTGTTGGCGTCTCGCTCTTGCACGCCTGGTTATGCATCAGCGTCCGAGCGGACCAGATCATCAGCGGGACGATCATCAATATCGCGGCCGCCGGATTGACCGCGTATCTGTATACGATCGTGTCCGCCAACTCCCCGGAGGGTGCCGGCAACTTCATCGCATTCAAGCCGCCGCCGGCGGTCGCGGAGCTCCCGGTCGTCGGCTGGCTCCTGCAGATGTTCCTGAACCAGGGGCCGATCGCGATGAGCGTCCTGTTCATCGTCGTCGGCTTCCAGATCTGGCTGTTCCGATCGCGCTGGGGGTTGCGCACACGAGCCGTCGGCGAGCACCCGAGAGCCGCCGAGACGGTCGGCATCGACGTCATCAAGTTGCGCTACCGGAATGTCCTGTACGGCGGCATCCTGGCCGGCCTGGCGGGAGCGTATCTGAGCATGGAGGCGACCAACTCGTTCCAAGCGGACATGACCGGCGGTCGCGGCTTCATCGGCCTTGCCGCGATGATCGTCGGGCGCTGGACCCCGCTCGGAGCGTTCGGGGCGGCGCTCCTCTTCTCGTCGTCCCAGGCCCTTGGCCAGGTCATCAAGTTCGCCCCGCCGAGCGGTGACCTCGGCTCCGTCGTCGGATCGATCCCTGGCCAGTTCTACGACGCGCTGCCATATATCGTGACGATCATCGTCCTCGCCGGGTTCGTCGGGCGGAGCATCCCGCCTGCCGCGGACGGCCAGCCATACGAGCGCGAGGCCGCGACCTGACGCGCGAGGAACGCGACCGCGCGGCGGCGTTCATGGACCTCGAGGAGGGGCGCGGACCCGTCCCGATCCTGGACGACGCCGGCATCGAACGGGTGCTGCGCGCCACGCGCCGGATCGCGGTCGTCGGGGCGTCCTCGGACCGCGGGCGGCCATCGTTCGCGGTCTTCCGCTATCTGGTCCAGCAGGGGTTCGAGTGCGTCGCGATCAACCCGAACGAACGCGACGTGCTCGGCGTGGCGGCGTTCCGGACCCTGGCCGAGGCGGTCGCCGCGACCGGACCGTTCGACATGGTGGACGTCTTCCGGCGCTCGGAGCTGTGCGTTCCGCACGCTCGTGAGGCGGTCGCCATCGGGGCGCGCGTCCTGTGGCTGCAGCAAGGGGTCGTCGACTGGGATGCGGCCCGGATCGCGCACGACGCGGGGATCGAGGTCGCCATGGACCGCTGTACCGCCATCGAGTGGCGGAGGCTCGTCGGGCGGTAGACAGCCCCACGGTCGTTGAGGCCGGCCGTGGGCCCCGGATCAGGCCACGTATGAAAGGCCGAGCTCGAAGTCCGCGAGCAGATCCTCCACGTCCTCGCAGCCGACCGACAGCCGGATGAGCCCGCCGCGCTTCGGCTGCGGGTAGACCAGCGTGTGAATGTCGCCGAGGCTGACCCCGATGTCGCAAAGGGCGAGGTGGTCCGTGAAGGCCGCCATCCCGACGACCCCGCCACGCGGTTGGAACGTGAGCATCGCTCCGGCATGGTCGCCCAGCAGGCGTCCGGCGACCTCGTGGTCCGGGTGCGACGGCAATCCGGGATAGCGGACCCACTCCACCTTGTCGTGCGCCTCAAGGAAGACGGCGATGCGTGCCGCGTTGGCCGAGGCCGCGCGCGAGCGCAGCTGCAGGGTTCGGACGCCGCGCAGGACGAGGAAGCTGGCGAACGGGCTCGCCGCCTGGCCGAGCGTATCGGTCTGCTTGCGGATGGGATCGATCAGCTCCTTGCGCCCGGAGACCACACCCGACACGGCGTCACCGTGGCCGGACAGGTACTTCGTGGCGGCGTGGATGACGAGATCCGCGCCATGCTCGATCGGACGGAGGAGCGCCGGGCCGAGGAAGGTGTTGTCGGCGATGAACAGCAGCCCGTGGCGGCGGGCGATGCGGGCGATCGCATCCAGGTCGGCGACACGCAAGCGCGGGTTCGATGACGTCTCCACGAACAGCGCCCGGGTCGCGGGCGTGACGGCCGCCTCGACGGCGGCAAGGTCCGTCATGTCCACGGCGCTGACCGCGATCCCTCGTCGCGGGAAATCCTCGTCCAGCAGCACGCCGGTGATGACGAACAGTTCGTCCCCGACGACGAGGTGGTCGCCGGCCCCGAGGTGGGCGAACAGCGTGGCCGAAACGGCGGCCATCCCGGATGCCGAGACGACGGCGTCTTCGGCGCCTTCGAGCGAGGCGATCTTCTCCTCGAGCGCACGGGTCGTGGGGTTGCCCGTCCTCGAGTAGAAGTAGGCGCCCGGCTCCCAGGCGAGCGCCCGGTCGACCGCATCCTCCTTCTCCGCCGCGGTGTCGAAGGCGAACGTGGCGGTCGCATAGATCGGCGTGTTGTGGGCCCGGGTCGTCGGGTCAGGCCGCTCGCCCGCGTGGATCGCTCGCGTGGCGAATCCAAGCCCATCGGTCCGATCCCGCATCCGAGGCGTCTCCGCTCAGCGGATCAGAAAGCCGACGAAGACAAGCACGACGCCGGCGATCACGATGGCGCCGCCGATCTGCGCCTGCCGACGGAGGATGGCCATCGCCACCGAGGCGCCCGTAGCGCCGTCGTTGCGGACCCCGCCGCGCCAGGACTCATAGCGGGCGACGTTGGCATCCTGGGCCCGGAGCGCCTGGTAGCGCGCCCATGGACGCCTCGCCCGCGTGTACCCGATCGCGATCAGGGCGACCCCGCCAAGCCACAACACGATGTTCAGCGGCTCCACCCGTTCAGCCCTCCCCTTCCCGCTCCGATTCGAGACGATCGCGCACGGCGGCCCCGACGAGCTCGGCGTTCGCCTGCCCGCGCGTCGCCTTCATGACCTGCCCGACCAGGAATCCGACGGCCTGCGCCTTGCCGGCGCGATAGTCGGCGACGGCAGCCGGGTTTGCGGCTAGCACGTCCTCCACGGCGGCGGCGACCGCCCCGCTATCCGAGATCTGGCGGAACCCCCGAGCCGCGATGATGTCGCCCGCCGCCTCCCCGGACGCCGCATGCATCTCGAGGACCTCGCGGCCCTGGGCGCGCGTGATCGAACCGGCGGCGACGGCTCCGACGATCGCGCCGAGTTCGGCGGCGGACACGGTCACCCGCCCGGCGGAGGCGTTGCGAAGGCGGAGATACTCACCGGTGACCCAGTTCGCGACGGGCTTCGGCCCCAGCGCGGGCACGGCCGCCAGCGTCGCCTCGAACAACGCCGTCGCATCCGGGTCGGCAACGAGGACCGCGGCATCGTAGGGCGTCAATCCCAGCACGTCCCGGTACCGCTCCCGGCGGGCCCCCGGCAGTTCCGGCAGTCCCGCCCGCACCTGCACGAGCCAGGCCGCATCGAGATGGAGCGGCGGCAGGTCCGGTTCCGGGAAATAGCGGTAATCGTCCGAGGTCTCCTTGGCCCGCATCCGGTAGGTCGCGCCGCGGTCGTCGGACCAGCCGCGGGTCTCGAGGATGAGCGTCTCGCCGGCATCGAGACGCGCGCCCTGGCGCTCGATCTCGAACTCGATCGCTCGCTCCACGGCCCGGAACGAGTTCATGTTCTTGACCTCGACCCGCGTCCCGAACGGCTCGGTCCCGCGCGGTCGGAGCGACACGTTGGCCTCTACCCGGAGCTGCCCGTGCTCCATGTCGGCATCCGACGCACCGATGGACCGGAGGAGCAACTGGAGCTCCTCGGCGTAGCGACGGGCCTGCTCCGCCGTGCGGATGTCCGGCTCCGTGACGATCTCCATCAACGGGACCCCGGATCGGTTGAAGTCGACGAGGCTGACCTTACCGCCGGTCGCGTCCGTCCCGTGGACGAGTTTCGCTGTGTCCTCTTCGAGATGCGCCCGTGTGATCGCGACAGTGAACGGCCCGTCAGACGTGTCGAACGTCAGCCGGCCGAGCGACGCCAGCGGCAGATCGTACTGGCTGATCTGATAGCCCTTCGGCAGGTCCGGGTAAAAGTAGTTCTTGCGGTCCCAGCGGGTCGCGGCGGGGGCGCCGGCATCGATCGCCGCGCCGGTCGTGAGCACGTGTTCGACCGCCCGCCGGTTGATCGTCGGGAGTGCGCCCGGCAGGCCCAGGCAGACCGGGCAGACGTGGGTATTCGGGGGCGCCCCCTCGTAGTCCGTAGAGCAGCCGCAGAACATCTTCGAGGCCGTCCGCAGCTGGCAGTGGACCTCGATCCCGATGACGGCCTCGTACCGGTCGAGCACGGCCACGGCCGCGGTCATCCCGGTGCCTCCTTTCGGACGCGCGAGACGAACCGCCCGATCCGGCGCAGCGCCTCCTCGAGCCGTTCGTACGAGGTCGCGTAGCACATACGCACATGTCCGGCCCCGGACGGCCCGAACGCGCTGCCGGGCACGACCGCGACCCGTTCCTCGACCAGGAGGCGCTCGGCGAAGGTCTCGTCGTCGAGCCCCGTGGACCCGATCCGCGGGAAGGCGTAGAACGCGCCGCGTGGTTCGAACGTGTCGAGACCCAGGGCGTTCAGCCCGGCGACGATGAGCCGCCGGCGTCGGTCGTATTCGGCGAGCATCCGCTCGACATCCGGCTCGCCCTCGATCACGGCCGCGAGTGCGGCGTCCTGGGCCGTCGTCGGCGCGGACATGATCCCGTACTGGTGGACCTTGACCATCCCCTCGAGGATGGCCGCGGGCGCCGCGACGTAGCCGACCCGCCAGCCGGTCATCGCGTACGCCTTCGAAAAGCCGCCCATGAGGATCGTCCGGTCGCGCATCCCGGGCCGGGCACTCATCGCACGATGGCGGTACGTCCCGTAGGCGAGCCGGTCGTAGATCTCGTCGCTGTAGACGAGCAGGTCGTGCCCGACGGCGATCTCGGCGAGGGCGTCCTGCACCTCGTCCGGCAGGACCGCGCCGGTCGGGTTGCACGGATAGCCGAGGAACAGGGCCTTCGTCCGCGGCGTGATGGCTGCCTCGACCGCCGCCGGATCGAGCGCGAATTCGTCCTCGAAGCGCGTCGCGACGTATCGGACGACACCCCCGGCAAAGACGATCGCGGGCACGTACGCGACGTACGACGGCTCGTGGAGGATGACCTCGTCACCCGGATCGCACGTCGCGCGCAGCGCGAGGTCCACCGCCTCCGAGGCCCCGACCGTGATGAGCAGTTCGTTCGCCGGATCGTAGCGGACCCCGTAGCGTGCCTCCAGGTGCTTCGAGAGCGCGCGCCGCAACTCGAGGGTCCCGAAGTTGCTCGTGTAGTGTGTCCGGCCCTCGCGCAAGCTCTCGACCCCGGCCTCGACGATGACCCGCGGTGTATCGAAGTCAGGCTCCCCCACCCCGAGGCTGATGACGTCGTCCATCGTCGCCACGACGTCGAAGAACTTCCGGATCCCCGACGGCGGCACGATCCGCACACGCTCGGACAGGACGCGTTCGGCGAGCGGGGCGCGCGGACTCGGATCGGTCGCCATAGACGGCTAGCCTACGGCATCGAGCGCCCCGCGGGCCACTCGCGATGAGGCGGGTCCGCCGAACACGTGTCAAGTCGCGGTCGCGACGACCTCGGTCTCGCCCGACGGGTCCAGCGCGTGGCCGTTCGTCTTCGCGCTCGCCGGCTTGTCGGTCGGGAGTGCCGACACGACCATGGCCGGACGCACCACCGCCGTCCGCTCCGCGCGCTCGCGGATGCCGAGCATCTGGCGTTGCAGCATGACGAAGACACCGAACCCCATCATCGGCGACACGACCCGGAACGCCGATCCGCCCGTGCCGAAGCGGACACGGAAGCGTTCGATCAACCGAGTCTGACCGCCGTCGAGCGGCTTGAGCGCGAAGGTCCAGCTGGCGGCGAAGTCCTGCGGCGTCTGGCGAAGGATCGCCCCCGAAGCCGCCAGTCCGGCCGGCAGGTCCGGTCGATCGGGCGCGGTCGCCGCGGCCGCCTGGCCGGCCACGAGCGTCGTGTCGGAATACAGGACGAGCGCCCGGCCGGGATCGACGAGTCGGACCGCGAAGCCCCCATCGGGGGAGTTCGGAACGACATCACCGACCTCGAGCTGCTGCCATGCCGGCACGATCCTGTCGGCACTCTTGCCGCGCATATCCATCCGGTCGTAGCTGTACCAGCCCGCTCGCCCGTAGCCCATCTGAAGAAGCCACGGCCAGACCGCCTCGGGCGGCGCATCGATCGTGATCCCGCGCGTGTCGATGGCCGTCGGCGACGGGACGAGATCATCGCCTGGCAACGACATGGCCGCCTCGACGGGGTCGATCCCCCAGGTCCGCCACCAGCGAACGGTCCGATTGATCGTCATCCCGACGGTGGTCCCGATGACCGTGCCAGCGATCGCGATGCGAATACCCATGTGTCACCTCCGCCGGACATCGTCCGCCCACGGCTGGCAGGCGGGCGAGTGCCGAGGCGCCCGAACCCATGGGACCACGGGCCCTACGCCAGCAGCACGATCCGTTCGGAGGGAGTCGGAGCGGCGGGGTCGGCTGCTGCGGCAAGGTCGGCAGGTTCCAGCTCCCGCCAGTCCGCCCCAGCCGTGATCGCCTCGTAGCCACGGGCCAGGCCGAAGAGCTCCGCCTCGGACCAGGCCGAGCCGATCAGCTGGAGTCCGACCGGGAGGCCGTCCGAGAGGCCACACGGGATCGAGACGCCGGGCAGGCCGGCCATGTTGACGGGCAGGGTACAGGCGTCCGAGAGATACATCGAGACCGGGTCGGCCAGGCGATCGCCGAGACGGAAGGCGACCGTCGGCGACGTCGGCGCGATGAGCGCGTCGAAGCCCTGCGCCCAGAGCGTATCGAAGTCGCCCTTGATCAGGGTCCGGACCTTCTGCGCCTTCAGGTAGTACGCGTCGTAGTAGCCGGCCGACAGCGCATAGGTCCCGAGCATGATCCGCCGCTTCACCTCCGCCCCGAACCCCCGCCCGCGCGTCGCCAGATAGTTCGCCAGAACGTCGCCGTCGCCGAGCCGCGGCCCGAAGCGGATCCCGTCGTAGCGGGCCAGGTTCGCGGAGGCTTCGGCCGGCGCCACGATGTAGTACGTCGCGAGGCCGTAATCCGTGTGCGGCAGGCTGACCTCTTCGATCGTCGCCCCGGCGGCCTCGAGGGCGGCGACCGCCTCGCGTACGCGCGCCTCGACCCCGGGCTCCATCCCGGCCACGAAATACTCGCGGGGCAGGCCGAGCCGCTTCCCGCGAAGCGAGGCGGCGGCCTGGTCATCATCGGTCGGCAGCGCCGCCAGGGACGCCGGCACCGGGATGGGCGATGACGTGGAGTCGCGCTCGTCTCGGCCGGCGATCGCATGGAGGAGCGCGGCCGCGTCGCGCGCGTCGCGAGCGAACGGGCCGATCTGGTCGAGCGAGCTGGCGAAGGCGACGATCCCATAGCGGCTGACCCGTCCGTACGTCGGCTTCATCCCGACGATCCCGCACAGCGCCGCCGGTTGGCGGATCGAGCCGCCGGTGTCGGTCCCGATGGCGAGCGGGACGTGGTAGGCCGCGACCGCGGCCGCCGATCCCCCGCTGCTCCCGCCGGGCACCCGATCGAGCGCCCACGGGTTGGCCGTCGGGCCGAAGGCCGAGTGCTCCGTCGACGAGCCCATCGCGAACTCGTCCATATTCGTCTTGCCGAGGATCACCACGCCGGCGTCGCGCAGGCGTTCCGTGATGTGCGCGTCGTACGGTGCGCGATACCCCTCCAGGATCCGCGAACCCGCCGTGCACTGGCCACCGGCCACCGACACCAGGTCCTTGAGGGCGATCGGGATGCCGAGCAATGGCGGAAGGCGGTCCAGGGCAGCCTGGCCGCCTGTTCGGGCGGCGGCAAGGCGGGCGTCCGCGGCGTCGGCTTCCGCGAGCGCGCGCTCGCGATCGATCGTCAGCCAAGCGTTGAGGGCCCGGTTGTCCCGCTCGGCCGCGCTGAGATGCGCCTCGGTCAACTCGCGCGACGAGACCTCGCCGGCTCGCAAGAGCGCAGCCATCTCGTGGGCAAGAAGGCGCGTGCGGGCCGTCATCGAATAGTCAGCGTTCGTCGAGGATGGCCGGGACGACGATGAAGTCGCCTCGGCGCGCCGGCGCGTTCGCCATGACTGCCTCGACCGGGAGTGATGGCGTGACGACGTCCTCGCGCAGGATGTTCTCGAGTTCGATCGTCTGCGCGGTCGGCGGGATATCGTCGGTCGGCAGCTCGGCCAGGATCGCGTATTGATCCAGGATGTGGTTGAGCTGGACTTCCAGACGGGTCAGCTCGGCGTCGGTCAGGCCAAGTCGCGCC
>Ga0315278_10003189_pt1 | contig 14625 bp, 18 predicted proteins | sample YL17G06_0_MG_FD_203880 | JGI IMG/M metagenome (GOLD analysis project Ga0315278, IMG submission 203880) | Sediment microbial communities from Yellowstone Lake, YNP, Wyoming, USA - YL17G06_0 | ecosystem: Environmental > Aquatic > Freshwater > Lake > Sediment | place: USA: Wyoming | collected... | reverse complement strand
AAAAATGTACGTTCCTACTACAAATGAAATAATTTAAATATTCAACATCATTAATTTTTATCTTGCTCTTCCTCTTCTGAATCATAATCACTATTTTGTTTTAAAACATGATTCTTATCATCACTTATCCTAATCCGTATAAGTCGTTATACTGGAAATTTACAACGATAGAATTTATCTCTCTTTTTTTGACCGATTCAAAATCCAAAAAATATAAGAATTCATATTTCACTCTTATAAAAAAGAGAGAAAATTCAGACATTCGAGTATTTTTCAATATTCTCTTTTAGATATTTTTTCTGATATTCGGTAGAAAAATAGGTATCCGCAAATTGATAGGCATTTTCCGCTATTTGTTTCGCCTCTTCATCATGCGTTTTCACCCATTCTATTTGTTCTATTAAATTACTCAAATCATAATTTACTGGAATGTAATGGGTGTATGGTATTATTAACTCAGAGAACCAGCAAATGCCGTTTGACAGTAAGAACGGAACACATCCTGATGCAAATCCGTACATGTGATTTGACGCAATACAATTGCCATCCACAATGAAAAAAATCTTGTATTTAAAAAATTCGGTGTAGTGAATTCTTTCGGCAAAATACTCGTCAGGGATATTTTTTCCTTCTCTCCATTCTGGACAAAGTCTTACATTTGTGTTGGCGGAGTAATTGTATATTTTGTCAACAAATCGAACACGCATCGATTCTAATCCTCCAACACCTGAACATCCACCACGCCAACATAATTCGGAACTGCGGCTTTCCCACGTAGGCATGGTTTCTTTAGGAAGAATATGTGTTACGCCATAATAAAATAAATTGTCATCTAACGGAATATATAGATAATTGCAATCTGGTTCCACGTCTATTTGACAGAGTGTTCCAAGGATAAAAACCTTGTTTTTGCTTTTTGCGTAATCCATATGTGGTTGTATTTGAGTATCCCAATCTATGCTATGTGGTTTATTTTTACTAGTTTTGTCCCTGTTTATATTTCCGTCACTTGAAGGGATTAAAAAAACAGTATTTGGTGGCAGACAAGATTGTATATATTGCATTATGCATTCATTTGGGATTACCTTGGACATAAACCCTGCCCATAAAACATAGTTGAATGTGTGAATTATTTTTCCATCTTCGAATAAAATGTAATTGTCAGACATTATATTTTATTTATTTACGTATTTCTTTATTTTAAAATTTACGCATCTTCGAATTCATACACTGCCTTTATCATTTCAATTAATTCTTTGATTGAACCTTTTAATTCTGTGATTTCGCTGTTCTGCATTTGACTTTGGTTGCGGTTGCGCCAGCATAGGAGTTCTCTCTTTTGGTCCATAATTTGGTTGTTGTTGACGAGCTTGTTGTCGTTTTTGTATTGTTTCCGAAATTCGTTCTTCATTTCAATTTTTAATAAAGGCTGGCTTGGAAAATAAGTGTTATATAATATCCAGATGAAACAAAACACGTAAATTTTAGGATGAGATGAAATAGTTGTTACAGTTAAAAGAGGTATTATAAGTTATATAATAATCTCACTTTCGGGTTTATATATATTAATTTACTACGTTGGATAGAATGGATGCTTTTTATCATAATTTTTTTTAAATTATTAATATCAATAATACGATTTTGTTTATTAAAATTATTCATATAACATAAATGATTTTTATTCAAACTTAAATTGTGAGGATTCAATGAAAAATATCTCGGTTCTATATTTATTATTTTTACATTTTTAATGGATGAGATATAATGTCCTATTGAAACATCATCAATAAGATTATAATGAATTTTCTCTCTATTATCGAGAATATTTTTTATGAGTGAAGGGCTGAATATGATACAACTTCCTGTGCAATAGATAGTTCCCCAATATGTTTCATCCATAATTCCACTAGGTTTGTCTATCCATTGCAAATCTCGCGTTGGACCAATATAATACATTTCCTTTTTTGGTTCGGGAAAATTTTTCAAATAAGAAAAGACATTTTGAAACTGGACAAAACTAGATACATTTGTTCGAAAAATAAAATCGTATTCCAAATTTAATTTGTTATGAATAACATCAAAGGCTTTTATTGTTTTATCCAATATTCCCGGAATAAATGACTCTATGCCATTGATGTATAAAATATAATTTTTGTCATCAACCAAATAATCTCGGTTTTCCAACTCTTTAAATATAATAAAATAATATTTTATGTTGGCATGGTTAACGTGTTTCATATAATTCAAATAATATTTATGCAGTTTATACATTTGTAAATAATCCGATGTCTCATTATAAATTGCTAAAAATATTATTTTTACCATATTGTATATTGTTAAAAAAGAGTAGATAATTTAATTAACCTAAACATAACCACCATCGGAATTTTCACCTAATCTAAACAATGCAAACAACCAACATATTAAATTAAATCAGTAATGTGTGCAGATTTTTATAGTTATATCTTTATAATGAAGTGTTGCATTTGTGGCACAATTAAAAATGTCGGGCAATATTTAGATAAAATATTTCAAAACATGGAATTCATTGGTTCTTTATTTGAAACTTATGTCATAATTTTATATTACGACACTTCTACTGACAACACTTTGACTAAAATACGACAGTATCAACTGAAAAATGATAAATTGCAAATTATTATTAATGAAGACGCGCCCTTAGAATATCGCACTCATCGAATTGCCAAAGGCAGAAATGCGTGTCTTGATATGATAAAAACCGCATATTCTGACTATGCCTATTTTATTATGATGGATTGTGATGATAGATGTTCCTATAATATAAGATTACCTCTTTTAAAACACTATTTATATAACAATGCAAGTTGGGACTCTTTGTCATTTAATCATCCAACGGGATATTATGATACTTGGGCGTTATCTATAAGACCGTTTGTTGTTAGTTGTCATCATTTTAAAAATGCAAATGCAGGTCAAGCCTGCATAACAAAACTTATAAAACAAACTCCGAAAAATAAATTAATACGATGTTTTTCGGCGTTTAATGGTTTTGCCATTTACAAATTAGAAAAATTTAATAATTGTGTGTATGATGGAACTTTTAGATTAGATTATATACCGCAAAAACTAATTATTGAAAATATAAAAGTAGCCGGTAGGATAAATTTTACTCAAAATAAAGAAGATTGTGAACACCGGCATTTCCATTTTCAAGCAACAATGAAAAACAATGCTAAAATTATGATTTCTCCGCACTGTTTATTTATATAATGGCTCTCTATACTCGCTATAATGTTTTTTATTATTTATTTGATACATTTTTATATAATTTGTGCTTTTTATAAGAAAATACTTATCGTAATTAATTGTTCTATGTAATATTTTTTTATTCTTTTTTATAGTATAGTTAACAGCTTTTGTAAAAGCATCCGGTCCTGTTACGTGTAAAATCTTTTGTTTAGTGGTTAGAAAATTATAATGTTTTATTTTTGGTTCATGTTTTTTTTTTATATATCCAACCATTAACTCAATCATACTTAATAAGTATGGATGATTTGGGGCAAACATTAATATCCATTGTTCATATGTTGGCGAATGCCTTCTCCATGGTTCCAAATTATTTCTAGGTATATCTAGTAAGCAAGTGTCGTCTGGATGAATCAATTTAAATAGTGGATAATTAATCCGTGATTTAATATCAATGTAAATTCCACCAATAATATATAAAACACAATATCTAAAAAAATCCGCTTTCATAGCGCCATATACATCATTAATTGATTTATAAGCAAGATAAATTTCCTCCTCACAATTATTTTTTATAAAATTTTCGCAATCATTGTCATCATAAAATTTAAATTCGCAATCTGGACATACTCTTTTATTATGATTGACAATATTTATTATATCCAATGGCAGAAATCTGGTAATAAATGTCTGATGAACCATTTTTGGAATTTTATATATTCCGGTATTAATTGGTAGGTCTGAATTAGTTGTTGGTGACTCGGCATAAGTTGGTAGCCCGGTATTAATTGGTTTCGTGTTATAATTGAATTTAAGATTGAAATTCATAGTATTCCATTATATTTTAAAACAATGATTTTTGTAGTTCCAATTTTTATATCTATTGTTAAATACCCTTTTTCCATTAAACATATTATGGTCGTCATAATGATTCTTTCCACGACATTCTTTCAGAATTTGTATTTTCATTTGATTCTCTTTATTCTCTTTATTCTCTCTGTCTTGATTCAAATAAAAAATGCCATCATTTAATCGATAATTATCTAAATGCAAAATATCCGTAAATGCTTTCATAATTGACCAGCCCCAATAAGAATACTTATATTTTTTAGTGTATTTATAAATATACCATTTTATGCATTTTTCCAAAATAATGTTATTTTTAGTTGACACGATGAAATTAGGATTAAAATGAGCCCCTTCCATATAAGCACTGCACGTGACAAAATCGACGCCTGGTTCAATAAACGCGCTTATTGGAAGCAAAGGCTCATTGTCTATATCAGAATACACTCCACCATATTTATGTAATATGCAAATTCTCCAGAAATCAGCTTTGATTGGTCCATCTTTTATAAATCGAAATATATCTCTATGCAATGGCGAATATTCGCGCAATAAAAATTTTTCACACATTGCATTATCAGACAAGCGAATCTCATATTCTGGATTTAATCTTTTCCAATTATTCGAATATTCTTTCATTTTATCCAGAGTTTTATTGCAAAAATAAATAACTTTAGGTATTTCCATAATATATGCCACAAAAAACATTTCACATATTAATCGCCACAGTTGGCAGAAAAACTCTGCAAAATATGTTGAATTCATTGTTGCCACAATTGACTATGGATGATTGTGTAACAGTGGTTTATGATGGATTTGCCTCGAATCGTATGCCTAGGTTCAATTTCTCTCAAGCAATATGTAAAGTGAATCAATTATGCGAACCTGTGCCATTAGGTTATTGGGGTCACGGAATCAGAAATAAATATGCGGATTTATTAGAACCGTGTGATTTCGTGTTGCACGCCGACGACGACAATATTTATTTGCCTGGTGCCTTTGACTATATGAGAGAAAACTGCACTGATTCTAAAAAAGTATATATTTTAGATACATCTCACTCTTTCAAGAAAAAAACATTTGCGCGAACGCACGTTCTTCGTGTAGGAAACGTTGATACTGCGAATGGAGTAATACCTTATGAATATAATAAACAATCATATTGGGGATTAAGAAGCGGTGGTGATGGCGTGTTTTATGTTGGACTTCAAGCAAAATATCCAAACAGATTTATTTTTTTAAATAGGATTATTTATTATTTTAGACCACACGAGAAGCCATTTATTCCAAGAATGCCTCTTGCAATAAATACGCCCACATCATCTATTATGATAAAAATGCGTGCTTTTTAATAGAATCATCTGCGCATAAAGGGGTCTCACGACATCCTCTCATTCCATTTTTATTTAAAAAGTAATAATGATTGAAATGTCCGTGCTCTGGACCGATTTTATACATTGGTTTTCCTTCAGTTATCATATGAACTGAAAAAGTATTCACATTTTTAGGTATGACAAAATTCTTTTCTCTCCCGGACAATGATACTTCATCGCAATCCGTGATTTTCAAAAATTCAGTGCCATCTTCCGGCAAATGACGTGGATTATAAAACAATCTATTTAATAATTGAAAACTTCCGATTGATTCCGTGTCTAATTTATTTTCTTTTATAATTTCTTCGAGAAACACGCAAATGTTATTGACATTTTTTTTTTGCATATTTACATATTCATCCACGTCAAAAAGTCCAATATATTTGCTCGTTTTAAAAGCATGAATTGAATGATTTTGTTGTGTAGTTTGTCCACTGATTCCACTAATAGGCAATCTATATGAATATTCCCATTTAATTAATACGACTTTTTTATTTGCAATGTAATCTTTCAACAATTCAGACAATGTATTTTGATTGCTATTATCATAAATAATAAATCGGGTTACTCCTATTCTTGAATGAAAGTCAATCCATTGCCGAATGTATTTGTCTTCATTTTTCACTATTGTTGAAAATATTAGTTCATTCTTGAAATCCGGATATTTATTTACGTGGGTTTCAACTATAAAATTATTTATAACAAGTTTTATTTTTTTACAATATGCAATGTTTAAAGTATACACATATGTATGATTGTGACTACATTTGTGAAGATGAAATGGTATAAGGTAGTTGTCTGCATGGACGTAATGAATGGAATGTGGATTGGGATTTTCAGATGGCATAATAATAATTAGTTCATTCATCCAATTGTGAAAAATGTCATAAATATTAAAAAATGGAATGAAATTAGGAATCATATAATATTCAATATTATAAAGGACAGGTCAAAACGAATATGAAAGGACTTTATACAAAACATAAACTCTTTTTATGCAATTGGGATGTTCCAGTTTTATTTCTCTCGTAACTCACATAATCACAAATATTTAACTGGTTAGATAATCCATATTTTTTAACTAACAAACTGAAAATTGATTGGTCATGACGATGTTCGTTAAAGCCATTGATATTTTGGCGAATTGAGGGTGTGTCATCTATAAAATGATAATTGTTTAAACACGCAATATTATACCAATCTTTCACTAATTTACGAGTCTCGTCACAAACAAGAAGGACTATTGCACCTGCTTGTTTTTGAGGTGTTATTAAATATTCATTTTGTAACATTTGCAATTCGACTAGTAAATCCATTTTATTCCACATCAATTCAATTTGTGTGGAGGAGGTTATGAGTTTGTATTTATTTACTAAATGAAACATTTCCGCGATTTTCATTCTATTACGAATATCCAATTCACACCCACAATCTAAATAGAGCAAAATATCGCCGTTTTTCATATCCTGTATATTTTTATGAATTAAATATGGTTTCCATAACCAATATCCACATCCTCTTTTATTTTTTGAAATAAAGTCAAAGTGTTTATTATAAAATTCAGGGTCTGATTCCAAATTTTCAAAAGTGTATAATTTAATATGATTGAATAATTTTAAAGAGGATGCTTGTTTGAAAAGGCGTTTACCGGCTTCTATATAATTGGAATGACTTCCAAATGTAATAAATTGAACTTGTTGTTGTGGTTGTTGAGCTGACATTAAATATATAATTTATAATATTTACCGCAATTTACTGCATGAGATATTCGGCAATTTTTCGTACGTGTTCCTCATCGATGTTTCTCCGACGTTTATTGAAATTATTCATATAACACAAATGGTTTTTGTTCAATATTAAATTATGTGGTTTAAATGAGAATCTGGTTGTGCCTATATTTATTCTTTTCACGTTTTTATTTTGAGAAATATAATACCCGATAGAGATATCGTCGATAATGTTGTAATGGAGTTTCTCTCTATTTTTAACTATATTTTCTATCAATGCACTACTAAGAATAATGCACGTTCCACTACAAAAGGGTGTCCCCCAATATCGTTTGTCAATAATTCCGCTGTGTTGGTCTAACCATTGCAATTGCACTAGTGGTCCAATATAATACATTTCGGTTGTTGGATTAGGGAAATGTGACAAGTATGAGAGAGTGTTTTCAAAATGGACAACTGTAGATATATTTGTTCTGAAAATGTAATCGTATTCTATTTTTAATTTGTTGTGAATAATGTCGAATGCTTTTATAGTTTTTTCCAAGATTCCAGGGAGAAATGTCTCTCTGCCATTGATGTATAACATATAATTTTTATCATCTACAATATACTCTTTATCTCCTAAATTTTTACAGGTGATGAAATAATATGTCAGCATTTTGGTCTTGAGAGTGTGTTGTTTTAGATGATTCAGAAATTTCACGTGTGACCTGTACATTTGTATATAATCGGGTGATTCATTGTAGATTGCTAAAATGATGATTTTTGGTATGTGTTCTTCCATTTATTAGTATTATTATGCAATTTAATTATTCGACGAAAACACAATAAATAAACTCGTGAAATATATGAATGGATAAGATGGATAGTATGGATAAGATGGATAGTATGGATAAAGAAAAAGAAGAGAAAAAAGAAAAAGACAATGAAGAGAAAAAAGAAAAAGACAACTATTATGTTTATTTGTTAGAAGCGACTGGCGGTTCTACCTATGTCGGTGCAACAGTAGATTTGAATCATCGCTTACGGCAACATAATTGCGAAATCAAAGGCGGAGCTGTAGCAACAAGCATAAAAGTAAAACGCGGAGAAACATGGCGTCGCGTTTGCCATGTCGCTGGATTTCCATCCTGGCAAGCAGCGTTGCAATTTGAGTGGCGTTGGAAACAATTGTCTCGCACACTGATTAGTTCAGTAAAACAACCCTTAGAAAGAAGACGCGTCGCGTTGGAAAAATTGCTGGCGTTAGACCGTCCTACTAGCAAAGCAGTGGCATATAGTGAATGGTTGTCGCCACCACAAGTGATTTATTCATAGTGTTGTTTTTTCTTTTGTTCACCGGTTTAAAATTAATATAAACATAAATATATGAATAATATTAGTAGAATGATTACCATTGTTTCTTCCCTTTTTGGAGAGAAATTAACACAACATTATGATGGATTAATCGCTTTCAAATCATTCCAAGAAAAATTCAATAAATCATATAGCAATGTTATTGAATTTGAAACACGCTTTTCCATTTTTAGAGACAATTTGCAAACTATTCTCTCAAAAAATAGTAAATCACACACATATACATTAAACATTAATGAATTTAGCGATTTAACTCCTGAAGAATTTAAAAATAAATATATTGGCAATGGATTACGCGGAGGAACAAATATGTTTGGTAAGGGTGGATTGAAATGTGATACTTTTAATTATTCTTATGGTTTTATTTCTTATGGAACTAGAGGCATTGGTCGTGGGTTGTATTTCAAAGATTTGCCTGACACAGTTGATTGGGTAAAATCTGGTGCTGTGACTCCTGTGAAAAATCAAGGACAATGCGGCAGTTGTTGGGCTTTTTCCACGACGGGTGCGTTAGAAGGCGCATGGGCAAAAAAGACTGGTAAATTGGTAAGTTTGTCAGAACAACAATTGGTTGATTGTGCTGGTCTACGTTATGGCAATCACGGATGTAATGGTGGATTAATGGATAATGCTTTTACCTATGTTGCCGAACACGGTCTTTCTTCTGAAGAATCATATCCTTATGTTTCTGGCGCAAATCCTCTTGAAAAACACGCTTGTTATCCAAATGGCACTGTTCTTGCACCTGAAACAGTTGTTGGGTGTTATGATGTTGAACCGAATAACCAACTAGCTTTAAAACAAGCAGTTGCGTTGTATGGTCCTGTTTCTGTTGCTATTGAAGCAGATACGAAAATATTTCAATCTTACAGTGGGGGGGTTATCACTGATGCGGCTTTGTGTGGACAAGATTTAGACCACGGCGTATTAGTTGTCGGATATGGAGAAGAAAATGGATTGAAATATTGGTTGGTAAAAAATTCGTGGGGTTCTTTTTGGGGTGTAGATGGATATATTAAATTAGGACGCAGTGATTTGACGGATGACGCGGGCATCTGTGGCATTGCAAAACAGCCGTCATTTCCTCTTGTTTTTTGATTTAGTTAGATTGCTTATGAAGAGAATAAGTATTTGAAATCATACTAGCATTAAAATGTTAGTATGATTAATATTGTGTTATGTAATTACGAATTAGAATGGATTGTAAATTTTTGAATACTCTTTTCCGCAAATATTCTCTCGCCAAAATAATTCACATTCATCATTCCATTTGTTAGATTTTTCTAAATTATCATTTGCTAATAGCGGTTGAAAATTAGTATAATGACAGCATTTCAATAGTTCATCCGGGTTGTTTAAATTAAATACAGATACAGGTTTAATATGGTCGTAATGTATATTTTCAAAGGTCATTTCAGTAGTCATCTTTTTAGAAATGTATTCTTTAAAATAAACAGCAGAAGAGCCAAGATATTCAATACTTGGTTGTGTTTTTTCAAGAGTAGTTTGTTGCATAATACGATAAATTTGTTTTCGTTGAAGATTTACAAGATATTTTATTGGTTCGCATATTTGACAATCTGATTTGAGTTTATAGTGAATACAGAAGGAAGAACCACCGCATTCTCGGCATCGTGATTTCTGTTTATCGTGAATACAGAACGAATAACCATCGCATTCACGACAAGTTGCTTTCCATTTATCGTGAATACAGAACGAATAACCATTACAAAGACGACACTGTGCTTTCCATTTATCGTGAATACAGAACGAAGAACCATTACAAAGACGACACTGTGCTTTTTGTTTATTATGTTCACAAATAGCAGAACCATTACAAAGACGACATCGTGATTTGCGTGTATTATGTTGGCAATAACTTTTACAAGTTTTACATCCTTTTTTCTCTTTGTTATGCTTACAAATAGTAGTTAGTTGTTCTTCAATTGACATCATATTATAATAAATACGACATTATGTTTTAATTCAAATCAATTTTTATTTTGATGCGTGTGATTGATGATGTGAAGAAAAAAGATTGTTATTAAATTATTCAATGGTTTAAAATTCGCTTAACTATAAAATCAAATCAAATCTAACTAGAGAGATGACCAAATAGCTATTCCAATGTCATCAATACTACTCTTATCAAATGCTGTTTCTTCAAACAAGTTCGGGAATCTTGAACCGCCGTAGTAATATTTCCATTGTTGTTTCCATCGCTTTTCCGCTTTATCAGCAAGTTCTTCGGCACTCAATTGCAGCAAATCCTGTTTGTCCTTTTCTCGTCCTGCTTCTTCTTCCGCGGAAATCCCTGTACTTTCCACCAGAGACATATCAAAGAACCCATCTGTTCCGACAATGACACGAATTTTATCCATGTGAGAGTCGTATTTTATCGTCTTGAATTCCGGCGCGAAACCAGTGATGTTGTAATGTCCAATACTTTGTGTCATTGCCAAGGTTACACTGTTGTTCGTCGTGTTCTTTTGTAAAAATGTGACATACGACAATTGTTTTTGTTTCATACTAGTTTCACTCGTAATTGCAGGAAACATTTCGTATCGGACATTGCTGATTTTTACCGTTGTTGATGAACCCAATCGTCGGTGTTCTGCTTCATTTGAATAAAGATGAGGCGTATTTGTGTATTCCATTTCCTCGTTTTTATAAATAAAAACGCGCGAATCACCAATACTTGTGCATTCTATTTTATCTTCGTAAATCTTGACCATGCATAGAGTGCTTCCAGAGTTAATTGTATAATGACACGTTGAAAGCTTCGATTGCAGATAATAATAAGAATTTGGATGCTCCATGATTTCCTGCCAGTCCAATGCCTTTAAAATATCAACAAAACTATTGTTGCCGTGTCCATCACAGCAAATAATCCAAAAATATTCCTCACCTTTTTTACCTGTTCTGACGACATCCTGATTTTTTGATAAGCCTTTTACACATGATTCAATTGTTCCTTGCAATGGTTTTTGCAGTGGTGGCAGCAGCATAGGTAGCACCACCAAAGGGAGAATTGGAATATCGGTAATGAGTTTGCATTCATCAGTGTCGTATTCGTCTTTTATTATTGCGTTTATAATTTGATTTGATTTTTCTCCTTTTTCCCGAAGAAAGTGCTGCAGGAAACAAAGATTGGAAAAATCAGACATTTGTGAATGAGTTGAGTTGGGTTGAGTTGATAGATGCTGGATCTAACTTTTGAAAAAGCATTTCAATTTTTCTTTTTAATGTTCTCGGTTGTTGTTGTGTGTTTTCTTTTAATGTTGAAGTTGTTTCAAAAATATAAATAATACAAGTTGTAATTATTTATATTTATATTTACAGATGAGCGTACAGTCCCAATCTATTGTAAATTTGATTACACGGATGTTGTGCCGTGCACACTGTTGCCAACCGATTTTTCGCTCGCAACACTGAGCGAGATGTTGCTCCGATTCCATTATTCCCAGCATTGTATTTGTTATATAAATATGTTTTTTGATTGCAACTTATGAGAGAAGCCGGTGTTCTGGAAGCTCCAGCTCCGCCACTTTTCTTGTATAAGAATCCAGATGGTCCATACCACAATTGTCCGTATGTCATTTTATATATTGTCAATATTATTATATTATTTATTTGCACGGTCCAGTTTCGACAATATATCTCGCATTTTAATAATTTCATCTGTTTGGGTTTGAAGAATAGTTTTACTCAAAGCCGCAACATCATAATTCTCCGTTTTTTTTACAATTTTCTCACTTGTTAATAATGCCATGGAATGATGTTCAATCATTTCTTCTAAATATTGTTTGTCGTTGATTCCAATTTGATACCGATATAAATAGACACATACTGCTGACGCGACAAACAACGAGACGTAATATTTAACACTCATCATATTATAACGAATGTCATACATTATTACTTCTACTACTCCCATTAATAACCCCATAAAGAGAGAAAGATAAGCATTACCCAATGTAAATGTTATATCTGCAATATTATTTACCATAAAAGGAGGCATAATAAAATATTGAATAATAAAACTACAGATTACCATCATTGCCACTCTATTCATTATATATACTTGTTGGATTTATTTTTTATTGTTCTTGTTCTTGTTCTTGTTCTTTTTCTGGATTTGGTTTGTTTATGTTTTTTTGAGTTGGATGAGTTGGATGAGTTGGATGAGTTGGATGAGTTGGATGAGTTGGATGAGTTGGATGAGTTGGATGAGTTGGATGAGTTGGATGAGTTGGATTGAGGGTTTCCCTCTTTGATGAATCGCGTTATTTCAGATTTATTCGCAAGAATTTCATCTACAATATGTTGATAAAAAGAACGGAATTGTTTTCGCATTTTTTTTAATTCGTCAATACATATCCAACGAATCTCTGCTTTTTCAAATATTTTAGTTGATTTAATGATTTCAGGAGACAAGTGTTTTTGCAAAAATCGTTGATTATTATTGTAATAATGTGGCAACATTGGGTCATATGTCAATGGAAAAATATGTGTTCTGTATGTTCCGTATTTTCCTGATTTATCTGTATAATCAATAGTGTATCCTTTTGTTTTCAACATGGTTGCAATGTCATTCGAGGAACCCAAAAATCCTGTTAATTCTTCTGAACCTTCGCGACACGCTGTTTGAAAAAAGGTTTCTTTGTTGTCTGTTCCACCTCCGAAATCGGACCATCCAGATGCCGAATCTTCGTATTTATTTTCTTTTCCAAATAAAAAATAGATTTTTCCATCACTGCATATTGTAATTGGTAAAATTCCAGCACCCATTTATATATTTATATAATTAAAATATTATTAATTTATATGTTTGGGTTCTTACGCAATAATAGTCGCAACAGCATCAGATTGAACAAATTGAACAAATTGAACAAATTAAACAGGACAAAATCATATACTCCAACTATAAATAATCAATTAGTATCATTCAAATCGTTTTCTAATACGTCTAGAAAAAATAGAAAATTAGGGACACGACAACTAGGCACACGCAAACGAGAGAAAATTATACAATGTACATTGGAACCAATCTTGAAAATAATGATTGATGGGAAATGCCACCCTTATAGTTCCGCAATCGCAAAAAAAAACTTGTTGAAACGATTGTCTACAAATAAGCACGTGGACCCTGAACTCATTATTACGCCAAAACAAGCATCCGCAAATTGCTGGTTTAATACAATGTTTGTTTCTCTCTTTATCAGCGACAAGGGACGCAAATTCTTTCACTTTTTAAGACAATTAATGATTGAAGGCAAACAAGCAAATGGACAAGTTATACCCGCAAAATTACGGGATGGATTTGCTCTCTTGAATTTTGCGATTGAAGCGTCTTTGAGCGGGTCAGAATATGCGTATAAATTAAATACAAATATTATTATTTCACATATTTATAAGAGCCTTCCAGACAATTATAAAAATATGACATATTTGACCAAAGTCGGCGATGCCGGAAATCCATTGAGATATTATTTGAGTTTAATGTATTATTTGGAAAACCGAGCATTACAATTGTTGTTTTGTGAGACATTTAATACCTCAATTATAAGAGAGAAAATATCGCGTCTAACACATATTCCGCATATTATTGTGGTTGAATTGTTTAAAGGAATGCAAGAGATGCGACCATTGACTTTTTCCATAGATAATGGCAAAGAACTCATTACATATGCTTTGGATAGCAGCATTGTTCGCGATATTTCAAATCAACATTTTTGTGCAATGATTACGTGTGAAGGACAGGAAATGGGATACGACGGGATTAGCCATTCGCGAATGGTTCCTATGGAATGGAAACCGTGGTTAAACACAGATACGATTTGGAAATTTAAAGGGAATACGATGAAATGGTCGTTTTCACAGAGTTATCAAATGTTGGTGTTTTATCGGGTTTGATTCGAGGCATCTCTTTCTTCCAATGTGAAAACACGCTGTTTCAAGTCCTGCGTTTCTTTTGTCAAGAGAGCAATTAATCCAATATAATTGATTGATTGATTCGTAGGTCCGTCTTTCTCTCCTGATACCAAAAAAGGGAAATGTTCTTGTAATTCGTGGGCGATAAATCCCATATCTTG
>Ga0315278_10003186_pt1 | contig 14629 bp, 6 predicted proteins | sample YL17G06_0_MG_FD_203880 | JGI IMG/M metagenome (GOLD analysis project Ga0315278, IMG submission 203880) | Sediment microbial communities from Yellowstone Lake, YNP, Wyoming, USA - YL17G06_0 | ecosystem: Environmental > Aquatic > Freshwater > Lake > Sediment | place: USA: Wyoming | collected... | reverse complement strand
GGCCCGCGAACCGCACAGAGCCAACACCAGCACCATCAGGTCAATCACGACGGCGAAAACGATAGAAAAAGTGGTCAGTCGGTCGGGTCGAGCCAGGTCGGCAATCACCAGACTGAGCGCTTCCTGACCGTTAGCCGGCCGCTCCACGAATTTCGATGTAAAGGGCACGTCCTTCAGGTTTGGTTCTGCCGCAAGAATAGTCTTGAACTCGCTCTGGGGAAAATGTACGGCCGCCCAGTTGACCATGTCATACTGTTCGGCCACCGGAATCTGTGAGCCAAGCAGCAGCGAAATGGAATCGACGGCCGACGTATACTCGGACATCCGCCCCAGACGGTCATTGATCTGCCCCTGCCAGTTGTTCAGGTAGTCGAGGATTATCCCCCGCCCCGAGCCTTGTTGATATTCAGCCCCCTGGTGTTTGTTCCACGAGTCAACTGTACGGCGGGCGCCTTCGATCACCGACTGCAGGAACGGATCATTGGAACCCTCGTCGATAATCGTCGCCCAGCCTTTAGTTTCTTCCATAGCCAGCAGGGCTTTAAGCCGCTCTACCTGGTACTCACCCTGAGAAACGGCCTTCTTTGATTGGGCGGCATAGTCTCGCAACACCGGGCGGGCGGTATCGGCATAGGCGGCGCGAGCTTCCTGTTGCCGCATTTCGCCCTTCAGTCGGTTGTTGAAATTCGCGTAAGAGAAGAACATCGAAAAAGCCGCCACCGAGAAGAACACAAAAACATAGCTGAGCCGGTTCTTCCGGATGCGTATCAGATTCCACGCAATGCCCAGCATAGCCGTCTGTAATCCAAGAGAACCGATCAGCGCCAGCCAGCGATCAAGAAAAATAGTCAGACCGAGATAGGTGGTGAAGAATGACAGCACCGAGACCAGAAAAGTACCGAAATAGATCATCCCGGATGCTACGCGTGATGTTTGCTGTGTTAACATCGCCCCAGATCCTCAATTCGTTGGTTCATGCCGTCCGACCATCAAGCCGAATCAGCTCCCTTCATGGGATTATCGGTATATTGCACAACCGGTTTAGGCCGCATAATGGAGGGTTGCGTTCAGCGCAGGAAATTCATATGATAGACCACATGAGGATAATACAACGCGCCCTGCTTGGGCTGCTGGTTACCAGCGCCCTGGCGGCCCAGACCACCCCTCCTCTGGGCATCACCGACAAAACCCCCGAACTCAAAGCCTTCACTAACGCGCGGATTTACGTCACGCCTGACCAGGTCGTCGACTCCGCCATGCTGGTGATTGACCGGGGTAAGATCATTGCGGTTGGCCGAAAGGTTACGATACCCGACGGCGCCGTCGTAATCGATCTTGAGGGGAAAAGCATCTATCCCGGCTTCGTTGATCCGTTCGCCGAGTACGGCCTGAAGTCGGTGCCGGAATCGGAGCGCCGCCGCTATGGGGAACCGCCTGTGTACGAGGCCACCCGGATCGGCTGCAACGCCTGGAACAACGCCATCCACGCCGAAGAGAACTGGGTCGGACAGTTTCAGCCGGATCGCAAGACCGCCGACAATCTGCTGAAGCTCGGTTTCACTACCGTGCAGTCGGTCCACCGTGACGGGGTTTTCCGCGGTCGCGGATTTGTCGTGTCGCTGGGCGACGGTCTTCCCAACGATTTGGTTATCCGACCGCACTCGTGGCACTTCCTGTCTTTCAACAAAGGCAGCTCGAAGCAGGAGTATCCCACTTCGCAGATGGGGGCTATCGCTCTTATCAGGCAGACGTTTCTTGATGTCGATTGGTATTGCCAGGCGCATGCTGCCCATCGGAAGAATCCCAAACAGGAAAAGCTGGAGACCAACCTGGCGCTGGAAGCTTTGCAGACGGTGATCGGAGAGACTGTGGTTTTCGAGACCGATGACTGCCTGGCCCTGCTGCGGGCGGACAGGCTCGCGCGAGAGCTCGGATTTGACGTGGTTCACGTTGGTTCCGGGCTGGAGTTCGAAAAGATTGATGAGATTAAAGCTATCGGACACAGCATCATTCTACCGGTGGCTTTCCCAAAACCTCCGGAGTTGACATCGCTTGGTGATGAAGTTGATGTATCTCTGGCGACCCTTCGCCGCTGGGACTGGGCGCCTTCAAATCCGGCGATCCTTGAGCAAAACAAGATACGGTTCGCGTTAACGACCGCAGGTCTCGAAAATAAGGATGACTTCTTCGCCAACGTGCGGCGAGCCATCAAACGCGGCCTCTCAGAGAAGACGGCTTTAGCAGCGCTGACCACAGTGCCTGCTGAGATTTGCGGAGTGGCCGACCTGCTCGGCTCACTTGAGTCCGGCAAGCTGGCCGATTTTGTCGTGTGCAACGGCAACATATTCGACGAGAAGACCGCCGTTTACGCGGTCTACACCCATGGCCGCAAGACCGAGTTCATTCCCTTTGACGAAGTCAGTTTCGCCGGATACTACACTGGCAGGCTGCTCGACAAACCGGTTGCACTGAAAATCACTGATGAAGGTCACGGCACGGCGCGCGCGATAAGCGGTGAGCTCAAATCAGATTCGGTCAAAGCGGAACTGCAAAACACGTCGCATGACCGGGACCTGCTTTCATTCTCGGTCGCCCTGGATAGTCTCGGTGGCGCCGGTGTTGCGCGGTTCGCTCTGCGCAAGGCAGGCGACCGATTGAGCGGGCGGGTGGCCTTTGCTGACGGCCGATGGAATGCCTGGGATGTAACGTGGGCTGTCGAACCGACAGCCGACACAACTGCGGGGCAGGACAGCACCAAGAACAAGGACACCGTGCAGGGGAAAGAAGAGGAACCTAAGGCTCCGGACACGCCGATTGCCCGGCTCACTCATCCCAACATGGCTTATGGATTTGAGTCTCTTCCCCAGCGCGAGAATGTCTTTGTCAGAAACGCCACTATCTGGACCTCCGACAGCCTCGGCGTTCTTGCCAACGCTGATCTTCTTATCAACGACGGTCGAATTGAAGCTGTCGGCCGCAATCTGAAGGCGCCGTCGGGTTGTCGCATCATCGACGCCACCGGCAAACATGTCACCGCGGGCATTATCGACGAACACTCGCACATGTGCATATCCGATGACGTTAACGAAGGCTCAGACGCTATCTCGTCCGAAGTGCGTATAAGTGACGTCATTGAACCGGAGGACATCAATACCTATCGTTCTCTGGCCGGAGGCGTGACCGCCGCCCGCCTGTTGCACGGCTCGGCCAACCCGATCGGCGGACAGGCGCAGATCATCAAGCTGCGCTGGGGGGCGACATCGGAGGAAATGAAGTTCACTCAGGCGCCGCCGTCGATTAAGTTTGCGCTCGGAGAGAATGTTAAGCAGAGCGACTGGGGCGATCAGTTCAGGACTCGCTATCCGCAGAGCCGCCTGGGCGTGGAGACGACTATAAGGGATGCTTTCCAGACCGCGCGAGAATACGAAGCGGAATGGAACCGCTACAACGCACTGGATCGCAAAACCAGGGAGAGCACGATTCCACCGCGACGCAACCTGCGACTCGAAGCGCTGGTCGAAGTGCTCAATTCGCGCGCGTACATTACTTGTCATTCCTATGTGCAGTCGGAAGTTTTGATGCTGATGCGGCTGGCCGAAGAATATGGGATCAGGATCGCAGTGTTCACTCATATTCTCGAGGGCTACAAGATAGCCGACGAGATGGCCCGCCACGGTGCCGGGGGCGGTTCCATACCGGACTGGTGGGCGTACAAGTTCGAAACCTACGACGCTATCCCCCAGAGTCCGGGTCTGATGCACGAGCGCGGGGTTCTCGTTTCGATCAACTCGGACAGCCCCCACCTGCAGCGACTGCTTAACCAGGCCGCCGCCAAATCGGTGATGTACACCGGCATGAGTGAGGAAGACGCCCTCAACATGGTAACTATCAATCCCGCCCGCCAGTTGAAAGCCGATCGGCACATTGGCAGCATCAAGATTGGGAAGGACGCGGACTTTGTCATCTGGTCGGGCAATCCCCTCTCGGCATATTCACACCCTGAGCAAACCTGGATCGACGGCAAGAAATACTTCGACATTGAGGACGATGCCCGTTTGCGTGTTCAGGTCTCCGAAGAGAAGAACAAGCTGATTCAGAAGATTCTCTCGCCAACCGGGGCGAAGAAAGGAGCCGGCAAGTGAAAGCATTCATTGGACTCGCGTTGCTGATCCTGTTCACGACGGGCGCGCAGGCGTACGACTATGTTCCAGCTCCTAAGCAAGCTCAGCCCATTCTGCTCAGAGGCGGAACACTGTACACCGTTGCCGGCGGAATCAGGGAGAATACCGACCTGCTGTTTGACAAAGGCATCATCACACAGATAGCCGAGAATATCACTCCGCCTCGCGATGCCGTTGTCATCGATGTCACTGGCAAGAGTGTCTATCCGGGACTGATAGCTTTGGGCACCATTATCGGTCTGATTGAGATCGGTTCGGTCCGGGGCACCAACGACATTGGCGAGACCGGCCGCATCAATCCGGACGTCCAGTCGCACATGGCGTACAATCCGGATTCTGAGATTATCCCCACGGTCCGTTCCAACGGCATCGCCTACGCGCAGATTGTCCCGGGCGGCTCATTCATCAACGGCCGGTCGTGCCTGCTCAATCTCGATGCGTGGACCAAAGATGATGCGGCTGTGGAGTACGAAGTAGGCCTTCATGTGGTCTGGCCGCAGGTTAGTGTTGTCACCGCCTGGTGGGAACGACGATCAGCGGAGGAGCAGCGCGAGGATATCGCGCGTGATCTACAAGACTTTCGCCGGGCGTTCGATGATGCCCTGGCCTACAAGCTTGCCAAAGAAGCCGACCCCAACACGCCCGTGGATTCGCGCTGGGAAGCGATGGTACCGGTGCTTTCGGGTAAACTACCGTTGTTTGTATATGCCGATGACTACCGTCAGATTGAGCAGGCGGTCGCGTTCACCAAAGAGCGAAACCTGCGCATGATTCTGATGGGCGGCGATGATGCCGCGAAAGCTGTCGATCTCTTGAAGGCTAACAATATCCCTGTAGTCTATTTCGCGACGTTGGGTCTCCCGTCTTATCAGGAAGATCCCTACGACCGGGCTTTTACTGTCCCCAGACTTCTGCACGAGGCGGGGGTCAAGTTGTGTCTGGCCGTGGGCGGTGCCAGCGGCGTGCGTAACCTGCCATTCGACGCCGGTCACGCGGTCGGATTCGGTTTACCTGCGGACGCTGCACTCAGGGCCATAACCCTGACTCCGGCCGAAGTGTTGGGAGTGGCGGATCGGATTGGCTCACTCGAAGTCGGCAAGCGTGCGACAATTGTTGTATCCGACGGCGACATCATGGACTACCTGACACACAACGTGACGCACCTGTTCATTGATGGCCGCGCGGTCGACCTCGACAACAAGCACAAAGAGCTGTACCGGAAGTACCGCGCGAAGCATCTGGAATAGGTGTTACAAGCTGTTCCGTCAGTTTTGGGTCCTGTAGGTCAGGACCCTTGCGGTCCTGACAGGCGATGTCAGGAGGGCAAGCCGCCTGAGCTACTGGGCCATGTAATAGTGGGGCACGGGTGCAGAAATGAACTTATCCTTAAAGGATGCGGTAAGATGAAAACGGGCTACTCTATTGCTCTTGTCATCTATTTGACAGGTCTTGCAATACGCACTTCTTATGAAATGCTCAAAAAAGCCGGTAGGGTGTCACCCAAAAGTACGATTCTATTCCTGTTTGTTTTCCTGGCCATGTGTTCTTTGTGGACAAGTTGGCTTTGTATGTGCCCTCAGGATCCGCTGCAACTCACGTTACCTGGCGTGGTACGGTGGATTGGTTTGGGGATATTTATAGCCGGTCTGGGACTGGCTATCGGAGCTTTAGTTCAGCTTAAGGGTGTTGAAAACATAGATCATCTTGTGACCACCGGGTTGTTTGCCAGGCTGAGGCATCCTATGTATCTGGGATTTATTCTCTGGATTTTCGGCTGGGCGATCTACCATGGCGCGGTCGCGAGCCTTCTCGCTGGTTTTGTGGGCATTGGCAATATCATCTACTGGCGATATCTCGAAGAAGAACATCTGGAAAGAACTTACGGAGATGCATACCTCAACTACCGCAGGCAAACATGGTTTTGAAGGAGTCGTTGTTGGAACAATGCCCATCGTATGTAGCTCTTCCGATCATGCCGGTTCTGTAAGTCAGGTCTCCCTCGATCCTGACTGACCGTGCCAAGAGAGCAAGCTTCCGGACCGAGAAGACTGAATGCTGGGCGACCCAGTCCCCCTCGCAGTGTATTTGCCGTTTCCTCGCCCAACTACCTCTTGACTTTTGCCCCAATTCGCCGGAATCTGTCCGCAGTCGGCCGTCTACGTTGATGGCTGACTCATACAGTATGAAAGCGATGATCCTTCAAAGACCCGGTGAACGTCTCGTACCGGTCGACCTACCTGCTCCCCATCCCGACCCTCATCAGTTGCTTATCCGTGTCCGCGCCTGTGGGGTCTGCCGGACCGACTTGCACGTGGTCGACGGCGACTTGAAGGAGCCGAACCTGCCCATCATCCCCGGCCATCAGATTGCAGGTGTGGTCGAAAAGATCGGATCGGGCGTGACCGGCTTCAAGCCGGGTGACCGGGTCGGTGTGCCCTGGCTGGGCGGCAGTTGTAGCGAATGCCATTATTGCCGTAGCGGCCGCGAGAATCTTTGCGACAAGGCCCTGTACACCGGCTACCAGATCAACGGCGGTTTCGCCGAAAAATGTGTGGCCGACCGGCGGTTCTGCTTCCGGCTTCCTGATGACTATTCGGACCTTCAGGTCGCGCCGCTGCTCTGCGCCGGATTGATAGGCTATCGTGCTCTGGGTATGACCGGTGACGGTCGACGGCTCGGTTTCTACGGCTTCGGAGCGGCTGCGCATATCCTGATCCAGGTAGCGTCACACCAAAAGCGTGAAGTCTATGCTTTCACGAAGAAAGGCGACACCGACGCACAGGCTTTCGCCCGTCAACTGGGAGCCGTGTGGGTCGGTGACTCCGACCAGTCGCCACCGTCGGAACTCGACGCCGCAATTGTCTTCGCGCCGGTCGGCGAACTGGTACCGATTGCGCTCAAATCCGTGGCCAGGGGTGGTGTTGTGGTGTGCGCCGGAATACATATGAGTGATATTCCATCGTTTCCGTACTCTTTACTCTGGGGCGAACGAGCGGTCCGCTCGGTGGCGAACCTGACCCGTCGCGACGGTGAGGAGTTCCTCGCCTTAGCGCCGAAAGTGCCGGTGCATACCGAAGTTCACCCCTATCCCCTTGACAAAACCAACGACGCCTTGGATGATTTGAGAGCGGGCCGGTTCATCGGTGCTGCCGTAGTTGTGGTCGATCCGCAGGCGTGCGCGTGAACCGCACGGATGCTTCGTGCTATAGCGCGACGCTGCCTGCTACAAGTCAATCCCAACATCAATGCTGAAATCACTCGTCTCGTAGTCCGACAACTGCCAGGTGAAATAGAGCGCCAGATTAAACGGCGCAAGGAACGGTGTCAGGTTGCCCAGTCCAAACCCAATCTCCCGATACGGACTCTTAGCTGTGAGAGTATGCTCGTCGCCCGACTGATAGGGATGATTGCGAAACTCGGTCCAGAAGACACCACCATGAATACTCAGCCAAAAGGGAATATCTCTGACCCCCGGAAGTCCGCTCGCCACGAACAATGACCGTCTGAAATCATGATTGACATGCACTGCCAGGGCGCGATTCCCGCTGAAGTTGTTCTCATTAAGTGTGCTGAATCCGTCGGTGTTGCTCAGCATCCCGTAACCGTAGTCGACTGAGAAGTAGCGTTGCGGGGGGAGAAGGCGATCGGACGAACCCGCGTAGAGTCGCAGCGAAGTCAGACCGAGGCCGAGTGTCCGCTGCCGTCGCCGAATGTCAAGATAGTATCGACGGAAGTCGAAATCGTTATCAATGAAACCAGGAGAGGCATATTCCACGCCGACTGAAGCGGTAGTGAACTCAGCTTCATCGATTCTGGTGTCCCGTCCCTTGTTCTTGAACATGTGACGCGAATCATAAGTTAGATTTGCCTCTACGGAGCGCATTTTCCCCTCCATCACAGGAGGGTTGGCCCGCGCGGGATCATCGTCTGAAGACAGCGTGAAGTCGCTACGGGTCGGCAGAGAGTAATCCTGAAAATCGTTGTACTTCACAATGAGTTTTGTATGGTCAACCAGCTTGGACGATACCGATGCTGTAAACCCTTCGGCGCGGTAGTAGTCAAGCGGATCGTATCCGGCAGTTAAAGCAAATGCAGTAGGATTGTAAGTGGGGGAGGATATAATGGTCGGGCGATGCACTACTCGATCATAGTAATCCCAACTGATATCCAGGCGACGTTTTTCGTGAAGCCGCCAAGTCGCTCCGATCTGATGCTCAGAGCGCTTGGCATCGAAAGCGTAGCCAGTCTTGAGTCGCAGTTTCAGCCTCTCGTGCAGCTTGTCGGTCTCTATCCCTACTCCCAGGAACGGCCCCTCCACCCGGTTGAAGCGGAATAGATCCTCATTGCCAACCAGTAACAGCGCAGCCACCGCTCCCACGCCCATCAACGCCACACGCCCAGGTGATTTCGGCTGATTCTCCAGCGAATCGATTCGACGGTAGGCGTCAGTTTCTTCACGAGTAAGCGGTATGGTTTGTCGCGCATTCCACGTGACACTGTCAAACCGGTCGGCCGAGCGGTCCACTTCGATGACGTACTCGTCAAACGTGCTCTTCGGGTGCCCGGACTCGAACTCATAGCTATAGAGTGATGCTACGTGCTCGAAGCGGATCTTCTTGGGAATCCCCGGCATGCGAACCTCGAATTCGACAAGTCCGTCGAGCCTGATTTCCACCGGCATCCAGTATTCATTCTGGAACTGGGCGAAGCGCTGGGCGTAGCGCAATGAATCGATTAACGGCAGTTCGACGCCCCGACTAAATCCAACATCTACTTGGACCACATCATAAGTCGAATCAGCAATGTTTATGTAACCGACGAAGAGAGGCTCATCCGGATTTTTCGGTTCGATCTCCAGACGGAAAATCGCCCCGGAATCGATATACAGGGTATCCAGCAGATAATAATTGTAATGATCCAGAGCATCATTGGCGGTGGGCGACACGACCGAATACCGACCGAGGTCAATCCGGTTCTTGTTGAAGTTGAGAATCTCTCCCACCGTAACCAGGTTGTTTTCAGCTTTGATATTTGCCGATTGGCGTCGGGAAGTTATGACTTCTTTGTAATTGTTGGGTTGCTCCCAATACGTGGTGACCTGAGTTTCGGCGATCAGCCAGATGCGGGAGCTGTCCTTTTTGGATTCATCGTGAGCCAGAAACCTGGTGTAGGCATCGCACCGGTAGTCATGGATGTGCTCCAAAATGTCCTTCTTGCGGCGGATCGCCTCGATGATGATCTGCTGCCCCGGATCGTACTGCCGGCTGTACACCTTCATGACGCCAAGGTCTACCATGCAGGTTTTCAAATAGACATCGTGGCCGGCGCCTCCGGAGTCGGTGCTGAGATCGAGCGTCTGGGAGAAAAAGGCAATATGGCTGAAGCGAAGGTGTGTTTCTCCCGGCTGAAGCAGCAGGCGGTACTTACCCTCGGCGTTGGCCAGAGTAGAACGGTCGCTGTCGATCACCTGTAAGGTGGCGTAGGGAATCGGATTGCCGCTGTCGGCGTCATAGACTATCCCTTCAATCACTGATGAGCTCTCCTGCGAGACTACGGGGTCTGCAGTAACAACAGCGACGATGAGTAGTAACGCTAAACCCAGCAGTGAAGTTCGATAATCGGTCAACTTGTCCTTCATGGCGTCGCGTCTTTCATGGTTCATGTTTTGGCGGATCCTTCTCTTGGTCCGGCAATACAGTTTCCGTCGGACGTTACAAGATTTCTGCCGAGAAAGATAGCTCGTTGTCTCACAACGACTTTCTCGTCTGCGGCATTCATTATACAGGATACGAGAGCACAATATCTGTGCACTTGCGGTATTTCATGCACGAAATGATGTTGCTGGCAACAACTTCTGGAGTTCTTGTGCAAAACCTGTTGGAAAGCTGTCGAATCTTTGTAGGTATGTCAGTAACCTCTATTAGAGCATAGCATTAGCTTGTTCCGATTGCATGAATGAACTCTGTCTGCTGCACCGTCACAAGTGCGGGTCTACTAACTAACTGTTTTTCAAGCTATTACAATCCGTGCCCTGTTGAATCTGCAGCTTGACTGTCACTCTGTATGTCAACCGAGCTACAGAGTTGACTCTATACCTCTTTGCATTCCAAGTGAATAGCGAAAATCTTCAATTCCACACAATTTTTTGTGGTGAGCACGCCATAGACCACAACATATTGTGCCTCGCTTGACTGGAGTATAAAGGTTCCGCTTCCTGATTTTACAGCGTGGTTCGCCTGCCCGGGACAGGGGCACTTCGGACTGTTGGCAGGATAGCAGACCCGGCCAGAGCGAAACGGATAGCAATAGTACAGGAGGTACTTCTTGAAAGTCCAGCGATTCTTCACGCATGCCGGAGAATCTCCATATACACGGATCAATTTCGTAGGCCGTTCTTCAGAGATCAGAAATCCAGACGGTTCGGTGGTTTTCAAACTCGACAACATACAGGTGCCGGAGGATTGGTCTTCGGTGGCGGTGGACATTCTGGCCCAGAAGTATTTCCGCAAGGCAGGTGTACCCCAGGTCGATCAACACGGGAATCCGGTCAAGGACGATGACGGCACGCAGAAGCTCGGCGGCGAGAGCGACGCCCGCCAGGTCTTTCACCGGCTGGCCGACTGCTGGCGCAAGTGGGGGGAGAAGCATGGCTATTTTGATACGCCGGACGACGCCCAGGCGTTCTACGACGAGCTGGTGTTCACTCTGGCCAGCCAGATCGCCGCGCCCAATTCTCCTCAGTGGTTCAACACCGGCCTGTACGAAAGCTATGGAATCGCCGGTAAGTCTCAGGGGCATTACTTTGTCGACCCCGAAACCCACACAATCACGGAAACCAAAAACGCCTACGAGCGGCCGCAGCCGCATGCCTGCTTCATTCAGTCGGTGCAGGACGATTTGGTCAACGATGGCGGTATCATGGACCTGTGGGTTCGTGAAGCTCGTTTGTTCAAGTACGGATCCGGTACCGGCAGCAATTTCTCGAACCTGCGCGGCGTGAACGAGTCGCTTTCCGGCGGGGGAAAATCATCCGGCCTTATGTCCTTTCTCCGAATCGGTGACCGTGCCGCCGGCGCAATCAAGTCAGGCGGTACGACCCGTCGGGCAGCTAAAATGGTTTGTCTTGATCTGGATCACCCTGACATCGTCGATTTTGTTCAATGGAAAGTAGTCGAGGAACAGAAAGTTGCGGCACTGGTGACCGGCTCCAGGGTTATCCGCGATCAGTTGAAGCAGATTCTGGGAGCGACGATTGTAAAGGGGGATAACGGACATCAGAACATCGAAGTTGACCCGGCAAAGAACGAAAACCTCACTCGGACCTTGCGGACCGCGCGCCAGTTTGCGGTGCCGGCGCAGTATATCAACAAGGTGCTGGAACTCGCCCGCCAGGGTGTCACTGAAATAGACTTTGTCGATCTTGACACCAACTGGGACAGCGAAGCCTACCTGACCGTAGCCGGACAGAACTCTAACAACTCGGTGCGCGTCCCCAACACATTCTTTGAGAAGCTGCGCGCCCGAGAGGACTGGTCGCTGAAGCGGCGTACCGACGGTAAGATCGCCCGCACTATGCCGGCCACCGAACTGTGGGAAAAGATCTGCTACGCCGCCTGGTCGTGTGCGGACCCGGGAGTGCAATATGACACCACGATCAATGAGTGGCACACCTGCCCCGAGGACGGCCGGATCAACGCTTCCAATCCTTGTTCGGAGTACATGTTTCTCGATGACACCGCCTGTAATCTGGCGTCGATCAATCTGGCCAGATTCCTTGACGCGAACGGCAACTTTGACATCGAGGGGTATCAGCATGCGATAAGATTGTGGACGGTTGTCCTTGAGATTTCCGTGTTGATGGCATCATTCCCGTCGAAGGCGATTGCCTGGAAGAGCTACGAGTTCCGCACGCTGGGTCTGGGTTTCGCCAACCTCGGCACAGTGCTGATGCAACTGGGTATTCCGTATGATTCCGCCCGCGGTTACGCCTGGTGCGGGGCGTTGTCCAGCATTCTCACCGGGCAGGCGTACGTGACTTCGTCCGAGATGGCCCGCGAGCTTGGCCCGTTCCCCGGATTTTACCGCAACCGCAATCACATGCTGCGGGTCATCCGCAACCATCGTCGCGCCGCCTACAACACCGACCGATCGGAATACGAAGGGCTGACGATCAAGCCGCATGGAATCAATCCCAATTATCTTCCCGAGGAATTGACCAACGCCGCTCGCGAAGTCTGGAACAAAGCGCTCGAAATGGGTGAAGTTCACGGCTTCCGCAACGCTCAGGCGAGCGTGATTGCCCCGACCGGAACGATCGGCTTGCTCATGGATTGTGATACCACCGGTATCGAGCCGGATTTCGCGCTGGTGAAGTTCAAGAAGCTGGCCGGCGGCGGATATTTCAAGATCATCAATCAGTCGATCCCGATCGCTCTGCGTCATCTGGGCTACGCCGAAGACGATGTCACCAGGATCGTCACCTATGCAACCGGTCGCAAGACGCTCAAGGACGCGCCGTTCGTCAACCATGAATCACTCCGAGCCAAGGGGTTCGGCGACGACGAATTGAAGATGATCGAAGATGCCCTCGAAAGCTGCTTTGACATCAGCTTCGCTTTCAACAGACACGTCCTCGGCGATGAATTCGTTCATGACACACTTGGTTTCGCCAAAGCCGTGACCGACTCCTGGGATTTCAACCTGCTTCGAGAACTGGGCTTCACCGGCGAGCAGATCGCCGCCGCCAGTGAGTACTGCTGCGGGACGATGACCGTCGAAGGCGCCCCCGGCTTGAAAGAAAGCCATCTGCCGATCTTCGACTGCGCCAGCAAATGCGGTCGTCGCGGCCAACGGTTCATCAATTACAAGGCGCATATTCAGATGATGGCGGCGGCCCAGCCGTTTATTTCGGGCGCTATCTCCAAGACCATTAACATGCCGGCCGAGGCCGCAATTGAAGATGTCAAGAACGCCTACATCATGGCTTGGGAAGGCATGAACAAGGCGGTGGCGCTTTACCGCGACGGCTCCAAGCTGAGTCAACCGCTGAGTGCCACGCTGTTTAGCGAGGATGCCGGCGCGCGCAATTTGACTGTTGAGACGGCGGCGGAAAAAATGACCGAGCGGCTGGTGTATCGCTATCTCGCCAAGCGCCGTAAGCTGCCCAATCGCCGGGCCGGTTATACCCAGAAGGCCGTAGTTGCCGGACACAAGGTTTACCTCCGCACCGGCGAATACACTGACGGCACCTTAGGCGAAATCTTCCTCGACATGCATCGCGAGGGCGCGGCGTTCCGCTCGCTCATGAACTGCTTCGCGATTTCCGTGTCGCTCGGCTTGCAGCATGGCGTGCCGCTCGAAGAGTTTGTAGAAGCTTTCCTGTTCAGCCGGTTTGAGCCAAGCGGGATTGTCTCCGGCAACAAGTCGATCAAAATGACCACCTCGATTATTGACTATATTTTCCGCGAACTGGCCATAAGTTACTTGGGCCGGACCGACCTGGCCCATATTTCCGAGGATGACCTTCGTTCTGACACGATCGGAACGCCGCGGGAGGAGTCAATTGAGTTCGAAGCAGAGGAAGAGGCGACGCCGCAGATCACCGGCCAGTTGACCCGCGGCAGCCGCGTAACTGACGACATTTACAGCCAGCACGTTGTAATCCGGCCAGGGAATGGCAACAACGGCGGAGGCGGGAACGGCAATCAAGGAGGAACCACCGATGGTAAGCAGATGGCGGCTTCGGCTGCAGAAACATCTTCGGAACCGCAAGCGGTGCTTGAGCTTATCGCCACGAGTCAGGAGACCGGAGGGGTCCAGACCCAGCATCGGCTCCGACAGAGAGTCCAAATCGCGCGCCTGAGAGGGTACGAGGGCGACATGTGCGGGGAATGCGGCCAGTTTACGATGGTCCGCAACGGCACCTGCCTGAAATGTGACACCTGCGGGGCCACTTCGGGCTGTTCCTGATCCTCAAGAAGTCGGGCCAAGTTACTACTCCGTGAGACCGCCGCCGGGCCAAAAAGATGGCTTGGCGGCGGTAAATGCAGCCTTGTCGGCGGGCTGATTGACTTTAAGAAAAACTTCATTTTTCTCTTGACAGAATGTTCGGGGGTGAGTATTATATACACGCAATCGGAAAGTGTTACTCTTTCTGTGGATTACCTAATATCGTCCACCCAGGTAGGTTTACCACCCACCTGGGTTTTTATTTGAGGGAGATTTTTTGAGTAGAATAAGGGGAAAACTCGGCTTCCCGAGACCAGTCGTTTGCGGAATGTATCGTAGGTCTGCACGTCCGTATCGGGGAAGTCAAGGCCGCCGGATTGGACTTGTACCCCACCCGCTATGATGTAAGTCAAGTTCGATGTTGTCTGAGGCCTGCCTTTCTCGGTTGGTAATCTTTCTGTTCTTTGGTCGTGGGTGTCAGAGGGCTTGACAGCCTGCTA
>Ga0315278_10003185_pt1 | contig 14632 bp, 9 predicted proteins | sample YL17G06_0_MG_FD_203880 | JGI IMG/M metagenome (GOLD analysis project Ga0315278, IMG submission 203880) | Sediment microbial communities from Yellowstone Lake, YNP, Wyoming, USA - YL17G06_0 | ecosystem: Environmental > Aquatic > Freshwater > Lake > Sediment | place: USA: Wyoming | collected... | reverse complement strand
CCCCCCCCTCGTTCATCATCATGCCTTCCTCCGCTTCAGTTTCACCGCCCACAACCAGCTACTGCTCTCGTATTCGACCTCAAAGCCGGCCAGTTCGCTCTCCAGCAAGCCCAGTGCGACCGCGTTGGCGCCCGCCAGGCGGGCCAGGGCGGTCGCCTCGCCGGCCTCCAGCCCGCACGCCGCGCGGCCGCCGGCGCTCGTCAGGGCTGACCGCACCCAGGCGAAGCCGTCTTTGCCGCCCCGCACCAGGTCGGCCGCCCGGGCCGGGTCTGCCGACGCGGCGTCCAGCTGGGCCAGGACATGGGCCTCAAAGTCGGCGTAAGTCAGCGGCGGCGGGGCGGTCAGGGTGGCCAGGCAGCCAAAGCGCGCGCGGAAGCGGTCGGCCGGCCCGTTGAAGGGTTGGTATGCTGGGGGGGTCATGCCCGCCGCGGCCAGGCCGGCGGACGCGCGGAGGGCGGCCTGGAGACAGGTCGCCCTCGTCCCTGCAGCAGCCGCGTCGGCCGCCGCGGACGCCGCCGCGACCGGGTCGGCCTTTGTGGGCGGCGGGCCGAGGAGGGGGTCATGGGCTGCGCTGGGGGGCTGGCTCCGAGTCCCTTTCTTCCCTCCTCCTTTCTTCTTCGCCGGCGCCGTCGTCGTCGCCCCCGCCCTCCGCACCGGCCACCGCACGGCCAGCGCGTCCGCCGCCGCCGCCTCCCGCCGCGCCAGGTAGTCGGCATACCACAGCACGCCCACGTGCTCGTACGGCGCGTACAGGTGCAGGCCAAAGCCAGCCAGCAGGTGGGCACCAGCGCACCGGGCGCCCGCCTCCTCCACCCAGGCCGAGAGCGGGGAGGCGTGGCCGCCCGCGCCCGCGCCTGGCGCGTCGGGCGGGGGTGGAGGGGGCGGGGCTCCCCCGACCTGCGCCGGCCAGGGCCAGGCCCACCCCGACTCTCCGACCATCCATTCCATAAACTCGGGGTCGGCCTCCGCGACGGCTGCGTGCTGGTGGACGTGCACCCAGTCCTCCAGGGCCCGCCGCATGCGGCGCCGGGACCGGGCCCGGTTGAGCAGGCAGGCAACGCCCCAGCCCTGCAGGCCCAGGGCTGCCTGGGCGACAAAGGTGGAGGCGGACGGGGTGGGCAGGGCGTGCGGTGGGGGGAGGGCGAGCGACACGCACACGGCCGCCTCGCTCAGCGCGGCCGGCCCCGGTGGTGTGGGGCGCGCGGCAGGCGGAGCAGCCTCGCCACCATCGCCATCACCCGGCACCACGCTGGCTGCCGCCAGTGGCTCCACCCCCAAGCCCATCGCCAAGGACGCAACCGACCGGGGCAGCGCCCCCGCGCCCAAGCCGACCAGGTCGCCCAGCGCGCGCAGCATGCACCGCAGGCCGCCGCCGCGGGCGGTGGCGGCTTCCGGTAAAGCCGCGGCCGCGGACAGGTGGATGAGGGTGAGGGTGTAGGCGTTGAGGCCTTCCTTGACACTGGCAAACGCCCGGTCAGGCCTGGGCGGGACGGGCGCGACGGTCGCCCGGGCGGCAGCCGGGTCGAACGACGGCGGGGGCCATTTTGTTGATGCGGGCGTCAAGCAGTCCGCCGGCCGCCCGGCCGTGAGAACCTGCAGAGCGGTCGTCGCCCCGGCAAACCCTTGCGCCGCGCCCTCAAAATCCAGGGCAATCGACGCGCGGACGCCGGCGAGGAGGGAGGCGCGGAGGGCGAGGTGGGCGGACAGGAGAGGGAGGATGGAGGAGGAGGTCGCCCCGCCTCCTCCTCCTGTCAACCCCAGCGCGGCCAGCGGGTCTGCCGCCTTGCACGCCGCGCGTGCTTCCGCCATCAGCGCGTCCTCGTCTTCAGGGCTCGACGGGCGGGGCACCTCTTGAGGGTGCAGCTGGAAGTCCTCGTCCTGCGTGAAAGATGGAGAGAAGAGAGTGCGCACGTGTTTTGAATGTCTGGGTTCGCCCGCCACCCATCTCCATCCCTCTTTCCTTTTTTTTTTTTTTTTTTTTTTACCTCTGACACGCCGCCTCGCACGATCAGGTCGCGGACCGCGTCACAGCAGGCCCGCAAGGACGCACAGCCGGCGCGCAAGAAAAGGCAGGGCGCCGCGCTGGGAGAGAGTTTGAGAAGGTGTGAGCACGGAGGAGGTTGCCTGGTAAAAGAGAGCGCGACCGCGCTTTTTCCTTCTCTCACCTGTCTGGCCGCAGCAGGTACACGCACGGCAGCAGGGTGGTACCCATCGACCCGCCCGCATGCCATGCCGCTTCAGCTGCTACTAGACCGTCCGCCACCGCGAGGGCGGCGGTGGCGGGCGGGTTGGCCGGGAGGGGCGGCGCCTCAACCAGGCTCGCATCGGCCGCCGCCGTCACGACGCACCCCGCGTCCAGTTTGGCGTCGCCCACCTCCACGGCCGTCATCACATCGTGCAGTGAAAACAGGGGCCCGTGCAGGAGGTCATTGGTGCCTAAGGCCGTGGCGGCGGCGGCTAGGAGTGGGGCGATGTCCAGGAGGACGGGCGGCGGAGGGGAGGTCATCCTCTCTGTTCGGCTACCCTGTTCGGCTTTGCTTCCAATGCAAAAAAAAAAAAAAGCACACCCCTAAAAAACACACGGCCCGTCTCTTTGCAGTTGTGCGTCCCCTGCGACACACCCCGCCCTCTAGTTCAGACCCGCCCCCACCCACCCAAGGCTCTCCTCCATGCTCCGCCCCACCGTGCCCCCGGCACCGCCGGTACTAGGCCGGAGTCCGGCTAGCCGTCGCGCCGCGCCGCACCGCTCTCGCCCCACAGCCCTGCCCGGCTCGGACCCGTCCGGCGTGGACGGCGGGGGCGATCTGGATGTGGGCCTGTGGAAGAGTGGAGGTGGTGGTGGCAGCAGCGCACCGTCGCCTGCTGCACCGCCGCCACCTGCGCCCGCTGCTCCCCTCCCACAAGAGCTCGTCAACGCGGGCGTGACCGCCATCCACACCAACCTGCCCATCCCGGGCGCCACCCGGGCCGGCGGCGGCGGCGGCGGCGGCGGCGGCGGCGGCGGCTTGGGCATCACCACCTCCACAACGGCCGCGTCGGCCTACGCCCACTCTGCCATGGTCGAAGGCGGGGCTGGCTTTTGGTACCGGGCGACCAACAACGCGGCGACCGCGCCCCGCATGTTTTGGGACCGTTTGGGTGATGGCTTTGCCTGGCGCAACAAGCCGACCCGGGCGAGTGGGGATGGGAGCAAACCGGCGTTTATGTCGTCGCCGCCCAGGATCAAAGCGGTGGCGACGACGAAAGGGTTTGGGGCTGCGGACGCGGCACCGCCTGCCCTCGCCCCGACGTCCGCGCCGGCCTGGTTCCCAGGCGGCACGACCTCGCTCGCCTGGAACGCGGTCGACCGCCACGTGGAGGCTGGCCAGGGCGACCGGGTGGCGCTGATTGGTGCTGAGGACAGCCTCACCTTTGACGCGGCCGCCAGGGCGGCGTCCACCCTCGCGGGCTGGATGAGAGGGGCGGGCGGGGTGGGGGCGGGGGGCACGGTCGCGGTGCTCCTCCCTGCGTGCCCCACCGCCGGCGTCGCCGCGCTAGCTGTCTCCCGGGCAGGCTGCGGTGTGCTGACTCTGGACCCCGCGGCGCCGGCCGCCTCCCTGGCGGCCTCGCTGAGCGCAGCCGCCCCGCGGGTCATCATCACCTCCTCACCCGCCAAAGCGTCCGTCGATGCCGCCATCGCCGCCGCCGCCGCCTCCACGTTCTGGGCGCCCGACACGGTGCTGGTGTACGAGGTGGGAGATGTGCCCATCGCCGCCACGCCCTGGTCCTGTGGGCGGGACGTCTGGGCGCACGCTGCGTTGCCAATGGATGGAGCGGGAGGCGATGCTCCGCCAACCACCACCCCCGCGCCTGCCTGGGTGGATGCCGGCTCTGCCGGCGTGCTCCTGCCCTCCGCCTCCACCCCGTCCACGGTCTTCGTTCATCCGGCCGCGGGATACTGCGTCGGCGCGGGCGCCACCGCCCGCCTGGCCTGGGACGTGCGGGTGGGCGACGTGGTGGCGGTGGCGGCGGCGCCAGGTAGCCCGACCGCGGCGCTCGCCTTTTGGGGCGCGCTGCTAAACTGTGGGGCGGTCGCCAGCCTGCCGCCGCTGCTGCTGGACGACCCCTCGCCTGGCGCGGTCGCTGCCTCCGCCTCTGCCTGGTTGCGCGCCGCCGCCTCAGCGGGGGCCACCCACATTATCGCGGGCAGCGCGGCAGCCGCGCACGCGCTTGCCTGCGCCGACCCGGCCGCGGTCACGGCCGCGGTCGCGGGCGGCCTCCGCCTGGCAAGCCTGGCCGGGCCTGACCCGGACCCGCGTGCCGTGGGCGCGCTGGCGGGCGCCCTGCCCCCCACCCTCCCCCTCACCGCGGCCTGGCTCCCCGACGGCGCGGGCACCCCGCCCCTGGCCGGCATCCCCGGCCCTGCCGCGCCGACCACCCCGGCCAGCCTGCGCCCCTTTCTGAGGTCGGCGGGCGACTGGACGACCGCCTGGCCCGCGGTGGCGGGGCGGACGGTGCCTGCTGGGGCGTGGCGGGACGCGCTCCTGGATGTGGACGGCACGTTCGCGCACCAGGGCGCGGCCTGGGCGGCCGTGGAGGGCGGGGACGGGGAGGTGTGGTGGGCGGAAAAATGAAACATATAAAAGCGCGACTACCCCCCCTACACAAGCTACACAAGAAAAAAATCTCTATCTCTCTACTCTCCATTCCACTCGTCCTCGCCGCCCGGGCAGTCCACAACGCCATCATCCACCAGGGCCCGGGAAATGCGGCGGGGCGGGGTGGTGGTGGTAGCCGGACAGATAAACCAGAGCGTGCCCGGGCGGGCGCCTGCACAGGCCGACGTCCCGAGCTCGTCGGAGCCATCGCCGCAGTCACAGTGTCCATCGTTGAAGCTGGAGGCAGGGAGGGCCTCAAGAGAGCCGTCGTCGCAGCTGAAAGTCGGGGAGGAGCAGAAGCGGGGGATGGACGCGGGCGGGACGCCCCGGTCGCAAGGGCGGCGGCCGCTGGAGGAAAGGGGTGGTTGCGCGGCGGAGCGTGCGGCCGCGCCGCCGCCCTCCTGCCTCCTCCTCCGCCCCATGAGCGCCAGCACGCAGACCAGCAGCACGCATGCCACCAGTGACCGGGCCCGCTCCCGGCGCCGCTTGCGTTGGCGGGCGTGGCGAGGGAGGAGGAGCGGCATTGGGAAGTGAAGCGTCTGTGGGCGTTTTGTTCATACATTTTGAATTCCCCCGCCGCACCTCCTCTCTCCTTTGTTCAACGATCTTTGTTCAATGCCGCCTGGGCGGTGCTTTGGGCGGTGCGTGGCGAGTGAGGAGAGGCATCGGACTTTTGGCCGCACATACTGTTTGTTCGTTTCAATCCACCCCCGTCCTCTCTCTACGACTCTCAACTCCGCCGCCGCCCCGCCACGAGCCGCCCGGCTGCGGCGGCCACCCCGGCCGCCGCCGCCCCGGCGATGGTGTCAACAGCGAGCGCGGCCATGCCTGCCGCGTCCAGCGCGGCAGCTAGGAGGGCATTCCCCGCCGCGGCGGCCGCGGCCGCCGCCGCGCGCGCCGCGGGCGGCCGCCCCGGCCCAGGGACGAGGGCCACGCCCCGCAGGTCCAGCCGGGCTAGGCGCGGGGAGGCGGCCAGGAAAGCGGCCAGCTCGCCTTCTGCCAGGCGGGCCGCCCGCCCGGGCGGCCCCACCGCCCGGGCGGCCGCCCCGCCCGGGTCGGCCAGGCCCAGCGACGCCAGGCGGGGCGCGACGGTCGGGGTGAGGGCGGCCAGGACGGACGCCGGGTCGGCCAGGCCCTCCCCGCCCGGCAGGCTGACGTGGGCCAGGCGGGGCAGGCCGGCGAGGCCCTTGGCCAGCCCGCGCGGCGTCAGCCGCGCGCCCGGGCTGGCAATGGACAGGGACGCCAGGGACGCCGCGGCGCGGGGGAGCAGGGCCAGGGACGCGTCCGACAGGCCGTCGCCCGCGCCGGGCGGCACGGGCCCGCCCGCCGCCAGGGCGGCCAGGCGGGGCACGCCCGCCAGCGCGGCCACGTCTGCCGGGTCGCCCCCCCAGGGGCAGCCGGTCAGGTCCAGGGAGGTCAGGGCGGGGCCCAACGCGGTCAGCAGGCCGGCCAGCTCCCGCCCGCCCGCGTCCGTGTGTGCGAGGTCGAGGCGGGCGAGGGCGGGGGGTGGGCCGCCCGCCCTGGCGCGCGCGCTGAAGCCGTCGGCAAGCACGCCGGCGGGGCCGGGCGGGCAGGCCGACCCCGTCGCGGCCGGGCACCCGGCCGCGGCCAGGCTGGCCAGGGCCGGCATGGCCCCGACCGCGACGCCGGCGGCCGGGGTGAGCGGCACGCCGGCGAGGGTCAGGTGGGCCAGGCGGGGCAGGGCGGCCGCCGCGGCGAGCGCGGCTTCCGCGCCCCTGTCCCCGCCGTCGGGGGTGGTCGACGACCCGCCGCCGCCGCCGCCGGTGCTGCCGTCACTGTCCGCCCCGGCTGCCCACGGGTCGCCCCCGCCAGCAAACCAGGCGGGGCCGGCCGGGATGGCGGCGGGGCCGAGGGCGAGGGACGTCAACCAGGCGCAGGCGGCAAGCGGGGCCCAGTGCGAGCGCGTGGCCCCGGCCAGGCCCTCACACCCGCGCACGTCCAGCAGCGCCATGTGCGCGGCCGCCCCGCCCAGGGCGGCCGCCAGGTGGCCGGGCTTCAGGCCGTGGCACCGTGCGGCGCGCAGGGTAGCCAGGCGGTGGGCGCGGGCGCCCACCGCCGCCGCCGCCCCGCCCGCCAGCCCCGACCCGCTCACGTCGAGGTGGGCGAGCCTGCCCAGGTCGAGCACGTCCAGCGGCGGCGACGTGCGGGGCGTGGCGCGGGCGTCGTCGTCACCGCCCTCACCCCCCGCGTCGGCGGGGCGGGCGGCCAGGGCCGACCGGGGCGGGCCGGAGAAGTCCAGCGCCGTCAGGTGGAGCAGGTGGAAGGCGGCGGCGGGGGCGGCCACGCCCAACCGCTCGCCCGCGGCCCACTCCACGCCGACGAGGGCGAGCGACGTCAACTGTGGGAGGCGGGCCGCCACCGTGACGAGGGCCGTGCCTGTCAGGGCGACGGAGGACGGGCCACTCTCATGCCGCCGCGCAAAGGGCGACAGGGACGAGGGCGAGGAGGCGGCGACCGCCGCGGCCGCCAGGGCCGCCGCGCGCGCGAGGGGGGACGACCCCCCACCACTTCCGTGTGCCTGGTTGGGTGTGGGCGGCAGCGCCGCGAAGGCGGCCGCCAGCAGGTCCGCCGCGTCCATGTGGCCGCCCGCCGCCCGCCACGCCCGGCCCGCGGCCTCCACACGCAGGTGGCGGAGGGTGGACGACGCGAGCGCGGCGGCCGCGACGCCCGCGTCGGTCGCGGCGGGGCCGCCCGCCAGGGAGAGCGAAACCAGCGGGCACGCCGCCGCGACGGCCGCCACGCCCGCCGTGGTGACCCCTGAATGGCCGCGCAAGTCCAGGACGGCCAGGCGGGGCGCGTTGGCGGCCAGGGCCAGGCAGCCCGCGTCGGACAGCTTGGTCGCCGGCCAGGCAGCGCGGTGCGGGTGCGCGCGCGCGGTGGTGGTGGTGGCCGGGCCCGCCCCCCCGTGCGGCGCTGCCGCGGACGCCATCCGCAGTTCCGTGAGGCGGGCGCCCAGGCCGGCGGCCGCGGCGGCCAGGCCCGCGTCCGTCAGGGAGGTGCACCCGTCCAGGCACAGGGACGCCAGGCGGGGCAGGGGCAGGGATGCTAGGCGGGCCAGGCCCGCGTCGCCCAGCCCGGCTGACCCGGCAAAGTCCAGGCGCCGCGCCGAGGGCGCCCCCCGCCCCACCGCCGCCGCCACGTCGTCCGCGGGCGGCGGGGGCGGGGAGGTCGGCTCCCGGGGGCGGGTGGCGATGCGGGCCAGGGTGCGCGGGGGTGGGAGGACGGCAGGGCCGGCGGCGGCACGCGGGGAGGCGGGGGGTGCGGCCTCTGCTGCTGGCAGGCGCCCCTCGTCATCCAGCGCGGCCGATGCAGCCACTCCCCGCTCTCCCTGCCGCTCCTCAAACGCGGACGCCCCCGTCGGAAGGCAGATTTTGACGGCCTCCAGGCCGTGCAGGTCCGCCAGCAACTCCTGGATGGCGTCCGGGCCGGCGGGGCGGGCCCGGGTGATGTCCAGGGAGCGGAGGGCGGGGAAGGTGGCGTGCAGTTTCGGGCCTGTAGGGAGCGGCGTCGAAGGCGACAGGAATGCCAGGCGGGCGGAGGTCGCGTTGCGCCAGTCCCTATGTTTTTGGTGAGAGTGAGATTAGGGTGAGCCGACCGGTGGTCGTGGGCTCGACGGCGGGGCGGTGGGCGGGGGCTGGGGAGGCTGACGTGTGGGACACAATCGCGTTTGTTTTTTCCCCAGACGAAGAGTGCGCGCACAGGGGCGGCCCGCAGGCGGGTCTCTTCGTCGACTCTCGGGCGGCCGTCAGGCAACCTCAAACGCCCAGGCCACCCCCCAGGGCTGAGCCCAGTCGATGTCCAGTCCACGCAAGGTGGGCAGGTCGGGCATTCACCCAGCTGCACGCCCGTCAGGTGCACGCGGAACGGAGGGGGCATGGGGCAGGGTCAAAAAGCGCTCCGCTTTTAGTCCGCCCACAATCGGCGGGAGAAACGCAGGCGTTCAGCCCCCGCCCCGCCCCGCCGGCCGGCAGCGTACCGCCCTGCCAACCAAGCCGACTAGTGTGACTGGCACACCAGTTTCACAGCAGCCTGCCGCGTCGTGGGCCAGGCTGGCACGTGCCACCCTATCTCCCACGCGGCCGACGGCCCGCGACCGAACCAAAAAAAAAACGCCGCCGCCTTGTGCCTTCCCTTCAACTTCTTCTGCTCCATCTTTAACACTCACCGGCACACCAGCCGCATCGCCGCCACGTCGGACGGATGGCCCGTCAGCGCATCAGCCAACACGCCGACGAGGTCGGGCGGGAGATCGGCCCACTGGACGGCCATGGTGGTGTGTATGGACGAGACTCGGGAGATGTGTGTGACTTGGGTCGATGATAAGCCGTTCCAGCTGTTGCCCTTTCTCTCTCTCCATATCTCTCTCTCTCTCTCTCCATATCACCCCCCCCCCCACCCTTTTCTCAAGCCGCCGCCATCTCGACCTCACCCGCCCCACCGCCCAGCCCCGTCCCGCCCGCCCCGCCCGCCGGCACGGGGCGAATGGTTTTCACGGTCCGAATCCCACTCGCGTCCACGACCTTGATCACGTAGGCGGGCGGGGCGACGACCAGGCGGGTGAGCACCTCCGCGACAGCGGCCTCCATCAGTTTGAGTGCCTCGCCCTCCGTCAGGTCGGGCTTCCAGTGGCGGTCCATCATGGACAGGCAGAAGTAGGAGCCGTAGCCCGTCCCCGCCACGTTCATGGGGTGCATGGTGGCCAGGTGGTCCAGCCAGAAGAGGCGGGGGGTGCCGACGGCGGGAGTGGCGGGCGGGGTGGTGCCTTCAGCGGCCGCCTGGGCGGGCTCCGGGTCGTCCACGCCCGCGACCAGCAGGTTGCACTGGTAAGGGCGCTGTGTGGTTGTGAGCAAAAGGAGGGAGTGCGTGCGTGCGTGAGTGCGTGCGTGCGTGCGTGAGTGCGTGCGTGCGTGCGGAGAGAGCAAAAGCGCACGCCCACCATCTCTTCTTTAAATAATCGTTTCTTTCTCACCTTGCGCAGCGCGGTCGCCAGCTCGCCCCGGGTGTAGTGGGCCACCGCGGACGTGGACAGGCGGGTCTCCGTGCGCAGGGCGTGCAGGCGCACGTTGGCGGCGATGAACTCGGAGAATTGGACCCGGTCGCCGGGCTCGCCTGGGTGAGGAGAAAAGAGGGGAGAGGGCGGGGTTCAGGAGGCGCGCGCTAAAGTTTTCGATCGGCCTTTGCTGTTGCTTGCGCCCCACCGCGCGCCCTCCCTACCTCTGCCGGCCGAGGCCCGGCCCCCGCGACCGATCCTCCCTGCATCACTCTCTCTCTCTCTCTCTCTCTCTCTCTCCTTCTCCATCTCTCACCGGACAGCGCCATGACGGTCCGCCCATCCAGGGCGACCAGCTTGTCCTCATCGTGCTTGATGGTAATGATCTGTTGCGTTGCGGCCGTGTCGGAGCACAGCATGACGAAGCCGTGCTTGGGGCCCCGGATGCCGAGGAAGAAGTCCATGGCTGGCGAGGGTACGGGGCGGGCGAGAGCGTTGACAGGGAGAGAGCAGCGGGGGATGAATGGAGCAAAGGAGAGAGCGCGCCTGCTTTCTCGGCGGTGGGGCCGGCGCGCCCGTGTGTATGAGTGCGTGTGCGTGTGTTGCGTGCGTGGAGGTTGGCAGGCAGAGGGCCTGGGCACACACAGGCAGGCGTGTGCGTGAGAAGGGTGTCGCTCCGGTGTAGAAAATGAGAAGAGTGTGGCGATCGACTCGCGCTCCACTTCATGTGCCCGCCCGACCTTCTCGCTTTTCACAAATCAATAGCTCTTCGCAAACACAGCCACCTCCCCGCCCTCCTTGCCCGTCATGAAGCACGCTCCACTCCCCTGCTGCTCAAAGGGAAAGCACCGCAGCGTCGCCCCCGTCTCCTCCTTCACTTTCGCCTCATCCGCGTCGCTGCCCGCCCAAGAACCCCGCGCCCAGAAACCCTCGCCCACTGCCGCTTTCAGTTCCTCGTACGAGCTCACGTCCCGGATGCGGCTGTCCCGGAAGGCGGTCGCCTGGGCGAGCAGGGATGCCTGGACCTGGTCAAGCAGGTCCGCGGCGCCCGACGCGAAGGCGGCCGGGTCCAGCGGCAGGCCGCCCTCGACCCTGCCCTCCCCGCGCGGCAGGTCGCGCCTGGACACAGCACACCGCCCGGCCTCCACGTCCCGGGGCCCCACCTCCGCCCGCAGGGGCACGCCCTTCACCTCCCAGTGCGCGTACTTCCAGCCGGGCGTCTTGTCGGCCTCCGCGTCCACCTTGGCGCGCACGCCGATGGACGCGCAGGCGGCCGCGAGGGCGTTTGCCGCCCCGACGACGGCCTCGCTGTCCGCCCCCTTTTTGAAGATGGGGATGATGATGACCTGGACGGGCGCCAGGGCGGGCGGCAGCCGGGCCCCGCCGTCGTCGCCGTGAGCCATGATGACCCCGCCCACCATGCGCGTGGACACGCCCCAGGAGGATTGGTGGACGAAGGACAGGCCGGACTCGTCGGCCGTCCCGTCCTCCCCACCCGCAAAGCGCGTGCCAAAGGCTTTGGCGAAGTTGGACCCCAGGTCGTGGCTCGTCCCCGCCTGCAGGGCCCGCCCGTCGCCCATCATGGCCTCGATGGTGAAGGTCGTGTCCGCGCCCGCAAATGATTCGGCCCGGGACTTGCGGCCGGCAATGACGGGGATGGCCGCCACCTCGCGCGCAAAGCGGGCGTACAGCTCCACAAAGTCGACGGCCGTGCGCGTCGCCTCGCCCGCGCTCGCGTGGGCCGTGTGCCCCTCCTGCCACAGGAATTCGGTCGTCCGCACAAAGGGCCGGGTCCGCATCTCCCACCGCACCACGTTGCACCACTGGTTGAGCATCAACGGCAGGTCCCGCCGGCTTTTGATCCACTGCGCAAACATGTGGTTGACCACCGTCTCCGAGGTCGGGCGCACGGCCAGGGGCTCCTCGAGCTCCTTGCCCCCGCCAGACGTCACCACCGCCAGTTCGGGCGCAAAGCCCTCCACGTGCGCAGCCTCCCGGGCCAGGAAGGACATGGGGATGAGGGATGGGAAGTACGCGTTCTGCACGCCCTTGGCCTTGAATTCCCGGTCCAGCCAGGCCTGGATGCGCTCCCAGATGGCATATCTTTGTGCGTGTCAGGTAGGGATGGAGGCGGGGGAGAGGGAGGCGAGAGAGTGAGATGGGAACGGGCGACAGTGGCGCGCGGGCCCTTGGCAAGAGAGAGAGCGAGAGGAGCCGGGACCCACCCCCCCATCACATCCCACATCCCATCCATCCCGTCTCTCCACTCACCCGTACGGCCGGATGACCATCGTCCCGCGCACGGGCCCGTAGTCCGCCAGCTCCGCATCCCGGACCACGTCCAGGTACCAGCGCGAGAAGTCGACCGACTTGGGGGTGACAGCCAGCTCGGAGGCGGCGCCGCCCTTTTTGGAAGGGGTGCCGCCGCCTCCCTTGTTGCCGCCCCCGCCGCCGCCGCCTTTCTTGCCTCCTTTCGGGGCGGCCGCGTCAGTGGTGGTGACGCCCGAAGAGGCGGCGGCCAGGTTGTGGGTCAACGGCGTGCGGGGCAGGCCGACCAGGGGCCGGGCAAGGGCGGACGCGGCACGCCTGTGGAAAGAAAGAGGGTGATAAGAGGAGAGGTTGCGAGAGCCGACTAGGCCGGTGGCGGCGTCTTGCTCCTCCTCTCCATCGCTGCCGCAACCACACTTTCTCTGTCTCTCTCTCTCTCTCGCATCCACACTCTCACCTTAAGCTACCGGTCAGCATCGTGCGCGATGGCGTCCGGGCGTGGGCCGGCGGCGCGGCGGCGCGCATTGATGAGAGAGCAAGGAGCGAGAGCGACGTGTGGAGGCGTCGCAAGAAAAGAAAGAGCACGTCGTCCCCTCTCACGCGATCCGCACGGCAAGGTTGCAAGGTCTGACAGGGGTTGTGAAACCCAGGTTCAACTCTGTTGGGACGTGTTTGTTTGTTCGTGAGTGTGTATTATGCTCACGCCGCGTGAAAAATTGGAAGAGTGGCAAACACCTAACTTGAGGGGGACAGCCGTCGTCGACGCTCACCTCTGACCTCGTTTCCTGTCGGCGTGTGTGCGCGTGGCCCTGCCCTTCCACGCTGCACCTCAAGCCGCTGCTCACATCAAGGCATGGAATCGGTCAATGAGGCCAAGGCCGTCTGGCCGGGCGTGACCGACCTGTACGTCGTCCAGGAGCTGCTGGACCAGAACAAGTGCGAGACGGGGGGAGGCGAGAGTAGGAATGCGCGAAGCGGGGGGGGCGCGAGGTGGACCTAGAACCGCTGAGGAGCCCTCGGGAGTGTGGCCAGGCGGGCGTTCTCTATGTATATGCACGCACAGAAAGTGCGTGGGCGCAGTGGCCACACCCAAAAAAAGCGTCACCCCACGCACTCCCCCCTCCAAAAAAACACTCGCGGCCCTCAACCTCGCCCTCATCACACACAGAATCCTCGTCAACGAGATCGACCGCAACCACGAGGCCCGCACGCCCGCCGCCCTGGCCCGCAACTGTGCCCTGATCCGGGAGCTACACGCCAACGTTACCCGCGTCGCCGCCCTGTACGCGAACGTGTCGGCGTCCTTTGCGAGCGAGGTCGCAGCAGCGCCGGCCGGCCGCCTGGCGGCCGCGGCCGCTGCCGCCGCGGCGGGCGGCGGCGACGGGGAGGCCCCCTCCTCGGTCGCACCCGCCGCCGCGGCCGATGCCGCCATCGAGGAAGGCGGCGGCTCGGGTGGGGGCGGGGCCAGTGGCGGGGTGATGGGCGGCGGGGCGAGCGGGGCCGACGCGAGCGCGGGCGGGGCAAGCGGGGCGGGCGCGCGCGCGCGGGCTCGGCCGGCCGTGGCGGAATGATTGACAGCGATTGACAGTGAGAGTTGTAGTTGGCAAGGCAAAAGGCAACAAAGGGCAAACACACAGACACATGCAATCGCACACAACGCTCCGAAGGAAGACACGCAAAACCCAAGCAAAACGCAGGGTATGGGGATGCGTCTCTCTCCCACATTTTTTTTTTTCATCTTTTGTTCAGCAGCGTGAGTAAGGGCGGCCCTTCCATAATATCAGGCCGGCAGCCGGTAGGCGGCCGTCCCGCTGGCCGCCGCGACGGCCGCCCAAGTCGCCGCCGCTACTGCCGTCCCCACGCCTCCCCCCCCCTCCGCCCCCAGCACCAGGGGCAGCAGGCAGGCGGCGTGAGCGGCCGCCCCGCCCGCCAGCCCCGACGCGAGCAGGCGGCCTGGAGAGGTGGACGCGCCCGGGCCGCGGCCCTCGACCGCGTCCTTCACCCCGCCCGTCGCGGCAGGGACCGCCCCCGCCAGGCCCGCCCCGGCCGCCCGCCACAGCGCCAGGGAGGCGGGCGCCAAGGCGGCGGGCGCGGTGCCCGGGGCGGCCGCGGGCGCGCCCACCGCGGCGGCCGGCACCATCCAACCTAGCGTGGTTGCGGGGGCCAGCCAGTAGACCGCTCCGCCGGCCAGGGCGGCGGCCGTCAGGGCCGCGAACAGCGCGGGCGAGGAGGCCATGGAGGAGGTGAGCGGCTTGGAGGGCGCGCCCGCTGCAGCGGCCGCGGCCGCGCGCGTGGCGACGTCAGCGGTCGACGTCGGCCACCAGGCGATGACGGCGCCCAGGGTCCCGCCGGCCGCGGCGGCCACCGCCGCAAAGGCGGACGGCACCAGCGCGCCCGCCGCCGACAGGGCCGACACCAGCAGGCCGGCCGACATGGCGCCCACACCCAGCAGGGTGCGGCGGTGGGTCGGGAAGGCGAGCGCCCCGGACACCGCGCCATCGCGCAGGGAGAGCAGGGCGGACGACGCAACCAGCGTGCCGGCGCCCAGGGCCTGGGCGACGGGGGCCAACGCCTCCACGCCGCCGGGCGGCAGGGCGGCGCTCACAAAGGCGGCAGACAGGACGGACGAGGGAAAGGCCAGCAGGGTGAGGGCGGACAGGCCGTGGATGGCGGCCAGGGCGGTGAAGGTGGAGGCCGCCAAGGGGTTGGGGGTAGG
>Ga0315278_10003182_pt1 | contig 14638 bp, 8 predicted proteins | sample YL17G06_0_MG_FD_203880 | JGI IMG/M metagenome (GOLD analysis project Ga0315278, IMG submission 203880) | Sediment microbial communities from Yellowstone Lake, YNP, Wyoming, USA - YL17G06_0 | ecosystem: Environmental > Aquatic > Freshwater > Lake > Sediment | place: USA: Wyoming | collected... | reverse complement strand
CAACTGTGTTACGAAATTTAATATTTCTTTATCATTAATATTCCCATTTAATGGAAACGGATGAAATTCACACGCAATTGGCAAATCGTTAAAGAGGAGAGGGGATGGTTCTTGGGCCGTAAAGAGAACGGACCGTACGGCAAGAGCGTGCGGAGACAATCTCATCGTGTTATGGCAATAGATAGGTAGTCGTGCTGCAAAATCACAGAGAGGTTGTACAACGTCGAGGATGTTAGCCTTGCGTCTAGGATCTCGCTTCAATGCCAAAAGGCACACAAGTTTATCAAACAGGTCAGCGCGGACGCCAGTAATGCTACAATATTGGATTTCAAACATTTCGGGGGCTTTTATTATTCTTTGAAAATCGCCACCTTCTATGTGCCGCATAAAAGTGGCATTCTCATAGAACGCAATATCTTGTTCATTCGTCTTAGCAAATACCGCAATGAGGATAGGAATAATGCCATCCCGAACTCCATAAGGTTCTTTGCGTAATTCAGCATAAATGTTGGAAATTCTTAGACGGCCTTCCTTATTCATTTCCAAAATGTGTCTTATCCTATCTAGTGCAGGGCGTATATGGCAAAGATCAGACTGTTCGTTAGGTTCTGTTATGATATACCCTTCGTCCGTTTGTATATGTAAGCCACCACTTTTGAACACGGACAGATAAATTGACATCTCGGGAGGCTTTTTAGCAGAATCCATACCAAGTAATGGTTCCCGCATATGCTTAAACATCCGTTCAATTAACCTCATCCGTGCTCCAGCTGCAGCAGAGCTCAGTGAACGTCGATTAATAAGTTCATTACGAATTTTGGGTGCCTTGTTGTAAATTTTGTCACAAATGTCGGATAGGATGGATAGCAGTTCACGGCCATTATTTGCAGTAAGACTATTGCCCATATAAAACCATTGCAGTTCCATCTTCTCTGTGAACTGTCTAAGGCCCACATAACTTTGAAGCCTCTTCTGGAGTACTTGACGAGAGGCGGCATTTTGCCGAGAAACTTCTTCGGCTGCATAGGAATCATGATTCAGTTCGGGCACATTTTGGCCGATCCACTCCCATCTCGTGGCTTCTTGAACAAGCCCCGCAAGACTCTTAAGAGGTTTCGGAACTGCAATCAGCAGAACCGAATGGTCCTTTAAAGTCTCAGACTCTGCAAATTTAATAGCAAATAGTCTCTCCTCCTCGGTTTCACAAAGTGGTATAACTATTCTACCGTCAGCGGAAGGTGTATTTGCCTCCAAAACTGATGATAGGTTAGCAACGGAAATATATTGAATTTCAAAGTGACGCAGGTTTCCAGTTTCAATGTAATGGCGCCGAGCAACTATAGGGCGAGTTTGAAGCTGATTTTCAATAAGGGATGCTATACTCTGCGGTGTTCCCAATGCTTTAAGAGCTTCGGTGTAAGCCTTTTGGAGGTTAACACTCGTGTGGGGCCACAAACAATAACCGCCTGCGACTCCCCGATTGTACAAAACGTGTTTGGTCTTCTGCAGTTTTGCAACGGCCCGTCTAACCCGGTTTCTCTCAGCTGGAATTCCTCCCCCGACTGCCAGCTCAATTGCCGTATCGCCAGCCAAAAGGCTATCAACATCCAACAAGTTAAGCAATCCAATTGTTTTCAAAACTTGTAGCTCAACCTCATCTTCTATAGGGAAGCTTTCTACCACTGACTCGATCTGATTCCAGTGGCTTCTATAACTCTGCACACTAAGCCGGTACCCAAACGTAGCGCGGGCATAGTCGTACAGATTGTGAAGTCGGTAAAAACAATTTGGACTGATAGACTGACGGCAAAACGACTTCAAAGCAAACGGCTCATCTGACATAAGAAAGCTGAAAATGGATCTCTCATTCTGACCGAAGCGGCTGAATAACTTGGCGAGCACCGGGAGGACTGTGGGATGTAGTGGGTAAAGCCGTGGAGCATTTGTAAGCAAAGATTTGCCTGCCGCGCCAGCGCCAAACCAACCGAGATCGAGAACAGAGGCCATTTCACTTTTTGCTTTGTTAGCGAGGCCCCTGGGCAAGCGATTCATGTGTATGTTCAGAGCGTCCGCGACGAGAATGGCTATTTGTTCTATTGGCTGGTTAAACAAAAGCTCTTCAAATCGACCAGCAACTTTCTCCCATTCTCTTTGCGTTGCCTGGGAAAGTTGGTCAGCATAGACGTTGAAACCCTGATGGAGTAGTCCCACGACGAGGAGAGGCGCCTTACCACTTCGTGCCGCCACTTCAGCCAATGTTTGGAGGAAATAAACATCTTGCCGATCAGGGTGAAGCGAGGCAAATTCCAAGAACTTACCCAGCTCATCGAGAATAATTAGAAGACCCGTTCCCTTGCCCGATGAGCCAACATAGTCGTTGGCGTCCTGCAACACCTCAATGACAGCCGCGTCAGGAACCGATGAGGTAGCTGCCATTTCGATTAAGGATTTAACTTTTTCCAGAACTCGCGGAGATTTCCCTCGGATAATATTCTCTAGTGAACGACGGACCGCATGAAGCAGAGATGCAGCGATTGCACAACGTGCCCCTGTTACTAGCACTGGGACGAGTTGCGGTTTTGGTACACCTAACTTGCGGAAACTTACAACATATTTAAGCTGTTCCGGTAAATTCTGGCGACGCCCCGATAACAAATGTGCAAGGACAAGCGCAAATGACGATTTGCCGGAGCCGTAATCACCAGTGATCCGCCAAGCCCGCTGGCCAGAGTTAGGAGCAAGACTCAATGTTAGCCGATCTAAGTTAATCTTGGTTTGTGTAGTTACGATATATCCACGAAGCGCTGAGCTATCATTAAAATCGCGCTCGAGATGTACCGACCGCATGAAACGATCACGAATCTGAAAAAGCTCAGCCATCCGTATCTTAGGCATCGTAGGTCTCAAAGTTGAAGATTGCCGGCAAGAGGTTTCCAGGCGGAACTCGACTCCGTGCCAGCTGTTGAAGTGAAAAAGACTCTCTATGGGTAAACACACCCCCTGAATCTGTTTCAATATTTTCAAGTCGTTCACGAATGTCCGACTCAGGAAGTTTAAGTATTTGACCAGGACTCCCTTCGGAAGCCGATATGTCACGGAAGGATAAAGTCATCTCATTTCCTCGTCGTTTCTTCCAAAAATCGTCTATACAGTAGAAAAAAAGCTCAGGGGTTATTTCAGGCTTTTCTTCCCGGCGAAAGGCATAGATAACTTCTCGCTTACCTGAGTTATCAACCTTATGCTCACCAACCTTCTGGATAAGCTCTAATTCGACTAATGGGCAATCGAGATTATCTTCCAGTATCTCACCCTTCCGCCCCCGTGTTGGTACATACGTATGGAGAAACGTGTCAAAATGCTGTTCAAGAGTGACTTCCGATAATTCTCGTCCTAGCCGCCCCGATTCCTGACGAAACACGCTCAGTATCTTGCTGCGGCTGAATTCTGGATACTGCCACCGATTTAGCAAGTAGTGCCACGCAAACAGCGGGTCGTTAACATTTGTTGAGAACTGCCAGTGAATTAGCCATAATGTCCGGATATCTTCGAGGAATGGATCAAACCCGTTCTTGGAAAAGATCGCTCGTCCAAAGTCTGTAAGATTATAACTTCCCCCCCTGCCTGGCTCAGCAACACCTGCCACCTGTATCCAGAATCGAATGGCGCGAACCATGTTCTTGCCGACGCCAAGGGAAATCATGGCATGTTCATCATTTGCTAGAGCGTTTGGATCAGATTCAAGAGCGGTGAACGCTTTAGGTAACCACGTATAACGACACGGAAAAGTCTCGTGGCCTGAGAACTTAAAGGTCATAACGAATAGTCCCCTAACACGCCGCAGTTAGCCGAAAAGTACCAGCCAAGGAAATCTGGTTCAGAATCATTACAGAGGTATACCGTTCTTTTATCACAAACCATTACCCTTGTAAAGCAAACAGGTTCCCTTTTTACCCACCAGCACACCACTACACTCTCCGAAACAATATTGAAAAAATCTTCAAGGAAATCAGTTATCGATGAGCCTCACAAAGTGCTCAACTGCTGCAACTTCTGATATGAGGAAGTGGTGGAAGCGGTGGTCGATATCCTCACCCGCAGACTTCCAGGAAACGTAGTGGCTAAATAAAATAGTCAGTTCGTTTAATAGAATTTTCCGTTTTTCAATCCCCCAGCCCATGACATGACACAAACCCCCTGGGTCATGCCTGCATACGTCCATATGGAAACAAGGGGCCCGGGTCAACGACCCCCTTGCAAAACGACCACCGAGTGCCATAGAATGAGACTCATGTCGGGGGCTGAGAATTTGAAAAATGTGATGATCCAAGACCCCAGATACTCTCGGAGGATACGAAGATGGCATCCAAATTTTTCAGTGAAAGGAATTTGAGGTTTTTGCTTTATGAGGTCTTTGATGTCGCGTCGCTTACCCGATACGGTACCTATAAAGAATACGATGGTAAAATGCTTGATATGGTCTTAAAAGCAGCTACGGAACTGGCCGAAGGTCTTCTTTGGCCTAACTTTCAGGAAATGGACAAGAATCCACCGGAATTAGTAGATGACCAGATTAAAGTTCATTCCTCGGTTAGAAAGTTCTTAGAGAAATGCGGTGAAGGGGGCTGGATTGGTACCGGCATCCCTTTTGAGTGGGGAGGCCAGCAGCTTCCTCAAATGATTACACAGGCGTGCACATTCATTTTTGCCGCAGCCAATTATTCCGCTTCTGTCTATCCTGGTTTGACTTCAGGAGCCGCTCGTCTCATTCTAAACTTTGGAAAAGAGGAGATGAAAAAAAACTATCTCCCCAAGATGCTTTCTGGAGAGTGGCAGGGAACCATGGCCCTAACCGAACCCGAAGCGGGAAGCTCACTCTCCGACATCACGACGGTCGCTGAGCCGACGGATAACGGATACTATAAAATGAGAGGTCAAAAAATATTTATATCGGCCGGAGACCACGACGCGGTTAAAAATGTGGTCCATCTCGTGTTGGCAAAAATCAAAGGTGCTCCTGCCGGCGTAAAAGGAATTTCTCTTTTCGTGGTACCCAAAAAGCGGATTGACGAGAGGGGCCAATTGGTTTTTAACGATGTGGTCACCTCTGGAATTTTTCATAAGTTGGGTTATAGAGGATGTCCCATTGCCCAACTCAGTATCGGGGACGACGACGACTGCCGAGGCACCCTGGTGGGTGAACCCAATCAAGGACTCGTTCATATGTTTCAGATGATGAACGAGGCGCGAATTGAAGTAGGAGCGGGAGCTACAGCCATTGCTTCGGCCGCGTATTACGCTGCCTTAGACTATTCGAAAAAGCGACTTCAGGGTAGAAGATTGTCAACCAAGGATCCCACTCTACCTCAAGTTCCTATCATAGAGCACCCTGATGTGAAACGCATGTTGCTTTTCCAGCGTTCCGTTGTAGAAGGGTCTCTTGCTTTATTGATCCAATGCGGGAAATATGCCGATCTCGCAACCGTTCTCACCGGAGAAGAGAGGGAAAAGAACGAGCTTCTGTTAGATCTCTTGACTCCGGTCGCCAAGAGCTACCCATCGGAAATGGGTCTGCTCTCTATTAGCGCCGGTTTACAGTGCCTGGGTGGGTCAGGTTACTGCGATGACTATCCATTGGAACAATATTATCGGGACGCACGGATTCATCCGATCCATGAGGGTACGACGGGTATTCATGGGTTAGACCTTCTTGGTCGAAAAGTCATGATGAAGGCCGGGAAAGCCTATAGACTCTTCCTGGAAGAAATGGAAGGAACCATTCGTCAAGCGGAAGAATTTGAGGAGCTTCGATCCTATGGGCAGAAACTTAAGCAATCGTTGGAAACGCTTCAAAAAGTTACCGCCCATCTGATGGATGTAGGGAAAAAAGAGACTCCTGAACTCTTTTTAGCTGATGCAACACTCTACTTAGAGTTCTTTGGAATCATAGGTGTGACCTGGCAATGGCTTGTCCAGGCCATAGCTATAGCGAAGGCTTTGAGAAATAGCCCAGGCGGGGCAGAAGCAAATTTTTATTACGGTAAGTTTTTCACCTTCCGTTATTTCTTTGAATATGAACTTCCCAAGATGGAAGGCCTGGCCAGACGGTTGATGAACAGCGACGGATTAACGGTTGAAATAAAGAATGATTATTTTTCTGACTGACAGGTTATGGATTGATATTCTTTTAGAAACGGTGGAGGCCTGCGAAATCCGCCGAAACACGCTAGGTCTATCGATGGAAGGATCTCTATTCTGAATTAGCCATTCCTGCACAGCCAAGGCCGTAGTCTCCTGCTTCGGTGGTTACAGGACACTCGCCATCAGCTGTCCTATAGAAGATCACATTTCTCTTCATCAAATCATGTTAACCTGTATGTTAACTATTGTTAACAGGTAAGTCTTCGTGGAAGTTACACACGGGTGATCTGCTGTGTAGGAGGGTGAAATGGGAATCGGAAAAAGGGCTCTCTCCCCCTTTGATGGGGGAGGGGAGGGTGGGGGTGAAAAAGAGTGAGGCTTGCAGGCCCATGAAATGGAGATTGGAAAAAATTCTTCGTTTGCCGATCAGCGATGAGAAGAAGGAATGGATACTCTCCAAAAATCTAAAAAGGCTGATGGGATGGCCACCAATGGAAGCGCTCCCTTTATCTAAAACTAACTCACTTTCTATCCTTATCAATTTCAGGCACGTCCTATATGAACGTCCCAAAATGTCCGTCTGTCAAATGTCAATGGCAGGCTCCGATTATGTAAGAAAACGGGGCCGCTTCAGAAATGCTTTTCATATAATTCATAAGCTTGCTTCGCATAGATACTTTCCTTAGGTTTTATCGACAAAGTCTTTTTCAAACTGATCTTTGCCTCATTTTCTTTATTATTTGATAAATAATATCTCGCTAATTCTAGATGTTTCTTCTGCAATACGTTCCTGCGAAGAGACTCGTTAGTCGCAAGACTTGCTGCTAAATTGTACAATGTCCTTCCTGCTTCAATGTCCCCTTCCTTTATTTTGAGTAACCCTCTTGTGGCAGTTAAGAAAACATTGTTAGAAGCAGAAACGTTTTTAGTCTTCTCCAGCAATTCTCGAGCACTGTTTACGTCGTTATTCATTAAATAATTATATGCTAGGTTATTGATCATGCTAATATTGTCAGGCAAATAATTCATTCCTTCCCTGTTTAACTCTATCGCTTTTTTGTATTCGTATAAGTATTCTGAAAAAATGAAGCTGAGAAGAGAGTATGCAGAAGCAAAGTTTTTGTTTGTCTGTAAAAACTTACCTAAACAGTCGATAGCTTCTGGAAATTTCGAAGTATAGCAATTGTACAAAGCAATGTAATAGAAATAGATGCTCTCTCCCTTAAATCTCTCATGAAGGATATCAATATATTCTTTTACTTTTTCAATCTTATGTTCAGCAAAATATAAATCTATTATGTTTGTCAGTATAACTTGATTTAATGGCTTAGCTTTTTCAAAGCAATTGAGATAGTGGTTCTCCGCATTCTTGAAATCCCCCATCAGTGTGTAGACAACACCTATATTGTTGTGCAAACGAGCTACTTCGTTCTCAGAAAAAGGAAGTTTCACCGTATTCGACAGTGCGACAGTTAGGAGTCTCAGAGCCTTTTGGTGTTGACCATTTTCTGCATAAAACCTAGCAAGTAATTCTCTAATTCTAATATCTTCATGCTTCCTTAGATAATTTTCTAATAGGTCTATTGCATCAGAGAGGCTATTATTGATTCTCAGGGTGGTGGCTAAATTCTCTATTGCACTTGTATAATTTGGAAACATCTTTAAGGCTGTTTTGAACGATGATATGGCCTTTTTGTAGGATTTAGTGAGTCCATATGCAACACCTAAGTTATTGTAAATAGAAGGTGATCTCAAATTTACTTCAAGACATTTTCTGAACTGTGATATAGCTTTTGTATACTTAGATTCTATTAGATCAATTACACCCACCCTATTTCTTGCCGCAATATTTTCGGGATCCTTTTTCAGAATTTCTTCAAAGATATTTCTTGCATCTACTAGTTTTTTATTCTTGGTATATATATCTCCGATGTTCATCAATACTGGCATGTCTTTTGGATCATCATGAAGTAAATCCATGTATACATTCATTGCCTCTTCTTCCTTGTTTTTCTTCAAATAGACCAGCGCTAAATTCAAAGCGGCAACTCTAAAATCGTGTTTGGCTTCAATAGCTTGCTTAAATAGCTCAATCGCTTTATCGAGTTGCCCACTACCCAAATAGGCTAATCCAAGATTATTCAAGAGGTAGGGATTGTTCGGAGACCTTCTCAAATCTCTCTCATCATTTTGTATTTGATTCCCCCTCAAGATGGAAATCAGTTCTTCATTTTTCGAGGAAGAGAATTCCGTTTCCCCTTTACGGAAAGTAAGCTGTCCTTTTTCCAAAGATGAAATAGTTCCTGACAAAACTATATCTTCAGTCATATCAAATGGGCTGCTAGCCGTGCCCTTTACTGGGACCTCTTCCCTAAAGATCAATCTTTCTTCATTTTTCTTCTCTATATTCGGGTTCAACATGTTGCACCTCTTCTACCTTTATGAATTCGAATAACTTTTTCACAAATATTTATTCTTAGAAATATTCTCTGGAAGTTTTTCTCTCTTTTCTTGTAATTTAGACACGCCATACTTTGATACAATCTGTCCACCTCATAAGCTATCGGCTTTGGAATAGAATCATTATGCATTCTCACGGGAAACAAATTCCTTTCTTCCGAAAAACCATCTATAAAGCTATCGAAGACCTCTAACCTACTCTTCTCCGGAACCAGATTGAAATGAGTAACAAATTCCAATAACTCATCGTTCTTGTAGATAACCGAAGCAAGTCCGGATTTCGTAAATAATTCATATAAAATGGCACCCAAGGAATATATATCCGCACAATAATTATGGTAATCAGAGAAATATAACCCGCAAAGTAACTCTGGAGCTGTATATCTCATATCCCCAACGGGGGCATGGTAAGAATCCAATATCGAAATCGCCCTTTCTCCTAAGTAACGGGCTGTCCCAAAATCACTTAAACAAACGTATCTCTTTCCGAAAACGAGGAAATTATCGGGTTTCAAATCACGATGACAGATTTTTCTCCTGTGTATTCTTTGAATTGCCTTGCACATTTCTCGAAAGAAAAAGATATTTGTAAGGAAGTCATTTTCCTCACCATAAATGTATTGCTTAACATTGAAGAGACCAAGGTGAGCTCCATAGTAATTTAGGGGAAAGGGAATTCCATTCCATACCAAATCAAATCTACTTTTTTCTTGTACAAGAGGTAAAATATTTCTCTGCCCCACGAGATCTTTAAGAATATCTGCCTCGCGATGAAAACATAGCCGTCTGTATTCGCTTCCAACCAACGGGTCCAGGAATTTTAAACATACGCGCTTAGGCTTTCTCCTTGCGTTGTCCAATGCTGTAAAAACTAAAGAGAAAGATCCATCTCCTGCATGGGGATCTATTCTTTGAATTTCGTAGAATCTACCAGCAATGGATTCTTGCGATTCTATGACTCTTATCCATGCTTCCCTATGATCGGTTATTCCTTCTCCCACTAAATTTTCTCCTCAAATATTCGATTGCCTCTTTGGGATGATTCTTCAGGATCTCCTCAATATCCTTTGGTATCTTCCCAGCAGATACCAGGAGTTCATCTGAATTATATTTGAAATAGCGAGAAATTTTTTCGACGTTTTTAGACGATGGATTTACTTTAGAGTTTTCGAGCTTACTTATGTAGGTGTAATTTAAACCTAATTCCTGTCCTAAGGTCTTGATGCTTTTTCCCTTTTTCATTCTGAGATCTTTAAGTATATCACCAAATCCCATATTACCTCCGTGCCTTATAAAATTGTTATTAATTATAACAAGGGTTGATTTGTTTGTCAACCCTTGGATGAGAAACCAGAATGACATTGGAAGAGTTATTGAATTGCCTGCATTAATTCAGTTGGTAGGGGGTCAGATATGGGGTCAATCGTAACAAATTGTTGATCGAAGGGATATTCTAAGTACAGGTGATCTTGCTGGTTGGCCCAAAAAAGAAAGATGGAGTACTTAGAAAGTTGCAAAGGGCCTGCCTGCTGGTCCCGGTCCCAACCAAGGGCAGGGCAGGCAGGGACCATCCATCCTTCGTCCCGCCTTGCGGGACTACGGAGGACAGGTAGCGCATGGCGTAATTTCAAAACATTTGATACATTTTCATGGTTGGCGGGTGACGAAATGAGAGCCGATCCTCAAGGATTTTAGAACCCGCTGGAGTTTCTGAATAGCAAAAGCAGGCTTCTAAAGAAAAGAGAAAGCTAATCGTTAAGGTTAGCTTTTTTGTTTTTTCCCAGATTGTGTCCTAATTGTCCTCATCAAACCCAAGATACCAAGTTATGAGATCATTGGTTGAAACATCGGAAATATTTTAGCCGGAAATGATTGCCCATTCTTTGTTAAAATTTTTATTGAGAAAGAGACCTCTCCCCTATTTTAGAATCGCCTGGTAAATCAGACTTTTTATTAAGAATCGGTAATGCTCTCGATAGTCTGGCGAACTCACCATAAAAACCGCAATAAGGTCTTCCTTGGGATCGACCCAAAAAATAGTCCCGGCAGCCCCACCTTTGTAGAATTCGCCGACATTGCCCAGAAAGTATGCATGTCCTGCATCGACGCGAACGTAATAATCGAAGCCTACGCCATAACCACGTCCGGGCACATACAGGGCATCGTCTCGGTTGCCCATCGGTCCCAAATGATCGGAAGTCATGAAGGCTACGGTTCTTGGGCCCAGCAGGCGTTTGCCTTCAAGTTGACCGCCATTGAGGAGCATCTGAGCAAAGCGCGCATAATCCATGACCGTTGAAACCGTACCCCCACCTCCGCTTAAATATTTTTGTGGTTTAGTCGGATCAATGTAGAGAGGCCATTTGGGGTCCAGGTAAACCAAACGGTCCACATCCGGTCCTTTGACTTGGAATCCAGAATCTTTCATTTTCAATGGTTTGTAGATACGCTCTTCAAAGAATTTATCCAGCGGCATGCCAGAGATAACCTCCACCACCCGACCCATGACATCATACGACATGCCGTATTGATATTTAGTTCCTGGGTTTGCGACCAGTGGCAACTTGGCCAATTTCTCACAGATCTCGGCATTTGTCATTTCTTCGGTCTTATGCATGCCGGCTTGCACATACATATCTTGGATGGCTTTTGGGGGATAAAAGAAATAGCTCAATCCTGAAGTGTGTCTGAGGAGGTCCTGGATCGTCATAACGTTGCCGGGTTTCACCATGGTGACCACCTCTTTGCCTGTTTCGTCTTTCTTGACCTCCCCCACTTGAATATCTTTAAAGGGCGGTATGTATTTGGCGACGGGGTCCCAAAGCAATAGCTTCCCCTCTTCCAACAATATCGAGGCCGCCACCGCAGTGATGGATTTCGTCATGGAAAAGACGCGGAATATCGAGTCCTTTTCCATCGGCAACGACTTTTCCTTGTTCCGCATGCCGAAACTCTTGAAGTAGGCAATTTTCCCTTTTCGAGCCACCAAGGCCACAGCCCCGGGGATTTGGCCTTTTTCTATGTCGGCCTTTAATACGGTGTCAATTCTATTCAGGCGTTCGGACGAGAGCCCTACTTCCTCAGGTTTTTTTGCTCCTGGGAGGCCTTGGGCGCTGGCCGTTACGGCCAGGAAGATGAAAAGTACAGTCGCCGCCATTATTCGTGTGATGGTCTTCATGGTGTTTCCTCCTTTCTTCACTGGTGTCCTAACGTTTTGTGCGGGCTACGCATATGGAGTTCAATCCATGCGTTTGAAGAAGACGCTGTATTTATTTTCTTAGCGAATCGGGGCCCAATATCCTCTCTGCGATAGAATCTTTCTGTTCTTCTTCTGTTCCAAGATCGACTCCGATCGCCCAGGCATCCCTAAAATAATGTTCAATGGCCTGCTCTGCCATATAACCATAACCACCGAATATCTGGAGTGCCTCATCAACTACCTTCACCAATCTCCTTCCGACCTCTAATTGAGTGACGGAGAGAAATCCAGGATCAAATTTTGCCTGATCGTACTCTGTAGCCGCCTTGTACGTGAGGCAGCGTGCAACCTCAATACTGACAACCATATCGGCCAGCTTATGCCGAATGGCCTGAAACTGCGAAAGTTTTCTGCCAAATTGCTCTCTCTGTTTGGCATGTTGCAATGCCCGATCAAAGGCTCCCTGAGCTGTGCCCAAGGCCTGAGCAACGCTTCTGAGCCCCATCACTTGATGACAATGGTTAACATGCTCCATCCCTTCTCCTTCACGTCCAATTCGACTCTCAAGAGGCACTCGAACCTCTCTGAAGTGAAGGTCTCCAAAAGGGATCATCCTCAACCCCATCTTTTCAATTGGAAGAACTTCAATACCATTCTTTTCCCTACCTGCGATCAATGTGATCCACCCTTCCTTCTGTTCCCTGCAGAGGATGATGAAGGCATCTGCCAAAGCGGCATTGAGCACAAATCGTTTTCCCCCATGGATGAGATATTCCTCACCCCTTCTCTCTGCGACGGTGGAGATAGATGAGAAGTCTTTCCCGTCTTCCGATTCAGCAAAGGCAATGCTCAGTCGTATCGCTCCTTTTGTCAAAGGGAGAAGAAAGTTCTTCTTCTGCTCATGGGAGCCGAATTTTAGAATGATCTCTGATCCAATATCAACCATGCTCAAAGCACTCCCAATTCCAGAATCAACCCTGCAGAATGCTTCGATCACGAGAACGTTCTCAAAGAGACCCAGCCCCTGACCTCCAAACTCCTCAGGATAATGAATCCCGATGAATCCCAACTGGCAGGCTTTCTTCCAGATCGATTCTGGGAATTGCCCTGCCTGATCCAGCTCCAGTGCAAGATCTGGATCGAACTCTCCCCGGGCGAACTCCATTGCTGCTTTCTGAACATCCCTCTGCACATCAGATAATTCAAAATCCATTTTCTCTCCTTCTAACAGTGTTCTAAGGCTGCTCAAAAATGCCCCTGCCTCCGCCGAAGCGGCTACGCGCAGGCAAGCAGATGCACGTTGAGCTTTGCGAAATCCCGCTCGCGGGAGCGTCCGAAATCCTTCGTAGGGAACGGTTTTAAACCGGTCCCTACAGGTGTACGCCTCAACAAGCCTGCCCCGTGCTTGGCACGACCAAGGGTGAGGGGTGGTGTCGCGACGAATAAGGAGCGACTTCTTGCCACGCCGCCGAGACGGTGAGGCGGCCGGATAACACCGTAGATGGGCGTTTTTCAGCAGCCTGCTAAAGCCCTAATTCCCGTGCAATCACTAAGTGGTGGATCTCAGAAGTCCCCTCTGGAATTTTAAATAATCTCGCATCTCGCAGAAATCTCTGAATAGGATTCTCCATCATCAATCCCATATTCTTTTGAATGGCCATCGCCTTCTGAACGATCTCCTGGATCGATTCGGTGCAGAAGAGTTTCACGATCGAGGCGTCCTTCATCGAAGCCATACCCTGATCAAAAAGCCATGCTCCTCGATAGGTCACATATCTCATCACCTCAATCGACATCGCCATCTCTGCCAAAATGAACCGAATGGCCTGCGACCGTCTCAGGGATTCACCATGCCTTTGGGTCCCCTTGATATAAGGAAGGATGGCATCAAATGTCGCCTGACCCACTCCCGTGCTCCTCGCTCCATATGTAATCCTCCCCGATTTGAGGGTCTCTTCCAATTGTTCCAGCCCTCCACCTTCCTGCTCTCCGAGCATCCTCTCTTTATGAATAAAGCAGTCATCAAAAGCCAATTCAGCGGTATCTGAGGAATGGTTGCCTAACTTTTTTAGCTTTTTCGTCACAGAAAATCCTGGATCATCCCTATTCACAATAAAGAGGTTGATCCCCGTCCCCCTCTTAGCAGGATCTGTATAGGCGGCAACGGTCAAAAAATCACAGATCGTCCCATTGGTGATGAAGGTCTTCGAACCATTGAGGCGATAACCATCTCCCTGTTTCAAAGCGGTTGTCCGAATTCCAGAGGCATCCGATCCTGCATCCGGTTCCGTCAATGCAAAGGCACCGATCTTTTCTCCCCGAGCGGCAGGAGGTAAGTATCTCTGCTTCAGGTCCTCAGAACCATAATGGAGGAGAGGATCTGTAGCCAAACCTCCGTGAACCATAATGCCCGCACCGATGCCGGCACAGATTCGATTTAACTCCTCCATCGAAATGCATTCAGAAACTTTGTCCAACCCGGGCCCACCATATTTCTCTGGACAACGAAGACAGAGAAGTCGTTCTGCCCCCAGTGTGGGATAAAGGGAAACAGGGAAAGTCTCCTTTCTCTCATACTCCTCAACCAATGGGCTCACTTCCTTTTCATAAACATCCCGAACCTTCCTTTGAAACGCCTTCTGCTTCTCATCCAGTTCAAAAAACATGGTCACCTCACTTTACCCCGTTAGAAAGCCCTGCCATTTATGGCGCGGATAGTGAAGTACCCCGCAGCAGAGCTGCGGGGCATCTAATTCTCTAAAAAACTTTCCTCCCCCTTGTCGAAGATCCCGCTGAATTATGGCGGGGATGGGGGAGGATTAAGGTGGGGGTGATGATTAG
>Ga0315278_10003181_pt1 | contig 14638 bp, 26 predicted proteins | sample YL17G06_0_MG_FD_203880 | JGI IMG/M metagenome (GOLD analysis project Ga0315278, IMG submission 203880) | Sediment microbial communities from Yellowstone Lake, YNP, Wyoming, USA - YL17G06_0 | ecosystem: Environmental > Aquatic > Freshwater > Lake > Sediment | place: USA: Wyoming | collected... | reverse complement strand
GATCCGCAGCCCGCCGCCGTTGCCGGGCGCGTAGGTGATCGTCCACGCGATCGCCGGGATCGGACTGGCCGCATCGTTCTTCACCGATTCCACATCAGCCTCTCTTCCCGAACCACGAGACCCATCGCCAGTCCTTCCAGCTTTGGACGGTTGGCCTTCCACGACGGTCCGAACGCCGCATCGCCTCGACTTCTTCCGCACATCGGTCGCACATCGGACCAGTCTGACCCACGAACACTGCCGTCTTGTGCGTGATGTCCAAGTCGCATCCGATGCATAGGACTTGCATCCTCCTACTTAGCCTTGGGCGGATGAACCGGAACTAGGATGGGTGTCGGAACGACCACAGCAACCGGCAGTTCACCCTCGACCGGGCATGGAATCTTCCGCAGTGGGCAGAATCCCGGAAGGGCCTGACTGCGAAGCTGTGCGTCCTCGAAGCACACGAGCGAGGTGACCTCTTGCTCCAGCCTCGCTGCTAGACCCTGAATGTTTTGAACCTCATCCCGCAGCGTGAGGAGCTTCTCCACCTGCGATCCTACGGACCGGATCTCCTTGAGGAGCGCGTCGTTCTCGTTCGTCTGCTCCCTTCGCCAATGCTCGGCATCGCGTTTGATCGCATCCGCCTTGGCGTGCGCCGCGTCGATGTCTCGCCGATTGGACTCTGAACGGGCATAGGTAGTATCTGCATCGCGGCGAAGCGCAATGAGCTTCGCGTCCTGCACGGGAACGCTCCATCCTCTCGCCTTGTACGCAATCGCGGCGACCCACGCGACTATGAGAATCAGCAGACCCATGTTGACGAACGGCGCCCAGTGCTCAGCCGGCATTTCGCTCTCCCAGCGCCTTCAGGACGTCATCGAGTCGCAGTTCCTGAGTCCGTTTCATGTCGGCGATTGTAGACTTCTGGAACAGGAACTGCTCTTCGAGACGCGCATGTGCCTCGCGTGCTGCGGCCCGCTCCTTGTCGCTTTCGTCCTGTCGCACGTGTGATGCGCGGGCCTGTCTGGACGCCTCCTCAGAAAGCGCTTGGACGCTGGACAGGGCCGCCGTGAACCTCACCATCTTGTCGTCCATCCGCTGCGAGAATGCCTCGATCTCGGCACGACGAATCCGCTCGTCTTCCTTTGCCTCGACACGCCTTCGATTCTCGGCTTCCTTTGCCTCGATCCGCTCCGTTTCGAGGTACTTCCTGAACTCAACGGTCTGAGCCTCGATCGACTTCTCGTGGCGCTCGGTCTGCTTCTTGACTACGGCATAGCCACCGACGGCGGCCACGAGAAACGGAATGGCCCACTTGGCAAGATCCATCCACTCAGGAGACATGGGAGTCCCACCAGCACTCGCCGTCCAGATACGGGCGGAGATTGAAGTAGTGGATTCCGACCGCCTTGACGAAGGCCCGCCACCGGCTGTTCGGAGCGAACGCGGCACTAACGCCACGGAACACGTGGTAGTAGTCCATGACCGTCATCAGTTTCGGTCCGCTTCCGGACCCGAACAGAAACGTCACGCGACCGGACACGTCGGCCTCTATTCCGTCTCCTGCGTAGCTCTTCTGGACACGCGTCACGAACGACACGTTGTCGCCAGCGCGGATCATGAGCGCGACGGTAGCCTTCTTCAGATCCGCCCGCACCAGAAAGCATCCGCGCTTGTCCTGCGGGACGCTCGCGATCGCCGACTCGATCTGCTGGTTGAGACTCGCAACGTCGAACATCGTGTTCGTTGTGGCGAGGTAGCCGCCGGGAATTGGAGAAACGACGACCGGCGGAACCGAGTCGCTCACGCTCGGAGTCACGACGACAGGGATGGACGGATCTTCCGGCGGGATCGATCCGCTCATTGCACAAGCCTAGCAGTGGTGCATTTCGTCCCGTCCGCCTTGCAGATCGAGATCTCCGTGCAATTGGAGCATCTCGCGAGGAATGGATTGGTGTCGTGAAGTTCGATCACACCATCCGTCTTCCAGAGTGGCTTCCCGCCAACGATGTACGCCTCGCGGCACTCGCGGGCAACCGGGTCGTCCTCGTTTCCCGGAGCGCAGTCACATCTCACGACCCCGGGCTGGCCCGGCATCTCGCCGAGTCCGATCTCGTCGCAGAAGTTCGTTCCTGATCCCTTGTACCCGCAGCCGTAGACCTGAGGCGTCCCGTCGCACCACTTCTTCCACGAGCCGTCCGAGTTCTGACACTGAAGGTTGAAGCCTTGCAGCGGGGGCGGGATCGGGTTGGCGCAGGTGTAGCTCGTGGGGGGCGGCGTCACTGGGGGGGTCACGGGCGGCGGCTGGGCTGGCGGCGGCGTCCCGCTCTTGGCTCTGAGGTAGACGTGCTTCACGGCGTTCTGCCCGGTCGCCACGCACGCCCGCCCGTAGTCGAACAGGTGGGCCTCCTCGTAGAGATTCGTGCCCGTCCGGTTCACCCACAGGCAGTCGCTCCGCTGGCCGCTCTTGGCGATCGACTGGCCCGCGATGACGCCCTTCTTCGCAAGCTCGGTCGCGATCCCGAGGAACGCAGCGTCGATCCCCTTGACGTCGATGAGGCAGGCACCATCGCCTCGCCACGCCTCCGGGTGCGCCTCCCGCCACGCCTTGATCGCCAGATCCGTGACGACCCACGTCTTGATCAGCCCATCGTCCGCAAGGGTCAGTTCCTCGTCGGGAATCAGGGCTGGAGTGCCCGCTGGGGGCGTCACGGGCGGCACTGGGGGCGTCCCGGGCTTGGCCGGGCACTTCGCCCTGTCCGTCTCGTTCTGAACGCCCACAACGCCACCGGCCGCGTCGTAGACCGGGCAGGCGTAGAGCCAGCCGGTCCCGGGGTTGTGGTAGCAGGAGTGTGTCTGCCCAGCCACACATACGGGGCTCGGGGTGGCTGGAGGCGTCGGTGGCACGTTGGGCTTGACAGGACCGCAGGCCGAGACTAGAACGACTCCGAGGAACCACGCCAACGAGAACTTCCATCGTTTCAGCATCTTACAATCACCTTGAAAGATCCGTCGTGACATGGTACTGTGTGCCGTGCCTAGGAAGCTTATCGACGTGTCGGGGCAAGACGTAACCAGCGCCGATGGATCAAGTCCAGAAGCGTTGCTTGGTTTGCGGCTCGCCCTTCACTACCCCAAACTCCGCAGCATCGCGTCGAATGACGTGCTCCAATAGGTGCCGTGGCGTCCTCACGAACCCGCGCCGAGAGCGCCGCAACGGCCGGTATCTCTGACGTCATGCCCTGAGCCTTCGAATCCCAAGCAAGCGATTCACCGGGTAGCCGACCACAGAAACTTGGTCGCCTTGATTCCCGCCGAGACAGAATACGGTGTCGCCCTCTAGGCCCGAAAACAAGGCCACGTGACCCGGAGCCTCTAGGACTTCGACTCCGGGCTGATCGCCTCCGCCACGCTTCAGGATCACGACGTCGAAGCCGGGGCGGGCCTGTTCGATCGGGACCGGAGTCCCAACCGTTAACCACGACCTTGCGGCTAGGTTCTTTGACCGTGGAAGTCGTAGCAACCAAGCAACATAGTTCAGAAAAGCGCTGCACCACGGTGTAGAATCGTCTACGACCCACCCAGCGTCCAACTGGAGCATCGCAAGGACGTGCGAGTTGCTGGTTGGCCCTTTGGCTTCCTTCAGCCCTACGAACCTCTCAGCCAAGGAGTAGGCGGTAATCTCCATCGGGACAAAGGTGTAGCACGGTTTCCACAGACCGTCCAGAACCTTTCACGGGGCCTAGCCCCAAGCGATAGTTCTGGTCCTCAGGGGTCGCAGTCCGCCCGCAAGCTCGTTGAAGGACGCCGAGGACGCATCGACCTGATCGTCGTGCGAACCATTCGGGAACGACTCAAGCTCGGCGAGGTACGCCTCGTTCCAGTCGCCTCGCTTGAGCTTCACGTTGCCCGCCTCGCACTGGGCACGGAACGGTCTCGCCCGCACGATCTTGTCACCAGACGTCGGGGCCGGGCCGTAGTCGTACCCGGCCAGCATCCGGGCGCGAGCGGCCACAACCGCTTTTCCAGAAGCACCGCCTTCTTGCTCTTCCCGCTGCCGCACCGTCTTCCCGTCGAGGTTCGCACTCAGGAGCATCTGCTTCTCGGTCTCGGCCGGTCCCCACTGCCCACGCCGCACGTCCTCGACGTAGAACAACGGTCCCACCTGCCGGATCTTGACACCAACCGTCCAGTCGCCAGCGCCCTCCGTCGCGGCAGTGTCCCAACCCCGGCAGGCCGTCCCGACCGCAGCGGGCACCTCGTCCACAATCTCGAACCACGTGCGCTTGAAGAGGCCGCCGCCCTCGGGAATCGGACGCTGCTGGAGTTGACAGGCTGCGCCCACATGGTCGAGGTCGATCTCAAGCTGGCGCACCGCCGCTTCCGTAAAGAGTCCGGGCCAGAGCAGTTCGCCCGGCACCGTACGCGGGTCGCGTTTGTCTGCTCGATCGGGCTCGAACCGCATCGGGAACATCACCAACTCGAACCCGCCAAGGCTGATGAGGTACCCGGGCAGATCGTCTTGGTGCAGACGCTGCGCGATCACGATGATGCGAGCGTTGCGGGCCACGCCTCGCGAACTGATCGTGCGCTTGTACCAAAGCCGGATGTTCTCTCGCTCTGCCTCGCTGCGTGCCTGTGCCGCCGTACTCGGGTCATCCAAAATCGAGCGATCGGGGTGTTCTCCGGTGGCGGCCCCGCCGACTGATGTGGCGAACCGCCATCCGCGCTGTGTGGTCTTGAACAGTTCCTTGACGTTCTGGTCGCCGGTGAAGCGCAGCGCGTAATGAGTCTGGAAGCTGTCGCTCTGACAGATGTCGCGCACGCGCAGGTTGTCACGGATCGACAAGTGCGCCCCGTAGCTGGCCGTGAGGTAGCGAAGCGCTGGATTGCTGGCCCATTCCCACGCCGGAAAAAACACCGACGCCACCAGACTCTTTGAGCAACCCGGCGGGATATTGATGATGACGCGCATGATCTCGCCGCGACTCACGGCCATCAGCACCTTGCACAGTTCGCGGATGTGCCAGTTGTCCACGAACGGGTGGTCCGGCTCTACGAACTTCCAGAACGTCTTGACGAATGTGTGCAGGTCCGCCTTGGCTGCGGCGGCTTCCTTGGCTGTGATGATGCCGACCGGGTTGGCTGCCCGCCGCTTCTGGAGGAACGCGAGGGCGGCGAGGGCTTCGGCTTGCTGGGCGGGGGTCTTCTCGTGGAGGGTCTGGGCTATCGCTTTGATGACGTCCATCGAGGAAAGAGTCTACACCACGCCCGCCCGCGCCAGCTTCTCGGAAAGCTTGTTCACCCGCGCTTGTAGCTCCGCGCAGCGCTCGCAGGGCGCTAGCCTTTCCGGGTCTGCCACGCTTTCCTCACTGCCGCGCTGCGCGAGCCGCCCTTCGACGCTGGAGCCGCAGCCTTCGACTTGGACTTGAACGAGGGCGCAGGCACGGCCGCCATCGACACCCGCTTGGCCCGCACCTCGGCCAGCAGACCCTGAACCATGCCCAGCTTCGCGGCAGCCATCAGCCCCTCTTCCGACTGAGCCAGCCCTTCCGGGCCGCAGCACTACGATCCCGCCCACGACCCGCTTCCGCCCCCCGGCGCGAGGACCATGAACGGTTCTTGATCGAGGTCAGGCCCAGCCGTGACGCACCCCGGAAGCCCCGACCACTGGCCTTGCGCGGTGATCGCTGCCCTACCTGCGCCATCGCGGCCACCGCCTCGACAAGCGACCATGCCCTCATCGCCCATACCCCTTCTGCCGCGCTTCGTGGGCCAGTTCTCGGGCGGCCTTCTCGGCGTAGGTCCTCTGCTCGGAAAGCGCTCGCTCGACCTTCCCACCACGGCGCTTCCCGACCTTGATCGCTACTCCGAGCCGAGCAACCTGACGCATGGCGTGTGCCGCAGCCAGCCCACGCTTGTGAAACGCCGAACCAAGGCCAGACGATCCGGTCCTGATGCTGGCCCTCAATGCCGCCGCGAGGTCCGATGTCGGTGCGGGGCCAGACCTTGCCCTCCCGCCGAGATTCGTCGCCATCGCCCGCTGCCCGGACGGGAGGAGCTTGGCCTTCCCACCACCGGAACGGCGGGTGACCCACGCCTTCAGCGCCGCCGCCCGGCCATCCCTCATCGCTTCCCCCTCCGAGTGGTCCCGCTACTCCCACGCACGACCCCGCCATAGCGTCTTGGCGTGATCGGGTAGCTCCCGCCAGTAAGCAACCCAGTCCTGCTACCGAACCCGCTCACACCAGCCGCCTTCGCGGTTATCCCCCTCGGGAACGGCACGGCTTGGATTCCGAAAGCCTTGAACGACTTCTTCAGGTCGCTGTCGAGCCGCAGCGCCCGGTTCTTCAGCGCCGCAGCCGAACTGGACAGCGGTGGCGTACTGCCGCTCCGACGCCGCGTCTCCCACGACTTCTTGACCGCCGCACTCCGTGAGCCGCTCACTCACCAACTCCTGCCGTAGCGGGAGCCCCACGGAACTCCGCCACGAGCGATCATCGCCTTCTCGGCGGCGGCCACCTTCTCGGCAGCATCCTCTGCGACGCGAGCCTTGCGCTTGGCGTAGATCTTCGCGTTGCGGGCCTTGGTCGCCGCCATGAAGTCCTTCAGGCCCATCGCGTTGATGCCACGGGTCGGAGCGTATGGGCGCGGTGTCGCGCTGGATCGCTTGCGAGACAGCCACGCCTTCTTGGCAGCCGCCGATCGACTGGTGCTCATTTCTCCTCCTTGGCCCGCCGCGTCTCCCACGCCTTGTACGCCGCCTCGCTCCTGACGCTCCTCGCCGGGACACCATTGAGGACAGACGCGGCGCGAGCGACGATGCTGCTCACCCCGAGCGTGGTGTCGGTCGCGTGGTGCGTGATCGGCGGGATCGCTGGGGGATGCGCCATCGGCTTGGGGGCAGACCAGAAGTCGGACGGGGTCGGTTTCCTCTGCATCGGAACGCCTCCTTGTGGCCCAATCCTAACGCCTTTTGGCCACAGCGGGATGACCTTCACCGCCTCACCTTCTTCGCGTTCACGGCAGCCGCGAGGCTACGCAGGGCCGCACCAGCGCTTCCGCTGGACCGCCGCGCCCGCCTCGTGATCCACGACTTGTGGACCGCAGCGGAGCGCCCAGACTGCCCCCCAGTGCTGTCGAACGCCGCCTTCATCCCGCCCTTCTTGCTGAACGTGAACGCTCCCGGAAGGGGAACCGCCACCGGACGCCAGTCCGCCATGAAAACCTCCTCAGCCCTTCTTTCGCGCCGCCTTGCGCTTGTTCGCCGTCGCGTAGAAGACCCGCTCGCCGGTTTTGCCGTACGTCTTGAGCATGGCAGCGTGCGCCTTCCGGGCGCTGCCCTTCTTTCCGCCGAAGGACGAGTCGTAGTTCTTCAGTGGCACACGACCACCTGCGCTAGAATGCCGGACTGGAGGTGGGGACGCACCAGCCCGGCGGCGTCACAAGAACAGCGCTGGCGCGAGGCCAGATAACAGCGGGGGAACGGCGGCCCGAGGAGGAGCCCCCACAGCCGCTGCGGAGATGGAAGCTCTACGTTCCGGCCTTCGCTTCGATCCACGCCCGCACCCCAACCCGGATCCAGTCCGGTTCGTCGCGCAGATTAACAGGAGAATCCAGCGGCGTCACCAAGAGATCACGGATTGACTACCCGTGGTCGTGAGCCCTGCACCAAATCGCCAAGTCACTCTGCCCGTCCGTGGAGTCTGGACACGAACGGCAGACGATGTCGCCAGAACACCCCGCCTCTGGGTCAGGCTCTGTTCGCCACACGAGATCGTGCCGTCTCGCCAGATGCCAAACGGCGTGTATGCGTGCCCACACGGCGTAACGGTCGATCATGCGGCTCTCACTTTCCCCTCGCATTCGCCTTGGTCATTCGACACGCTCCGGAGGCTTTAGGTCGCCCGGGTACTGCTTCCACACCCACTTCGATCCGTCCGTCTCTTCGATGTAGGGCCGCGTCCCAGAGCGAAAGGCCGCCTGTTGCTTGAAAAAGTAGGCCACCCCTGCCGCAACGCACTGGTCACGCAGCGACCGCGCCCACGCCATGTCCATCGGACGGAAGTTAGGCCCCGACTCGCCACCTTGGATCGCAAGGTGCAAGAGGTTTTGCGGGCGAGCGGTTATGGTCTGTCCGCCGATTCCGCCGCTCCGCTCCTTCCCGTTTCTGTCGAAGTAGCCTGCCGTGTCGGACACCGTCCCCCACAGATACCGCTCAAGGTCCAGCGATGCAAGGGCTGGCTCATACGAAATGAAACGCACCGCAGCCGGGACGTTCAGCAGGTGCGGGATGCGCTTGTCCGCCCACTCCTGATCCTCAACCGACACGCCAAGCCACACGTTCTTGTACCCCTCGCCCCAGTCTGGCGGCAGGCACTTCGCGATGCGGTCGGCTCTCTTCGTGAGCAACTGGAATCTGATCCACGTGGACTCGCGAATGAGTGCCCACATCTCCTCGCGCCACGGGTCAAGCTGGGGATGGTCCTCGGCCCAGTCCATCATCGAGCCGACGAACACGCGCATCGGGACACCAGACTTCTCTGCGGCCCGGTTCCACCTCCGCACGTTGGCCCACGTCGAGGGCGCAGTACGATGACGCTGCGTCGTACTTGCCGGTCCCCACACGTCTAGTTTCATTCGGTCACGGGCTAGCCGCTCTGCGTAGCATCCACCCTTCCCGCCGCTTCCACAGCCGGGCGAGATACGCTGGCAGCCGATGAATGGATTCCACGTTGCTGAAGTCCACGCGATCGCCGTTCCCTCACCCATTGACTCGTACCTTCCTAAGCTTGACCGCCTTGGCGATCGCGGCCTCGGCAACTTGCGCTGCGTAGGCAGAGCAGCTAGCGTCTGCGATGATCTCTTGAAGCGCAGCCAGAAGGTCTGGGGCGGCATCGATCAGCGGAGTCCGCCGCACGAAGCCAACGGCCCGGAGAACATCGTCCCAGCATCCGGGCTTGTCGCAGTGGATGAAGTCGTACTGGCAGCGTGTCGTCGCAAAGTTTCCATGACGACACTTGCGGTCGTGCCACGTCTTGCGCTTCGCGTCACTCACTGACCACCTCGATATGGCCCAGCGGCGTGAGTCCGAGCGCCCGCTTCATGATGCTCTTGACGTGCCCGTTCGGATGGCGCGGCCAGCCCCGGTCCTCGTACTCAGGGAACGCTTCCAGCAGCGCCTCCACGATCGCACCAGACCGCGAGATCCCGGCGGCACAGTGGACGAGGATGTTGCGACCGCGATGCTTCCGGGCGAACCGCTGGATCTGAGCGGCCTGCTTGACCGTGAACAGCACGGCGTCGGCCGGGTGCTTCCTCAGCCCGTCGTAGTCCTGAAACTCCAGACGCAGAACGTCCACGAAGCCCTTCGGGAGCCGGGCAGGCTCGCGCCGTCGCTCCTCACCGATCGGCTCCGTGATCGAGACGCAGACCGTGTCCGGTTCCGGCACGCTCAGTTCGACGGCCGCCTCTCCCTTGTTCGCTAGCCACGGCATCTCATCCTCCCGGCGTCGCCTGACCCCGCACTTCCGCACCGCACGCGCACCTTCCGCCTCGTCTTTGGACCTTCGACATGTTGAGGGGCGACCGACACTTCTCACAGCGTGGCAATCCAAGGCCGATCGGAGCCGACAGAGGCTTCGCGGGCTCGGTCCCTTGTAGCTTGGGCCATGCGGGGCACGTTGCCTTGCAGTTGCAGCCGTCACAGGGCCTACCACGAGTGGACTCGAAGACGAACGCTAGAACGGCCATGGGCTGCTGCAACTTGCATCCGTTCTCGACATACCAACTCATCCCCGGAACCATCAGCGCACCCCTCGTGGTACGACGTCTCGTAGTAGCCGTTGTGGCAGCGGCAAGACGCCGAGTCGCAGCCGACGGACAGCAGCGCGAGCAGCACGATCGCGCGGGCCGTCATGGACGCCCTCCCGCGCCCGGGTCGAAGGAGACTCCGCTTTCGAGCCTACCCCCGGCGATCACGCAACTTGGAGCCCAGCCGCCTCGACACACCCGCAGCCACGCCTCGTATGAGGCCGTCATGCCACCGAATGAACTCGCGCCCGTATCGGCGAGCCACCGTGCGAGAGCTTCTGGGGTTTCCATTGGTGGCGAGATCGGAGTCCCCTCGGTGCAGTCCTCGTACATCTGGTAGTGCGTTCGCTCGGCCTCGGGCCACTGAGGCATGACTGCCTGACCATAGAACGGAGGCTCGCCTTTCAGCCAACCCTCGCGCAGTCCTTCCTCAATCTCGCCCTCGGTGTAGTCGGTGTAGTCGGTGTAGGTCTGGTGCATGGGGATGAAGCGCCCCTGCTCGTCCTTCGGATGCTCCCACGTCGCCGGTACTCGCCTGACCTCTCGTCCCATCGATTCCTCCGTGGTCGCTCTCAGGTAGGCGCGGATTCAGTCGCCTCGTTCCGTCATCGAGTGCTGGGAACTGGTGGATTTGAACCACCGTTGCTAGCAGCGAACGAGCCGAGTGATCGGCCCGACCCGTCGTCCCGGTCCTACCTGATCAGGGCATCCGTTGACCTGAGCCACTTCGCAAGCACGGGCTTATCAGGCCCGCCGCCTTAGACCAACTAGGCGAAGTCCCCGTAGTCACTTCCTACGTCCCCTCGACTCCTGAGCTTCCCGATGAACGACAGTCTATCATTACCATGCCCGCGTGTCAAGCGGTACTTGGGCTGCGGTCGTCCGGCCTCCGTCCCCACTCTCTCCAGTTCCTGAGAATGGCGTTGAAGTATTTTTTCTGCTGGATCGCGCTCCACCCGTTGAATCCAAACCCGACCGAACCAAGCTTGCGTCCCGTGATGTCCATCGCCTCCATCAGTTGCGAGACTGGCCATTCGCCAGCAAGCTTACATAGGTGGCCGAACATTTCCTCGCTCATTGGTCCGACCGTCTCCTCCCAATAGTCTGCGAGCGACCTCGCCGTCTTTCGCCTTGCGGCAGATAGCGCCTTCTGCGCTTCGATGTAGCCGGCAACTTGCTCGGCATGCTCGGCGACTTGCTCGGCCTTCGATCCCATCTCCTCACGGGACAGCAACGGCACAAGCTTGACCTCTAACGGCACGGCTCCCTTGCCAGCATTGCATGCGCGGCAAGACGTTAGGAGATTCATCTCGTCCGTGACTCCACCCTTAGACGCCGGGACGATGTGATCAACTTGTAGCAGGACGGAGGAATCGTCAACTGGATTGGCTCCGCAGTAGACGCAGCGGAACCTGTCCCTCTTGAACACCTCGAATCGAAGCCTCTTCGGCACCATCAGTCGCCTCCGTCATCGGGCGGTCCAACGTCGAACGCATGCCGAGAGCAAAGGCGAACCCCAGCCACGGCGCACTCGGCAGCGCCACCACATCCCGGAGCGTCACACGCTACATCTACGACCGCATCGGCGTGACCGGCCCGGCTCGATGCGGCTTTTCGTTTTAGGTACTCTTGCTGGCGCTTCGACGCTGCCGCCTTCGAGGCCAGCCACTGATACTTCCCGGCGTTCACAACGAGGTACCGACCATTGTCGCGAAGCACAATCCTTCGGCCGTCCAGAATTCGGCTCCTACTCCTCGGGTCTGGAGCCTGAAGCACCTCGAATGCTTTGATGGCCGCCTCGTCACTCATTCGTAGCAAGCTGGCCGCCGCCGCTGGCGTCATCCCCGACTCACCGAGGCGATCGCAGTCGGCCAGCAGCAAGAGCCAGCACGCCACAACCTCTGGCCCGTTTTTCAGCAAGGTGCTCGTCAGGATGCTCCGGTCCAACGGCACGTAGGGCATTCTTCACCTCGCGGCGATAGTGACACGAGATGACGCCGCCCGTCAAGCTTCGTCAAGTATTGACGTTCGCGCATACGGATACTGATACGGCTACGGACTACGTCCCTTTGACTAGAGCGCCACTTCGGCAACACGCATCTCATTGATCCGTTGGTAGTTACGCCTGTTGACTGGCTTGGAGTTACGGGGAGGGACGCGCAGGATCTAGTGGTGCCGCAGGGGGCGACCACAATAGCATGGAGTCGGCTCAGTCCGTCTTGCGGAGCCGGAACCAGCGCCCTAGACGCTGCCAGATCGTTGGCGGTCTGAAGATTCGGCGCTCATGCTGGGCCAGCCGCTGCGACCACTCTGGCTCCTTGTCCCACTTGCAGAAGCCGATCGCACGGACGATGCGGAGCGCCTGCTCCTTGCTCGTGGTGTTCAGCCTCTCGATCTCGCACAGTTCGTCGTAGGCGCACCAGAGCGCGAGCCGCAGCTTCTCGATGTAGCGCTCGTCCTTGCTCGGCCTACGCTTCTGGCTCATTTCGATCTCCGCGTCGCCGTCCAGACGCTCAGAACCTGCCCGACGAGACAGACCCAGCAGAGCACAACCGGACCGTCACGCCGAAACCACGGGTAGAGCGCTTCGTCTCCGCACTTGTAGCAAGGTGGGCCGAGTGGCGCGTTACTCACTCGTCGCCGCCAGAGAACAGCGGACCAGCGATTCGCCGCTTGGCGATCGTCGCGTACTCCGGGCTGATCTCGATCCCGATGAAGCGGAAGCCCTCCGCCAGCGCGGCGATGCCCGTGCTACCGCTGCCCGCGAATGGATCGAGAACGAGGCCGCCCGGCGGCGTCACGAGGCGGCACAGCCAGCGCATGAGATCAACAGGCTTCACCGTGCTGTGTACGTTCTTCCCGGCGTAGTGCCTTTCGCCCGATGAGGACTTGGCGCAATAAAAAAATCTGCTTGCGCCCCCGGAGTTTGTTTGGCGAGCGTTGAAAACACGCCCGGAGAGATCACCATAAACGGCATTGGGCCTAGATTCGTATGAGGCGACCTGTCCGTTGCTCGTCAACTCCCTGCTCTGTTCATCCAGCAGGCGTACAGGACAATCGGGTTCACATTCCCACGCGGCTACCGTCTCCATGCCGTCCGCGTCGCCATGCCCGCGCGGTCCACGCGGCCCACCCATTCCACCATCAGCAAAGGCTTCGAACTCATGTTCGCTCGGCTTCTCGATTCTGCTACCACGAACCCGCTTCGTCCCGACCTCTCGGCAACCGTCCGAGTGCGCGAGCACGAGGTTCGCGGGCCAGCGACCAGAGTCATGTGGCTGAACGAGTGGACGAGTCCCTGTTTTGATGCGGCAACCATCTATGTTCAGCGCCCCGGTCCCATGCGCGAGAACGTTCGCGGCAACGGTTCCGGACAGAGGCTTGCGGGCGAGGATGATCGGCTCCCACGCGGGCTTCAACGCGGTGCCCCAGCCCAAGTAAACCGTTGCGGGGGCCGTTGCGGGGGCCGTTGCGGGGGCGTGAACTGTCCGACCGAAGCGCCCGTTGTCGGTTGTGCATCGGCAGGGGTTGCCATCGCAGGGGTTGCCGGGCTTACCTCCAAGCACCCGCCGTTCCACGCCCGCCGCCTTGTCGAGCGCCTTGCTCACGTCCAAACTCTTCGCTCACGGGAAGCCAGATCCGTAGATCCAAGCGAGCGGACCTGCGGCGGCTTCCCCGGCACCTCCTTCCTCAGCCTCTGTCGTGGCTGCGTGCGCGAACCCTATCGAATCCCTGATCTCCCAGCCCGCGTCCTCGATCGCGCAAGCGAGCCGGTGAAACGTCCGTGTCCCGCCGAATGCCACAAGGTGCGCTCCGGGCTTCGCTACGCGGAAGGCTTCTACTGCCCAAGCGTGATGCCGGGATTCGGATAAGCTCGGGATGAAGCTCTGGTCTTGCGTGCATTCTCGCATGACACGAGACACACAGGGTGACGAGGTTATCCTGCGAATTGTCTCCAGTGAATTCAAACGGGACGATGTGGTGACACTGGATTCGCTTGCGGTCGCATCGCTTCCCGCAGGACCGGCACCGCCAGCCATCGCGCTCGTAGATAGAGCGTCGAATGAAGGGCCAGTCGTCTCCCCGATCACACTTCCGCTTGGCTGCGCCGTGCTTGAAGAAGTAGTTGCGTCCTCCAGCCATGCGGGCTCGGCGAGCCATGTATTCGCAACGACCCCGGCAATACTTCCGCCTCGGAGTGCCAGCCGTGATCGGCTTGCCACAAAGCGAACATGGGCGGGGAGTGCGGCGACGACATCTGTAAGGCTTGCGGACAATTCGGCGCACAAGGCCAAGGCTTCGGCCTTCGTAATGACAAGTTCGAGAGCAGAAGACGTGCTCGGATTTGATGTGGGACGGAGAGCGTTGGAACACTGCTCCACATCTGGCGCAGGTGAGGTCCGGTCGCTTGACTTTGATCGCCGCGTACTGGCAGGTGCGTCCGCAGTTCTTTCCACGACCGTGCCGAAGTCGAGACTCGCGCACCTGAAAAGTGCGCCCACAACGGCAGCGACGGGTGACAAGCTGTCCCATTCCTTACCCATGAAACCACTTCCGCTGTCGCCTGTCAAGAAATACGGCGGATCTGTCACGATCGCATCGACGCTGGCAGGTTCCATCCCGGCCATGACCTCGCGGCAGTCGCCGATCCGGATGTCCAACTCGCTCATTACAACGCAGTCTCGCTCATTCGACAGCCTCGTAGCAAGGTGGGCCGAGGGGCACGTATCCATTGCCCCCCGGCCCGGTAAGTGGTGTCACGTGCTCCACACGACGACGTTTAAGCGAGCGGCTGAGATCTGAGCGTCGCTGACTTTCCGCTTGTCTACGGCCCCACTGAAAC